>Ga0209568_1000094_pt1 | contig 31087 bp, 26 predicted proteins | sample WorMetOlspDAHAB2_FD_187406 | JGI IMG/M metagenome (GOLD analysis project Ga0209568, IMG submission 187406) | Marine gutless worms symbiont microbial communities from Max Planck institute for Marine Microbiology, Germany - Olavius sp. DAHAB.2... ...
CGCCACCAAGTACCTGGACAGCTATCTCAGATGGTTCCATCTCATCGAACTCGGCGACCAGCCATCGCCAAGAGCCTGCCTCGAGGCGGCGATGACGAGGCCATGCCTTCGTTTTGCGAATTGAGCCAACAGAAATAAAGGACCGATCCACAGATCGTACAGAAAAATAACAACAATTTTCCGGCCCTACCCTGGACAAGCCTCCGGTTTTCGGACAACTCTGGCGCAAGGCGCCGTCCCTTGACCGTGGCCCGTACCGGCCATCCGTCGCCCCGGCGCCCACCAGAACCGTGGACGACGTCATGTGTGGCATAGCCGGCATCCTCTATCCCCTTGAAGTGACCGCGCCGGACCGGCAAGCCTTGCATGGTGTCTTAGAAACCATGGCCGAGGCCATGGCGCATCGCGGCCCCGACGGCGACGGGGTCTGGGTGTCGGAAAACACCCGCACCGGTCTGGCCCACCGCCGCCTGGCGATCATCGATCTGTCGCCGGATGCGGCGCAGCCCATGAGCAACGCCGAAGGGACCATCTGGGTCACCTTCAACGGCGAAATCTACAATCACGCCGGGCTTCGCAAGGAACTGGAAGCCGACGGCCACCGCTTCCGCACCGATCATTCCGATACGGAGGTCCTGGTCCACGGTTACCGGGCCTGGGGCATGGATGGGCTCGTCGAGCGCCTGGAGGGCATGTTCGCCTTCGCCATCTGGGACACGGAGCGCCGGACCTTGTGCCTGGCCCGCGACCGGATCGGCATCAAACCCATCTATTTCACCCGCATGGGCGGGGTCTTCCGGTTCGCGTCCGAAATCAAGGCGCTGTTGACGGACCCGTCCCTGCCGCGCCGCGTCGATACCGGCGCGCTCGGCCATTACCTGAGCTTCATGGTGGCGCCGGCGCCGGTGACCCTGTTCAAGGACATCTACAAGCTGCCGGCGGCCCACATCATGGAGGTTTCGGAAACCGGCGATGTCCGCGCGCGGCGCTACTGGGACGCGGTGCCGGGCAAGGGAATCGCGGCCGGAAACCTGCCGCAGGGCACCGCCGAGCAGGACGGCATTTTCGCCGGCGGTGTTCTGGAACGGCTGGAAACGGCCATCGAGAAACGGATGATGTCCGACGTACCCTTCGGCGTCTTCCTTTCCGGCGGCATCGATTCATCGGCCAACGTGGCGCTCATGGACCGGGTCTCCTCGCAACCGGTGGAGACCTTCACGGTGGGCTTCAAGGATTACGATCATCTGAACGAGTTCGCCCACGCCCGGCGCATCGCCGAGCAGTTCAAGACCAACCACCACGAGGTCTTCATCGGGTCCAAGGACATGCAGGATTACCTGCAGGATCTGATCCACCAGCAGGACGAACCCATCGCCGACTGGGTCTGCGTGCCGCTTTACTTCGTCTCCAAGCTGGCCAAGGACAGCGGCGTGACCGTGGTCCAGGTGGGCGAGGGCTCCGACGAACAGTTCTGCGGCTACGACAGTTGGATGACCTATCTCGCCACCCATCGGCGCTTCTGGGACCCCTACCGGCGCCTGGTTCCGGCTGGGTTGCGGAGGGCGCTGGGCGGCCTCGCCGGGAAACTGGCGCCGGCCGCCCGCCGGAAGGGCGCGCAGATGGCGGAGGCCCTGCTTCGGGCCGGAAACGGACAGGAGCTGTTCTGGAGCGGCGCCAACGCCTTCTGGAACGTGCATAAATCACGCGTCCTCCGCTCAGCCGGGCAGCCGAACGACGCGCTCCAGGACATTCGTTCCATGGGCCTCGACCTGACCGGCCTTGAGAGCGCCGACAGCGGCGACGTGGTCGGCGGGTATTTCGACAGCTTCGACAGGCTGCATCCCGGCCAGGACTTCCTGACCCGGATGATCTACAGCGAGTTTCGGCTGCGCCTGTCGGAACTGCTGCTCATGCGGGTCGACAAGATCACCATGTCGACCTCCGTCGAGGGACGCGTGCCGTTCCTGGACCACGCCCTGGTGGACTACAGCATGGACATCCCCATGGCGTCGAAGGTCCGCGGCGGGGTCAAGAAGGCGGTGGTGAAGAAGGCGCTCGAAGGTGTCATTCCCGACGACATCATTCACCGTCCGAAGATGGGCTTCGCCGCACCGGTGGCCCAATGGCTGCGCGAGGATTTCGGGCGCTCGGCGGAAGCCGACGTGCTTTCCTCGGCGCTGGTCGGCGATGGCCTGCTGGACAGGGACTACATCACGGGCCTGTTCCGTTCACATCGAGGCGGCAATGCCGATCACGCGCTGCATCTCTGGACCCTGTTCAACCTGACGGCCTGGCACGAACACTGGATCGCCAACTAGGTGCCGGCGGAAAGCAGCGTCTCATAGTGGCCGATGGCCCGGTCGGCGTAGCTTTGCCAATCATGACCGGACGCCACGCGGCGCCGTGCCGCAGCACCCATGGCGCGGCGGGTCTCCGCCTGGTCGATCAACCCCGCCAGGGCATCGGTCAGGGCGGGGACGTCGCCCGCGGCCGTGATCAATCCTTCCCGGCCCTGTTCCATGATGTCGCCAGCGCCGCTCTCCCGTGACGCGACCACCGGCAACCCCGACGCCATGGCCTGCAACAGCACCAGCGGGAAGCCCTCCTCCCAGGATGGCAGACAGAAGATGTCGGCATCCCCATAGACGCCCGGCAGGGAGTCCATGGGCACCGGTCCCCGCAAGGTGACGCCCTGCATGGGCGCCGAGCGCAATACCGGCTGCACGGTGGGCTCCATGGGACCGACGAGGTGAAGCTCCGCCCGCCCCGCCAGGGGCTGGAAGGCCGCCAGCAACTCCGGCACCCCCTTGCGCAGGCTGACCCGGCCGACGAAAAGGATTCGGGGGCGCGACGGCTCGGGCCGCTCGGTCTCGGAAAAGGCGGAAAGGTCGACCCCGTAGGGATTGACGATCAGCTTTTCCCGGGCAATGCCGCGCGCCACGAAGGTGTCGGCGGCGAAGCTGGACGGGACGGCGATGGCGTCGGCGGCGGCGTATTCGGCCATTTCCCTCTCGATCATCGCCGGCGACGTATCGGCGAAGCTCAGTCCCTGGCGTTCGAAGACTTGCGTTAGGATTTCCGTCTGGTGCTGGATATGCGTGGAGCCCCGCTCCAGGACCACGGCCATGCCCCGGTCCCGGGCGGCGGGTATGGCTTCCAGGGTGGCGCCGCTCCAGCCGACCAGCAGCGCCGCCGCCGGAGGCAGGTTCCGGGCGGCGAACCGGCCGAAGGCCTGGCCGATGGTCAGGGACGGATCCGTACAAGCGCCGGGAAACCGTTGGCAGAGGCGCCGCCGGAATTCCAGCCAGGGCGCCGTCCGCAATGCCGCGCCGGGGCCGACAACCCGGCGGACGGCGAAGCCGGGATAGGTGGTCAACAAGCCGGCCAGATGGTCGCGATGCAACAGCCCCTTGGCCAGTTCGAAGGCATGGAAACGCCCATGGACGGAGACCGCGACTTTCATGTGGCCTCCCCGGCGACCCGCTGGAAGACGGATTCCAGAACCCGCGCGCGGGCCTCCCAGGTAAAGGCCGCCAACCCTTCGCTCGGCGGCGCCGGGAGCGTGCCGGCCCGGACGATGCCCAGGGCATCAGCGACCTGACCGGGTTTTTCGCAAACGAACAGGCTGGCCCCCACTTCGGCGGCCATGTCCCGCGTCTCCGCGGTCTCGCCCGGATAGGCGACGATCGGCCGGCCGGCGGCGATCAGTTCCAGGGCCTTGTGATGGAAGATGCAGCGGTCGTTATGGACATAGACATTGACGTCCGCCCCGCCCTGCAGTTCGGCGAGGGTTCCCAGGTCGACGAAATCATGCAGTTTGCGCGCACACAGGCCTTCCAGTTTTTCCGTCGCCTGTTCGACCAGAAGCCGGTCGTTCCCGGCATAGACGAACTCCGCATCGATACCGGTGGATTCCCCCAACCAGGCCGCAATCCCGGAAACCAAGCCGCCCAGTTGATGTTGATCGTAGGCGCTGCCGGCCATGCAGATGCGGAACCTGCCGTCGCCGCCGGATGCCGAACGAAGGGCATCGACACCGCTGTAGAGGACGGTCTTGATGGAATCGAACCAGCGGTCGGCCTGATCGCAATGGCTTTCCGACAAAACGGTCATGTGCGCCGCGTCGCCGAACCGGCGCGCCAGGTGACCGCGCAACCCGGCCGGGATGAAGGCATCCCAATTGTCCTTGAAATCGGCGATCCAGGGGCACCCGGCCCGCTGGGAAAGTCGCCGGGCGATGGACCAACTGTCCGTGTTGCCGAAGGTCGCCCATACCAAGTCCGGCGCGAAATTCCGGGCAAGGGCGTCAACGTAAGGCGCGGCGCCGGCCTGCCAATCGGCAAACATCCCGCCATCGGTGAGGAAATATCGCGCGATCATCAGCTTCCGCCACGCGCTCGCGCCGTCGCCCTGCCGGGCCCTTTCCGCCGACCGATGACCCGCCGGTCGGCAGGCCAGGATGTACGGATCGTTCCAGTCGTGTTGATCCAGCGCCTCGGAAAGTTCCGACGGCGCCACCGGTGCCGTCTCCGACGGGAAGGTTTCCGTCAACAGGACGATCTGATGGCCGCGCCGGGCCATGGCCTCGGCGAAGCGGCCGAACCTGAGGCCGCAAACGTGGGGCATAGCGGGATGACAATGGCTGATGAAAACGGCGCGCATGGTCTCAGCCCGCCGCGTCGGCGGGCGCCCATACCGAAACCTTCGGCGCCGCCTCGATACGGTCAACAAATCCCTGGAACCAGGCCTCGCAGATGACCGGCTTCCAAAGCACCCAGGCAAGATGCGCCTCGCCGCGGATCATCCGCTCGATAACCCTGCGCCACCAGGGCACGTGCCAGAACCCGCGCCCGGCGAAGGAACCGCTTTCGATGGTCTCGCGCGCCCAGGAAAGCAGCGTATCGGACAACCAGGACTCCTGGGGCGGCAGGAAACCCTGCTTGTTCCAGCGGGTGCGTACGGTTTCCGGAAGCACGCCCTGCATGGCGCCGCGCAGCAGGTGCTTGGTTTCGGCGCCGCCCATGAGGTACGCGGGCGGCAGCGAAAGCGCCAGCTCGGCGATCCGATGATCGCAGAACGGCAATCGGACTTCCCGTGAATGGGCCATGGAGTTCCGGTCGCCATAGCGAAGCAAGGTGGGCAAATGCGCTTCGAAGGTGTCCTCATGGAGCGCCGCGTTGAGGGCCCGGGCACCGGATTTCGGCGTCTTGTCTTCCTCATGGCCCAAAGCGACCGCGTTTCCCAGATCCAGGCCGAAGGCGAAATCACTGCCGCGCTTGAAGGCGTGGGCCAGGCCATACCTGAGGCTAGCCGGCAACCCGCTCAGCCAACTCTGGCGGCGGCTCAGAAGCGCCAGGGGATATCTCTTCCGAATGGCCGCTTCCTCCCCGGGATCGTCTTCGCCCCTGGCCCGGCGGGCCCGCAGGTAGGGGACGAAATACTGCTCGTAACCGGCCAGAAGCTCATCCGCCCCCTGGCCATCCAGCAGGACCGTCACGCCGTGTTCCCGGGCCAGCCGGAACACGCACCATTGGGCGTACTGGCTGGCGCTGCCCACGGGGAGCTCGTTGTGCCAGATGAAATCCGGAAGCTCTTCCAGGAATCGCTCGGCCGCCGGCTCCGTGACGTGGCTTTCCACGTCCGTCGCCTCGATCACCTCCGATGCGAAGGACCACTCATCGGCGGCGCTGCCCGGAAACCTTCCGGTGAACACGTGATAGGGCTTGTCCGGGCCCAGATGGCGGCGGTTCAGGCAGACAATGGCGCTGGAATCCAGGCCGCCGGAAAGGCACGAACCGACCGGCACGTCACTGCGCATGCGGATATTCACCGAATCGATCAGCAGTTCCTTGAAACGCTGCACCGCGTCGGGCTCGGAAAGGCCGTGATACGCGTCCTTCTCCTCGCACTTCCAATAGGTGTCGGTCCGTGCGGTGAAGGTCTCAAGATCGAAGCTCAGGCTCTCGCCCGGCAGGAGCTGCTTGATCCCGCCGAATACGGTCTCGCGCTCGTCATCGATGCCCTGGCGCGGCGAACGCAGAAAGGTGAGCAGCCGGCGGTTGTCGACCTCGGGCGTCAGTTCGGCCAGCGCCAACAGGGCCTTGTATTCGGACGCGAACGCGAAAAAGTCCTCCGTCTCGACGTATAGGAACGGTTTTTCGCCGAATCGGTCGCGGGCGCAAAACAGACGACGGCGGCGGGCGTCATAGAGGGCGAAGCTGAACATGCCGTTGAATTCCGCCAGGCATTGCTCACCCCAGACCTCATAAGCCGCCATCAGGACTTCCGTATCGCAGCTCGACCGAAATTCCCTGCCCTCCGATTTCAGCCGCGCCGCCAGTTCGAGGTAGTTGTAGATTTCGCCGTTGAAGGTGAGCACGGAATCGTCGCTGGGATTGACCATCGGCTGGGCCCCGGCCGGCGTCGGGTCGATGATCGCCAGGCGACGATGGCCGAGCACCACCGTGTCGTCCGCCGAGGCCCAGATGCCCTCGCCATCCGGGCCGCGATGGGCCATCCGGTCGATCATCACCTGCACCGCGCGATGATTGACCGGACGGCGCGCGACTATGCCAGCGATGCCACACATGAGCGGTTAAGGTCCTGACGGAACAGAGCATTGATTCATGGTGTCACCACTAAAGCACAAGCAGCTACCATGTACCACGCCTCGCCGAAACCGACGGATGGAACACGTTGACATGTTCGATCCGTTGACGGTTCATTGGACGAACCGCTGTCGCAATTCTTGAACGTTTCCATGGCCCCATCCCCGCGCGTCCTGTTTGTCGGCGATTTGAATTTCTACGCGAAAGGGCATTCCCGCGTGGAGGCGCTCAGGCGCTTCGGCGTCGAGGTGACGGCCATATCGCACACCGCCATCGGCGGCGCGGACAAGGGGCATCCGCCTTTTTCCCTGGCGTTCCGTCTGGCCTGGAAGCTGGGCGTGCACCTGGATACGGAACGGGTCAACGGATCGATCCTTTCGGCGGCGCAATCGGTCTCACCGGACGTCATATGGATCGAGAAGGGAAACATGGTGCGGCCGGCCACCTTGGTCCGGCTGAAGCAGCTCTGTCCCGAGGCCGTGATCGCGTCCTATTCCGAAGACGACATGTACAACCCCTTGAACCGCACCCTCGCCTATCAGCGCGGACTGCGGCACTACGACGTCGTCTTCGTCACCAAATCCTTCAACGCCGAGAAGGACGAACTCCCGTCGCTCGGGGCCCGGGTGTGCATCACCGTCGACAAGGCGTTCGATCCCGAACAGCACCTGCCGCTCACCCTCACGGAAACGGAGCAGACGGAACTCGGCGCCGATGTGGGTTTCATCGGCAGTTATGCGCCGGAACGCGGATACGATGCGCTTCATTTGGCGGAAAACGGGCTGCGGGTCCGGGTTTGGGGCAACGGATGGGAAAACTTCAAAAGCCGGAATCCCAACCTGGTGGTCGAAGGGCGGCCCCTGATCAACCGGCCGGACGACCTGCTCTACACCAAGGGCATCAACGCCACGAAGATCAACCTGGGCTTCCTGCGCAAGGTCAACCGGGACCTGCAGACCGACCGGAGCGTCGAGATTCCGGCCTGCGGCGGTTTCATGCTGGCCGAGGCTTCGAGCGAACACGCGCGCCTGTTCAACGACGGACAGGAAGCCGTTTTCTATGTCGATCAAAACGACTTGGTGGAAAAGGCCAGGTACTATCTGGAACACAAGGCCGAACGCACGCGGATCGCCGCCGCCGGGCGCCGGCGTTGCCTGGATTCAGGTTACGATCACGATCACCGCATGCGGTTCATGATTGATGCGGCGATGAAACAACGGCCTTGATCGCCGTCTTCAACCCGGCCAGGTCGTCGCGGAACCCCCAGCTTTCCATCCGGCGCCGTGATTCCGCCCCCATGGCCGCCGCCCGGTCCGGCTCCCGCAAAATGTCACTCAGCGCATTCGTCAACGCCGCGCGGTCGCCCGCCGGCACGACCCTGCCGTTCGATTCTGAGACCAAATCCGCCGCACACCCGCATTCATCGGAAACCACAACCGCGCACCCGCAGGCCATCGCTTCGTTGACGGCGAGGCCCCATGGTTCGCGTTCCGAGGCGAGGACGAAGACATCCGCCAGATCATAAAGCGCCGGGAGCTCGCTTTGATTCCGGAAGCCAAGGAAGCGAATCCACGGATCATCCGCGGCGCCTTGTTCCAATGGGTGCCGCTGCTCGCCGTCCCCGACAACCAATAGGTAGGGATCCCGGGTCGCGTTCCGGTCCATGGCCCGCATGGCATCGATCAGGACCGCCGGGTTTTTCCGTGGCTGCAGTTTGCCGGCGAACAGCACCACCGGCCGGCCGGGCTGCAGGTCCAGTTGCTCGCGCAACCTGGAACGCTCAGCGGCGGCCCGTTTCGCGGCGGCGTCGAAACGATCATTGTCCACGGCGTAGGGCATGAAAAACAGGCGTCCGTCCTCTACCCCGTGGGCCCGGTAATAATCCCGGTTATCGGCGCCGATACACAGGAAGCCGGCGCAACGGAAAAAGATCCACCGCAGGAACATGCGTTTCAGGACACCGCGGATCCCGGCGCCATCGGGCATGGCCGCGATGGTGTTCTCGCCGCGCATGAGGACCGGCAGGTTGCGGCGGCGGGCAATCTCCAAGGTTCGCAATTTCAGCAAGCTGCTCCAGCCATGCACCCAAAGGACGTCGGCCCCGGACAGGCTGTCGATGACGTCGGCCAATGAGCCGACGAGGCGATGTGAATAGCCGTCCGTCAGCGGGACATCCCATTCGACCTCCGTCCCGAACCCCTTGTCCAGGTAGGCGCCGGCGGATTCCATGGACTCGAAGAGAACTAACAGTTCGATCTCCGGGTCTTCCGAAATGATCCGCAGCAACGGCGCCTGGTACTGGATGGGATGGCTGACGAGGTAAACGAGCCGCAATTCAAATCTTCCCGAAGCCGGTTTTGGGGGCCTAAGAGGTCTTCCGGAGACTATCAGTCCAGGCGCGCCAAATCACGTGCGGCGGCCATGATCACCGGCCGGTATTTCAGCCCGCTCCCGAGGGCGCCGATTCGGTAATCACGTCGATCGTCCGCTGTTTCGTCTTGTCCCACGAATACATGGTCGAACGCTCTTTTGCCTTGAGGCTCAGTTCGCGGCGTTTATCCGGGTCCGAGATCAGGTCGGATATCACCGAATACATCTCGTCGATATCGTTCGGATCGAAAAACACCGCGGCGTCGCCCAGGACCTCCGGCATGGCCGCCGAATTGGAACTGGCGATGGGCGCCCCGCAGGCCATCGCCTCCACCAGCGGATTGCCGAAGGTCTCGACCGTCGAAGGAAACACGAAGACGCCGCAACGCTCATAGAGAACCTGCAGCTCATCGGGCTGAACGTGGCCCAGGAATTCCACGTGCGCCTCGAGTTTCTCCTTCTGGATGAGAAGCTTTAAGCTCTCGAAGTAGTCCTGATCGACGGGGTTTCCGGCGACCTTCAGGCGGATGTCGGGATAGCGGTCGCGCAGACGGGCGACGACGTTGATCAATCCGGTGAAGTTTTTCTGCACGTAGATATCGGAAACCGATAGCAGGAACGTCTCGCGCGCCAATCCGGATGTCTTGTCGGCGAACCGGGAATCCACGCCGTGCGGCACGACAACGAGCTGCTTGCCGATGACATTCCAGAAAGCCCCCTGGATGCCGCGTTTCGCATATTCCGAGACGGCGATGGCGCGGCGGCTGGTAACCAATGAAAACAGCGTCGCCAAATACAACAGCATCCAATAGGCCAACTTGATGGGCCGGCGCTCGACAAAGCCGACGGAAACGGCGTTTCGAATGAGCACTATGTGGTTGCGTGAAAGAAACGGTCCGTAATTGGCCGGCGAGAACGTCGCATCCATGTTCAGCCGCCGGGCCAGTCGTGGAATGTCGATCTGCTCACGGAAGAGCACCCGCCAAAATCCGCGGGTATAGCGTTGAAAGTGAAATCTGATCCCGCTCAGGGTTGTCGGCAACAGTTCGCGCTGGTCCTCATGCAGGCACACATGGACATCCAGGCCGGCGTCCTTGGCCAAAAGCGGAAGCATGTTCCTGAGATACGTGATGCCGCCGCCGGAACGCGCATGGAGGGCATTGATGAGAAGGCGGAACCGTTTCCGGTCGACGATGCTGACCATTTCCGCAAGCAGGCCGTGGACGTGCTTCGCCCAGGTGAATTTGGTTCCGGCGCGCTCTCGGCCCTTCAGGACCAATTGGTCCCGCAAGGCCGGGTCGCCATCGAGCTCCTCAATTTTGTCGGCGAGGTCCTTCGGGTTGCCGAGCTCGAAATAAAGGGCTGCGTCGTCGCAGATCTCCCGATGTACCGGGATATCCGAGACAAGCAGCGGCACACCCGCCTGCATGGCCTCGACCATGGGAAAGCCGAAGGTTTCCGCCATGGACGGAAAGACGAAGGCGTCATAATCGGAGAGCACGTTGCCCAGTTCGTCATGTTCGATTCGCCCCATCTCGAGACAATCGGCGAATTTCGGATCACGCAACTCTTCCAGTTCGTGGGCAGCCGTGTCCCAGGCGTCGAAATCGTGGGCCTCCATGGTAATCCGCGTCACCACCGGAATCCCCCGCTGGTTCAACTCGGAAGTTGCATTGGCCAGGGTCCCGGGATCCTTGTGGGGGTAATAGACCGACACATACAACAGGCGGATGGTTCCATCGGCCCGCCATTTCCGCCGATGCCCGGCTTCCTTGAAACGTGGGCTGACCCCCAGATAATTGACCACGGAGTTCTCATCCAGCCGCCAATCGAACTGCCGGGCCGACTCCAACGCCACTTGCGAGGGGAATATGGTGGTTCGTGAATGCCGGGCCGAGAGCAACATGAGATTGCGCCGCAAATAGGCCGACAGTTGCTCGCGCCAACTCAAGTGCGGCAGCACCTTTTCCCGGTAGACGGGGTTCAAATAGATCTCGCCCTGGACCAACAGGACCTGCGGAATTGGCGGAAACAACACCCCGTAGTTGGCCGACGAGAAGACAAGGTCAGCGCCGCTTTCCTTGATGATGCGCCGCCATCCCAATTGCTCCCACAGAAATCGATGCACGGGGCCGAAGAACCGCTTTTTCACCGGCACGACCTCGACGTCGAGCCCCTCGAAATGGGATCGGTCGAACCATTCCGGCACATAGACGATCATCTCGACGTGCTCCGCCGAAATGTTCTCGATCAAATTGGTCGTGTAGGTGACAATACCGCCCGTATTGACGGAGATGGCGTTAACAATGATACGCATTAAGTTCGATCGCCGGTGTTTCTCTCTATGTTACCGAAAACGGTCGAAGAATCGGTTCGATGGAGGCGACAAGAACCTAAGTGAGCATCGCACCCGTTTCAACACCAGACATGAATTTCATTGGGGGCATCAATTGCCGGCGGAAGTGTTATAGCTAGGTCAACTGCTGGACCGAACATCGAGCCATATGAATGAACAACCTCCTGAAATACGGCCGGTCTTTGACGCCGCGGTCCATGGTCGCCAAGGCGTTCGCCTTCGCGGGCCGCCTTTTGCGCGGCTGGCGGGACCAATTGGTCCACCGGCGGCGCTGCACCTACGCCGATCCGGAAGGACTCGAGTTGGTCTCCCGCCGATCGGCCCCTCGCATCGATGGGCAATCGGAAACATCGAAGCGGCTTCGGGATGTATCGGCGCATGTCGTCGCCGGCCGCTTCGCGATTTTCTCGGACGTCTGGGCCAGCGCCGGCTACGGCATGACCTGCCCCGGGTTCCATGGCGCCAGGTACGAAACCGAGGAAACCGACACCTCGCTTGGGGCAATGGCGGCACGCCTTTCGCCCGGCAACCGTCGATGGGCGGTAGGTATCCGACGGAACATGGACGCGGACTTCACACCCATCGATTGGCAACGGGACATTCGTTCCGGCTACCGATGGCGTGAGGACCGCTGGGGGGGCCTCGCCCCCTATGGTCATTTGCCGGGCGTCGACATCAAGGTGCCGTGGGAACTGGGCCGCCTGCAGCACTTGGGGGTGCTCGGCATGGCCTGGCAGCAGGCGAAAGACGGCGCCGCCGGGTTCGAAACGCCGGAGGTTTACGCGCGGGCCTACGGCAATCACCTGTTGGATTTCATCGCCGCCAACCCACCGGGGTACGGGGTCAACTGGGCCTGCACCATGGACGTCGCCATCCGCGCCGCCAATATGGCCACCGCCGCGTGGTTGTTCAGCGGCGCGGCGGCCCGGCCGGAACTGCAAGCCACCCTGACATCCACCCTGCTGTCCCACGGCCGGTATATCTTCGCGCACCTGGAATGGACGCCCGAGTTCCGCGGCAACCATTATCTTGCCAACCTTGCCGGCTTGATCTTCACGGCCGTCGCCCTGCCGGCGACGAATGAGACGGATTCATGGCTGAGGTTCGCCATCCATGAGCTGATCGCCGAGGTCGCCCACCAGTTCAACGACGACGGATCGAACTTCGAGGCCTCGACCAGTTATCACTGCCTGTCGGCGGAGATGGTGCTTTACGCCACCGCGCTCTGTCTGGGATTGGAAGACACGCGACGCGAGGCGATCACCGACGCCACCTTCCATGGATGGCCGAAGGGCCGGCGGCGCCCCACCTCACCACTTTCGTGGACGCCCGATACGGGCCCCTTCCCAAGTCACTACGTGAGCCGGCTCGAGAACATGGCGGTGTTCGCCATGCGGATGACCAAACCCAACGGATGCATCGCCCAGATCGGCGACAATGACAGCGGCCGTTTCTTTAAACTTTGTCCCGGCAACATGGATTCGGCGTGCCGCGAAAACCCCCTGGATCACCGCGACCTGGCGGCCGCCGCCGGGGCGCTTTTCGATCGCCGGGATCTGATCGCCTTCGCCGGTGAGGATTTCGCGCCGATCGTGTCTTTCGTCGAGGGATTGAGCGCCGGGCACCGACTGCCCCAATCAACTGCCGACCAGCCCGAAACACCGGATGCGGACCCGTCCGCCCGCCGGCCGGGCGATCCAACCGGCGCGACGAGCGAAACGGTTATCCGCTTGCCGGAACCGAGCCTGCTAACCGATCTGGAAATGTTCGGTTATCCGGATTTCGGGGTCTATGTTTGGCGCAATGCGCGGTTTTTTCTCTCGGTCCGCTGCGGTCCCATCGGGCAAAACGGACGCGGCGGCCATGCCCACAACGACCAGCTTTCCATCGAGTTGAACGTGGACGGCGAGGACTGGCTGGCGGACCCGGGCACCTACGTCTATACGGCCGCGCCAGCGCTTAGGAACGCCTATCGTTCCGTTGCGGCCCACGCTGTGCCGCGGCAAGGAAACCGGGAACCGGGTCGACTGGACCTGGGCCTGTTCCACCTGGGTGACGAGGCACGGGCCGAATGCCTGCGCTTCACCGCATCCGAGTTCGAGGGCGTTCATTGGGGCTTCGGCACGCCCGTGTATCGGGCCATCCGGCTGCAGGATGGCGTCGTGGTGGTGCGCGATTCCGTCGGTGCGCCGCCTGATCTGGATGAACCTGCGGAAGATTCCGCCACCGTGGACACGGCTCGGGAACTTCGCCTGCGGTTGGGTGCCGAGACCACCTTCTCGCCCGGTTACGGGCTGCTCACTTCTTCCGGTTCCTGAGGCTCGGTCTCTTCCGGTTGCTGAGCCTCGGGCCGTTCCGGTTGCTGAGCATCGGGCTCTTCCGGTTCCTGAATCTCGGGCGCCTGTAGCCAGTCCGCCAAGGCGAGCGTGATGACTTCCGTGCAGACGCGAAGGTCATCAAGCACAAGATACTCATCCGGCCCCGCCGTATTCGGGCTGTCCGCAAGGCTCGGCCCCGCCCCATAGAGAACCATCGGGACCCCGGCCGCCGCATAATGGCGCGCCGCCGTCTCGTAGGACACGCCGTACTCGGGGACGTCCTCGCCCAGGATGTTCTCGGCGTGACGTTTCAGAACCTCCACGAAACCGCCCGCACCGTCGGCCAGGGTCGCCGCCGGCAACAGGCGGCGGCGGCGGACCTTGCAGACGACGCCGGGAACCCGGACCACGGCGCGTCCGACCGTATTGGTGATTTCCGCTTCGGCGGCATCGGGATCCTCCTCGGGCAACACGCGGCGATCGATGAGCAGACTGACCGATTCGGGCACCGACAAGGGGTTGGTCCCGCCGGCGATTTCTGTCACCACCATGGTCGGTGAACCGATCCCGGGAACTTCCGATGTTCGCTCCCTGAGCGCATCGCGCAGGCCGTAAAGATCGTGCAGGACATGCGCCGCGCCCTCCAAGGCGTCGGCCCCGGATTGCGGCTGCCCGGCCGGCGCCGCCTGCCCGGTGATCTCGACCTGAAGATTGAGAACGCCCGTAGATGAGGTTCCGACGGCATGGGCATTGCCCGGCACGATGGCCCAATCCGGCGGGCTCACGGGCCCGTCCAGCAAACATTTCACACCGAGCTCTCCGCCGCTCAAGCCATCGAAGGTGATGTGCAACTCGATGGTCCCGGTGATCCGTTCCTCGATCTCCATGAGGGCCAGGAGGGCGAAAAAATAAGCCGCCAGATCGCCCTTCCCGTCACTCACGCCGCGCCCGTACATGCGCCCGCCCTCAATGGACGCATCGAAGGGGTCCCGCGTCCAGCGCGCCCCGGCGGGCGCCGTATCCAGATGCGCCGAGAGGGCGATCGTCGGGCCCTCGCCGAACTCCCGGCGAACCACTAGGTTGGCCATTTCACCGCAACCGGCGGCGGCCGTCAGTTCATCGGGCAGGTCATGGACCTCAAGCGTGAGATCATCCCGTTCAAGGAGTTCCCTTACCTTTTCCCGGATCGCCGCGCAGTCCCCCGGCGGGTTTTCGCTGCGGACTTTCGTCAGTGCGGACAGAAACGCGAACTGGTCGGCCCGGTGGGCAACCAGAAACCGGCGGACATGCTCCTCGACAGACAGCTCCATTGGCGCGGAAAACCTTTCACCCGAATTCGAAGCTTGCAAACTGCGGGGCTCGCGTCAATTTTGTTTATAAGCCCCCTGGCACCGCCAAAGCCAACCGACTTTCACGGCATCTCCGCCGGCACGCAGCATGGGAATGACATGGCCGACAGCAAATCCATAGAACTTATCGAGCGCCTGGTCGGTTTCGATACGACGAGCCGGGAATCGAACTTGCAACTGATCGCCTTCGTTCAAGAGTATCTGCAGGACATCGGCGTCGAAAGCCTCCTGGTCCACAACGTCGAAGGGACCAAGGCCAACCTATACGCCACCGTCGGCGATCCGGAACTTCCCGGCGTCATGCTGTCGGGACACACGGACGTCGTTCCCGTCGACGGCCAGGAGTGGAACACGGACCCCTTCCAGGTTTCCCATGTGGGCAGCCGCCTCTACGGCCGCGGCACCTCGGACATGAAGAGTTTCATCGCCATCACGCTGGCCATGCTGCCCAGGTTCCAGGAACGCGGCCTGAAGACGCCGTTGCACCTGCCTTTTTCCTATGACGAGGAAGTGGGCTGCATCGGTGTCAGGCGGTTGATCGACGCCCTCAACGGGATGCCGGTCAAGCCGGCCATGTGCATCGTCGGCGAACCGACGAGCATGCAGGTGATCACCGGGCACAAGGGTAAGCGCAGCTATAACGTGGGCGTGCGCGGTTTCGAGGCGCATTCCAGCCTGGCCCCGCACGGCGTCAACGCCATCGAGTACGCGGCGCGCTTGATCGCCTTCCTGCGTGAAACGGCGGATCGGATCGCCACCGAAGGCCCCCATGACGAGCTCTACGACGTTACCCACACGACCGTGCACACGGGCACCATCACCGGCGGCACCCAATTGAACATCGTTCCCAAGGATTGCCGGTTCGAGTTCGAGTTCCGCTACGTGGGCAAGCAGGACCCGAGCGCTTTGGAGGCGGAAATCAGAGCCTTTGCCGCCGATGTCCTGGATCCGGAGATGCAGGCGGTCCATTCGGACACCGGCATCACCATCGACTGCGTCAACGACATGCCGGGCTTGGAGATGGACGTGGATTCAGACGTCGTCACCTTCGTCAAGGCGCTGGCCGGACGAAACGACCACGGCAAGGTCGCCTTCGGCACGGAGGCCGGCCTGTTCCATGAACGGGCCAGCATCCCGACGGTGGTCTGCGGTCCCGGTTCCATCGACCAGGCCCACAAGCCCAACGAATTCATAGAACTGGATCAGATCGACGCCTGCGAGACGTTCATGGAACGGTTGATGGATCGGGTCTGCGCGTCCTGACCGGCCTGACGGCTCGGGATCAGTTACTTTTCTGGCGGAGGATGAACCGACCGTCCTCCATGCCCTCGAAGAATTCCTCGAGTTCAGGATGATCGATGGGATCCTCGTCCCGGTCCTCGGGTACCAGGTTCTGCTCCGATACATAGGCAATGTACGGAGAGCGTTCCGGCTCCGGTGATTCCGCCAACAGGTGGTAGAAAGGCTGGTTCTTCCGGGGACGCACATCCTCCGGAATGCTCTCCCACCATTCTTCCGTATTGTTGAATACGGGGTCGACATCGAAGATCACGCCGCGGAAACCGTAGACGCGGTGCTTGACCGGCGTGCCGATTTCATACTTGGCCGTGGCGACCACGCGCGGAATGTCCTGGCCGTGAAAAACGTCGTCGAAGCTGGTGAAGTTTTCCATATCAGGAATTGTAGCGGCCATGAGGGAACGGTCAATGCCGGAACGATCACGGGCCGCTTGGGGCCCGCGTCGTAGGTTCTTCAAAACGAGAAGGTAAAGCCTTGAATTCCGCTAGGTTAGGCCGCGATTCCGCCGGAACGCCAGACAGACGTTTCCTTGCAGGACGGGCAGACCCTTTCGCCGATATGGTTGGAGTTGAATTCTCCGTTGCACATCAGGCACTTGCGGACCTTTTTCACGGGCGGACGATCCGGTTCCGGCTTCTTCGTATCGGTGCGACGCGACGCCATTATGCCGCCTCCAGTTTCTCAATCTGCTCAACGGCCGGCCGGTTCAATACGGACGCCGCGAGCGCAAGCAATTCCTCGGCTTCGTCAAGAAGCGATTTGGCAGCATCCGGCGCTGCATTTTCCGCCTTCCTCAGCGACTCCGCGGCGCTGTCGGAAAGAAATCGAACAAGGTCGATTTTTGCCATAACTGTTACCCCACACTTCAGTAGTCAATCTGCAAGATTTCTGTAATGACGGTTTATATACACGAAATCGTTTTGCAATGCATCATTTTTTGTGCATCGCAATAAATTCGTGTGAATTTTCACGAGAAACCGGCCGGAAACCCTGCCGGATGTTTATTTCTTGTTTTATTTCAGAAGGTTAGATTATTTCGGATTTATGCCCGTTTGGGCTGGACGCCGACCACATCCAGGTTCCCAACGGAGAACGCATTGAGAAAATGCTCTTTTTCCATCTCCGTGCCGGAAAGTTCGCGGGGCAATCCGGTGAAATGCCGGACATAATACCGGCGCGCCACGTCGGCGCTGATCTTCTTGATTTTTATCCGTTTGCGTAACGCCATGACCTGTCTCCAACTTTGGTTGGTTCGTTGTCAGGCAGTGTAGACCGGGAGTCATTAACAATGACTGAATCGGCGCCCAATTGCGGCGCCGCACCGGCGTTGCGCGGGGCCCGGGCGCGGCCGAGGTCAGGCGGATTGGGCCACCTCGATCCCCGGCGTATAGGGCAGCTTGCGGACGTCATCGAGGTTTTCGAGTTGCCAGCAGGCGCCCAGCAAGGCATCCGCCACGGGCGCCCCGGTCACCGGCTCGACAAGTTCCCGGTACTTTTCCTCCAGTTCCGTGTCGCTGAGCGGATTGTCGGGATCACCCTTTCGCGTCGGCGAATGGTGCTCGAATTCTCGGCCGTCGGTCGTTCGCACCCGCACCGTCGCCGAGCGCCGATTCGGAAACGCGGCTTCGGCGGCGGCGTCCGCCTCGAAGGTGATTCGCCCCATCACCGCCCTGATCCGCGAATCGTGCAAATGCTCTTCGCTGAAGGCGGCAAACCGGGCACGTCCGAGCACAAGGCCGACGGCGACCGCATAGGGCAGGCTGAATTTCGCTTCATAGGTGGTCTTCGGGTCCCTGTTGCCGCAGATCTCGACCCCCTTCGCATAGGTGCCCACGTGGATCGCCTCGACATCATCGGGCGACAAGGCGTGCTCGTGCTTCAGGGCCAACATGGAATCGATGGCCGCGAAGGTGTGGCCACAACAGGTGTGGTTCTTCTGGGTCATGCGGGTGATCGTGTAGTCGTGTTCGAAATCGCTGACCACGGCCTGCCAATCCACGTCCCGGCTCATGGCGTTGCCGAACCCGCGCGGCCCCTCGAACATGCCCTCCGCACCGGTGACGCCGCTGCCGGCGAGTATGGCCGCCATGGCGCCGGCCTCGGCGGCGTGCCCGGCGTGAATGGGTTTGCCCATGGAGTCGGAACTGAAGGCCTGCTGCAAGGCGGCCGCCATGGTCACGGAATTCGCCAGGGCGTGCTTGGCTTGAGCGGCATCCAGCCGCAGCGCCACCGCCACCCCGGCGGCCGCCCCGATGGTCCCGATGGTCCCGGTGGTGTGCCAATAATCGTAGTGCGCCGGCTGCATGGCCTTGCCGACCCGGTTGGACACCTCATAACCGGCGATGATCGAGCGCAACAGGGCATTCCCATCCCGGCCCTTTCCCTGACAGGCCGCCAGGACGGCAGAAATCACCGGGGGGCCCGGATGATAAACGGCATCGCGGAAGATATCGTCGACCTCCATGGCGTGGGCCGCGGCGCCGTTGATCAGGGCCGCGGTGCGAATCGGCGCGCGCCGGCCGGACGGGACGATCTGCGCCTCGCCGTGGTCGAGTTCCTCGGCCAGGGCCTCAAGCATGAGCGTCGCCGGCGGATTGACGGCGCCGCAGATCATCGCCGCGAAACCGTCGACCAGGCATCGCTTCGCCGCATGGACGACCTCGTCGGAAAGTGGCCGGGTGCCCAGGTCGACGGCGTATTCGGCCAGCCTTGATGCGATGATTGTGTAACCCTCCCCGCTGCTGCCCTTGCATAGCACGGCGGCGGGACGGCCGGAAGAGCCCGGCAATTTGACAACCGGCGCGGCCCATGCAAATTTGTATACAATTGCACACAATTCATACAATCGAGGCTGATGATGGGTGATCTGATGGCCGACGTGATCGTCGTCGGCGCGGGAAACGCGGCGTTCTGCGCCGCCTTGGCGGCTCAGGAGCAGGGCGCGAAAGTATTGATGTTCGAGCGCGCGCCCAAGGACGAGGACGGCGGCAACAGCCGGTTCACGGCGGGCGCCGTCCGGTTCGCCCACAACGGTCTCGAGGACCTCAAGGAGGTCATGCCCGACCTCACCAACGAGGAAATCGCCACCACGGACTTCGGCACCTATACGGAGGACGAGTTCTACGACGACATGTTCCGGGTCACCCAATTCCGCACCGACCCGGAACTTTGCGAGAAATTCGTCTGTTCCAGCCTGGATACCATGCGGTGGCTGCGCGGCCGGGGCATGCGGTTCGTGCCCAGTTACGGTCGCCAGGCCTTCAAGGTGGATGGCCAGTTTCGGTTCTGGGGCGGGCTTTGCGTGGAGTTCTGGGGCGGCGGTCCGGGGCTGGTGGACAGCGAGACGGAGATCGCCCAGGCCAACGGAATCCGTGTCGAATACGGCGCCCGGGTCATGGAATTGATCTACGACGGACTGCAGGTCGGCGGCGTGCGGGTGAAGCAGGACGGACGCATTTTCGATGCCCGCGCCAAGGCCGTGATCCTTGCCGCCGGCGGGTTCGAGGCGAACCACGAATGGCGGACCCGCTACCTGGGTCCCGGCTGGGACCTCTCGAAGGTGCGCGGATCAAGGTTCAACACCGGCGACGGCATCCGCATGGCCCTCGATATCGGCGCCGCGCCCTTCGGCAACTGGTCGGGCTGCCACGCCGTCGGCTGGGACCGCAACGCGCCGGAATTCGGCGACCTGGCGGTCGGCGACAATTTCCAGAAACACTCCTACCCCTTCGGAATCATGGTCAACGCCACGGGCCGGCGGTTCGTCGACGAGGGCGCCGATTTCCGCAACTACACCTACGCCAAGTACGGGGCCGTGATCCTCAACCAGCCGCAACAGTTCGCCTGGCAGGTCTTCGACAGCAAGGTGCTCCATCTGCTGCGCGACGAATACCGGATCCGCGAGGTCACCAAGGTCTCCGCCGACACCCTGGAAGGCCTGGCCGACAAGCTGGAGGACGTCGATCGGGATGCGTTCCTGGCCGAGGTGGCGGCCTATAACGACGCCGTGCAGACCGACGTGACCTTCAACCCGACGGTCCTCGACGGCCGCGGCACCAACGGCCTGGAGGTGCCCAAGTCGAACTGGGCCAACACCCTCGATACACCGCCCTACGAGGCCTACCAGATCACCTGCGGCATCACCTTCACCTTCGGCGGCTTGCGGATCGATGCCGCGTCGGGCCGGGTCCTGGACACGGACCACGACCCCATCCCCGGCCTGTACGCCGCCGGCGAGCTGGTCGGTGGAATCTTTTATTTCAACTATCCCGGCGGAACCGGTTTAATGTCGGGATCCGTTTTCGGGCGCATGGCGGGTCAATCCGCGGGACTGGCCTGCACCGCATAGCCCAGCCGCCCTTGATCGCCAAGGACCAACCATGGCCGTAAAACCTGACCGCGCCCCCGCCAAGGAAGAGGAAAACCTGTCGCGCGGTGAATGGGTTCATCAGAAGCTGCGCGACGCCATCCGGGCCCGTCGGTTCCAGCCCGGCGAGCGGGTCCGCGAGGCCGACGTGACCGAGTGGCTGGGAGTCAGCCGCACGCCGGTCCGCGAAGCGTTCCGCCGCCTGCAGACGGACGGACTGCTTGTCTTCGAGCCCTGGCGGGGCGTCATCGTGGCGGAGCTGGATCAACAACAGATGATCGAGCTTTACGCCATGCGCCGGGTTCTGGAGGGGACGGCGGCCGGTCTGGCCGCGCAACATGCGGCGGAAAGCCAGATGGCGACCCTCAGCGAGCTCATCGATCAAGGCGACGCAGTCACCGGTTCGGAGGAACGGGCCGAGTTCAACCGCTTGTTCCACCAGCATATTTACGCCGCCGCCCATAACCGTTACCTGCTGCAGGCCCTGAACGCGCTGCGCGATTCCATGGCGCTCTTGCCCAGCACCACCTACGCGTTGGAAGACCGTCATGCGTCCGCCCAGCTGGAACACCGAGAGATCGTCGATGCCATCGTCCGCCGCGACGCCCAGGCGGCGGAAGAAGCCGCGCGCCAGCATATTCTGGAAGCGGAGAAGGCGCGGCTGAAGGTCATCATGCAATTGGAACGCGACAACGAAGGATTTGACCCATGAGCTATTTTCCCGCCACCGGCGACGACTGGCAGCGCATCGCGGCGGACGAGGCCGGCCTGAACGCCGAGAAACTGGCCGAAGCGGTGGCCTTCGCCGAGGATCACGAAACCTCCTGGCCCCGGGACATCCAAAAGGAAGGCCGGATTCCGAGCCTCACGGATCTCGAGCCGCCGCCCTGGAACGAGATTCTCGGCCCCATTGAGCCGCGCGGCGGACCGAACGGTCTGGTTCTGCGGGGCGGGCGGATCGCCGCTGCATGGGGAGACCCGTCACGACCGGACATGACCTTCTCCATCGCCAAGAGCTATCTCTCGATCCTCGCCGGGGTCGCCGTGGCGGACGGCCTGATCGCCGACGTGGATGATCCCGTGGCGGCCTCCGTCCCCGGCGACTTGTTCGCCGCGGAACAGAACGCCTCCATTACCTGGCGCCACTTGATGCACCAGACCAGCGAGTGGGAGGGAACGCTTTGGGACAAACCGGACCTGGTCGACCGGAACCGCCAGGTCGGCCCCGGGTCCGACAACAGCCGCAAGGGCCAACACCGGGATTTGCAGAAACCCGGCACCTACTGGGAATACAACGACGTGCGGGTCAACCTCTTTTCTTTGTGTCTCCTGCACCTGTTCCGCCGGCCGCTGCCGGAGGTCTTGGCCGAACGGATCATGGCGCCCATCGGCGCCTCGGACACCTGGCAATGGTTCGGCTATCGCAATTCCTTCGTCGAAGTGGATGGCAAGACGCTTCAATCGGTACCCGGCGGCACCCACTGGGGCGGCGGCATGCAGATCAATTCCTTCGACCACGCCCGGTTCGGCCTGCTGATCCTTCGCCAAGGACTTTGGCAGGAAAACCAGATTCTGCCGGAAGGCTGGGTGCGGGACTTGCAAGCCCCCTGCCCGATCAGGCCCGGATACGGCTATCTCTGGTGGCTGAACACGGATCACGGGGAATGGCCGGATGCCTCGGCGCGATCCTTCGCCGCCGTCGGTGCCGGAACCAGCATAATCTGGATCGACCCGGAAAACGACCTGCTAGTGGTCGCCCGCTGGATGGATCAGGATTCCGTCCCGGCGTTTCTCGGCAAAGTCACCGCCGCCGTGAAGTAACGTCGGCGGGCGAAACGCCGGGCCCTATGGGACGAGACGTTCCTCCGGCACCGCGACGCGGACCGTGGTGCCCTGGTTCAGGACGCTGTCGATGGTCAATTCGCCGCCGTGCAGTTCGATCAGAACCTTGCTGAGATAGACGCCGAGGCCGGTCCCCTCGCTGGTCAGCACGTGGCTGTCGCGAACCTGTTCGAAGGGCGCCAGCACCCGCGGCATGTCGTCTGCGGAAATCCCGATCCCCGTGTCGGCGACCTCGAAGACCAGTTCGCCGCCCTCATCGACGAACGCCCGCAAGACGATGCGGCCGCCGGGGGGCGTGTATTTGACCGCATTGGATAGAAGGTTGAGCAGGATCTGTTTGATCCTGAGGCCGTCGGCCCGCAGTTTCGGGATGACCTGATCGATCTCCGTCGACAGGACCAACTGGGCCCGGTCGGCACGCTCGCGCATCATCTTCATGCAGGCGATCAGGGTCTCGCCCACGTCGATGACTTCTTCGGAGATTTCCAGCTCTCCGGCTTCGATTTTCGAAATATCCAGGATGTCGCTGATCACGCTGAGCAGATGCAGGCCCGAGGTGTGGACGTCGCCCACATACTCGCTGTAGTTCTTGTGTCCCAAGGGGCCGAACATTTCCTCCATGAGGATCTGCGAAAAACCGATGATGCAATTCAACGGTGTCCGAAGTTCATGGCTCATGTGGGCCAGGAACTCGCTCTTCGCCCGGTTCGCCAGTTCCGCTTGTTCCTTGGCCTTGATCAGATTGAATTCGGCCGCGCGGCGCGTCGTGATGTCGATGGCTGAGCCCTCGAAGAAAAACGGCATGTCCAGTTGTTCGCGGACACAACGGGCATTCGCCAACACCCAAATTATCGAACCGTCCTTGCGGCGCCACCGGACCTCGATCCCTTCCACACGGTCCGATTCCATGAGTTGCTTTTTAAGGCGTTCCCGGTCATCCGGATTGACGAAGACCTCCCGACCGACGTCCTCGATGACCTCCATCATTTCTTTCGGGTCGTCATAGCCGAGCATCTCCGCGAAGGCCGGATTTACGGCGATGAAGCGGCCTTCGGGGGTGGATCGAAAGATCCCCTCACTGGCATTCTCGAAAATCCTTCGGAATTCCTCTTCGCTGGTCTGCAAGGCCTCCTGGGCCAATATGGTCTCGGTCACGTCCACCAGGGTGGTGCAGACGGCGGGGATTCCCATCCAGTCGATGCGTACCGGGCGGTTGTTGACCCAGATCTGCAAGCCGTCCTCGCGTCGCGCCTGGAGAACGTACTCGCCGGGGGGATTCCCACCCTGTAACCGGGCCAGATGACGTTCGCGGAACAAGGCCCGAGATTCTTCCGTGAACAAGCTGTCCACATTGTCGAGCTTCAAGACTTCTTCGGGAGAGTCGAATCCGAACAACTCCGCAAGCGCCCTGTTGGCGTACAACGGACGAAACTCACGGTGCACCAAGATGCCCACGTTCAGCCGGTCGGCAAGCAACCGAAACTGTCCGTCACCGACATCTTCGGCGGCGTCATCGATCGCCGCAGCGGCGGTCTTCTGATCGGTGCTGTTCGCCATTCAATAACGAAACCCGCGACCCGAGGCGGGTGTCCGGTCCATTGCGATGTTCCCCAGATTCGCCCATCCGGTTCCGGGAATCAACAACACCGAAGATCCCGATGATCCGGACCCTCAACGATCCAGGTATATCCACGGCCGCGCGTCGCGGTCTTTCGCCTGAAAAGCCCCGATATCATCGGTCCGCTTGAGGGTCATGCCCAGATCATCCAGCCCCTCCAACAGGGCCGATCTGCGAAACGGCTCGACATGGAAGGACACCTTCCGGCCGTTCGGCGCGATGACGTGCGTCGCCTCGAGATCGATGGTGAAGACCGGTTCCGGCGTTTCGGCCGCCGCCTGCGCCAGGAAATCCTCGATCACCTCCTCGGCAAGCACGATCGGCAGGATGCAGGATTGGAAGCAGTTGTTGAAGAAGATGCCGCCGAAGCTCGGCGCCATGACGGCGCGAATACCGAACTCCTGGAGGGCCCAGACCGCCCCTTCCCGGGAACTGCCACAGGCGAAATTCGGCCCGGCGATCAAGATCTCGGCGTTCCGGTAGGGCGCCCGGTTGAGGATGAAGTCCGGGTTTTCCTTCCCCTCGGCGTCGTATCGCCAAGGTTCGAACGCATAGGGACCAAACGTTCCCCGGGCCGTGCCCACCAATCGCTTGATGGGAATGATGATGTCCGTGTTGACGTTCTTTTCCGCGATGGGCGCGGCGACGCCCGTAAGCACCGTGAATTTCTCCATCGCTTCAATCCATCAGCTTCCGCACGTTGGTGATCGCGCCGGTCACCGCGGCGGCGGCGGCCATGGCTGGGCTCGCGAGATGGGTCCGGCTGTCCTTCCCCTGCCGCCCGACGAAGTTCCGGTTGGAGGTGGAAACGCATCGCTCACCGGCCGGAACGTTTTCCCCGTTGGCGCCGACACAAAGCGAACAGCCGGGCAATCGCCATTCGAAACCGGCGTCCTTGAACACTTGATCCAGTCCCTCAGCTTCGGCCTCCGCCTTCACCTCCTCGGAACCGGGCACCGCCCAGGCGCGAACCCCCTCGACCACCTTGCGGCCTTTCAGGACTTTCGCCGCCGTGCGGAAATCCGAAATCCGGCTGTTGGTGCATGAGCCGATGAATACCCAGTTCACTTCAACGCCTTCGATCCGCTCACCGGGCGCCAGGCCGATGTAGTCCTGGGCCGCGCTCAGGGCTTCGCGGCGCTCGGAATCCAGTTCCTTGTCGGGGTCGGGCACCGTGCCGTCAACGGCAATGACGTGCTCCGGGCTGGTCCCCCAGGTGATCTGCGGCTTGAGATCGCTGACGTCGACGCCGACCTCGCGGTCGAAAACCGCGTCCTCGTCGCTGTTCAAGTCCCGCCAATTCCCGACGGCCTTTTCCCAGGCATCTCCCTTGGGGGCGAAATCACGGTCTGACAGGTATTCGAACACCTTGTCATCCGGCGCCACCATGCCGATCTTCGCGCCCATCTCGATGGACAGATTGCAGACGGTCATCCGCTCTTCGATGGAAAGGGCTTCAATGCCGGGACCCGCGTACTCCACCGCATGTCCGTCCCCGGCGGCGGCGCCTTCCCGCCCGATCACATGCAGGATCATGTCCTTGGCGCTCACCCATTCGGGAAGCGCGCCCGTATAGGTGACCCGCATGCGCTTTGGCTTGCGTTGCATGATCGTTTGCGTGGCCAGTACGTGGACCAGTTCGCTCGACCCGATGCCCCAGGCCAGGGCACCCAGACCGCCATGGGTACAGGTATGGCTGTCGCCGCAAAACACCGTCGCGCCTGGCAGGGTAATGCCCAGTTCCGGACCGATGACATGCAGAATCCCGAAGCCGCGCTGACCCATGGCGAAATGGCGGATGTTGTCGGCGGCCGACATTTCCGCCAGGGGAATGACGCAGGCCTCCTCGAAGGCCCCCTTGCCGCCGGTCGCGGGATCGCTGGAAACGGTGTGATCGGGGGCCGCGAAACAAAGCTCCGGGTGGCGGACCTGCATGCCGCCATCGCGCAACATGCGGAGCGCCCGCATGCCGCTGAGATCGTGCAGCAGAACCCGATCCGCATGGAGCAACGCCATGCCACCGCCAAGGTCGGCGACGACGTGCGCATCCCATGCCTTGTCAAACAGGGTCCGCTTAGCGCTCACGCCCCCTCCTTCCCGAAACGGTCATGAAAACGCCTGGAAATCCTAATCATCCTCGTCCACGGCTTCCGGCCCGATGGCGCTGACGCCGCCGTCCTCTCCCCACCTTGGCGCCGCCTCCACGACGATTCCCGCCTGATCGAGTATGCGCATGCAGGTCTGATCGACGATGTCGGCGACATTCGCCGGGCGGTGGTAGAAACTCGGCACCGGCGGAAAGATCACGGCGCCCAGGTTCGCCAGCCGCGTCAAGGTCTCCAGGTGGCCGGCATGAAGTGGGGTTTCCCGAACCGCCAGCACCAGGGTTCGGCGTTCCTTCAGCATCACATCGGCGGCCCGGCTCACCAGGTCGGCGGTGTTGCCGTAGGCGATGTTGGAGGCCGTCTTGATGGAACAGGGCGCGATGATCATGACGTCCAACCTGAAGGAACCCGACGCCGGCGCGGCCCCGATGTTTCCGGCGCTATGGACGACGTCGGCCAGCCCTTCCACTTCCCCCGATGACGTTTCGCATTCGGCACCCAGGGTCAAGCGGCCGGATTTGGAAAATACCAGATGCGTTTCCACCTCATCCAGGGACGCCAGGATCTGCAACAGCCGGACGCCGTATACGGCGCCGCTGGCGCCGGTAATGGCGATCAGAATCCGTCGCTTCTGTTTGGCGTCTTGCGTCACCGGCCGGTCCAACCTCGGAAATCCATCGCTGCGGTATTGAGCATGTCTATCAGATGTAAGCGGTTGGCCGAGGTCAATAAAAGTCCTTTTTGCATATCCCGCTTCCAGGCGCCGCCATCGCCGCCCTCAAACGTTGGCCTGAGGGATGCGGAGTGATATACGATAGGGAGGCTCATGTTGGGGGGCCTCAACGGTTGAAAACGGCTGGAAACATGGCGAGGAGCCGAATGGCAGGTCTCAGTTTTCGCGTCTCGACCCTCGCGATCACCTTGGTTGCTGTTTTGGGCGTCGGCGCCTGCAGTCAGACGGCACAAATCCTGCCGGCGAGCAGCAATACGGACGCGGCGGGCAAACCTTCCGGTCCGGTCTCGGCGTTCAGTCAGTTTCCCGATATTCCGGTCCCCACCGGCGCCAAGATCATCGTCGACAAGACGTTGGTGTTCGGCTCCAAGCCGTGGTTCGGCCAGTTGACCCTGGATGCCTCATCGAACGCCAACAGATCCTTCGATTTTTTTCGCGAGAACCTGCCCGGCTACGGCTGGGAGGAAGTCACGTCCGTGCGGGCACCGACCAGCATCCTCACCTACGCCACCGAGGACCGGGTTCTGGCCATCGCCATACGGGGCGGCACCATTTCGGGCTCCGAGTTGACCATTACCGTTTCGCCGCGCGGCAAGTCCCAGTCCGGCGGCTCAGGCCAGGGCATCCTGCCGCCTCCCGTCATCAAATCCCAGTAATCAGCGAGGAATCATGAGAGAAGTTGTCATAGTCGACGGCGTCCGCAGCGCTATTGGTAAATTCGGCGGCGGCCTGTCGAAGGTCCGCCCCGACGACCTCCTGGCGAAGGTCTACAAGGGCCTGATTGAACGCACCGGCATCGACCCGGCGATCATCGACGACATCTATGCCGGTTGCGGAAACCAGGCCGGCGAGGACAACCGGGACGTGGCCCGCATGTCTTCCCTGTTGGCCGGTTTTCCCATCGAGGTGCCGGGCGTCACCGTCAATCGCAATTGCGCATCCGGCCTGGAAGCCCTCAACCAGGCGGCCAAGGCCATCGTCGCCGAGGAAGGCGACGTGTTCATCGGTTCCGGCGTCGAAAGCATGTCGCGCGCACCCTGGTCCATGCCGAAGCCGGACCGGGTGCCGACCTTCGCGCCGCCGAAGATGTACGACACCACGGTTGGTTGGCGCTTCGAGAACCCGAAGATGGACGCCTTGTACCCGATCGTATCGCTCGGTCAGACGGCGGAGAACATCGCCGAGGAGATGCAGATCACCCGCGAGGAACAGGATGCCTACGCGGTCGAAAGCCACCGCCGGGCCGTCGCCGCCATCAGCTCGGGAAAGTTCAAGAACGAGATCCATCCCATATCCGTTCCGCAACGCCGCGGCGACCCCGTCGTGGTCGACACGGATGAGCATCCGCGCATGAAGAACCAGGACGGTGAATGGGTGCTGGCCACGGACGAAGCCGACATGGCGAAACTGCGCCCCAGCTTCAAGAAGGACGGGACCGTTACCGCCGGCAATTCGTCGGGCATCAACGACGGCGCCGCCGCGGCCCTGGTCATGGATGCGGAGCGCGCTGAAAGCCTCGGCCTGAAGCCGAAGCTGCGCTGGATCGGCTCGGCCTCGGCCGGTGTCGATCCGGGCGTCATGGGTTATGGCCCGGTGCCGGCGACGCAGAAACTTCTGAAGCGATTCGACCTGACCGTCGACGATATCGAGCTTTTCGAGATCAACGAAGCCTTCGCCGCCCAGGTCATGGGTTGTCAGCGGCAATTGGGCATCGACCCCGACCGGCTCAACGTCAACGGCGGCGCCATCGCGCTTGGCCACCCGCTCGGCTGCTCGGGAACGCGCATCCTGGTCACCCTGATGAACGAGATGGAACGCCGCGCCGACAGCGTCAAGCGGCCGTTCTATGGCGTCGCGTCGCTCTGCATCGGCGTCGGCATGGGGGTCTCGACCCTGGTTGAATGGATCGGGGATTGATCGCTTGAGCAACGGATCGGAGCGGCCCCTGGACGGCATCCGGGTCATCGGGCTCGAGCAATACATGGCCGGCCCCTACTGCACCATGCTGCTGGCCGACGCCGGCGCCGAGGTGATCAAGATCGAGCGTCCGGGCAGCGGCGATCCACGCCGCTCCATGCCGCCGTTCGCCGAACGGGACGGCAAGCGCAAGGCGGCCGGGTTCATGGGCTACAACCGCAACAAAAAAAGCCTCGCCCTGAACCTCCGCGACCCGGCCGGCCAGGAGGTCTTCCGGAAGCTCGCGGAAACCGCCGACGTGGTGGTCGAGAACCTACGCCCCGGCTCCATGGCGAAGCAGGGCCTCGGTTTCGAGGACATGCGCAAACGCAACGAACGCCTCATCTGGTCGGTGATTTCCGGTTTCGGTCAGTTGGAGGGCTACCGCGGCCCCTACAGCGACCGGCCGGCCTTCGACATTGTCGCCGAGGCCATGGGCGGGATCATGCACATGGTCGGCTTCGCCGACAAACCGCCCAGTTGGACCATCTACGGCATGGCCGACATCTACTCCGGTCAGATCGCCGCCTACGGGATCATGCAGGCGCTATTCATGCGCGAACGCACCGGCCGGGGCCAGTTGGTGGATTCGTCCATGTTCGACACCATGATCGCCCTCAACGAAGCCCAGATGGCGCTCTATTCCGTCGCCGGCCAGGTCAATTCCCGCGGCCGGCCGAAGAACGCCTGGCCCCGGGACGCCTACGAATGCAACAACGGCTGGCTGGCCGTCAACGTGCCCGACAACATCATCTGGGGTCGCATGGCGGAAACCATCGGCCGGCCGGACCTGAAGGACGACGAACGCGCCAAGGACGGCACGGCGCGCTGCCAGAACATCGATTTCCTGCAGCCCATCCTGGCCGAATGGTTCAAGGGCCAGGATCGGGATTCGGCCGTCGACGCCCTGAACAGCGCCGGCGTGCCCTGCGGTCCCGTTTACGATGCGGAAGACATCTTCAACGACCCGCAGGTCCAGGCGCGCGGCGTGTTGGTGGACATCGACGATCCCGAGGTCGGCACCCTCAAGTTCGCCAGGACGGGCCCCTACCTATCCGACGCGCCGGAGATCGTCACCGACCCGGCGCCCGGACTGGGACAGCACACGCGAGAGATTCTCGAAGGCTTGCTGGGTTACGACTCCGATGAGGTGGATGCCCTCGCCGCCGACAAGGTGGTGCAGTTGGCATGACCGACGGCATTGATCTGAAGATCGATGGCGAGGTGGCGCTCATCACCATCGACCGGCCGGAGGCCCGTAACGCACTCCATCAGCCCGCCCTGGATGCCCTGCAGGAAGCCATTTTAGCCATTGAGGCCGACGACACCGTTGAAACCGCCGTGATCACCGGCATCGGCGGCACTTTCTGTGCCGGGGCCGACCTAAAGGAAGTGGCGGAGACGGACGCCGCCTATCGGCCATGGGCCGGCGCCACGGGACCGCTGGCGAAGCCGTGTGCGAAACCGGTCATCGCCGCCGTTGAGGGACACGCGGTGGCCGGGGGCCTGGGGGTGGCACTCTGGGCCGATCTGCGCGTGGTGAGCGAAAGTGCCGTGTTCGGCGTTTTTTGCCGGCGTTTCGGCGTCCCTATGAGCGACGGCACGCCGACCCGCCTTCCCACCGTGATCGGCCGCGCGCGAGCACTCGACATGCTGCTCACGGGGAGACCCGTCAAGGCCGAGGAAGCCCATCGCATGGGACTCGCCGACCGCCTGGTGCCGACTGGCAACGCGCTGGCTGCCGCCACAGAACTCGCGCGCCATATTGCCAAGTTCCCGCCGCTCGCCATGCGCGCTGATCGGGCCGCGGCCTGGGCGGCATTCGATGCCGATGAGGCCGCGTGTCTGATCGCCGAAGACGAGGGCGCGCAAGCCGCCAAGAAACACGAGGCTTCCCAAGGCGCCGCACGCTTCACGGAAGGTCAGGGACGCGGTGGCGATTTCGGCTAGCCTGCCGGCTGCCGTAAACCGCCCACGAAGGCGCACGCCGTAAGGCCTTATACCAATCTGCAAAAACAATCATTGATGGGCCCAATCGCGCAGCCCGATGGACATGATCCTCCACGGCTGATCGACGAGTTGGTTCCATGCGAAGCAGCAGTGATCGAGGATGTCGTTGTAGGATTTGAAGACGCGGTTCGAGAGCCAGTTGTCGCGCATGAACTGC
>Ga0209568_1000095_pt1 | contig 31080 bp, 27 predicted proteins | sample WorMetOlspDAHAB2_FD_187406 | JGI IMG/M metagenome (GOLD analysis project Ga0209568, IMG submission 187406) | Marine gutless worms symbiont microbial communities from Max Planck institute for Marine Microbiology, Germany - Olavius sp. DAHAB.2... ...
GCCCGAAAACGGAACCCGAAATCGCAAGGTTCCGGCAACAAAAACCAGAAAAAACTGCAAATATAACGACTTCAGAAACCGGAAAAACAATGCCAACTCAGAGCGTTATGAGTTGTTCACACGCGACCAAGTACGTGTTGCTGGGCGCCGTGGTGGTGGTGCCCATCTGGCTGATCTTCTTTCTCATCGGGAAAGCCCGGGGCAAGCGGCCGCCGAGCCGGTCGTGACCGCTTAGGTATTAGATCGGGCGTTGTTAATGGATTCGTTGAAGTCCGCCGTGATCTGACGCACGTCGTCGAGGGCGCGGCGCAGCGTCGCGGCGAATTCAGCGTCCGCCGTGGCCACCTCGGTCTGTTCCCCGGCCTCCGCCGCGGATTGCAGGTTCGCCAACGGATTGAGCACCCCGCCGAACAACGTGGTGATCCGCTTGATGTCCTCCTGGGCGCGCTCCAGGGCCGCGTCGAAGGCGGCCCGGTCCTTGGCGGCGTCGGGCAGTTCGGCGGCCAGTTCGGCGCCGCGGGCCAGGTTGATGATCTTTTGGCCGTCCTCGCTGATCTCGATGGTGTCGCGCACCGTCCGGTCGCCGGAAACCGGCGTCTTGGCGGGTTCTTCCTTGGCCGCCTCGGCGTAACGTCCGGTCAACTGCTGCGCAGGCAGGCCGTATGTGATCGTATTCACCATGCCGCGATCCTAGCACAAGCACGCCGGGACGGGGAAATTCACCGCCCCAAGGCGCCGCTAAACTCAACCCCTTGAACCTGTCTCCCCCTTGACATGCCGGCGCCGGATATGCGTAACGATTCCTCGTTATGCAACGACGCCCGCTGTTCATCTTCGCCTTCATCGCCATCTGCCTGATGGCCGTCGGCGCCGGCAACGCCATCCGCAAGGCCACGGACCCGACCGTGGCCGAGGAACCGAGTTCGCTGTTCGCCGGCATCGGCCGGATGATCAAGGGCGCGGTGACGGCCAGGCTCGGCTACTCGGGCGCCGATGTCACCAACCCCAAGCAGGTGATGCGGGGCGGCCAGGTCTACGGCCAGCATTGCGCCACCTGCCACGGCGCCAACCTGGAAGGCCAGCCCAACTGGCGGGTGCGCAACGAGGACGGGACCCTGCCCGCGCCCCCCCACGACGCCAGCGGCCACACCTGGCACCATTCCGACCAATTGTTGTTCGACTACACCAAGAAGGGCGGCCAGGCCCTGGTGCCAAAGGACTTCAAGAGCGCCATGCCGGCCTTCGAAGGCACGCTTTCGGATTCCGATATCTGGGCCGTGCTGGCCTTCATCAAGAGCCGCTGGCCGGACGAGGTCCGGGCCCGCCAGGCGCGGCTCAACAAGCGGCAATAGAACCTATTTGTCGAAGGCCACCGTGGCGACGGCCCGGGCCGTCTTGTCGGCGTCCCATTTCACCGGCGCGCCGGGCGGTGCGTCGGCGCCGGTGATCCGTGTCCCGTCGCCGACCCGGGTCAGCTCGACGCGGCCCGCCTTGGTCTCCACGTAGACCCCCTTGCCGTCCAGCAGGGCGACCTCGAAATCGCCGTCCAGCGTGCCGCCCCAGAAGGTGGTGCCGCGCACCCCGATGGTCGCCGTCTCCGTGCTCACGATGAAGCTGGCGTCGGCCGTCTGCATCATCTTGCCGCTGACCGCGCTGAAAGCGCCCTGCAGGAGCCGCATGGCGGCGTTCGGCCTGGCCCCGGTGACCAGGTAATCGACAACCACGAACACGGTCTTGGCGCCCAGGGTCATGACCGCGTCATCGAGCATCTTCAACTCGATGCGCGCCCCCTTGCCGGTGGAGACCACGTCGCCCACCAGGATCGAATCGCCCACCTTGAGAGGCCGGGGCAGCGCGTCCTGCATGGCCACGGCGCGGCCCTGCAGGCGGGTGACGGTGCCGGCGACGTCCGTATCGGACTGGCCCCGGACCTCTTCGACGCCGAAGACCACCAGCACGGCGACAGCCGCCAAGGCGGCGGCGATACGAAACCGTTTGATCATGACGCCATCGCTCCTTCCTGCTGCATGTCGATGCCGAACACCCGGGCCGCGAAGCCCGGGTAGGTGGCGCCGATCTCGGCGCCGATGCGGCTGCGCAGTAAATCTAACCTGTCGGGCTCCGGTTCGGGAGTCACGGGTACGTCATCAGGCACCTCGAAATCGAAACCCGTGTTGTCCAGCACCTCCTCGACGCTGCGGCCCGGGTGCACGGATTCCAGCCGGAACCGGCGCTGCTCGGTCTGAAAGGACATGAGGCAGAGCTCGGTGACCAGGAACTTCGGCCCGCCGGGGCGCCGCACGCCGGCCTCGCTGACTCCGGGGGCACTGATGAAATCCACCTCGTCCACGAATACGCGCCGCGTGTGTTCCGGGCGGAACAGGATCACCTTGGGGACGACGAAATACATGTAGGCGGAACCGAAGGAGCCCGGGAAGCGGCGTTCGATGGCCGGATAGCCCCCCGGGGTCATGGTTCCCACCAGGTTGATGTTGGCCTGGCCGTCGATCTGCACGCCGCCCAGGAAGAACACGTCGATGCGGCCCTGGCCGGCGCAATCGAAGATTTCCCGGTTGCCGTCGGTGAAGGGATTGTTGGTCTCGCCGTGAATGATCGAGGCCCGGGGCCGGCCGCCGGTCACCTCGCGGCATAGCAAAACGGCGGAGCCGGGCACCGGCGAGGCGGCGCCGACGGCCACGTGGCGCACCGCCGGGTCGGCCTCCAACAGCCGCGCGATGACGCAGATCAGCAGTTCCTCGGGCTGGTAGGTCATTCGGCCGCGTCGGGGTGCTGTGCCGCGGCCAGTCGGTCCAGGTAGGCCCGGAAGCCTTCCGGGGTCTTCGCCTGGCGGGCGTAGTCGGCGATCTCGGCCCGGTCCGCCTCGTAGCAGCCGGGCAAGGCCAGCGGCCAGGCACCGCCTTTCGCCTCGGCGACGCCGGAGAGGTAAAGGTTCGGCAGGGTCCCGGCGGCGAGCGTGTCGTCGGCCAGGAAATCCGTGTCCGCCACCTCTTCGACGGTGACCACGGTCTGCTTGGCGGCGTGGGCCATGGTCATCAGTTCCCGGCGCTTGCCGATCCAGACGTTACCTTCACGGTCCGCCTTGGGGCAATGGAACAGGGCAAAATCAGGCCGGATTGCCCGGATCAAAGTGATCGGCCCGTTGCCGTCGCCCAGCGGATCATCGACCACCGTCCAGTCCGGGTGGTTGGCCTCGATGTCGGAGCCGATGAGCCCGCCCAGGGGCATGAAGGGCACCCCCTTCTCCCCCGCCTGCAGACCGGCATGGATGGCCGGGCAGGTGGAATCCTTCATCCGGATGGCGCCCGTCTGCACGGCGTCGGTGAACCGAGGCGCCAGGCCCGCCTCACCCAGGCTCACCGCCGCCGCCTCCAGGGTGGCGACGCAGCCGGCGCCTACCAGCATGTCGACGGCCAGGCCGCCGATGGGCACGCACAGGAGATGCAGGTCCCGGGCCTGCCGGGCGATCAAGGCCCGCACCATGGCGGTGGAGACCCAGCTGTATTCCGGCGGCATGGCGACGAGCGCACCGTTGGGGATGCGCTCGGCCAAAGCCTCGACATTGTCGAAGATGCTCATGGCAGCATTATAGGAGGCCGTTCGCCCCCTGCCAAACAGTGGGCCGGGGAGCGATCAGCTACCCGGCTTGGTGGCGTCCCAATAGTCCGTGTTCATGTCCAGCATCAGCGAATCATGCTTCGATTCGAGACACCGGCGCATGGAGAAGTAACGCCCCAGGTCACCGACCATGTAGCGACACGCACCGTAGATGTCGTTGGCCCGGGTCCGTCCGGCGGCCCGGTCCTCGCCGCCCTCATTGCGCACCGACTTGTCCCAAAGGGTCTGCCAGTCGGCCGACGCGATCCTGCCGGCCCGGGGCGTGAAGTTGATCATCCGGTTGACGATCCGGGCGGCCACGGTCTTCGGCGCCGAGCCCTTCAGCCAGCGATCCGCCTCGACCCTGAGGTAGGCCGTGGTGTAGTCGATCTCTTGTTGGGTGATGGGATTCGGGTCGCCCGGTTTCTCGACGGGCACCAACGACATGCCGGCGGGCACGGTCATCGCCACCTTGACGCCGCCCAACTTGCGGAGCTTGCGCTCGGTGATTTCCACCCGGACGGCCGTGAAGCTGCGGGCCGTGGTGATGCGCACGTGGTCGGCCGCCGGCAACCGGCGCTGCTCGCCTGCCGCATCGGTGACGATCAATTGCGCTTGGCCTTCGCCATAGAGCCGGTAGGCGGTGTTGGGCAGCGGGTTGTCACGATGCTTCTGCAAGCAGAGCGTGATCAGTTCGGCCGAGCACTGGCCCCAACCGCAGTTCAGGGGAACCGCTTCGTTGTAGGCGACCAGACCGAGGATCTGCGGTGCCGCCGCCGCCGGGCGAGCGAAACCGAAAGCCGCGAGGGCCAATGCCGTTACCAGAAATAGCTTACGTCCCATGTTCTCTCCTCTCATGTCGACTTCCCCAGGTTAAGGAATCTCACGACGAGGCCACATGGCCATTGGCTCAAATATAGGTGTGTCGTCGGCCGCAGCGCCAGTGCCGGTAGGTGAAAATGGTGTCACAACCATCTCCCCGCGTCAACGGGCCGGCCCCGGAAACGGGTTCAATACTCCGTGGGGGGCAGGCCCTTGGCGCCGCGCTTGTCGGTGTTGTTGATGTTGGCGCCGCGCAGATCGGCGCCGCGGAAATCACAATCGATCAACAGGGAGCCGGACAGATTCGCGTCGCGCAGGTCCGCATCCCGGAAATCCGCGCCCTCCAGGTCGGCGTTGCGGATGTCGGCGCCGTTGAGGAGTGCCCGGTTCAATTTCGCGTGCTCCAGGCTGGCCCGCCACTCGCCGCCGCCGGCCCGGGTCGAGACATTGACCTCGCTCAGCACCGCGCCGACCATGTTGGCGTCGGTCAGGTTGGCCCGCTTCAGGTTGACGCCGCGCAGATCGGCCCGGGCCAGGACGGCGCCGCGCAAGTCCGTGTAGGAAAGATCGGCCATCAGGAATTCGCACTTGGAGAACCGCGCGCCCCGCAGCGTGGAATAGGAAAAGTCCGCGGCCGACAGGTTGGCCTTGTCCAGTTTGATCCCGGAGAGGTCCGTCTCCGCCAGCTCGGCGCGCGCCCCCTCGCGGCCGTTGGATTTCACCCAGGCGTCGTGGGCGACGATCATCTTCTGCAACGGCGTGTCCAGGTTCTCGACGCTTTTCGGCATCACCGCCTGGGAAAGGTCCACCTTCTTCAAGTCGACGGTCTCGAAAATGGCGCCGATCAGGTTGGCGCCGGAGAGATCCGCGTTGTCGAGCACCGTGTTGGAGAACACGGCGCCCCGGAAGATGGCGCCGCTGAGTACCGCCTCGGTGAAGTCGGCGCCCTCCAGGTTGCAGCCCGTGAGGTTGGTCATGGAGAGATTGGCGCGCACGAACTTGGCGTTCTTCAGGTTGCAGTCGGTCAGGTCCGTCTGCACGATCATCGAATCGGAGACCTTGACGCCCTCCATGTTGGCGCCCCGGGCCGTCGCCTTCTCCAGCTCGGCCGTGGCCTCGTCGTGGATCACCGGGGCCAGGTCGCCGCCCTTGGCCGTCGGTTTCAGCAAAACCCCGTCGCGCATGTCCGCGTCGATCAGCGAGGCACCGCTCAAGTCGGCGCCGGCCATGCAGGTGCCGCGAAGGTCGGCCCGGTCGAAGACGCAATCGGTCATGTCGGCGAAACGCAGGTCGGCGCCGAACAGAATGGCGTCGCTGAGATCCGATTCGCGCAGGATGCAGTGGCACAGCAGCGCCCCGGTCAGGTCGGCGCGCTTCAGGTTGCGCTCCGACAAATCCAGGTAACTGAGGTCGATCATGCCGAGCTTGGCCCGCTCGCCGCCCTGGCGATCGTCCGCGAAGACTTCGTGCTTGGCCAGGATCTCGTCCAGATCCTTCTGGGAGATCTTCTTCCAGCCGTCCTTGAACTCCGGTGAATCGCGTAGGCTCATGGGTCTCCGTGGTCGCTCTCACTTTGCCGGCGGCTTCTCGACGCCACTTTTAACGGGCTTCGGCGTTGCCTGCTGTGTCCCTCGTCACTATGTTCCCAGCATATAGGGCTTTTTCCGGATAGGTCCATGCGTGTAAACCCCGACATCCCCATCCACGTCATCGGCGGCGGTCTGGCCGGCAGCGAGACCGCCTGGCAGGCCGCACGGGCCGGCGCCCGGGTGGTCATCCATGAGATGCGCCCGGTGCGCGGCACCGCCGCCCACGAGACGGACGGCATGGCGGAACTGGTCTGTTCCAACTCGTTCCGCTCCGACGACGCCGAGAACAACGCCGTCGGAGTCCTGCACGAGGAGATGCGCCGCATGGACTCGTTGATCATGGCGGCCGCCGACGCGCATCGGGTGCCGGCCGGCGCCGCCCTGGCCGTCGACCGGCACGGTTTCAGCGACGCGGTCACGGCGGCGCTGGAAATGGAACCGCTGATCACCATCGCGCGGGAGAAAGTGGCCGGCCTGCCGCCGGCCGACTGGGATTCGGTGATCGTCGCCACGGGGCCGCTGACCTCGCCGGACCTTTCCCGAGCCATCGGCGATTTGACGGACGAGACGGAGCTCGCCTTCTTCGACGCCATCGCGCCCATCGTCCACAAGGACAGCATCGACTTCGACGTCGCCTGGTTCCAGTCCCGCTATGACAAGGCCGGCCCCGGGGGCGACGGCGCCGACTACATCAACTGCCCCATGGACGCGGACCAGTACCACGCCTTCATCGACGCCCTATTGAGCGGCGAGACCGTGGCCTTCAAGGACTGGGAGAAGGACACGCCCTATTTCGAGGGCTGCCTGCCCATCGAGGTGATGGCGGACCGGGGCGTCGAAACCCTGGCCCACGGACCCATGAAGCCGGTCGGCCTGACCAATCCGAACGCGCCGGACCGGCGTTGTCACGCCGTCGTCCAACTGCGCCAGGACAACGCGTTGGGCACGCTCTACAACATGGTTGGCTTCCAGACCAAGCTCACCTACGGCGAACAGAAACGCATCTTCCGGATGATCCCCGGGCTGGAGAAGGCGGAGTTCGCCAGGCTTGGCGGGATCCACCGCAACACCTTCATCAACAGCCCCAAGCTACTGGACGAGACGCTGCGCCTCAGGGCCGAGCCCAGGCTCCGCTTCGCCGGCCAGATCACCGGCTGCGAAGGCTACGTGGAAAGCGCCGCCATCGGCCTCCTTTCAGGGCGTTTCGCCGCCGCCGAGAAGCTCCGTGGGGAAATATCCCGGCCGCCGCCGACCACCGCCATGGGCGCCATCCTGGGCCACGTCACCGGCGGCGCCATGGCCGAGACCTTCCAGCCCATGAACGTCAACTTCGGCCTGTTCCCGCCCATGGACGCGCGCAACGAAAAGGGCAAGCGGCTGAAGGGCCGGGAGCGCAAGCAGGCCCACGCGCGCCGCGCGCTCACGGACCTGGACGCCTGGCTGGCCGGGAACCGCGCCGCGGCGGAATGACGGGCCCCTACGAACGGTTGAAAAAACCGCCCGGGCACCCAATCTCCCTGAAATAACCAACATACAGGGAGGACCCCATGAAAACCTTCATCGGGGCGGTGCTCGCCACCGCCGTCATCGTCGGTTGGTCGCCCGGTATCAGCGCCGGTGAGACCCCCAGCCCAAGCACCGCCAATCTCTACATCATTTCACCGAAGGACGGCGACAGCGTGGCCAGTCCGTTCACCGTGAGCTTCGGGCTCGCCGGCATGGGCGTCGCGCCGGCCGGGGTGGAAAAGAAGAACACGGGCCATCACCACCTGCTCATCGACGCCGCCGTTCCCAACGCCAACGAGCCGATCCCGAAGGATGACAACTACCGCCATTTCGGCGGCGGCCAGACGGAAGCGGTGATCAACCTGGCGCCGGGTTCGCATACCCTGCAGTTGCTGCTGGGCGACCACAATCACATCCCCCACAATCCCCCGGTCATGTCGCGGAAGATCACCATCAACGTGCGCTAGATCGGATCGTGTTAAACCGGAAACACTTGGTTTCCGATTTAGCGCGTGAATCCGATCGGCTTTATAATGGCCGGCGGACGGAAATCGGGGGCAACCGCCGTTACCCCCGGTATCCCTTCCCCCTCTCTTCGATCCTCAGAAGGGCGACCAGCCCTCTTCCTGGGCGTAGTGCAGGTAGCCGATGTTGGCCCCGGCCCTGAGGCCGACGCCGGTGCGGATGGGTGCCAGCACCACGTCACCGCGCTGCTGGTAGTTCATGCCGACGCCGGCGACGAAGTAGAAACTGCCATCGACGCCGGGAAACCGCTGGAACAACTGGTCGTCGGATTTCAGCTTGTAGACCAGGGTGAACACCTTCGAGACGTTGCCGCCGATGTCCCAGCCGATGGAGGGCCCGCGCCAGTAGATCTTGCGGGGCGCCGCGGTCTTGCGGTTCAGGTTGCCGCGCCCGTAGCGCAGGCCGAAGAAGAAGGCGCCGCTGGCCTCCTCGCCGGCGATATAGCCGTTGGGCTGGCCCAGGTCCTGGAAGGCCTTCTCCACGGCCGTCGCCAGGCCTTCCGTGGTTTGACCGAAGAATCCGGTCGCCGCCTTGACGATTTCCTCGGCCGTGTAGGTGTTGTCGGCCCGGGCGCTGTTCGCGTAACCGCCGAGCACAATGAGAAAAGCCGCCAGAATTATCGTGATGCGCCGTGTCATGATCCGTCTCCTTGATCGCTATCCGGTCCAGGGCTGACGTCCAGTATACGGGTATTGCGGGTCCGAGTAACCCGGTGTCGACGGATGGCCTGAGGGCACCAGCTTGTCCAGGAAGGCCTCGTCCTCGTCGGTGAAATCGTATTTCAGCGCGCCCAGGTATTCCTTCCACTGGCCCATGGTCCGGGGACCGGCGAGAACCGAGGTCACCAGGGAATTGTTGAGCACCCAGCCCACCGCGAACTGGCCGGCTGTGATCCCCAGTTTGTCGGCCCGCTTCTTCACCTTCTGGGCGATCACCAGGTTCTCCTTGCGCCATTCCGTCTGCATCAGGCGCTTGTCGTCCCGGCTGGCGCGGGTGCCCTTGCCCTTGTTGTCAAGGGAGGTGCCGTACTTCCCGGTCAGCACGCCGCGCGCCAGCGGGCTGTAGGGGACCACGCCGAGCCCGTAGTACTCGCAGGCCGGCAGGATCTCCTGCTCCGGCGAGCGGTCCATGGAATTGTAGTAGGGCTGGCAGACCACCGGCTGCGGCACGCCCATGGATTCGGCGATGGAACAGGCCAGCGCGATGCGCCAACCCCGGTAGTTGCTGAGCCCCCAGTAACGGACCTTGCCCGCCGCGATCAGGTCGGCCATGGCCTCGATGCTTTCCTCCAAGGGCACCTCCTCGTCGTCCTTGTGGAAGTAGTAGACGTCGATGAAATCCGTGTTCATGCGCTTCAGGCTGGCGTCGGCCGCCTTGAGGATGTGCTTGCGGCTTAAACCCCGGTCGTTGGGGCCGGGCCCCATGACGTTGTAGACCTTGGTGGCGAGAACCCAGGAATCCCGGTCGCGGCGGATGAATTTGCCGACGATTCGCTCCGATTCGCCTTTCACGTAGGCGTCGGCCGTATCGATGAAGTTGATCCCGGCATCCCGGGCGGCGGCGATGATCTTGCCGGAAGCGGCCTCGCTGGTCCGTCCGCCGAACATCATGGTGCCCAGGCAGATCGGGGATACCCGCAAGCCACCGGAACCTAAGTGTCTGTATTCCATCATGAATCCTCCCTATTGTCGGACGGCCCCGGTGCTCGGCGCCGGCCGGGCATCTATATCACGGCGCCCAGATGATGTCACAATCGGCCTTTAGCATTTGCCCACAATCACTTACGGCTGGCGGCGGCTGTCGTGGTTGAGGGAAAAGTCGTAGAATTGGCGCGAGTCTTGGATTGCGATGTAATCGGGAAGAATTGATCACAACCAGACCATCATACCGGCCGGCGCCCGCCGGCTGGCAAGGGCTTCGTACAACCGTCCGGCTGCTCGGCCTCGTCGCCTACCTGCTTTGCGTCGGCGGCGCCGCAGCCACCGCCCGGACGGCCCAGGAATCGGCGCTCTCCGGCGCCACCCTGAAACTGTTCCAGGCGGTCGAGGTCAACGACATGCCCGGCGTCAAGGCGGCCATCAAGGAGGGCGCCAAGCTGGAAGCCAAGAACGCCGCCGGCAAGACCGCCGCCGACGTGGCCGTCGACAAGGGACACTTCATCATCGCCCACTTCCTGCTGTCGGCCCGCAGCACGGCCGGCGCCACCAAAGCCAAACCGGCGGCGAAGCTCCCTGCCAAGGCGCCGCGCCGCCTGGCACCGCGCAGGAAACCGGCGGCCGCCGTCCCCAGCCGCCGAACCACGGCGCCGCCCAGCGGCAAACGCAACTATCCGAGCCCACCCCGCAAGCCGGCCGCCGACACCGCCGCCAAGACACCGAAGTTCGGCCTGCCGCCGCGCAAGCCACCGGCCCCCATCGGCGACGCAACGGACATTGCCGCCGTGCCCGGGCTGAAGGCCGGCGAGGATGAGTTGCCGCCGGAACTGGACACGGACCAGGAAGGCGAACAGACGGCGGAGGCGGAACCGGAGCCCGCGGCCGCCAAGCCCGAGAGCAAGCTGGGCCCCGTCGGCCGGTTCTTCGACACCCTGCTCGATCTGGTCCGCCCCGATACGCCGGCTGGTCCGCCCCGATACGCCGGCCGACAACGGCCGCCCGGTGCCGCCCGAGCCGGCCGCCACAAAGGCGGCCCCGGAACCGGAGCCGGCCCCCGACGCCGAAGACAAGGTCGATTCCGATCTGGCGGAACTGGACAAGCTGGCCGACGGACCGGACGCGGAGCTTCCCGACGCGGACGAGCTGCCCGTCGCCGACGAGGCGAAGGAGCTGGCCGCCGACACCGGCAAGAACCTGGATACGGAACTCGACGAACTGGACAAGCTGGACAAACTGGATGAACCGGACGGCCCCGGGCCGGCCGAGGCGCCGGAGCCGGATACGGAATCGGACGCCGCCGCCGCCCTCGACGCGGAACTGGCCGACGAGCCCGAGGAGGTCCGCCCGGTGCGCCGCATCGGCCCGGCCAAGCCGAGCGTCCAGACGGCGTAACCCATCGAGAAACCGAAAGCCTCGAAGCCGCCGCCCTCGTCGACGGCGGCCCGTACCGTGGAGCGCCTGCAGAACCTGGTCGGCGACCAGCCGAAGGAGGACGAGTTCGGCCTGCCGGTGATCGAGCTTCCCGGCGACGACAAGGAGAGCGATCCCACGGAATCGCTGATCGCCGAATTCGACGAGGACAAGCTGGAGAAGGTGGACGCCCTGACCGAGGACGCGCTGCCGGGCGAGTTGCCGGAACTGGAGGATGAGAAGGAACCGGGCAAGCCGGCCGAACCCCGGGCGGCGCCCATGACACCGGTGGAGGCGCTGCCGGCGGCGCGGCGTTCGCCCCGCTACCAGAGCACCATGGACCGGCTGCGCCGCCTCAACGAGGCGGTCTCCCGAGAAGTCCGGGTCGACCCGCAGGCGATCCTGTCGGAAGGCCGCCGTGCGCGCCGCGCCGCCGAGGAGACCATGGCGGCGCCGTCCACGGGCCCCCGCACCATGCCCCCCTCGCCGGTGGAACGGCCGAAGCTGATGCAGCGCCAGACCTCGTCGACGCGCATGGTCGACCGCCTGGAACGCATCCGCCGCGATATCTACGCCACCGAGGAGGAAGCCGCCGCCGCCGAGGCGGCCGAGGCGGCGGCCCGGGAATTGGCCCGCAGGAAAGCGGAATTGGCGCGGCTGACCCAGCGCGAAGAGGCCGCGACACCGCTCGAGGGCGAGGAAAGTACCGTCGGCGTACTGGCCAAGTTCTTCAGATCGGAGAACCGCCGCGAGGCGGAGAAGCCGGGCATCCCGCAAGACTACCGCAAGGGCCACGACCAGGGCCGGCCCGAGGCCGCGGTGAAGGACGAAGCGCCCATGAAGATCGCCGAGGCCGCCGTCAAACCGGACACGGACGAACCGAAACCCGGTCAGAAACCGGGCAGCATGGCGCCCGGCTTCCTGGAGAACCTGTCGCAGTTGTTCACCGACCAGAAGAAGGTCGAGGCCGGTTGGGCCGCCGACGTGGAAGTCAACGACCCGGCCACCGGCACCCCGCCGGGCGGCGGCGCGCCGGTGATGAAACCGGTCGCCGGGGCCGGCACGGGCCCGGCGCCGGCCGCCACGCTGACCCTGCCGGCAGGCGCCACCGGAAATGCCTGGACGACCACCGTCGAGATGAACACGGAGACCGGCGATCCCATGGTCCTGCAGGTGACCAAGTCACCGGTCCCCTCGGCGCCGGAGGGCCCGCAGCCGGACGCCGCACCGCCGGCCCGGGCGACGGAACTGGCGGACCTGCCGAAACCTTCGGCGGCCACGGCCCCGGATGACGACCTGCCGGCCATCGACGAATCGCCGGTGAAGCTCCCGGACGAGGATTTGCCGCCGGCCGAGGGCGAAGCCCAGGAAGGCCCCGACGACGATCTGCCGCCGGCCGAGGGCGAGACCGTCGAGGGCCCCGACGACGACCTGCCGCCGGCCGAGGGCGAGGAACCGGAAGCGGAGACCAAGGCCGCCCAGAAGCCGGCCCGCAAGCCGAGGAAGCCGCTCCCCTACTCCGATCCGCTGCGCGCCCCGGACCCCATACCGCAACGCGACCGCCCGGCCGTGCCGGCGCGCACCCTGCCCAGGCTGGCGGAACAGAAACCGGGCCCCGAGGACCCGGCCTCGGGACGCGGCAACCTGCGGCTGACGCCCGACGAGACGCTCGCCGTCGGCGCCCGCAAGCGCTACCCCACGCAAGGCGAGGTGGCCGCCAAACAGCAGGGCCGCAGCCAGCTCTGGCCGGTGACCAAGCTGGCGAAGAACGACGTCACGCCGGTACCCCGGGCCCGGCCCGCCATGCTGAGCCGCACCTCGCTCACCGGCGCCACCTTCGCGCTGGGTGAATCGGTGAGCCTGGAGAGCTCTCTGCCGCCGGAGGACGGCGTCGACGGCACCAACCAGTGCGTCAAGAAGAACCGGGGCACGACGCTGTTTTGCATCGAACCGGTGGACTGGCCGGAGGACCTCAGGGCCAAGTTCGTGGTGCCGACCATCCTCTATACGGGGCCCATGGCCATCGTGCGTTACGACCAGGGCTCGGCGAGCCGCCTGCACGCCCTGTTCCCGTCGGCCGAATTCCAGACCATTGCCGAGTACTACCAGAAGCGCTATGGCGACCCGACGGAGATCTGGAAGCGCTCCATCGCGCCCCTGGCGGAGCCGCGCCGCGACAACCCGACCATCGCCTGGCGCAGCCGCGATCCGAAGACCAACGCCGTCACCATCCTGGAGATCCGCCAGTACGACGACACCCGGGGCGGCTTCCCGGACACGGGCCGCGGCGCCGTGATGCTGTATCTGGCCAACTCGCCGGCGATCTTCCCGCAGGTCTCCTCGCATGAGCTCATGCGCCTGAAGCGCGACAAGGACAAGCAGCCCGGCTAGATATCCTAAAATTTGCGGCGGAAGGCGCGCCAGGCGAGGCGCAGGGTCGCCGCCGGGCCCGGACCGGGCCGGCTCATCCGCAGGTCCGCCGGATCGAAGCCGCAGCGCCCCAATAGCCCGAGATAGTGATCGGCGAGGACGGCGGGCAGCAGCACCGGCAGGGCCGCCTTCGGGCACTCGGCGCCCATGGCCCGGGCCTCGGCCAGATGATCGGCGGCGGCCGCCGCCACCTGTTCGACGGCACGGCGAAGCGGCGCCGGCGACGGCTTGTCGAGCCGCATCTTCAGCGCCTCGGCGGACGCCAGCCCGTGGGCGGCGCAGACCTCGGCGGGCAGATAGAGCCGCCCCAGGGGCGCGTGATGGGGGGCTGCCCGGAGCAGCCCCACGTAGGCCCAGGCGGCGGCCACCTGGGCGGCCGCCGCTTCGGCCGCCGGCGACGGGGCGGCGCCCAGGATCTGCAAGCCGGCCCGGGCGACGGCGCCGGCCGTGTCATCGGCATATTTCCGAAGCGCCGCCATGTCGGCGGGCTGCACCGGATCCAGGTCGGCGGCGCGGGCCGCGATCAGGTCTCGGAGCTGTCGCCCATCGATGCCGTGGCGGACCACCGCCGCCGACAGGGCCTCGGCCACGGGATGCTTCGGCGGATCGCCGGCGGCAACGGCGTCCATGGCGTCATACCACCACTTGAGCCGCAGTTGCCCGACCAAGGCCTCGCTGACCGTATCGCGCACCCGGGCGGTTTCCAGGTTGAAATCATAGAGCGCCAACAGGTCGTCGCGCCGCTCGGCGGGCGCGAAGAGTGCGCAGAGATAGCGGTCCTTATCACCCCGACGGAGGCGCGAATCGCGGTCTTGACTGGGGTCAAATTCCGACGAATCGACGGGGATTTCCGCGGGTTCGCTGCTGCTCATGGGCTTTCACCACCGCTCCGAAAGGCCGATTTCCCCGGGTTTCCGGCCAAAAATGTTGAAGCCCGGCGATAAGGGTATATATATCAAGCTACTTAGACAGTTTCTAAATTTTCAACGCTCGCCAAATAGCTCACGGAGGGGACCCATGGCAGCTATTCTCTCGAATCTCAGGAACACGGTGCTCACGGGCCTCGTGGTCGTCGTGCTTCTGTTCATCATGTATTACGCCTACGGCGGATACGAAGGTTCCGTCTTCGGCAAGTTCTTCTTCCGCTGGCTGCACGTGGTCAGCGGCGTCATGTGGATCGGCCTGCTTTGGTACTTCAACTTCGTGCAGATCCCGAACATGCCGAACATCCCGGACGACCAGAAGCCGGCCATCGGCAAGGTCATCGCGCCGGCGGCGCTTTGGTGGTTCCGCTGGGGCGCCATGGCGACCATCATCACCGGCCTGATCCTGGCCATGATGAACGGCTACATCGTCGAGGCGCTTTCGCTGGGCCTGTCCGACGGCGCCACCACCGGCCACCGGATGATCGGCATCGGCATGTGGTTCGGCATCATCATGTGGTTCAACGTCTGGTTCGTCATCTGGCCGAACCAGCAGAAGGCGCTGGGGCTGGTGGAAGCCGACGACGCCACCAAGGCGGCGTCCGCGCGCACCGCCATGCTGTTCTCGCGCACCAACACGCTTCTGTCCTTCCCCATGCTGTTCGCCATGGTGTCGGCCCAGAGCCTCTACAACGTCTCATAAGGGACGTTCACAGGAGACGGAAAACGGGGCCTTCGGGCCCCGTTTTTTTGCCGCGGCGCGGTCGACGGTCGGAAAAACCAAGCAAAAAATAGAGGGCCGTGGAAAATAGAAGTGACGAGCCCTTCGCAATCCTGATTTACAATTTGGGATCCAGCGACACATCCCCGGGAAGGACACCGTGCATCAGCCCCTCAATCGATTGGTTCTCGCGTTTGCCGTTCTTGTCGTGACCGCTGGCCTTGGTTCCGAGGCCCTGGGCGCGACCGAGCCGCTGCTCGCCAACGTCCGTCAACTCACCTTCGAGGGACGGCGCGCCGGCGAGGGCTATTTCAGCCATGACGGCAAGCGCATGATCTTTCAGTCCGAGCGGGATGCAAAAAACCCGTTCTACCAGATCTATCTGATGGACCTGGAGACCGGTGACGTGGAGCGCGTCTCAACCGGCCTCGGCCGCACCACTTGCGCTTGGATCCACCCTTCCGGGACCAAGGTTCTCTACTCTTCCACGCACGCCGATCCCGAGGCCCGCGAAAAGATGAAGAAGGAGATGGATGAACGAAAATCGGGGAAACAACGGCGGTATTCGTGGAACTACGACCCGGCCTACGAGATCTACGCCCAGCAACTGAAGGGCGGGGAACGGATCAACCTCACCAACGCGCTGGGATACGACGCGGAGGCGTCCTACTCACCGGATGGAAAACGGGTCGCCTTCGCCTCCAACCGGCGCGCCTACGGGGGCAGGATGAGCGCCGCCGAGCGCAAGATGTTCGAGCACGATCCGGCGTCCATGATGGATATCTACCACATGAATGCGGACGGCTCCGGGGTCGAGCGCCTGACCGCGGCGCCCGGCTACGACGGCGGCCCGTTCTTCAGTGCCGACGGCCGCCATATCACCTGGCGCCGATTCGCCCTCAACGGCGCCAGCGCGGAGATCTACACCATGGATCTCGCGACCAGGACCGAGAAGCGCCTCACCAACATGCGGCACATGTCCTGGGCACCCTATTTCCACCCCAGCGGCGACTACCTGATCTTCGCCTCCAACCAGCAGGGCTATGCCAACTTCGAGTTGTTCATCGTCGACGCCGCCGGCAAGAAACCGCCGGCCCGGGTTACCTTCACGGACGGCTTCGACGGATTGCCCGTGTTCTCGCCGGACGGCGGCAGGTTGTCCTGGACATCGAAGCGAAGCGCCAACAAGACCAGTCAGATCTTTCTCGCCGATTGGGACGACGCGGGGGCCCGCCGGATGTTGGGGTTGGCGGCGCCAACGGCCGCTCGGTCAACGGCGCCGGCACCGGCACTTGAAGGAACCGCCGCACCGATCCGCGCCGAGGACGCGCGCAAGCACGTTCGGCGCCTCAGCGCCGACGACATGGCCGGCCGGCTGACCGGCACCGAGGGGGAAAGACGCGCCACCGAATACGTCATGGCCGCGTTTCAGCAAATGGGTCTGGCACCCGGCGCGCCCGGCGGCGCGTGGTACCAGCCGTTCGCCTTCACCGCGGGCGCCGTGATGGGGCCAAACAACCATTTGCGTGTCCCAGCGCCGGCCGCAGGACCGGCCCCGGTCCTCGACAGGGATTGGCGGCCGCTGGCGCTCACCCGCACCGGCGAGATCGAGCCGGCGGAGGTGGTGTTTGCCGGCTACGGATTGGTGGCCCCCGGAACCGAGAAGATCCCGGCCTACGATTCCTATGGCGAAATGGAGGTGCGCGGAAAATGGGTGATGGTTTTCCGCTACCTTCCGGAAGATGTGATGCCCGAATGGCGCCGCCACTGGCTGCACTACGCCGACCTTGCCTACAAGGCATCGGTGGCGAAGCGGCATGGCGCCAGGGGCATGATCGTCGTCACCGGTCCGAAAGCCGCCGCCGCCAGCCGGTTGGTCGAACTGAAAGGTGATACGGCGACCAGCGCGACCTCGCTGGCCGGCATAACCATCAGCGACGAGCTCGCGAGCCGGTGGCTGGCCATGGCCGGAAAGGACCTGGCGCAAGTCCAGGAAGGGCTGGACCAGGGCAAGGTGGTAAGCGGGTTCGCGCTGCCGAAACTCAGGCTCGGCGCGACGCTGGATATCGTCCGCAAGAAGAAGCACGGCAGAAACGTCCTGGCCCGCCTCCATACCGGCGCGGCGCCAGGCGCCGCACCGCTGGTCCTGGGCGCCCATATCGACCACTTGGGCCATGGCCAGGCATCGGGGTCCTTGGCCGGCGCCGGTGAACAGGGCGAAATCCATCCCGGCGCCGACGACAACGCGTCCGGTGTCGCGGCGCTGCTGGAGATCGCCCAATACCTGGCCCATCAACAGCGCGCCGGCAAGCTGGGTGCCCGGCGCGACATCCTGTTCGCGGCCTGGTCCGGCGAGGAACTGGGGACACTGGGTTCCAGCCGTTTCGTCGAGGACCTGGCCGGAAGCGGTTATCTGAAAGGCAAAGTGGCGGCCTACCTCAACATGGACATGATCGGGCACCTCAGGGACAAGCTCTACCTTCAGGGAAGCGCGTCCAGCTCCGCCTGGCCACGCGAGATCGAACGCCGCAACGTGCCCGTGGGGCTCGCCATCGCGACCCAGGGGGATCCTTACCTGCCCACCGATTCGACGCCCTTCTACATGAAAGGCGTGCCCGTATTGAACGCCTTCACCGGCGCCCACGAGGATTATTCGACCCCGCGCGACACCGCCGACAAGCTGAACTACGAAGGAATTCGCGACATCGCCCGTCTGATGGCGGGGTTCGCGCGATCCCTGGCCCGGGCCGAAGCGGCGCCGGACTATCAGGAAGTCGCCCGCAAGAAGGGCGGCATGGCGCGCAAGCACTTGCGCGCCTATCTGGGCACCATTCCGGCCTATGGTCAGGACGACAGCCTCAAGGGCGTGAAGTTGCAAGGGGCGGTGAAGGGCGCGCCGGCGGAAGCGGCGGGGGTCAAGAAGAACGATGTGCTGGTCGGCCTCGCCGGTGTCGAGATCGAGACCATCCACGACTTCATGAATGCCTTGGGCGGCCTGAAAGCCGGCGAGGCGACGGAGATGATCGTCAGGCGCGGCGGCGCGCGGGTGACCCTCCAGGTCGTCCCGGCGGCGCGGCAATAAGCTCTCCGTCAACTCAACTGTCTGTTGGTCGCGATGATGAACCCGGTGCCTTCGCGTTTGGGTACCTCGGCCAGGACGATGTTCTCGATCTCGAACCCGGCCTCCGCCAACAGTTCGCGGAAATTATGCACCAGCCACTGGTTGGAGCGGATCACCGTGAAATCGCCGTGGGAATTCAGGATGTCGTCACAGATCACCAAGGTTCGGGTTCGCTCGGACAGGAAGTCGAGAACCGCCCTCACCTCGCCGGGCGGCAGGATCATGAAGACCAGGCTGACCAGACAGATATCCAGGCGATCGGGGATGGGGACGCGCCCGGAAATCATGTCCGAGTGAAATCCCTCGGAAATTTCCACATCCGGATAGGACCGGCGCCCTGAGGCGATCGCCGAGGGGTTGGGCTCGAGCCCGCCGACCCAGGGATCCGGCGCCGCCAGCCTGGTCGCCTCCAGACGGATTGCGTTCAGGTTGAAACCGTTGAGACAGCCGATCTCGAACACCTTCGCGGGCGGTGTCCGGCTCTTGACGACCAGGTCCGCGACGATGGCCGTCAGTTGTTCGTAGAGCGGGGTTTCCTCGTCATCGCCGCTGCCCGGTTCCCTGTACTCATGGTCATGGTGTTGCCAGTAGCGCCGCAGTTTCTCGACGATTTTCCCGATGGCGCCTTCCAGTTCCCCGGCTTCGGCCAGACCGCGGGCCCTCTCCATGCAGGTCTCGAGGCTGTCGAGCATGGAATACTGTGGATGGATCAGGGCCGAGACCCGTTGGCACAGGCGATCGGCCTCCATCATGTCGCCCTGGTTGAAGGCATCGTGGGCGCGTTCCAGATAGGTTCCGACGGGGGTGTCCACCCCTTTGCCCAAGGCATCGAGAAACGTCTCCATGCTCGGCCAATCCGGATCGCTCACGAGCGCCGATTCGAGGGCGACGCGGGCATCCTGGTAATCCGGGTCGATGAGCAGGGCCTCGCCGAAAAAACGTTTCCCGGACTCCAGATTGGCGGCGTAGCAGCACAGCGCCCCCGACACATGGAAAACCCAGGCCTTATCGGGCAGTTTCCGGCGAAGTATCTCGCTGCTTGCTATGGCCGGCGGAAGGTGGGCCAGGGCGTCGTCGGCTTCGGCGAAATGCAACTGGAGGAACTGGACGATCTCTTTCGTTTCCGGAGGGAAAGGCGGTTCCAAGGAGATGTTGAACTGACCCAAGATCCCTCACTCATGCATCATCGCGGTGAATGGCGTGACCGGCAAATGCCACAACGCCAATGGGGATGAGAAGTCTACGGCAATCATCGAGAGACTGCCAAGCGGTCCGGGTTGAGCGGCGAGGAATATCCGTTTCGCGGGCGTCGCGGATTCCATTCACTCGACGGCGATCAACGCCGCCACGGCCGCCCGCTCCTCCGTCAACAGCACGTTGAAGGTGCGACACGCGGCGCCCGTGTCCATCCATTCGAGGGCGAACCCCCGGGCCTTCAGGCCGGCCCGCAGTTCGGCCGGCGGGGCGATGAAGCCGGGGCCGCAACCGACCACGATGATGCCGCCGTCGGGGACGGCGGTGAGCAGCGGTTCCAGGCTTTCCACGGTGATCGACCCGGCCTCAATGACGGGCCACGGAAGGGTCTCCTCGCTGAGCACCAGGACCGAACCCTCGTGCACCGCATCGGCGATGCGGAACCGCCCGTCGCCGTAGCTGCGGATCAACTGGCGGCCGATGGGGACGGCGGGGGTGATATCGAGTGAGATTTCCCTACGGCGCCTCTTCGGCGGCCGCCTCCTCGTCCGAGTCGTCGCCGACCATGGCGCCGCTGCGGTCCACCTTCAGGTAGATGAGCAGCGGCACGGCCAGGCAGATGGAGGAGTACGTCCCGATGATGACGCCCCAGATCATGGCGAAGGAGAAGTCGCGGATCACGGCACCGCCCAGGAAGAACAGCGCCAGCAACGCCAGAAGCGTCGTCACCGAGGTCATCACGGTACGCGAAAGGGTCTGGTTGACGGCGTTGTTCAAGAGCTCCGCGAAGGCCAGCTTCTTGTACTTGCGCAGATTCTCCCTGACCCGGTCGTAGACCACCACGGTGTCGTTGATGGAATAGCCGGCGATGGTCAGCACGGCGGCCACCGTGGACAGGTTGAACTCGAGCCCGAGCAAGGCGAAGATCCCGATGGTCGAGATCACGTCATGGGTCAGCGCCACCACGGCGCCCAGGCCGAACTGCCATTCGAAGCGGAACCAGATGTAGACGAGGATCGCCAGGATCGCCAGGCTGACCGCCATGACGCCGTCCCAGAACAGCTCCTCGGAGACCTTGGGGCCGACGAATTCCGTTCGCCGGTAGTCGATGTTCTTGTCCAGCGCCGCCTTGACCTTCTCGACGGCCAGCTGCTGGGCCTTTTCGTCGCCTTCCTGGCGCTGGATGCGGATGAGGACGTCCGTGGGCTGGCCGAATTCCTGCAGGGCCACCTCGCCCAGGCCCAGCTTGCCCAGCTTGGCCCGCATGGCGCCGATATCGGCGGCCTCGGGCGTGCGCACCTCGATGAGGATGCCGCCCTGGAAATCGATGCCGTAGTTCAATCCCTTGGTCAGGAACAGGCCGACCGAAGCGACCACCAGGAAGGCCGAGAAGGCGAAGAACAACACCCGCTTCGGAATGAAGCTGATGTTGACGTCCGCCGGAACCAATCGCAGGGCGCGCATGCCTCGGTCTCCTAAATGGGCAGTTCGGCGGGCCGTGTCCGCCGAAGCCAGGTGACGACCAGCAAGCGGGTCAGCATGATCGCCGTGAACAAGGAGGTGACGATGCCGATGGCCAGGGTCACGGCGAAACCGCGCACCGGCCCCGAGCCGAAGATATAGAGCAGCACGGCGGCGATCAGGGTCGTCACGTTGGCGTCGATGATGGTGGTCAGCGCCCGGCCGTAACCGGCGTCGATGGCCGAGATGGGGGTGCGTCCCTGGCGTACCTCCTCGCGGATGCGCTCGAAGATCAGCACGTTGGCGTCCACCGCCATGCCGATGGTCAGCACGATGCCGGCGATGCCCGGCAGGGTCAGGGTCGCCTGCAGCACCGAGAGCGCCGCCAAGATGAGAAAGATGTTCATGATCAGCGCCACGTCGGCCATCGCCCCGAAACGCCCGTAGGCGATGACCATGAAGACCACCACCAGGATCATCCCGACAATGGAGGCGATCTTACCGGCCTCAATGGAGTCCTTGCCAAGACCGGGACCCACGGTGCGTTCCTCGAGGATGGTGAGCGGCGCGGGAAGCGCGCCGGCCCTGAGCAACAGGGCCAGGTCTGTGGCTTCCTTGAAGGAGAAGTTGCCGCTGATCTGCCCGGCCCCGCCGAGGATCGGCTCGCGGATCACCGGCGCGCTGATCACCGTGCCGTCGAGGACGATGGCGAAGGGCTGGTTGACGTTCTTCGCGGTCACGTCGCCGAACTTCTTGCCGCCCCGGGCGTTGAAACGGAAGGCCACCACGGGCTCGCCGGTGCGGCCGTCCGTGGACGGCTGGGCGTCGACCAGATCCTCGCCGGAGACCATGATGCGCTTGCGGATCAGAACGTTTCGCGGGGTTCCGTCCGGGTTCAGCTCCTGGTGCGGCAGCCAACGGCCGCCCGGCGGCGTGCGGCTGGTGTTCTGGCCACCGCTTTGGGGATGCACCAGGTGGAAGGTCATCTTGGCGGTCTTACCGATGAGTTTCTTCAGACGCTCCGGGTCCTCGACGCCGGGCACCTGCAGGAGAATCCGGTCCTCGCCCTGGCGTTGGATGGTCGGCTCGCGCACGCCGGTCTCGTCGATCCGACGGCGGATGATCTCAAGCGACTGCTGGATGGCCGAGGTCTTGCGCTCCGTCAGCGCCTGGGTGGTCAGGTTGAGGCGCAGCGTGTTGCCGGTTTCCGTCAATTCGGTGCCCGGATCGATATTGCGGAGCGCCTGGCGGGCCGTCGCCAATTGCTCGGGCTTGCGGATCGTCACCTTGGCCGTCTGGCCCTCGACGCCGAGACCGCCGTAGCGGATCTTTCCCTTGCGCAGCGCGGCGCGCATGGAATCGACCACCGATTCCATATGCTCGCGGACCACCGCACCCACGTCCACCTCCAACAACAGATGCGAGCCGCCCTGCAGATCCAGGCCCAGGCTCACCTGCTTGTGGGGCAGCCAGGTGGGAAGCCCCTCGGCGGTCTTGGTGTCCAGGAAGTTCGGTGTTGAGAAGGCGAGCCCGAGGACGCAGACGAGCGCCACCAGGATGACCTTCCATTTGGCGAAGTAAACCATCTGCGCCGAAGAGCCCCTGCCCTACTTCTTGTCGTCCGGGCCGGGCTTGGAATCGCCCGGGTTGGCGGCCTGCTGGCCACCGCCGCCGAAACCGAACATCTTGCCGAGGCCGCCGCCGGTCTTGTTCTCGTTGGCCGGCGCCGCACCGCCGGAAACCGGCTGGGTCTTCGAGATGACGCCCGAAACCAGGGAACGCTGCACCTTGACCTTGACGTCCTTGGCGATCTCCACGGTCACCTCGTCGTCACTGTCCACCTTGATGATGGTGCCCATGATGCCGCCGCCGGTAACCACCTTGTCACCGCGCCGCATGGCGCCAAGCATTTCCTTGTGCTGTTTCATCTTCTTCTGCTGGGGACGGATCAGCAGGAAATAGAAGACCACGAAGATGAGGATCAGCGGCAGCATGGCCTCGAGGCCGCTGCCTCCGCCTCCGCCCGCAGCCTGTGCGTAAGCATTGGAAATGAACATTCGAAACTCCTTGTCTCCGGGCCCCGCAGGGACCCGGCGCGAAACCTGCGGGACTATACCCAGCCTCGCCTGACTTGCAAACGCAAAGCGGGCGTATCCATGGGATATGGGGGTCCCCGGCGGCGGCGCGCAAGCCGCCGACGGCGGGTTTCTTCAGTTGAGGAAATTCTGGGCGCTCAGGAAGCTGATCAGGTCGGCCGAGAAATTCCGCCCCTTGCGCACGATGCTGACGTGATCGGGCACCTCGGAGGCCTGTTCGGCGATCTCGTCGGACGAGGTCATCAGCAGGAACTTGTGGTGCGCCGTGGCGTCGATGGCGCCGAGCACCCGGGCCAGTTCCAGCCCGCTGATGCGGTCCAGGACAAGGCTGGAGATGACCACGTCGGGCCGCATCGTGATCGCCAGGTCGATGGCCTGCATGGAGCCCTCGGCGATGATCACCTTGAAGCCGAATCCGGTCAGTTCGCGGCCGATGATCTTGCGTTGGATGCCCTTGGGCATCAAAAGCAGCACGCTCAGCCCCGCCTTCAGGGGCGTGCGATCCCGGTGCAGGCCCTTCAGCGGCATGGTCTTCACCGCCGAGGAGATCTCCTGGTCGGTGGGGTTCATGCCGGTCTCGAGCACGTCGCGGATGCGGTCGACGAACAACTGGATATCCCACAGTTGGTCGACGCCCACGTCCTTGATGGTTTCCAGGTAGTCCTCCAGGGCGTGGGCCCAGATGGTCACCGCGGAAAAGCCGAAGCTGCCGCCGGTTCCCTTCAGGGTATGGATGTGGCGCTTGATCTCCAGGTGATCGTTTTCCGGCCGGCCCTTGTCGCTCAGCAACCGAGCGATCGCCTGTTCCACTTCGTCCAGCCGGTCCTCGGAGGCCTCGATGAACTCCTGGCGCATATCGGCCAGGATCATCTCCAGGTCCGGGTCCGTATCGATTGCCGTCATGTCTCGTCCTCGGTCCCTTCGATGGTTAACGCTGCAGGTGTTTTTCCAACTTGCCGACCAGATTGGGGAAATCAATGGGTTTCGCGATGAAGCCGTCGCAGCCGGCCGCGTAGATGGCGTCGCGGTTGCTAATTTGGTCCTCGGCGCTAAGCGCGAGGACGGGAATCTGCCGCGCCACCGGATCCGCCTTCAGTTGCCGAGTCGCCTCAAATCCGTCGATGCCGGGCATGTTGAGGTCCATGAGGACGATGTCCGGGGCGCCGTCCCGGGTCTGGCGGATGGCGTCGGCACCGTCCACGGCGAACAGCACCTCGAAGCCCTTGGCGGTCAGGAATCGCCCGACCAGCGTCCGGACGTCATCCGAATCGTCGACAACGAGAATCTTCGCCATTGCTCATGTTGGCTTTCAAGCCCTCCCGAAAAAGCACGCTCCTGCCAGAGCCCTTGTCGTTCCGCCGCCCGTCCCGGAAACCTGCGATCCGTTTCGCGCGGCTCTCCTTGTTTGTCGCCCCCTGCTTATTTGGTCGTCGCGATGAAGACCCCGTCCCAGTCCTTGGCCGGCGGGTCTTCCCGGTACTGGGCGATGCGTTCCTCGTAGAGGTCGCACAGCACATGCAGGTTGCACTCCAGAATCCAGGGCTTGTTCTCGTCGCAGCCCCGGTCGCGGATCTCGTCGAGCATTTCGGACGCCGTGTCCCACTGCTGGGCCCGGTAGGTCTCCATGAATTCGGCGATCAGGCCCTACAGGGTCTTGAACTTGGGGTCCCCGAACACGCTCTCGTCGCCGACCAGGCCGTAGATGAAAGTGCCTTCGGTCTTGCCCTTGACCTGGATGAAATCGAGATCGATGGTCGCCAGCCGGTCCTTGACGGCGTCGCGGGTGGTCGGGCCGAGAACCACGTTCATGCCGTAGCTCTTGGACTGGCCCTCCAGGCGCGCCGCCAGGTTGACGGCGTCGCCGAGCACCGAATAGTCGAAGCGCATGTCGGAACCCATGTTGCCGACCACGCAGGGCCCCGTGTTCAGGCCCAGCCCCACCTTCAGCGGGATGTGCTTGCGGCCCTCCTCCTCGGCTTCCTTCTCCAACCGGGCGTTCAGGGGCTCCATCTCGCCGAGCATGGCCAGGGCCGAGGTGCAGCCGTTGTATTCCTGGTCGTCGTCGTCCATGGGGGCGTTCCAGAACGCCATGATGCAGTCACCCATGTATTTGTCGATGGTGCCCCGGCGTTCCAGGATGACGTTGGTCAACGGCGTCAGCAGCTTGTTGATGAGCGACGTCAAGCCGACCGCGTCGAACTGCTCGGAGATGGTGGTGAAGCCGCGCACGTCGCAGAACAGGAGCGTCATCTCGCGCTGGTCGCCGCCCAGCTTTAGTTCGTCCGGGTTCTCGGCGACGCGCTTCGCCATCTCCGGCGCCAGGTACTTGGAGAAGGCGTCGCGGGTCTGCTTGCGCTCCGCCTCCTCGCGGGCATAGCCCGTGTAGGTGAGCACCATGTAGATGATCAGGATGGACAAGACGGCGTAACTGGCGTCCAGCAGGTGCTTTTCTTCGGTGAACATGTACCAGGACGTCCCGGCGGCGCCGCCGGCGGCCAGCACGAACACCAGCGCCGTCCACTTGGCGCCGAGCCACGGCACCATGATGATGATGATCAGTCCGGCCACCAGGATGAACGCCAGTTCCCCGGCCAGGAAGTAGCCGGGGCGCTTCAGGTACTGCTTGTGAAAGGCGGCCTCCAGAATCTGGGCGTGCACCTCCACCCCGGGGATCACCGGGTCCGTGGGGACGGCCCGAATATCCTTCAGGCCCACGGCGGAGGTTCCGACGATCAGCAACTTGCCCTTGATCAGCGCCGGGTCCGCGGTGCCGTTGAGAATCTCGATGGCCGGCACGTACTTGGCTTTGTCGGTGAGCGAGAAATAGGGCCAGATTCTTCCGAACCGGTCCGTCTCGACGGTGAGCTGCTTGTGGATTCCAACCTTCCGGATGCCGGCGGCGTCGGCGAAGATGACGATGGTCTTGCGGCCCGTGGCGATGCGCATCATTTCGACCGCCAGGGACGGATAAATGACGTCCTCATGGACGAAGAAGGCCGGCACGTTGCGGATGATGCCGTCCCGGTAGGGAATGGCGTTGAACATCCCGAAGCCGCCGAAGCGCCCTTTGGCGCCCTGCTCGATGACCGGCAGGTTGCGGGTCATGTAGGGGAACTTGGGCAGGTAGGAACGCGGATCGATGGCCCCCTTGTAGCGGCGTTCGGCAACCGTCTTCTTCACCGGCGGGCGGTTTTCCTGGCCCTCCACCTTTTCGTGGCGCCCGGCCTGGCCGAGGACGACGCGGCTGCGGGCGACGACCCGTCCGAGAATGGCGTCGTTGCCGGGCAGCTTGTTGATCTTCTCCACCGTATCCGTGTCCAGACCCTTGACCGCATTGATGATGGTTTTCGGATCTGTCCTGTCGGGCTCGGAGAACACGATGTCGAAGGCCATCTGCTGGGCGCCCATCTTCATGGAATTCTGGATCAGCTTGGCGATCACCGTACGCGGCCACGGCCACTGGCCGATCTCCGTCAAGGAGGCTTCGTCGATGTCGATGATGGTCACCGGTTTTTGGGCCACGGGCGGAATTTCGCGCGGCTTGATCTGCTGATAGTAATCGAAGGTCTTGAGGCGAAGGAACTCCACCGGCCACGGTTCCGTGTACTTGAGGAACAGCAAGGCGATGAGCAGCGCATAGCCGATCAGGCGATCGATGCTGAAGGCGGCGCGTATGAATCTCATGCGTAACCCCCGTGGCGTCCCTGTGCGGCGGGGCCGATTCTAAGCGGAATCCCTCGCCGGCGGACGATCCTTCGCGTCCGCCATTGAATTCTACACCGCCCGCCGGGCCGAGGGTCAAGCGGGAATCCCGGTGGGAAACACACCAATTGCGCCGGAAACAAGGGCTTCCAAGGGTTTCCGCCGGTTTCCGGGGCGCCGCCCGGGTCCCATCAATCGTTGCTCCCGCTCAACATCCCCTGGTATCCGAATCGCCGCCACCGTATATTTGTTACGCATGAGTGACTCCTCCAAACGCGCCTGGCTGAAACCGGTCCTGAAACCCGTGCGTCCCGTGTTCCGGGAGGTTCTGGCCATGTCCGCCTTCGTCAACATCATGGCGCTGGCGGTGCCCGTGTTCACGCTGCAGACCTACGACCGGGTGATCGGCCATGCCGGCATCTCGACTTTGTTCGGATTCATCATCGGCATGATCTTCGTGGTCATCTTCGACTACATCCTCAGGGTCTCGCGCTCCCGGATCATGCAGACGGTGGCGCTCAGGATCGACGTCCTGGTGGGGCACAAACTGTTCAACAAGCTCATGGAACTGCCCCTGCAGGCCCTGGAGGGACGGCCGGCCAGTTTCTGGCAGGCGCTCTTCCGGGACGTGGATACGGTGCGCAACACGGTGTCGGGGGCCGCCGCCCTGCTGATCTGCGACCTGCCCTTCTTCTTCATGTTCCTGACCATCATCTGGCTGGTCGCCGCGCCCATCGCCTGGGTGCTTTTGATCATCATACCGCTGTTCGTGTTCATCGCCTGGCGTTCGCAGGTGGCCATGGCCGAGGCGAACCAGGAGGAGCGCCAGACCATGCAGACCCGGGACGGCCTGATCGCCGAAATGATCCAGGGCCGCACCACCATCAAGGCCCTGGCGCTGGACGATTCCATGCGGCCCATGTGGGCGGACCGCCACGCCGAGAACATCGAGAATTCGCTGCGCCGGGGCTCCAAGTCGGATTTCTGGTCTTCCGCCGGCGGCAGCCTGACCATGTCGACCACCATCTTCATGACCAGCGTCGGCGCCTGGGCGATCATCAACGGTGCGATCACCATGGGCGCGCTGGTCGCCACCAACATGCTGACCGGGCGGCTCATCGGCCCCCTGAACCAGTTGGTCGGCCAGTGGCGGACCTACAGCAACTTCTTCCAGGCCGTGGATCGCCTGGGCGAGGTCTTCTCCATGGCCAGCGAACGCACGGTCAGTGAGATTTCGCTTTCCCGCCCGCAGGGCGAGATCGGCATCGAGAACGTCACCTTCTCCTACGCCGAGGACCTGTCGCCGGTGCTGGAGAACGTCTCCTACACCATCAAGGCCAGGGGGGTACACGCCTTGGTCGGGCGCAACGGCAGCGGCAAGACGACCCTGATGAAGATCATCCAGGGGCTCTATACGCCGTCCCAGGGGCGGGTTCTGCTGGACGGTGCCGACATCGCCCAGTTCAGCCGCAAGGAACTGGCCCATTGGATCGGCTATGTGCCCCAGGAAACCATCCTGTTCACCGGCACGGTGCGCGACAACATCATCCACCGGATTCCGGAAGCCAGCGACGAGGACATCATCAAGGCGGCGACGGCGGCCGGCGTCCACCATTTCATCATCGATCTTCCGGACGGCTACGCGTCCGACATCGGCGAGGCCGGACGGCGGCTTTCCGGCGGCCAGCGCCAGCGCATCGCGGTGGCCCGCGCACTGCTCGGTGACCCGCCGGTGGTTCTGCTGGACGAGCCGTCGGCGAGCCTCGACCGGCAAGCGGAAACGGCGCTGCGCGAGACCCTGGTGGAGATCGGCCGGGAGCGCACGGTGATCATCGTCACCCATAGCCCAATCATGCTAGCCGCCTGCGACGACCTGGTGGCCCTGGACAAGGGCAAGGTGGCGCTGGCCGGCCCGTCGAAGGAGATCCTGCCGCGCCTGTTCGGTCAGCAGCCGCAGGGCGCCGGCGCCCCCGCCCCGGCACCGGCGCAGCCGCGCGGCACGGTGCCCGAGGAACTGCCGAAGCCGGTGGAAGGACCGCCGGCGCCGCGCCCACCCGCCGCCGCGCCACCGCCGCCGCCGCCACCGCAGGCCGCAGCGCCGCGACAAGCCGCACCACCGCCACCGCCGCAAGCCGCGCCACCGCCGCAGGCCGCGCCGCAACAACCGCCGGCGCCGCGCCCCGCACCGGCCGCACCCACCGCACCGGCACGGCCGGCACCGCGTCCGGCGGCGGCCGCCCCGGCACCGGCACCACCACAAGCCGCCCAACCGGCACCAAGGCCGCGCGCCGACCCGCCGCCCGCACCGAAACCGGCGCCAAAACCGGCTGCCGCCGCCGCGCCGCCGCCCGCACCGAAACCGGCCCCCAAACCGGCGCCCAAACCGGCCGCGGCTGCCGCACCGCCGCCCAGGCCGGCACCGAAGCCCGCGGCGAAACCGGCACCGAAGCCCGCGGCGAAACCGGCACCGAAGCCGGCTGCCCAGGCCGCGCCGCCGAAGCCGGCCGCCGCCACACCGCCGCCGCCCAGACCCGCCCCAAAGGTCGATGCGGCAGCACAACCACCGGCCCCGGCGGCGCCGAAACCGGCCGCGCCGGCACCGAAGGCCCCTGGCGCACCGGCGCCAGCGGCGGCTGCCCAGCAACCGGCGACGCCGGCACCGCCGAAGCCGCGCGTTCCGGCGCAACCGGCGCCCGCACCGGCCCCTGAAACAGCATCCGAGGCCGCCCCGGCCGGCGGCGACGATCCCTATGCGGATTTGATCAAATCGTCCGCCGAACGTTCGGCGGGCGACGGAGGTGAACGCAGACCATGAGCGCACAAGCGGAAGCCACGGGCTCGACCCGACTCGATTCCCTACTGACGGAACACCCGCTGCCCAGTTGGCGGATGTTCGCCTGGCCGGTCATGCTGTTGCTGACCGCCGCTTTCGTCTGGGCCTATTTCGCCGAACTGGACGAGGTCGCGGTCGCCGACGGCGAGGTGGTCCCGCAAGGCAACGTCAAGGTGGTCCAGCACCTGGAGGGCGGTATCGTCGCCGAACTCAACGTCACCGAGGGCGACGCGGTCCAGCAAGGCCAATCGTTGCTGCTTTTGGACCTGGCGTCCGGCGGCACCAACAAGGAAGAACTGCAGGTCCGGCTGGACAGCGAGCTTCTGGTGCAGGCACGGCTGATCGCCGAGGCCGACGGCAAGGACCTGAATTTCCCGCCCGACGTGGCCAAGCGGCGGCCCACCCTGGTGGCCTCCCAGCGTCAGGCCTTCGAGGCCCGCAAGCGGGAACTGGCATCTACGCTCCGGGTGATGGCCGAACAGGTCAAGCAGAAGGAACTGGAAACCCAGGAGTTGGAGGCCCGGCGCAAGGCGGTGATCCGCAACTACAACCTGGCCAAGGAACGCCTGAAGATTTCCAAGTCTTTGCTGTCGGAGGGCCTGACGGCGAAGATCGAGCACCTGGAACTGGAGGCCGAGGTGGAGAGCCTGGAGGGCGAGATGAAAAGCCTCGAGCCCTCCCTGCCGAAGGCCCGGGCCGCCGTCGAGGAAGCCCGCCAGCGGCTCGAGGAAGGCGAGATCCGTTTCCGCCGGGAAGCCCAGGATGAACTGGGCAAGACCGGCCAGAGCATTGCCCGCATCCAGGAGCTTCTGGCGAAAGCCACGGAACAGGGCCTGCGCGCCGACATCAAGAGCCCCATCGACGGAGTCGTCAAGAACCTCAAGTACAACACCATCGGCGGCGTGGTGCGGCCCGGTGAACCGATCATGGAGATCGTGCCCACCGGTGCCAACCTGGTGATCGAGGCGAAACTGAACCCCACGGAACGGGGTTTCATCCACGAGGGCCAGGAGGCCGTGGTTAAGGTATCGTCCTACGATTTCGCCCGCTACGGCGGCCTCGACGGCGAGGTGATCCGGGTCGGCGCCGATTCCAGCACCGACGAGGAAGGCAATCCCTACTTCAGGGTCGTGGTGCGCACGGACAAGAACTTCCTGGGCAACAACGAAGGCGACCTGCCGATCACGCCGGGCATGCAGGCCACCGTGGACATCCACACGGGCAAGAAATCGGTGATGGACTACCTGATTCGCCCCGTCTTGAAGATGAAACACGAAGCCTTCCGGGAACGTTAATGAGCGAACAGGCCGGCAGATCGTGAAATTGGGCGTAACCGTTTGTATTTTTTAAGGCTCAATTCGCGATTCGTAGGCATTGTGGTAGAATCCCTCTCGATACGCTTTGGGAGTCAGAGAGATGGATCACGAGCGCTTTCGGGACTGGTTCTCGCGTGTCGATGAGTTGACGGCGGCGCAGC
>Ga0209568_1000096_pt1 | contig 31073 bp, 32 predicted proteins | sample WorMetOlspDAHAB2_FD_187406 | JGI IMG/M metagenome (GOLD analysis project Ga0209568, IMG submission 187406) | Marine gutless worms symbiont microbial communities from Max Planck institute for Marine Microbiology, Germany - Olavius sp. DAHAB.2... ...
CACCAAGTACCTGGACAGCTATCTCAGATGGTTCCATCTCATCGAACTCGGCGACCAGCCATCGCCAAGAGCCTGCCTCGAGGCGGCGATGACGAGGCCATGCCTTCGTTTTGCGAATTGAGCCAAGATTTATCCTGCGATTTTGCGATTTCAAGTCCCCGGGGGAATTTTTCAGACATGCTCTCGCCAAATCGACACATGCGCGGACGCGTCGGCACTATCAATTAAGAAAGTTTGAATATATGATGATGGGTGGAGGCGCGCTTGACTTGTGTCAAGGAGCCCCTATCTAAACGGCGCATAATGCCGCCTGGGTGAGGAAAGGTTGGACCGCTGAATCCGACCCTTAGAAAACGAGACATTCAAAATGGATTACGAGGCGTTTTTCAAGAAATCCGTGGATCAGATCCGGGCGGAAGGGCGCTATCGCGTGTTCGCCGATCTGGAACGGCATGCCGGCAACTATCCGCACGCAACCAACCGCCGCCATGGCGGCAAGGAAGAGGTTGTGGTCTGGTGCTCCAACGACTACCTGGGCATGGGCCAGAGCCCCATCGTTCTGGAAGCCCTGATCGACGCGGCCAAGACCTACGGCTGCGGTTCCGGCGGCACCCGTAACATCGCCGGCACCACGCACCTGCATGTGCTTCTGGAGGAGGAACTGGCGGCCCTGCACGGCAAAGAAGCGGCGCTGTTGTTCACGTCCGGGTTCGTCTCCAACGACGCGGGCATCTCGACCATCGCCCAGTTGATGCCGGACTGCGTGATCTTCTCCGATGCCTGGAACCATGCCTCGATGATCGCCGGCATCCGCAATTCGCGGGTCGAGAAGAAGATCTATAACCACTGCGACCTGGATCACCTGGAGCAACTGCTCAAGGAAACCGATCCCGACCGGCCGAAGCTGATCGTCTTTGAATCCGTCTATTCCATGGACGGCGACGTCTCGCCCATCGCCGAAATCTGTGATCTCGCGGACAAGTACAACGCCATGACCTACATCGATGAGGTCCACGCCGTCGGCCTCTACGGCGAAGGCGGTGGCGGAATCACCGAGCGGGACGGCGTCGCCGACCGCCTGACGGTCATCGAGGGAACGCTGGCCAAGGGTTTCGGGTTGTGCGGCGGTTACATCGCCGGCTCCGCGGCGTTGATCGACGCGGTGCGCTCGAACGCGCCAGGGTTCATCTTCACCACCACGGTGGCACCGCCGATCATCGGCGCGGCCATCGCTTCCGTGCGCCACGTGCGCACCCACAACGACCTGCGCATTCGCCATCAGGAGCGCTCCAACAAGCTGAAGCAGATGCTTCGCGACGTGGGCCTGCCGCTGATGGAGGATTCCGTCACCCACGTGGTGCCGGTGCTGGTCGGCGATCCGGTGCTCTGCAAGCAGGCCACGGACATGCTTCTCGAGGACTACAATATCTACATCCAGCCCATCAACTACCCGACCGTGCCCAAGGGCACCGAGCGCCTGCGCATCACGCCGACGCCCCTGCACACGGACGAACTGATGGACAATCTGGTGAACGCGCTCTGCGAGGTTTGGAACCGGCTGGAATTGAAACAGGCGGCTTGAGAACGGCAAGCGCTTTTCGACAATTGTGAACGCGGTCCAATGCGGCCATGCCGCTTGACTTCAAGGCATGGTCTCATTAGACCCATCGGCGCAATCAGGGGCTTCACAAAGTTATCGCCTGCCCCGGGGGATACGAGTTTAAAGGAGCGACGCAACATGAAATTCCGTTTTGCAGGCGTTTTCGCCGCATTCCTGGCCATCACCATGGCCCCCATGGCCTTCAGTGGCGACGCCTTGGCGGCCGACGCCAAGAAGGGCAAGAAGGTGTTCAACAAGTGCAAGGCCTGCCACACGGTCAAGAAGGGCGGCAAGAACAAGGTCGGCCCGAACCTCTACGGCATCGTCGGCCGCAAGGCCGGGACCGTCGCCGGCTACAAGTACTCCAAGGCCATGAAGGGCTCGGGCCTCACCTGGGACGAGGCGACCTTGGACAAGTTCCTGAAGAAGCCGAAGAAGGTGCTGAAGAAGACCAAGATGGCCTTCGCCGGGCTGAAGAAGGACAAGCAGCGGGCCAACGTCATCGCGTATCTGAAGAAGCACGGCGGCTGATCAGCTTCCCGCTTGATGAGTTTCGAAACCGCCCGGTCCGCGAGGACCGGGCGGTTTTTCTTTGACCGGGCCGATCGCATCAATGCTGATCGCGGACGGGTCTCAAGGCCCACAACATGCCCCCCGCCACCGCCACCACGCCCAACCATTCGACCGCGGACGGCAGCTCGCCCAGCACCGGCAAGGCGGTGATGACGGCGACGACCGGCACCAGGGCAGCGAACAGGGCTCCCCGGGCGGCCCCCAGCAAGGCCACCGCGCGGGTATAGGCGAGCAAGGCCAATACGGCCGCGAACAGTCCCTGGAAGACACCCTGGAAGAACACCTCGGTCAATGGCGCCGTGAAGATGCCCGGCGTGCCGATGACCAGATAGACGGGCAGATACAAGATCATGGAGAGGACTGATACCAGGGCCGTGGCGTGGACCGGGTCGACGGACCAGGCCCGCGAGGCGACCGTATAGGTCGCCCACAAGAAACCGCCGGCGACGAACATCAGATCACCGATCCACACCCCGTCCCGGTAGCCGGAAACACCGGCCCCGCCGATCAATGCCACGCCGGCGATCACCATCGCCAACCCACCCAATCGCCGGCCGGCCGGCCGATCACCAAGCAACCACCAGCCGCCGAGGGTCGAGAACAAGAGCATGCAACTGGGCGTGATCACCCCGGCGTGCCCGGCTGGAGCGAAGGTCAGACCGCCGACGGAAACCAGGACATAGGGCACCCCGGCGCCGGCCGCCAGCACCAACGCCTTCGGCCAACCGAGCCGGCCGGCACCGAGCCGCCATACGACGGGCAACAACACCAGGCCCGCAACGGCGAAACGCAGCGCCGTGATGTCGTAGGGTGTCAGCGTCTGTGCCACACCGAGGCGGGAAACCACCGGCCAGGTGCCCCAGATCAACGCAGCCAGCAGGCCGTAGGCCATACCGGTGGACGGAACGGAACGTCGGGCGATGGACAGGCTTGTCATGACGCGTCTCCCTTTGGCCAACGACCGGCACGTCGCACCGGTCCTCAGTCGTCAGTCGAATTCTAGCCATGCTGATGCGTCAAGATTATGCAAATTTTTCTCCTATTTACGATTTTTCACGCGTTTTTATTATTATTTTGTGCTATATAATGCGTATATACGTGATTTTGATACTTTTGACACCGCACTACTGAATTGCCTCCAGAGCGACAACCGGATGACCTCGGAGGCCCTGGCGGCAGCGGTGGGATTGTCGCCGACGGCCTGTCAGCGGCGCGTCAAACGACTCCGGGAGCGCGGCGCCATCGCCGCCGACATCGCCGTCCTATCTCCGGACGTGATCAGCGGTCGCATCACCGTCATCGTTCAGGTGGTCATGAAGCACGGCAGTTCCGCAAGCGTCGATACCTTCAAGCGGGAAATGCAGAAGGTGCCCGAGGTTCAGCAGTGCTACTACACGACCGGCGACCACGATTTCTTATTGATCGTCACGGCCCGCGATGTAGCCGAGTACGAACAATTGACCCGGCGCATATTTTTCGAGAACCCGTCCATCAGCCGCTTTCAGACCATCATCGTCATGGATAGCGTCAAGGTGGGTTTGCAGGTTCCCCTCTGAAGGCGCCGTCACGCCGAACTAACCGCCAGCCCCGACCATCCGCTCGATAAGTTCGAAGGCGGCCAGCGCCATGGCCAAAAGGATGACGAAAAAGATGATCGAGCGGTGTTCGAAACGGGCGCCGCGGGACTGCTCGATGCGATCCAGGAGGCGATCCGCGGCGAAATACAATGCGATGGCCACGACGAGAAAAAGGATGGCTTCCATGATGTCCTCATGCGGGGAAAGGCGGCTCGTTTTCTTGCCATAGAGATTTGCCAGGTGAATTGATTTCGGTCAAAGCGAGACGGGACGGCGCCTGTATAAATATTCGTTAATGAACGTAACGACGACGCTCAGCATGGACGACCTTGCCACGGTGAGGGATTCCGCACTTCTCAGGGACGCGCCTCCCGACGCGCTGGAGGCGCTTTTGTCGCAATCGACCGTCGTCGAGTTCCGCAACCATCAACTCCTGTTCCGGCCGGGCGAGCCGGCGGACCACATCTTCCTCATGCTCAAGGGCAAGGTGCAGGTCTACCGGGGCGAGGCCAACGGCAAGCACGCCGTGCTGGGGGTTATGCAGCGCGGCTCCGCCTTCGCCTTGGAGGACGCCTTCGAAAGCGGCCGGCATTTCGCCACGGCGCAGGCCGTGGGCAACTGCCGGGTCCTGGAGATCCCCGCCGGCGCCTATCGCGACGCCGTCGCCCAGCATAGCAGCCTGGCCATCGGGCTGGTGAAGCTGTTGTCGCAGTCGCTGCACAGCGTCTCCGATCAGTTGGAGCGCATTCAACTGAAACCGACGGCGCAGCGCCTCGCCGACTACCTGCTGCGCCTGGTACCCGGGGACTCGGACGCCGGCAACGGCGAGATCACACTGCCCTTCGAGAAAGCGCTGATCGCCGCCTACCTGGGCATGGAGCCGGAAAGCCTGTCCCGGGCACTGAAGGATCTTCAGACCCTCGGGGTCTCCAACCGGGGCCGCCGGGTGCATATCGAGAACGAGCAGGTGCTGCGGGATTTCTGCCGAACCCAGCCGGGCCATCCGCACGCCGCCTGAGCGGGGATTTCATCACCAGCCGCCACGGGTTAAAGTGCCGCCGGAACCATCTTCCGGAGCCGCCCCATGTCGCAACGTCCCGCCGTCACCGCCACGGACCAGGTCTCGCCGGTCCTTGACCAACACGCCCTGGACGAGGACGCGCTGACCCGGTTTCTCACCGAGAACGTCGAGGGCTTTCAGCCTCCCCTCGATCTCGGTCAATGCCAGGGCGGCATGTCCAACCCGACCTTCGTCATCACCGACGCGGCCGGCCGGCGGTTCGTGCTGCGCAAGAAGCCGCCGGGCGAGCTGTTGCCCTCGGCCCACGCCGTGGACCAGGAATACCGGGTGATCACGGCGCTGGCCGAGACCGACGTGCCGGTGCCCCGTACCCACGCGCTGTGCATGGATGACGGCGTCATCGGCCAGGCCTTCTACGTCATGGATTTCATGGACGGCCGGGTGTTCCGTCGCCTCGATCTGCCGGACATGGACCCGACCCAGCGGGCCGACATCTACGCCGCCATGAACGATACCCTGGCGAAGCTCCACTCCGTGGACTTCGATGCCGTCGGGCTGACCGACTTCGGCCGCGTCGGCGGCTACGCGGCCCGTCAGGTGGCGCGTTGGTCGAAACAGTACGAGGCCCAGAAGACGGACGATCTGGCCGACATGGACAGCCTCATGCGATGGCTGCCCGAGAATATTCCGGCGGAAACCGAGACCACCTTGGTGCACGGCGACTTCCGACTCGAGAACATGATCTTCCACGCCAGCGAACCGCGGGTGCTGGCGGTCGTGGATTGGGAGTTGTCGACCCTCGGCGATCCTCTTTCGGACCTGGCCTACAACTGCCTTCCCTACTACATGGCCGATCCCAACCGGGGCGAATTGACGGATCTGGACCCGGCATCCGGCATCCCGGCGGAGGCCGACTACGTCGCCGAATACGCCCGGCGTACCGGTCGGCCGACCGGCGATCACTGGACCTTCTACGTGGTGCTTTCGCTGTTCCGCATCGCCGCCATCGTGCAGGGCGTCTATTACCGGGGTCTGCAGGGCAATGCATCCTCACCGGAGGCCCTGAAGCGCAAGGATTCCTGCCGGCGGTTCTCCAACCTGGCTTGGCGATTGGTTGAAAATGCCTAGGGCTTTTAACCGAAGTCAATGACAAGCGGCGCCATGAGGCTCAGGGTATTGGTGGGAAAGTGCGCCCGCTTCCCGAAATCGGAATTCTCGAAATAGATTTCGTGTGGCGGCCGACGGCAAAGGGCGCGACCGAATTGGCCGGTAATCCGCCGCGAGGAGGGAGAACGGTCATGTTTATCAAGCGATTGACGGCCCTGGCGGCGGCCGTCGCTTTTCTGTGTATAGCCCCCCTTCATCAATCCTTCGCCAGTGACGTCGCTGAACAGGTGCGCATCCACGAGGAATGCGTCGCCTGTCACATCAACGTCACCCCGGGCATCGTCAAGCAGCACATGGAAAGCCCCATGGGCAATATCTCCAAGGTGGAAGAGCGGGTGCGCTGCCAGGACTGCCATGGTGACTTGCACAGCACCATGGAGGATTACGCCCAAGCCGAATTGCCGACGGCCGACACCTGCAAGGAATGCCATAAGAAGCAACACAAGCAGTTCCGGGCCGGCAAGCACAACCTGGCCTGGTTCGGCATGAAGTCGCAAATCGCCTGGCACGGCCAACCGGGCTCCATCACCAAGCAGGGCTACCGCGGCTGCTCCGGCTGCCACAAGATCGGCCAGAAGGGGCTCGAGGGCATTGCCCAGGGCCACGACAAGGTCACCTACGACGGTGGCAAGGAGGCCAAGGAATACCGTTACGGCAACGCCCAATGCGACGCCTGCCACACCCGTCACAGCTTCAAGAAGTCGGAAGCTCAGGACCCGCGAGCCTGTTCCAACTGCCACATGGGCTTCGACCATCCGCAGTTCGAAATGTACATGTCCGCCAAACACGGCATCATCTGGGACATCGAGGGCAACACGAGCGACGGCTCGCAGCGCGCCCCCACCTGCCAGAAGTGCCACATGGTCGAGGGCACCCACGACGTCGCCACGCCTTGGGGGTTCCTGGCATTGCGCATCCCCACCAAGGAGAACGTGTTGGCCCTGATCAAGGTGGCGCCGGCGCTCAAGGAGCCTTTGACCAAGCTCGCCGCGGCCTTGCCTTCGGGGAACTACATGGACCTGGATGACGACCCGCAGTGGACCTTCGATCGGGCCCTGATCCTGCAGGCCGCCGGCGTCCTCGACGCCAACCTGCAGCCGACGGAACGGTTCGTGGAAATCGTCGTGCAGGGCCGCGCGGCCCGTGGCCCGGACGAATTCAACATGCTCCGGAGCAAGATCAAGAAGGTCTGCAACGAGTGTCACGCCAAGGATTACGTGGCGGCCCAATTCAAGGCCTCCGACGAGATCATCAAGGCCGCCGACCCCCGCTTCGCCAAGGCCATCGCGGCGGTCCAGGGTCTCTACAAGGACGGTATCTTGAAGAAGCCGAAAGGCTGGAAGTACGCGCCGGACCTGTTGCAGTACTACGACGCGCGCACCTCCATCGAGCAGGAGCTCTACTTGATCATGCTCGAATACCGCCAGCGGACCTTCCAGGGCGCCTTCCATATCAGCAACGACTACATGCACTGGTACGGCTGGGCACCCTTGAACACGGCGGTCAACAACATCCTGCAGGAAGCGGAACGCATGCGTGCCGAGCACAAAGCGAAGAAGAACTGACGCAGGTCGCTTGAGGGACACGAACGGGAGGAGGCCCCGCCTCCTCCCGTTTTCTTTTCCGGCCGCCCGTTTTGATCTCGCTCATCGCCGATTCGGGCGGAAAGGCGTAGACTCAATAATGGATCTTCCCTGTTAAGGGAGGCCGGACCATGACCCACAAACAAGTCCCCGCCGTTCGCCGCCGTGCGCCGCCCCCGGCCCGCACCCGTGCGGCCGCCGTCCCGGCCCGCCGGGTCGGCCGACCGCCGCACGAGATCCCGGGCATCGACCAACTGGACAAGGTGCTGCATGCCGCCCAGGCCCGGGCCACCGGCGGCGTCTCGCCGGCCGCCGTCTCCAACGCCTACCTGGATTGGCTGGTGCATCTGGCCAACTCACCCACCAAGCTGGCCGGCCTGGCCCACAAGGCCGCCGACGACGGGCTCCGGCTGTTCACCTACGCGGCGCAATCGGCGCTCAGCGGCGAGGCGGCGCCGGCCGCTCCCGTCGACCGCCGCGACCCCCGGTTCCGTGCCGAGGAATGGAATGCGTGGCCATTCAACCTGTTCGCCCAATCCTTCCTGGTGACCCAGAGCTGGTGGCGCGAGGCGACCCGCGATGTGCGCGGCGTCAGCGCCGGCCACAACCGCGCCGTCCAATTCGCGGCCCGCCAGGCCCTGGACGGCCTGGCCCCGGCTAACTTCCCCTGGACCAACCCGGAAGTCATCAAACGGACCTGGCAGGAGGCCGGCATGAACCTAGTGCGCGGCGCCCAGAACCTGTTCGACGATGCGCAGCGGAACCTGTGGGACGAACGGTCCGAGGCGCTCGATGACTTTGTCGTCGGCCGCGACGTGGCGGTGACCCCGGGCAAGGTGATCTATCGAAATCGCCTGATGGAGCTGATCCAATACGCGCCGGCCACGGAACAGGTCTGGCGCGAACCGGTGCTCATCGTCCCGGCCTGGATCATGAAGTATTACATCCTGGATCTGTCGCCCCATAACTCCCTGGTTCGTTACTTGGTGGGCCGCGGCCACACGGTCTACATGATCTCCTGGAAGAACCCCACGGCCGAGGACCGGGACACGGACATGGACGATTACCGGCGCCTCGGCGTCATGGCGGCGCTCGAATCCATCTCCAAGGTGCAGCCCGGCTGCCGGGTCCATGCCTGCGGCTACTGCCTGGGCGGCACGCTGTTGGCCATCGCCGCCGCCGCCATGGCCCGGGACGGCGACATGCGGCTGGCCTCGGTCACCCTGCTCGCCGCCCAGACGGACTTCACCGAGGCCGGCGAACTGACCCTGTTCATCGACGAGAGCGAGCTCACCTACCTGGAGGACATGATGTGGGCCCAGGGCTACCTGGACACCAAGGCCATGTCCGGAGCCTTCCAGTTCCTACGCGCCGCCGACCTGATCTGGTCGCGCATGGTCCGCGAGTACCTGCTGGGCGAAAAGGATTCGGTCATCGACCTGATGGCCTGGAACGCCGACCAGACGCGGCTTCCCTACAAGATGCACGCCGAGTACCTGCGTCAGCTTTTCCTGGAGAACCGCCTGGCCACGGGCAAGTACCAGGTGGACGGCCGGGCCATCTCCTTGACCGACATCGAGGCCGAGATCTTCGCCGTGGGCACCATCCGCGACCACATCGCGCCCTGGCAATCCGTGTTCAAGATCAAGATCCTGAGCGACACGGACGTGACCTTCGTGCTCGCCGCCGGCGGCCACAACGCCGGCATCGTCTCGGAACCGGGGCATCCCGGGCGCAGCTACCAACTGATGAAGCTGAAGGAGCAGGCAACCTTCAAGGACCCGGAGACCTGGCGCCGGCAGGCCGCCGATCACGATGGTTCCTGGTGGCCGGCCTGGTCCCGGTGGCTGGCGGCGCGTTCGACGAAAAAGCGCAAGCCGCCGCGCATGGGAATCCCCCGGCACCGGCCGCTCATGGACGCACCGGGCCGCTACGTGCTCGAGCCCTAGCGGGAATCACGCTTAAATTTGCCGTCTGTGCGTTCAGATGCGCTCCACGTCCACGTCGTGGGCGCGCTTGCCGTAATGGTCCTTCAGGTCCGCGCCGCAGCAAGGCGAAACCATATGATGGCCCGCCCGCATGCCGCCGTGCCGTTTGCGGGCCGGCGGGTTAAGCAAGTCGGCGATCTCGTCGTCGTCGTCGCGGCGGTGCAGATTGAGGTGATGGAGGCCGCACATCTGTTCGAGCAACTTGACGTAGTTCTCGAGCATGGCCTGGGTCAGCGTCATGGACGCCTCCATCATGGCTTTCTGAAGCGCGAGCGTGCTGGTCATCATGCCGTGCATCACAGAACCTCCCGTCCGCGTGGTTGCGATGATCACCAATTATACCGGGACGGGCCTTCGGATGCGTTGATGTCCGTCAAAAAACGATGCCGGTTGGCGGCCGTCTCAGGTCCGCTTCGGCAGCGCCCCCTGGCGGCCCAGTTCCAGCCGGGCGATCTGGCGGCGGTGCACCTCGTCGGGGCCGTCGGCGAACCTGAGGGCGCGCATGCGGGCCCACATGTAGGCCAGCGGGAATTCCTGGCTCATGGCGCCGCCGCCGTGCACCTGCATGGCGTAGTCGAGGACCTGCAGGGCCATGTTTGGCGCCGCCACCTTGATCATGGCGATCTCCTGGCGGGCCTCCTTGTTGCCGGCCTTATCCATTTTATCGGCGGCCTTGAGGACCAGCAGGCGGCACATGTCGATGTTGATGCGGCACTCGGCGATGCGTTCCTGGGTGACGCCGCGGGCGGCCACGGGCTTGCCCCAGGTGACCCGCTCGGCGGCCCGCTGGCACATGAGTTCCAAGGCCCGCTCGGCGACGCCGATGATCCGCATGCAGTGATGGATGCGCCCCGGCCCCAGGCGCCCCTGGGCGATCTCGAAGCCGCGGCCCTCGCCCAAAAGCATGTTCTCGGCCGGCACCCGGACGTTGTCGAAGATCACCTCGCCGTGGCCGTGCGGCGCGTCGTCGAAACCCATGACGTTGAGCATACGGACGACCTTCACGCCGGGCGTGTCGGTGGGCACCAGGATCATGGATTGCTGGGTGTAGGTGGCCTCGTCCGGGTCCGTCTTGCCCATGACGATCATCAGCTTGCAGCGGTCGTCGCCGATCCCCGACGTCCACCACTTGTGGCCGTTGATGACGTAGTCGTTGCCGTCCCGCACGATGGAGGTCTCGATGTTGGTGGCGTCCGATGAGGCCACCTTGGGTTCCGTCATGGCGAAGGCGGAGCGGATTTCGCCGGCCAGCAGGGGTTTAAGCCATTGTTCCTTCTGGGCCTCGTCCCCGTAGCGCTCCAGGGTTTCCATGTTTCCCGTGTCGGGGGCCGAACAGTTGAACACCTCCGGGCCCCAGTGGACCCGTCCCATGACTTCGCACAAGGGGGCGTATTCCAGGTTGGTGAGCCCGGCGCCCAGATCGCTTTCCGGGAGGAATAGGTTCCAGAGCCCCTGGGCCTTAGCCTTGGCCTTCAACTCCTCCATGATGGGCGGCGTCGCCCAGCGGGTTTCACCTTCGTCAAGCTGTTGATAATAAAGGGATTCGTTGGGCTCCACGTGTTCGCGCATGAAGGCGGTGACGCGCTCCAAAAGGTCCAAGGTCTTGGCGGAATGTTGGAAATCCATTTGTCGTTTCCTAATCCAGTCGTTCGAAAAGCTTCATCCAGGTGCGGGCCCGGGGTTCCAGGGAAGAGATGTAGATGTGCTCGTCCAGTTGGTGTGCCCCGAAACCGTCGGCGCCGAGGCCGTCCAAGGTCGGCGCCCCCTCGGCCGCCGTCAGGTTGCCGTCGGAGCCGCCGCCGGTGCGGTCCGTGTGCTGCAGATCCAGGCCATGCTCCAGGGAATAGGCCCGGGCCTTGGCGAACAGCGACAGAATGTCGTCGGTGGCCTCCATGGGCGGACGCGAGATGCCGCCCGTAACCTCCAGGGTGACATCCGGATCGAAAGGCTCTAACCCCAGGACCCGGGCCTCCATCTCCTCGCCGTCGGCCATGCGGACGTAACGGTGGTCCAGTTCCATGGTGCAGGTCTCGGGCACCACGTTGACCCCGGTGCCGCCGGAAACCAGGCCGCAGTTGAAGGTGACGCCGCGCTCGTAGTCCGTCCAGGACTCGATCTCGCAGATCTGCCTGGCCATCTCCTTGATGGCGCTGCGCCCGTATTCGTGCTTGGAGCCGGAATGAGACGGCCGGCCCCGGGCGATGATCTTGAAGCGCGCGCTGCCCTTCCTTTCGACCACCACCTTGCCGCCGTCCCGGGCCGGCTCGGTGACCAGGACGTACTTGGCCTTCTTCGCCTCCTCGGCGATGTATTTGCGCGAGTACGGGCTGCCCCGCTCCTCTTCGGGGATGTACATGAAGGTCACCGGCAGGACCGGCTCGCCGCCGGCCGCCAATAGCCGCTTGTAGGCGTAGAAGGCCATGTAGGCGCCGGCCTTCATGTCGTAGGTGCCGGGACCGTAGAGATTATCCCCCTCGATGCGGATGGGGTTGCCGCTATCCTTGGTGCCGACGGGGTGCACCGTGTCGATGTGGGAGACCACCAGGATCCCCTTGTTGGCCCGGGCCGAACCCGCCGCCCGGCCGCGGATCAGATCGCCCCAGCCGTCCTCGCCGGGAGTCCGCTCCATCTCCAGGCCGACGGATTCGAACTCGGCGCCCACATGGTCGACCATGCGGTTCACGGCGTCGGCGTCCAACGACGGGCTTTCGATGCCGATCCATTCGATGATGCCGGCGACCAAGTCGTCGGTGCTGATTTCCGCCGTGGCGGCCTTGTCGGTCATGTGCCTTCGTTCCCTTGTGAGCTGTCCGTCTAACTGTAGGTGCCGCGGGCCGCGTCGGCGCCGCCGTCGATGATGATGGTCTGGCCGGAAATGAACCGCCCGGCGGGCGCCGCCAGAAACACGGCGGCGCCGGCCACCTCTTCGGGCTCGCCGATGCGGCCCAGGGGATAGATGGAGACGGCCTGTTTGTAGCGATCCGGGTCCTCCCAAAGCGCCCGGGCCATGTCCGTGCGGATCAAGGCGGGCGCGATGCAGTTGACGGTGACCTGGTGCTCGCCCCATTCCACGGCGAGATTGCGGGCGATGTTGATGTCGGCGCCCTTGGAGATGGAATAGGCGCCCAGGTTGTAGGTGCCCTTGAAGGCGCCGACGCTGGAAATGATGATCACCGAACCTTCGCGGCGTTCCGCCATCTGGGGAATCACCATGTTGCAGAGCCAGAGCTAGTTCTTGACGTTGGTCTCCATGATCTTGTCGAAAGCCCCCTCGTCGATATCCCGCAAGGGGCCGAAGTAGGGGTTGATGGCGGCATTGCAGACCAGCACGTCGATTTGCCCCCAGGCGTCGAGGACCGTCTCCACCATGGCCTTCAAGGCGTCCCGGTCCGACACGTTGCAGGGCACCGCCATGGCCTCGCCGCCGGCCCCGTTGATCTCGGCGGCGACGGCGTCGCAGGCGTCGGCCTTGCAGCTGGAGATGACCACCCGGGCGCCGGCCGCCGCCATGGCCTGGGCGATGGCCTTGCCGATGCCGCGGGAGGAGCCTGTGATCAGTGCCGTCTTGCCCGTCAGGTCGAAAAGTTTCGATGGATCGCTCATGGCCGCGCCCCTTGCCCAATGACCGGAGGCGGATTGTAGAGGCCCGCCGCGGGGGCGGCAAACGCCCGGCATTTCAAACGAACGGCTTCAGATGAACGGGTCGTGGGACCACTGCAGAAGGCCCTGGCGCTGGCGGGGCCGGCAGGTCCAGTCGCCGGGATCGCAGTTGGCCCGGACCTGGGCGGCGTGGCGTTTGAAGGCCCGCCAGCGCTTGATCTGCTTGTCGTCGATCTCGCCCAGACGCCGGCCCATGTAGTAGCGGCAGTACCACTGGAACCAGCCGCGCGGGTCCGGTCCCATGATCCAGCCCTTGTCGCGCCAGACGCCGAGGGGCTGTCGGCTCTTGACCCGGAAATAGTTCACGGACGGATCGGGAACGTCACTGAGCTTGGCCTTGGCGAACCATTCGGCGGGGAACTCGGCCCCGCAGTCGTTCATGTACTTGCCTTCGAAAACACCCAGTTCCAGCATCTCACGCGGCGTGAAATGCGGCGTGAAACCGGGCGCGAAGTCGGCGCCCATGGGGGCCTGCAGTGTATAGGCGTAACCGCTTTGCATGCGGTCATCGACGCTCACGGTGATACCTGGTTCAACCATGTCCCATAGTTGGGGACAGGGGCACCCGCCGGCAAGTCCCGGGATCGTGAAACAGCGGACCATTGCCCGAACGCATGGATCGGGATTAAGCTTCCCGCCTCATTCACGGAAGGAAATGGTTATGGATGCGTCCGACGTGCAGGCCCCGGTGAAGGTTTACTGGCAGCCGGGCTGCTCGAGCTGCCTGAAAACCAAGGAGTTTCTCATCGCCAACGGCATCGAGTTCGAATCCGTCAACGTGCTCGACAGCGAGACCGGGTTCCAGGAACTGGAGGCCCTGGGGGTGCGCATGGTGCCCATCGTGGCGCGTGGCGACAAATGGGCCAATGGTGCCGTGTTCCGGGAAGTCGCCGAGGTGGCGGGCTTCGAATGGGGCGGCCACGAGATGCTGGCGCCGGTGGACATGGTGGCGCGCATCAACGGCATTCTCTCGGGCGCGCGCCGCTTCGCCGCGCAGATTCCCGACGAAAACCTGGATGATATGCTGCCGGGCCGGCCCCGGTCCTACCGACAACTGGCCTACCACGTGTTCAATATCCCCGACGTGTTCCTGGACCACGTGGAACATGCCGCCCCTTATACCTACGAATCCCTGCTCTCCAACCTGCCCCCCGAGATGGCCACCAAGCAGGACCTGCTGGACTACGGCGAGCGGGTCCAGGCGCGCCTCAACGCCTGGTGGGAACGGGACGGCGGCAGCTTCGACTTCAGCCAGCCGGGCAACGTCTACTACGGCGACGTGATCATGCACGAGGTCCTTGAGCGCACCGGCTGGCATTCGGGCCAGCACACCCGGCAGATCATGCTGACGCTCCGTGAGAAGCTCGGCGTCGAGCCGGACCAGCCCTTGACCGACGCCGACTTCGCCGGTCTGCCCATGCCCAAGGAGGTCTGGGACAACGAACGCAGCTTCGACTAGGGGCGCGGGAGGCGGCATGAAACTCACCATCCTCGGCACCGGCACCCCGGCGCCTTCGTTGAAGCGGGCTTGCTCGGGCTACATGGTGGAAGTGGGCGACGACCTCATCGTCATGGACCATGGGCCCGACGCCCACCGAAGGCTCTTGGAGAGCGGCAAGCGGGCCACGGACGTGACCCACGCCTTCTTCACCCATCTCCATTACGACCATTGCCTGGACTATGGGCGGCTGGTGCTGCAGCGCTGGGACATGGGGGCCGGGAAGCTGCCGGAGCTCAAGGTCTACGGGCCGCCGCCCATCGCCCGCATGACCGAGCAGTTGTTCGGCGCAGACGGGATCTGGGCGCCGGACCTGGATGCCAGGGTCGGCCACCGGATCAGCCTCGACATCTATGAGTTGCGCGGCGGCGCGCTGCCCAGGGAAAAGCCCATGCCCCAGGTCCGCGAGATCAATCCGGGCGATACGGTCGAGGAGAACGGCTGGTCCGTCACCGTCGCCGAAGCCAGCCACGTGCAGCCCTACCTGCAATGTCATGCCTACCGCCTGGACGGCCCCGGGGGTTCACTCTGCTATACGGGCGATTCGGGAAGCGAATGCGAGGATGTCATCAATCTCGCCCAGGGCTGCGACGTGCTCATCCACATGACCCACTTCGAGGCCGGCCGGGAGCCCTCGGCGGAATACCGCGCGGGCTGCGGGGCGCATACGGACGTGGCCCGGGTGGCGGCGCGGGCCGGGGTCGGCACCCTGGTGGTCTCCCACGTGCTGGAGATGATCGATCGGCCCGGCGTACGCGAGCGGTTGTTGAAGGAAATGGCCGCGGACTACGACGGCCGCATCGTCTGGGCCGAGGACTTGATGGAGATCGCCATCGAGGGCGGCGGCGGGGCTCCCCGCGAGAAGGAGTGGTAGGCCGGGCGCGGAACCGCCCAGGCGCCAACCTCGCAGCAGGTTTGCATTGTCTTCGAAAGCAGCCGCAACTCACGGGCTTGCAAGATTTCGGCCCATAGCCAATACCTGTCGGAACCTCGATCCCCGGGGATTTTCGGCTTTGCGTCAGGCTTTGGTCCACGGTTCCGGAGACACACTCGTTCGCTGGTTGAGACAGAGCAGTAGTCGTGTGACGCCGGTGCCGGCGATGGGTGGGGACCGGTGGACGATCCCGCTATTCGGACCGGCACAATTTCCCTTGAATATCGCCACATCATGGTCGCCAAGGCGCTCCAGCGGACCCTTAAACCGCTTCTGTTGGTGAATGGCGCGCTCGGCGTCGGCCATGTGAACCCATTCCGTCGTGGGTCCGCGATATGTTGTCAGGAGGCGGGTCTTGACGGTGTCGCGATGAAATTTCCAGCAGGCATCGTGACTGACGCGTTCCAGCCGGACATCCACGTAGTCGCTTAGAGTTATCTCGGCAAACGTATTGACCAACTCACCGATGTCCGCGACCAGCCGGTCGCGCATGTCGCCCGGCGCCAGGCCGCAATCGTCCAGCAGCGGTTCAAGGGCGGGCCGAAGATCGTCAGGCTTCACCAGAATACGAAGGTCGGGAAGGGTCGATGCCTCCGTCTGATCGATCCAATCGCGCAGATCCAATGGGAGCGAGCGCTGCCAGATCACCAGTTCCGTCGCCGCCTGATGAATGGCGGCGAGACCGTCCCTCGTTTCGCAAATTCCAACTCCGTTCATCAATCTGGCCACCTTTCCAGTGGAGCTGCCATGGTCGCTCGCGTTCGGCGACGTGCCGAATGCCGCAAGTTTCTTCTCGGGTGCCGCCACGACGCTTGGGGTGATCTGCAACCGCGGTGATGGCGTCTTGCGATGCCAGATAATTAAATGTAATGTTATAACATATCAAGTGGAAAAGGCTTGCCATGAACGCTTTCTCGAATGTCACGCCGGTGCTGGACAAGCTTGCCATATCGACCTCGGCGATCTGTGCCATTCACTGCCTCAGCCTGCCGCTTCTGTTGGGCGTTTTCCCCGCCTTGGGCGCGACCCTGTTCGGGGAAGAAGCCTTCCACGTATTGCTGCTGTGGCTCGTCATTCCGCTCAGTCTCGTCGCACTCACCATGGGCTGCTGGAAGCACAAGGATCGCTGGGTCGCAGTTGCGGGATTTGTCGGCTTGTCCGCCCTCATTTTCGCCGCAAGTTTCGGTCATGACGTCCTCGGCGAGGCCGGCGAACGCATCGCAACGCTTTTGGGGGCGGTTGCGATTGCCGTGGGACACTTGCGGAACTATACGCTCTGCCGCCGCGTTGCGTGCGACCAGTGAGCGGTCTACGGGAATAACACTCAACACACGGGAATCGTCGTTAAGTCACATGTTGGGACGCGGTCAGAGAATTGATTGTTATGATATAACATTACGATACTAACGGATTTGCAAAACGGGGTTCTTGTCCGGCCGTGGCTGACCAGATGTCTGCGGACGGCGTGGCCCGGATCGCACGAAGCGGTACGCCGCTTCTTATGAGCAACTTGAGAGGAAGAGCTATGACCCCCATGAAATTCATTACCATCCCGGCCCTCATGGCCACGGCCCTCGGGGCCATGGTGGCCGCGCAACCGGCCCAGGCGCAAGGCACACCAACGCCCAAACAACTGATGGAGATGATCCAGGCCCGGCAAAAATAGCTGGATGCCCTGAAGGCGGCGCTGGTGAAGTCGCAACAACAGGCGGAGGCTGCAGCGGCCGAAGCCAAGGCAGCGGCCAAGGCTTCCAAATCATCGGTGCTCGAAAAGGTTCAGGTGGGTGGCGTGGTCGAGGTCGAGGCGACCAGCACATCGGGCTTCGACAACTCGGACAGCAGCGACATTACACTGGCGACCGTTGAGGTTTTCGTCGATGCCCAGTTGCACGACTATCTCTCGACCCATGTGCAACTGATCTACGAGGACGAGAGCGACACGTTCAACTTCGACGAAGCTTTCGCGACAGTCGGCAATACGGAGAAGTTTCCGCTGTTCCTGAACTTCGGCAAGGGACCCATGGCCTTCGGCGGCCAGGCGGGCGGCTTCGATACGGACATGAGCACCGATCCCCTGACCAAGAACCTTGGCGAGGTGAAGGAAGCGGCCATTGAGTTGGGCGCCGTCTACGAGGGCCTGACGGTTCGCGGCTATATATACAACGGTGATACGCAAAAGGACGGCGAAGGCGACCTGATCGACCAGTTCGGTGTGGCCGCCGCCTATGGCGGCGAGGCACAGGATGTGGCCTATAATGTCGGCGTATCCTATATCTCCAACATCGCTGACTCGGACGGGCTCACGGCCTTGAGCGGGGTCGGCACATCGCTTGCCGATTACGTGGCCGGCATCGAGGTGCATGGCGATATCGCCTACAAGGATTTCCTCGTCCGCGGCGGTTACATGGCGGCGCTGGATTCGTTTGCCTCGGGCGAGGTCGCCTTCAACGGCCAGGGCGCCAAGCCGAAGGCATGGCACGTCGAAGCCGCTTATACGATGCAGATCATGGGCAAGGACACGACCTTCGCCGCCACCGTGCAGGGCACGGACGAGGCGTTGGCTTTGAGTCTTCCGGAAATGCGCTATGGCGCCGCCGTCACGGTGGGCATCGTCGACAACTTCGCCATCACGGCCGAGTACCTGCATGACGAGGACTACGGCACCTCGGAAGGCGGCACCGGTGAGAGCGGTAACACCGCGACGCTGAAGCTGGCGGCGGAGTTTTGATGGTGGCGGGAACGCGCCCGGCGGACATGAAGGCGCCGGTACTGAAGGCTGACCCGTGCGGCCTGATTCGGTCCTTTGTGTGCTCCCCACCGGCCGGTCAGATAACGCCGAACGACGTGTTCGTGATTTGGATGCTCAGCCATCGCCAGAAATCCACGATCGAGGCCGCGCGGGCCGTGATCGGGGCCTACGGCGCGGCCATGGCTCGGTCCGGCTCGAACTGGCTCGCGGCATTGCTGAAGTTGTTCACCGATGTTGCCGGCCCGCCAGCGACGCCGCCGGCCGGCAAGCTTGGTCAAGTTGCAGGACGTTAGTAGCATGAAAGTGGATGGCGCAATCGTCGGAGGGACCGAGCCGGATACACGGCCGTCGGTTCGCGCCTCGGACCAACGGCCCACCCGCGCAGCGGCGGAGGCCGCCGTCCGTACGCTTATCGAGTGGGCCGGCGACGATCCGGAACGCGAAGGCCTTCGCGGCACCCCGGATCGCTTCGTCCGGGCTTACGAGGATTTTTTCGCCGGATACCGGGAAGACCCGGTGGATCTGTTGGCAACGACCTTCGAGGAAACCGCGGCTTACGATGAGATCATCGTGCTCAGGGACATTCGCCTTGAATCGCATTGTGAGCACCATCTCGTTCCGATCCTGGGAAAGGCGCATATCGGTTACTTGCCGGCCGGACGGGTCGTCGGCATATCCAAGCTGGCGCGCCTGGTCGAGGTCTTCGCCAAACGGATGCAAATTCAAGAGGCGCTGACGGCTCAAATCGCCGACACCATCCAACAGGTTCTGAAGCCACGCGGCGTCGGTGTCGTCATCGAGGCGGCGCATCAGTGCATGACCACACGCGGGGTGCGCAAACCGGGGGTCAGCATGGTCACAAGCCGCATGCTCGGCTGTTTTCGCGACGATCCGTCGACCCGGCGGGAATTCATCTCGATGATTGGACCCCTTGGAGGTGCGACACGCGGGTCATAATCCGGAACCTCTCCGCATCGCCTCCGAAGCCGTCACATTTCATGAACTTGCAGCGGCATATCCAGCCGGTCTTTATTCTCCTCCATCAGGGAGAATTAGATCGCGCCATGATGATCCAAACGGCAGCACCAAACGTAGACTCCAAGGTTACGAATTCAGGAGACTGCCATGTTTCGACGTCTTTATGCCGCCGTGTCCGCCGTCTTCCGACGGGATCACGCCGCGCCGTTTTCCGATCACCGAAGTCACTATCGGGACCCGCGCGATGGGTGTGCGCGGTATGACGATCTTTGGGGCGGCTGACGGACATGTCCGAACCGCAGCTACAGGTTTTCTACGATGCGTCCTGCCCCATCTGCGCGCGCGAGATCGGATTCTACCGGCGCCGGCGAGGTGCCCGGGCAATCCAATGGCTGGACGTGACTCGAACGCCGAGCGATACCCTGCCGGCGGGCCTTTGCCGCGAGCAGGCGCTCGCGCGGTTCCATGTCGCCGACGGCGCGGGAAGGTTATACTCAGGCGGGCGCGCGTTCGTCGAATTATGGGCGACCCTACCGGCGTTCGCACCGCTCGGGCGGATCGCCCGGTATAAGCCGTTCACGATGGTTCTTGAAATGGCATATCGGGCTTTCCTTCGCGTTCGACCGGTTTTGCAGCGCCTGGTCAGCGGGCCCGCGACACCGCAGAAAACAGATGGAAATCTATCGCGATGATTCGAACATTGGCTTTTGTTTTTCTTGTGACTTTCACTTCCATCACTGAATCGGAGAGTGCCGAGATGAATACGGCACATGCCTTTACCTTTGATGCCATCGAAGGCGGCGAACTGCCGCTGTCCACATATGCCGGCAAGGTCGTGCTCGTCGTCAATACGGCGTCGCGCTGCGGTTTCACGCCGCAATACAGCGCCTTGCAGGAGCTATGGACCCGTTACAGGAATAGGGGCCTCGTCGTTTTGGGCGTGCCGTCCAACGACTTCGGCGGCCAGGAGCCCGGCACCAAGGCGGAAATCAAGACCTTCTGTGAGGTCAATTTCGATGTCGACTTCCCGATGACCGACAAGGTTCGGGTGAAGGGACAAGACGCACATCCGTTCTATGCCTGGGCCAGGGAGGAACTCGGCGGCTTGGCGAAACCGCGTTGGAATTTCCACAAATACCTCGTGGCACCGGATGGCCGTCTCATCGATTGGTTCTCGACCCCAACCTCGCCATTGTCGGAGCGGGTCATCGACGCCATCGAAGCAGCTCTGCCGTCCAGCGGATGACCTGCAGGGGCGGCCGGACCATCCCCGACGCGCCTGAATTGGCGGCACCCGATTTCTAGCGCGCCCGCCCCAGGAACCAGGCCGGGATCAGCGCGATGCAGAAGGCGAAGCTGATCTGGAAGAAGCTGTCTTGGAAACCGAAGGTCAACGCCTGGGCGTAGATGACATCGCCTAGGTAGTTTAGCGCGCCGGCGGACCGCGCCGCTTCCGGGATGCCGCCCTCGTGCAGCAGCTTGGCGATCATCTCCAGGACCTCCAGGCTTTGGGTGTTGTCCGACGTCTGGGTGGCGGTCAAGAGATCGGCGTGGTGGGCGGTGCGCATCTCGATGGAGAGCGCGGTGACGTTGACCCCGAAGGCGCCGCCCATCTGGCGGATGAAGTTGTAGGTGCCGGCGCCGGCATTGATCTTGTCGGCGGGCACCGAACTCATGGCCACCTTGCCCAGATTCGGCATCACCATGCCGATGGCGCTGCGGCTCAGCATGGCGATCAGGGCGATCGACCAGAACGCCGTGTTGACGTCGGAGCCGGACAAGAGATAGGCGGCCAGCGCGAAGATCACGGCGCCGGCCATCAACGGGTAGTGCGACGGCAGGGTATCCGCCAGCCGCCCCGACAGGGGCACCAGGGTCACCAGCAACAGACCCGCAGGAACGATCACCAGTCCTGCCTCCGTCGGCCCGAAGCCTTGCACGGTCTGCACGAACACGGGGATCGCGTAGTTGGTGGCAAAGTTGCCGGCACCGAAAGCAAAGGCGATGAACATGGCCGACAGGAACCTGAGATCCTTGAACAGGCTCACGTCCAGAAGCGGGCTCTTGGCCCTGAGTTGGGTATAGACGAACAGGGAAGCGGCGGCGACGCCGGTGGCCAGGAACAAGAGCGTGCGGTCCGACGACCAGCCCCAACGCTGGCCGTTTCCGATGACGCTCATGATGCACAAGAGCGCCGTGGCCACCAGAATGTAGCCGGACCAGTTGAACGGCGCCGGCGTCACCGACTTCTGCTTCGGCGGCATGAACACAAGGCCCAAACCGAAGGCCACGAAGACCAAAGGCAGCGGCGCCAAAAACAGGTGCCGCCAGGTGAAGGCGTCAATGGCGAGGCCGCCCAGGAACGGCCCGAAGCTCGGCGCCAGGGTCACCCCCATGCCGTAGACACCGACGGCGAAACCGCGGCGCTCGGCCGGGAACACGGCGACCACGGTGGCCAGCACCAGCGGCTGCACCAATCCGGCCGAGAACCCCTGCATGATCCGCCCGCCGATCAGGGTCTCGATGTTGGGGCTGGTGGCGCCGATGAAGGCGCCGGCGCTGAACACCAGAAGCGCGAAGCAGAACACGGCGCGCTGGCCGAAGGTGCCGATCATCCAGGCGTTCAGCAACTGCGAGGCGACCATGGTGGTGAGGAACGCCGTCGCCGCCCACTGGGCCATGTCCTGACCGACCCCGAAGGCGCCCATGATCGACGGCACGGCGACGTTGACCATGGTCGCTGACAAGACCATGGACAGCGACCCCATGAGGCCCCCGGCGATGACCAGCCATCGGTAGCTGGGCCCATAGCGGGCGAACATGTCGTCGATGGCGGGATTGCCGCCGGCGCTATTTACCGGTGGCAATCCTGACCTCGACCATCATTCCGGGCCTCAGCCGCCTGTCCCGTTGTTCAATGGCGATGCGCACCGGCAGGCGCTGGGTGATCTTGGTGAAGTTGCCGCTGGGGTTGGGGCTGGGCAGCAGCGCGAAGGCGCTGGTGGCTGTGTTGCCGATGCGCTCGATCTTTCCTTCGAAGGCCTCGTCCGGATAGGCGTCGATGGAAACGTCCACCTGCTGGCCCACCTTCAGGCGCCTGACCTGGGTCTCCTTGATGTTGGCCTCGATCCAGACCTTGGCTGGATCATGGGCCAGGATCAGGCGCTGGCCCGGGGTCACGTACTCGCCCACGTCGACGAAGCGCCGATCGACGATACCCCTCACCGGGCTCTCGATGATCCGGTCGTCGATGTCCAGTTGCTGGCGCTTGATCTTGGCCCGGATCTCCGCCTCGCGCTTGACCAGCACGGCCAGGTCGCCAGCCAGGACGTCCAACTGGGCCCGTTCGGCCTCCGCCTGCTTGACCCGGGCCCGGGCCCCCTTCAGCTTGGCCAGGGCGATCTCGTGCTCGCGCTCGATGCGCTGGAACTGGTTTTCGGACTGGTCCAATTGGCGCCGGGAGGCCACCTTCTGCTCGAACAGGCGCCGGGTGCGCTCATGGTCCCGCTTCGCCAACTCCAGTTGCGGGTTGAGGCTGGACACGGTGACCTGGGCCGCCGTCAGTTCGGACCGCTCGGCCGCCAGGTTGGAATCGGTCTGCTTGCGGACCAGGTTCTGCTGCGCCTTGAGGCGCTGCTTCTCGGCGCCGACGCCATCCAGTTGCGCCTTCAGTTCATCCAGGATGGCCTCCGCCGCGCGGGCATCGATGACCACGAGCGCCGTACCCGTATCCACGGGCTGCCCCTCGACAACGGCGATCTTGGTGATCCAGCCGGCGACCCGGCTGGACACGGTGATCATGTCCGCCTGGATGCGGGCGTCCTCCTCGTGCAGCGCCACCATGCGCTCCTGGAACTCCCGGTAGCCGAAGTAGGCGGCGACGGCGAGCACGGCGATGAACACGAAGGGCGCCAGGGGCGGCCGCCGCCGTTGGCTCGCGCCGGCATCGCCGGCGGGTTTTTGTTTGTCGCTTTCGTCGTCGTCCGCCCGGTCGGTGGGCGCGGGATCGTCTGCTTTCGGCATGCCGTCAAGGTCCCTGGGGCTGGCGGGCCGGGATGTCGGCCCAACCCCCATCTTCCCCTGAGCGGCGACGCTTGGCAACGTCCGCCGCCGCGCAGGCAAGATCCACCGCCGCGGCCGCCCCTATTGGCGGGACGAAAAGCTCAATAACTCCAAAGGCTTGCCTCGTCCATGACGGCGCCGTTCAGGCGACCCGCACGATGGACCCCATGCCCGCGTGGTGGTGTTCCAGGATATGGCAATGGAACAGCCAGTCGCCCGGATTGTCGGCGACAAAAGCCACCTCGGCGACCTCGTCCTGGGCCAGCAGCACCGTGTCCAGCCAAGGCTGCGGGTCCACCGGCTTGCCGTTCCGGGTGAGCAGCCGGAAGTGATGGCCGTGCAGATGCATGGGGTGTTCCCAGACCGTGTCGTTGCGGAACGTCCACTTGTAGCTGGCGCCCTTCTTAAGCGTGAACATGGGCGGCGTCTTCATGCCGCCGAAGGCGATGCCGTTCAGGGTCCAGGCCTTGCGGTGCTTGCGGAACAGCTTCCTTGCCTTCCACACCTTGCCCTCGTAGGTGATCTCCCGGAGCCCGCCCATGGCGCCGCCCTGGATCACCACCTCCTGGGCGATGGCCGAGCCCATGTCCGGTTCCGGCACCGGGTTGGGCTTGAGCGCCCGGGGGGCGTCCAGGGGCGAGGTGCGGAGCGGCTCGCCCGGCGCATGCACGAAGGTGGTGAAATCGTAGGCCTTGTCGGTGAAATGGTCGTCGACCACGGTGATCCTCTCGCCCGGCTTGCCGGCCATATCCAGGATCACGTCGGCCCGTTGCCCGGAACCGATGGTCACCCGGTTCCCCGGCGGCGTGAAGGGTTTCACCGGCTGGCCGTCCAGGGCGATGACCACCGGATCGAGGCCGCTGAAATTGAGCCCGAAGGTGCGCGCGTTGGCGGCGTTCAGGATACGCAGGCGCAGGCGCTCGCCGGCCTTGACGGGGAATTCCGGCATCGACTTGCCGTTCACCGTGATGAAATTGCCGAGCCGGCCGCCGTGGCTCAGGTCGAACTTGTGGTTGAAGTCGTCGGCGATGGCGCCGTCGTCGGTCAGGCGCCAGTCGTCAATGGCCCAAACCACCTCGCGGTCGACCTTCGGCGGATCCGGTTCCTCGACCACCAGGACCCCGTAAAGGCCGCGTCCGAGCTGAATGGTCGAGCGCAGGTGCGGGTGGTACCAGAAGGTGCCGGCGTCGGGGGGCGCGTATTCGTAGACGAAGTTCTGGCCCGGCTCGATGGGCGGCTGGGTGAGATCCGGGACGCCGTCCATGGCGTTGGGCAGGCGCAGCCCGTGCCAATGCACGGTGGTCGCCTCCTTGAGGCCGTTGGTGAAGTCGACCTTGAGCGTCTCGCCCTGGCCCACCCGGAGCACCGGACCCGGCACGGTGCCGTCGTAGGCCCAGGTCTCGGCGATCGCCTGGCGTTTCGGGTCGATCTTATAGGGTGCCGGCACGGCTTTCAGCTTGTAAGCGCGGGTCCCGGCGACGGCCGGCACCGGCAAGGCCTGCAGGGCGGCCAGGCCGGCGGCGGCGCCCAGAAAGCGTCGGCGGTCCATGAGAAGAAACGGTCGGTCTGTGGATGTCGGCATGAGAAAACTCCCGGTGATCGGTTGGCTCTCCCGCGTGCCAATGGTCCATTCGGCAATGCGATGCGGTGTCGATTTGCCGTCAATAGAGAACAGGCGGACGGCCCGGTCAAGGCATCCGCCGGGCGTCCCTGCCCCTCGCGCCGGCGTGACTGCTGCTGCCCCTGCCCCGAGCTTTTCCGGGTGACATCCATTCTTCCAGATTTCCAAAAAAAGTGAATCTTGCCTGCCGGTTACGCCGTCCGAAGGAAATCACGAAACCCGGAAACCCCTGTCCCATATGGATTTCTTATTTCTGGCACAAAAGTTGCGGTTATTGCGCCCAGACGGAAACCCGCCTTGCACGGATCCATGTTCATGGCGGGGGTAACGCGAACGGGTTGAGGACGGGATCTCTCTCATGGCTGAGCAAGAATTCGATACGGGCGGCTTTGATTTTTCGGAAGTCGAGAAGCGCTTGGGCGTCACGCGGCGCACCTTTCTGACATTCTGCGCCGGGGTCGCCGGATCCCTCGGCCTCTCCACCAAGTCGGCGGTCGCCATGGCCAAGGCCATCGCCAAGCCGACCCTGCGTCCGCCGGTGATCTGGCTGCACGGCCAGGAATGCACGGGCCCGTCGGAATCCCTACTCCGCTCGGAACAGCCCTCCCTGGAGCACCTGATCCTCGATCTGATCTCCCTCGACTACCACCAGACCCTGGATGCCGACGCCGGCCACAAGGTCGAGGAGATCAAGAAGAAGGTGATGGAGGAGAACAAGGGCAAGTACCTCCTGGTGGTGGAAGGCGCCATTCCGGTGAAGGACGGAGGCATCTACTGCAAGATCGCCGGCGAAACCATGCTGGAGTTGACCAAGGAAGCGGCCGAGCACGCCGCCGCCATCGTCGCCTTCGGCTCTTGCGCCAGTTGGGGCGGCGTCCAATCGGCGGCGCCCAACCCGACCGGCGCGAAAGGCACCCAGGCCGTGCTGCCCGGAAAGACGGTGGTCAACATACCGGGCTGCCCGCCCAACCCGGCCAACTTCCTGGGCACCGTGCTGTACTTCGTCACCTTCGGCAAACTGCCGCCGCTTGATCAGCAGAACCGCCCGAAATGGGCCTACGGCCGCCTGATCCATGAGACCTGCTACCGCCGGCCGCACTTCGACGCCGGCCGTTTCGCCACCGAGTTCGGCGACGCCGGCCACCGCAAGGGCTGGTGTCTCTATAAGCTCGGCTGCAAGGGACCGGAAACCTACAACAACTGCCCCAGCCTGGAATTCAACAACGTTGGCGGCGGCGTCTGGCCCATCGGCGTCGGCCATCCCTGCTTCGGCTGCTCGGAACAGGGGATCGGTTTCAACAAGCCCCTGTTCGCGCTGGCCGACGTGAAGACCCATACGCCGCCCAACCACTTCCCGCCCATCGACGACCGCCAGCAGCAGAAAGGCATCTCTCCCGCCGCGGCGGCGCTTGGCGGTGCCGCCGCCGGTGCCGTCGTCGGCGCCACCTTGGTGGCCGCCAAGAAGATGGACGGCGATTCGTCCGAGAACCCGGAAAGCTAGGGGGCACCGAGATGAACCGAAGGGATTTCCTCAAAGGGGCGCTCGGCGGCGGTGCGGCAACACTCTGCGGCACGGCGGCGGTGCCCGCCAAGGCGCGGCCCAACCTGGAGCCCGAGGGCGAGGCCATCGGCATGCTCTACGACTCGACCCTTTGCGTCGGCTGCAAGGCCTGCGTGGCGGCGTGCAAGAACATCAACGGCATGGAGCCGACCCTGGAAACGGAGCGCCTCCAGGCCTGGGACGAGGCCCGCGATCTGTCCGGCGACACCTTGAACGTCATCAAGGTCTACAAGAACGGCACCGGCGAGACCAAGGACGCGGAAATCAACGGCTTCGCCTTCGAGAAACGGAGCTGCATGCATTGCGTCGACCCGGGCTGCGTCTCCGCCTGCCCGGTGACGGCGCTGGTCAAGCAGCCGAAGACGGGCATCGTCACCTACGATCCGGACGTCTGCATCGGCTGCCGCACCTGCATGACCGGCTGCCCCTACAACGTGCCCCAGTTCCAGTACGACAAGACCTTCGGCCAGATCAACAAGTGCCAGATGTGCAACCAGAAAGGCGTCGAGCGCATCGACAAGGGCATGATGACCGGCTGCGCCGAGGCCTGCCCCACCGGCGCCACCCTGTTCGGCACCCGCGAGACCCTGCTGGCGGAAGCCAAGCGCCGCTTGGCCCTGAAACCGGGCGAGATCTACAACTATCCGCGCGGCGACATCCGCAAGCCCGACAGCTACCACGAGAAGGAGGTCCCCGCCTACAAGCAGCATGTCTGGGGCGAGAAGGAAGCGGGCGGCACCAACGTCATGCACATCTCATCCATCCCCTTCGACAAGCTGGGCATGCCGCCCCTCGAGGAACGCTCCTACGCGTCCATCTCCGAGGGCGTGCAGCACGGCCTCTACAGCTACCTGGCCCTGCCGGCGGTGGTCCTGGCGGGCCTCAGCTACGTGGTCAAGCGGAACACGGAAGACGACGGCGAGGGAGGTGAACCATGAGCGCCTACAGACAGATCCGCGGCCGCATCTTCACCCCCGCCTTCCTGTTCTTTGCGGTGATCTTCCTCATCAGCCTGTTCTACATGGCCCAGCGGTTCATCTACGGCATGGGCGCCGTGGCCAACATCAACGGCGGCTATCCCTGGGGAATCTGGGTGGTCTACGACATCGTCGTCGGCACGGCCCTGGCCTGCGGCGGCTACGCGCTGGCCTTCACGGTCTATATCTTCAACAAGGGCCGCTACCACCCGTTGGTGCGCCCGGCCCTGCTGGCCAGCCTGCTCGGCTATGCCCTCGGCGGGTTCGGCGCCTTCTTCGATATGGGCCGCTGGTGGCAGTTCTACGAGATCTTGTTTCCCTGGAACTGGAACTTCAACTCGGTGATGCTGGAGGTGGGCCTCTGCGTGTCCCTCTACATCATGGTCCTGATCATCGAGTTCTCACCGGCGTTCCTGGAGCGGATCGGCGCCAAGGGGCTCTTGAAGGTTCTGGACAAGTGCTTGTTCTTCTTCATCGCGCTCGGCGTCCTGCTGCCGACCATGCACCAGAGCTCGCTGGGATCCATGCTGATCATCATGGGCTACAAGATCGACCCGCTCTGGCAGGTGCTGCATTTCCAACCGCTTCTGGCGGTGATCACCGCCATCATCATGGGCTATTCCATCGTCATCTTCGAAGCCTCCTTCGCCAGGATCGGCTTCGGCGGCCCCGACGAGACGCCGCTGCTCGCCGTCCTCGGCAAGGTTGCGGTTTGGCTGATGGCGGCCTTCGTCGTCATCCGGTTGGTCATCCTCGGTTTCCATGGAAAGCTGGGGCTGATCTTCGCCGGTGATTTCGCCAGCGCCATGTTCATCTTTGAGATGGCCCTGTTCGGGCTGCCCGCCGTGATCATCGCCACGCCGGCGCTGAACCGGAGCCCCGGCAAGCTGCTGGTCGCGGCGGTGTGCATGCTGTTCGCCGGGGCGCTGTATCGCTTCAACGCCTTTCTGTTCACCTATGACCCGGGCCCCGGTTACAGCTACTTCCCGTCGGGCCCGGAGATCATGGTGACGCTCGGCATCATCGCCTTCGAAATCATGGCCTATCTGGTGTTCGTCAAGACCCTGCCCGTGCTGCCCCGCGGCGAGCACGCCTGAGACATTCGGTTGAGGAGAAGAAATCGTGGCTACACGCATTACTGTTGATCCCATTACCCGGATCGAAGGTCACTTGCGCATCGACGTGGAAGTGGACAACGGCAAGGTCACCAAGGCCTGGTCGTCGGGCCAGATGTGGCGCGGCATCGAGAAGATCCTCATCGGACGCGACCCGCGGGAGGCCTGGATGTACACCCAGCGCTTCTGCGGGGTCTGCACCACGGTGCACGCCATCACTTCGGTTAGGGCCGTCGAGAACGCCCTGCAGATGGAGATTCCGGTCAACGCGCAACTGGTCCGCAACATCATCCAGACGGCGCATGCCATTCAGGATCACATCGTCCACTTCTATCACCTCTCGGCCGTCGACTGGGTCGACGTGGTCTCGGCCCTGAAGGCCGACCCGGAGGCCACGGCGAAGCTGGCGGAAAGCCTTTCCGATTGGCATCTCAACGGCAAACACGAGATGCGGGCCGTGCAGGAGCGCCTCAAGACCTTCGTCGACAGCGGCCAGTTGGGCCCCTTCGCCAGCGGTTTCTGGGGACACCCGGGCATGAAGCTGCCGCCGGAGGTCAACCTGTTGGCAGTGGCCCACTACCTGCAGGCCCTGGATATCCAGAACCATGCCAACAAGATCGTCGCCATCCTCGGCGGCAAGTCGCCGCACATCCAGAACGTGGCCGTCGGCGGCATCTCCAACTCCATTGGTCACGAGGCGCCGTCCGTGCTCAACATCGAACGCCTGATGCTGATCAAGGAGTTCATCGACAAGCTGGATCACTTCGTCAAATCCACCTACCTCACGGACGTGCCGGCCATCGGCGCCTTCTACATGGACTGGACCGGATATGGCGGCGGCGTCATGAACTACCTGTCCGTTCCCGATTGCCCCCAGGACACCAAGGGAACCAAGTTCGACCTGGTCGGCGGTTTCATCGAGAACGGCGATCTGGCCGGCATGAAGCCGATCACCAGCTTCAACGATCCCTACTTCCGCGACGGCGTCGCCGAAAGCGCCAAGCATTCCTGGTACGAGGGCGACAAGGCGCTCCATCCCTTCAAGGGCGAGACCAACCCGCAGTACACGGACTTCCAGGATGACGGCCAGTATTCCTGGGTCAAGGCGCCGACCTTCTACGGCAAGCGCGCCGAGGTGGGCCCGCTGGCCAACGTGCTGGTCTCCGTCGCCGCCGGCGAGAAACGCTACAAGAAGTACCTGGACCAGGCCATCGGCGTGCTGAAGGCGGTCTCCAAGGCCTCCGACATCCCGCTCGCGGCTTTGCACTCCACCATCGGCCGCCACGCGGCCCGGGCCGTGCGCTGCGCGGTGATGATGGACACGCTCCGCGACCAATGGACCAAGCTGGTGGAGAACGTTTCCACCGGCGATCTGGACACCTTCAACGCGCCGGCGTTCCCGAAAGGCGAGGTCCAGGGCTTCGGCTTCCACGAGGCGCCGCGCGGCACGCTCTCGCACTGGGTGGTCATCGAGGACGCCAAGATCAAGAACTACCAGGCGGTGGTGCCCAGCACCTGGAACGCCGGCCCGAGGGATTCCGACGATCAGCCCGGTCCCTACGAATTGTCCCTCGAGGGCAACCCGGTGGTCGATCCGGAGAACCCACTGGAGGTGCTGCGCACGGTGCATTCCTTCGACCCCTGCATCGCTTGCGCTATCCACATGGTGGACACGGAGCAGCGCGAGATCGTCAAGGTGAAGGCGCTCTGATGGACCCCAAGTCCTCCATCCTGGTGATCGGCATGGGCAACGTGCTCATGCAGGACGAGGGCGTGGGCGTGCGCGCCGTCGAGGAACTGGAGAGCCGCTACATGGTGCCGCCGGAGATCGAGTTGATGGACGGTGGCACCACGGGAACGGAGTTGCTGGAACCCATGCGCGGCGCTGGGCATCTGATCGTCGCCGACGCCGTCAACACGGGCGCTGCGGCCGGCACCCTGGTGCGGCTCGCCGACGACGAGGTGCCGGCGTTCTTCCAGATGAAACTGTCGAACCACCAGTTGGGCCTATCGGATCTTTTGGCGCTCTTGACGCTGACCGGCGAAGCGCCGGCCCATGTGACCATCGTCGGCATGGTGCCGCATCACCTGGAGAACAAACTGGGCCTCAGCGACGAGGCGAAGCGGGGCCTGCCGGAAATGGTCCGCATGCTGGTCCGCGAACTTGAGGGATTGGGCGTGGAACTGCCGGAACGACCGGAGCCGTTGCCCTGCTATTGGGCCGAACAGGCCCGGCTGGAGGCCGCCAAGGCATGTGCATAGGTGTGCCCGTAAGGATCATCGAATACCAATCTGCAAAAACAATCATTGATGGGCCCAATCGCGTAGCCCGATGGACATGATCCTCCACGGCTGATCGACGAGTTGGTTCCATGCGAAGCAGCAGTGATCGAGGATGTCGTTGTAGGA
>Ga0209568_1000097_pt1 | contig 31061 bp, 35 predicted proteins | sample WorMetOlspDAHAB2_FD_187406 | JGI IMG/M metagenome (GOLD analysis project Ga0209568, IMG submission 187406) | Marine gutless worms symbiont microbial communities from Max Planck institute for Marine Microbiology, Germany - Olavius sp. DAHAB.2... ...
CGCCACCAAGTACCTGGACAGCTATCTCAGATGGTTCCATCTCATCGAACTCGGCGACCAGCCATCGCCAAGAGCCTGCCTCGAGGCGGCGATGACGAGGCCATGCCTTCGTTTTGCGAATTGAGCCATAATTAACTATCAATCGCGCCTGAATGGTGATATCTGCTGTCGGCATGGATATGCCCTCCCCCGCCCCGAAGCTGGACGAGATCGACCGCCGCATCCTCAGCGAACTGCAGCGCGACGGCCGCATCTCCAACCAGGAGCTCTCGAAACGGGTCAACCTGAGCCCGACGCCCTGCCTGGCCCGGGTCCGGCGCATGGAACGGGACGGCGTGATCACCGGCTACGCCGCCTTCGTCGATCCGGCGAAACTGGATGCCGCCCTTCTGGTTTTCGTCGAGGTGGTCCTGGAGCGGACCACGGAGGACGTCTTCGACGCCTTCAAGCGGGCCGTCATGGAGATGCCCCAGGTACTGGAATGCCAGATGGTCTCCGGCGGCTTCGATTACCTGTTGAAGGCCCGGGTCCGCGACATGGCCGACTACCGGCAGTTCCTGGGCAAGTCCCTGGTCAGCCTGCCGAGTGTGCGCGAGACCCACACCTACGTGGTCATGGAAGAGGTCAAGAACTCCACGGTGATCCCGGTCAAATAAGGCGCGCCCCGGGGCCGGCACGCGGAATCATCGTGCGCCCGGTGGCACGCGGCGAACTGGGACGGATCAAAGCACGCGGGCATGACCCCGCGTGCGACGGGATCAGCCGGCCTTGGCCTGCCGGACGATGTGCACCGAACAATGGGCGTGGCGCACGACCCGGCCGGCGACGGAGCCCATGATGTAGTTGGTCATGTCCGGATCGTGGGAATGCATGACGATCAGGTCGGCACCCATTTCCTGGGCGCATTCGAGGATCTCCGTCGACGGCGCGCCCATCCGGATCAACCCCGTGGCGCCTTCGTGCTGGTCGACGATTTCCTTCATCGCCGCTTCCGCATGGGCCTGTTGTTTGCCTGCCACGTCCTCCTGGATTTCCGCCAGGACCCGCCCGGGAATGGGCTCGATGGCATGCATGAAGGTCAGTTCACCGTCCATGGCGGCGGCCAGGGTTCGGGCGGTGCTGAGAATTTTTTCATTCCCGCCGGGCCGCGAAATTTCAATGGCTACCAGTATTTTTTTCACTTTCGCCTCCTAACGCTGATTTTTTATTATCGCAGGTTAGGCAGCCGAGAGAAATAGGTAAATTTACGCATATTGATCAGCACTGGGAAACGGTGCTGCCGCGACCTCACCCGGTTGCCGGCGGCTTTCTGAACATACCCAACACGGCGGCCGGCGCCAGCGGCGCGCGCCGGCAGAGATCGAGGGCCTCCGCTACGTGGGCCGGCTGCTTGAGGCCGACCAGGGCGGTGCCGACGCCGGGTGCCGAGCGTGTGAACTGCAGGGCCCGTTGGGCGTCCGACTTCAGATCCTTTCCGAGCGCGCCGGCGATGGCGTCCGGCAGCGCCCCCAGCTTGCCCTGGCGGATCGAGCCGCTGGTCAGCACCCGGAGGCCTAAGGTCGTGGCGGCGCGGATCGCGGCCAGCGTCTCGGCGCCGATTTCCTGGGTCGGTTTCACCAGGGCCTCGGTCATGGCCAAGTTCAGGGGCAACTGCACGTAGCTCAGGTGATCGGCCGTCCCGTCCGTGGCCCGGCGGGCCAGGTGCTTGGTGTCGTTCAGGGACATGGCGCCGGGGGTTTTCCCCGGCACTCGGAAGGCGTTCCAGGTGGCGACCCCGTAGGCGCCGATCTTGCCGGCCTGGACGGCCCCTTCCAGGAACCGGAAGGCGGCCTCCAAACGTGCCTGGAAGATTTCCGGCGCCACCTTGCCGGCCTGGGATTCCGGGTTGTGGACGTAGTGCACGTCGATGGTCTCGAGACCCAGGTTCTCCAGGCTCCGGTCCAACTGAGCCGCCAGGTAATCGGGATGCATGCAGTGCGAACCGCCGACCAGATCGTCGGCCGCGATCCCCTGCTTGCCGATGAATTCCTTCTCGAACCAGGCCTGGCCGTGCGGCAGGAAACCACCCTTCGTGCAGACCACCACCTCGTCGCGCTTCGCCACCCCCGTGGTGAACACGCGTTCCAAGGCGACGCCGACGCTTTTCTCGCCCCGTTCGCGGCGGTAATTGGCGGCGCTGTCGATGACGTTCATGCCGCCCGCGACCACCGCGTCCACGGCGTCCGCTACCAATCCGTCGGTGGCCTCGTCGCCGGCGCCGAGATAGGTGCCGATGCCCAGCGACGACCAGGTCAGGTTCTTGCTCTTGCGGAAATGCCCCTGCCCGGTCCCGGCGTGCCTGGCGGCAAAACGCGCCGTGCCTTCCGGGGTGGCGCGTCCGGCGTGGCTCACGCCGCCCCGTGCGCCTTGAGGATGGCGTCGCAGACCTCGCGCACGGCGCCTTCGCCGCCGCGTTTCGCGGTGATCACGTCCGCCGCCGCCAGGACTTCGTTCGCCGCATCCGTGGTGGCGATGGCCAGGCCGGCGGCCTCCATGAGCTTCAGGTCGTTGACGTCGTCGCAGATGTGGGCGGTCTCCGACATCTCAAGGCCCAACTTGGCCACCAGGTCACGGAAGGTCTCCAGCTTGTCGCCGACGTCGGTGAACACGTGCTGGATACCGAGCCGCGCGGCCCGGTGCTCGATGGCCCCGGGGGCGCCTGCGGAGATGATCGTCACCTCGACGCCGGCGCGCCTGAGCCGCACCAGCCCCATGCCGTCCTTGGCGTTGAACTTGCGGAAGGTGTTGCCGTTGTCGGCGTAGTAGATGCCGCCGTCCGTGAGTACCCCGTCCACGTCGACGGAAAGCAGCTTGATCCGGCCCATCAGGTCCAGGGCCTTGCCGGGGGTGCCTTTCTCGGTGGTCGTCTCGCGGCTCACATGCAATCTCCTGTGGACGGTGGCGGTCCCGCCCTCTTACCATGAACCCGAGCAAGAAACCACGGGTGGACTCCCATGAACATCGGCACCCTCATCACCCGCCACGCCCGCTACCGCCCCGATCATACGGCGGTGGTTTTCGGCGGTGAGCGGCTCTCCTACGCGGCCTTCAACGAACGGGTCAACCGGCTCGCCAACGCGCTGCTGGCGGCCGGCATCGGCAAGGACCAGAAGGTCGCCACGGTGCTGCCCAACTGCCTGGAGCTTTTGGACCTCTACTGGGCGGCGGCGAAAAGCGGCGCCGTGGTGGTACCCATGAGCCCGCTTTTGCAGCCGTCGGGCCTTGCCGGGCTGTTGCGGGATTCGGATTCCGAGATGGTAATCACCCATCCCAACTACGCCGACCTGGTCGACGCCAGCCGCGAGGGTCCGGAGATTCCGGCGGAGAACTACATCATCGTCGGCGGTGCGTCCCGCGAGGGCTTCCGCACCTTCGAGGACCTGGTGGCCGGCGCCGCCACGGACGAACCCCCCGACGCCGGGCTCGCGGACGACGACGTCTACAACATCATCTATTCGTCGGGCACCACCGGCGACCCCAAGGGCATCGTCCATACCCATTACATCCGGGCCCAATACTGCACCCTGTTCTCCCAGGCCTTCCGGTTCACACCGGAAAGCGTCACGCTGCATACGGGCGCGGCCATCTTCAACGGCGCCTTCGTCACCCTCATGCCGGCCTTCTACAACGGCGCCACCTACATCCTGCACAAGGCCTTCGACCTGGACGAGGTGATCAAGACGGTGCGCGACGAAAAGGTCACCCACGTGATGATGGTGCCGGCCCAGATCATCCAACTGATCAACCATCCGGGGCTTGAGCCGAAAGACCTGGAAAGCCTGGAATGCGTGCTCAGCCTGGGCGCGCCGCTGCATCTGGAGCACAAGAAGCGCTTCGACGAGTTGCTGCCGGGCCGCTTCCACGAGCTATACGGCCTGACGGAAGGTTTCATGACCATCCTCGACAAGACGGACTTCCATAAGAAACCGGAATCCGTCGGCGTCTGCCCGCCGTTCCTGGAGATGCGCATCTGCGACGACGACGGCAATGACGTGGAAGCCGGCGTGGTCGGCGAGATCGTCGGCCGTGGCCCGCATCTGATGCCCGGCTACTACAAGCGCCCGGACCTGACGGAACAGGCCGTCAAGGACGGCTGGCTGTTCACCGGCGACCTGGGCTACGTGGACGAGGACGGCTTCCTGTTCCTCGTCGACCGCAAGAAGGAGATGATCATCTCCGGCGGGGTCAACGTCTACCCGCGCGACATCGAGGACGTGGCCGTCGGCCACCCCGAGGTGGCCGAGATCGCCGTGTTCGGCATCCCCGACGAGAAATGGGGCGAGACCCCGGTCTGCGCGGCGATCCTGAAGGGCGGCGCCGAGACCACGGAAGAGGCGTTGAAGGACTGGATCAACGCCAACGTGGCGGCCAAGTTCCAGCGGGTCAGCCGGGTCCTGATCATGGACGAGTTCCCGCGCAACGCGGCGGGCAAAACCCTGAAACGGGCGATCCGTGACGACCTGATCGGCTGAGCACGGCGGCCCCGCCGTCTTGCCGCTGTGATCTTTCCGTGGCAGCCTTTCCCCCATAAGGGAGGAGACCATGAGCGAACACCTTAGGCGCCCCCACGACCTGGGCGGCCTCGACGACGGCCCCGTGGACCAGCACGAGCACGACCACGCCCCATGGGAAAAGCGGGTCGATGCCATCAAGAACCTGCTCTACGACGAGAAGCGGCCCATGGTGAAGACCGACGAGCTGCGCCGCGGCATCGAGGACCTGGGCCCCGGCGCCTATGAGGACTTGAGCTACTACGAGCGCTGGATCGCTTCGATGACCAACATCCTTATCGAGAAGGGCGTCATCGGGGTCGATGAACTGGGCCGCAAGATGGCCGAGGTGGAGGCCCGCTGGACCGCCGACAAGGCGACGCCGAAGGAGCCCCGGACCCTGGAGGACGCCCCATGAGCCGCTTCCAGATTGGTGACGCGGTGCGGGTGCGCATGGCCTACCCACCAGGCCACGTGCGCACGCCGAGCTTCATCCGCGGCCGAACCGGCATCATCGACAGCATCCCCGGCGCCTACCCCAACCCGGAGGAACTGGCCTACGGGCGGCCCGGCACCCCGGCCGAAACCCTGTATCGGGTACGCTTCAAGCAGACCGAGGTGTGGCCCGATTACGCGGGCCCGGCCCAGGACACCACGGTGGTGGATATCTACGAGCACTGGCTGGAGGCCCCCGATGGCTGAGCATACGCATGACCATGACCACACACACGACGGCCCCCACCCCTACCAGCCGGACACGGAGGACGGCGAGTTTACCCACTACCAGGTGATGACCGAAGCGGTGGCCGAATTGTTGATAGAGAAGGACATCTTCACCGCCGACGAGTTCCGGGCCCAGTTGGAGCGCATGGACGCCAAGTCACCGGCGGAAGGAGCCCGGATGGTGGCCCGGGCCTGGACCGACCCCGACTTCAAGGCGCGCATGCTGGAAGACGTCAACGCGGCGGCCAAGGAACTGGACCTGGACGCCGGCGGCATTCCCATCCGGGCCGTGGAGAACACGCCGGAGCTCCATAACGTCATCGTCTGCACCCTCTGTTCTTGTTATCCCCGCATGCTCATGGGACTGCCGCCGGACTGGTACAAGTCCCGCGCCTACCGGGCCCGCACGGTGAAGGAACCGCGCGCCGTGCTCAGCGAATTCGGCACCGAGATCCCGGGCGACGTGGAGGTCCGGGTCCACGATTCCACCGCCGATCTCCGCTACATGGTGCTGCCGCTCCGCCCGGCGGGCACGGAGGACATGAGCGAGGAACAACTGGCGGCGCTGGTCACCCGCGACGCCATGATCGGGGTGACGGTGGTAAAGGGGCCGTGAATGGATCCCTTGGAGTCCGGGTCCATATAACTCGTCACTCCCGCGAAAGCGGGAGTCCATTTTTCCGCCGGTGCATCCTGGATTCCCGCTTGCGCGGGAATGACGGGGCAGGATGCGGACGATCGGGGACATCTGCCATGCCGTCGGGCCATCGATGACCCGCTCACCCCTCACCCCCGCCCTCAGGGGCATCCTTTTCATGCTCGCCATGACCCTGGTCATGGCGGTGATGAATTCCGCCGCCCGGCATGTCTCGCAAACGGTGCATCCCTTCGAGCTGGTGTTCTTCCGAAATTTCTTCGGCTTGCTGTTCGTGCTGCCGCTGCTCGGCCGCTACGGCCTGGCGGCGCTCAGGACCCAGCGGCTCGGCCTGTTCGTCGGCCGGGCCAGCCTGAACGTGGTCAACATGCTGTTCTATTTCTCCGCCGTCGCCATCACGCCCTTGGCCGACGTCATCGCGCTCGGCTTCACGGCACCCATCTTCGCCACCCTGCTGGCCATCCTGATCCTGGGCGAGGTGGTGGGCCGGCACCGCTGGGCGGCGATCGTCGCCGGTTTCGCCGGCGCCTGGGTGATCGTCCAGCCGGGCTTCCAGGAGATCGTCCCGGGCCAGGCCCTGACCCTTGCCGCCGCCGTCACCTGGGCCGGCGTGCTGTTGATCGTCAAGGCGCTGAGCCGCACGGAAAGCGCGGTCACCATCGTCGCCTACACGACCATCCTGATGACGCCCTTGTCTTTGATCCCGGCGCTGTTCTTCTGGCAATGGCCGACGGCCACGGAGTTCGCCTGGCTGGCGCTCGTGGGAATGACCGGGGGCGTCGGCCAGTACCTGTTGGCCCGGGCGCTCCGGGAGGCGGACCTGAGCGTCGTCATGCCCTTCGATTTCATGAAATTGGTGTGGATCTCGCTGATCGCCTTCGTCGCCTTCCAGGAAATCCCGGCCCTCACCACCTGGATCGGCGGCGCGGTGATCTTCGCCAGCGGGGTTTACATCGCCCGGCGCGAGGCCTTTCATGCGGGACGCTCATGACAGGAGACCGACCATGCCCACCTACATCATCGCCTACCGCGGCACCACCGAGCCGGAAACCCCGGAAGCCGGCGCCGAAGGCCGCGCCAAATGGCAGGCCTGGCTGGCCGGGTTGGGCGACGCCGTGGTCAATCCGGGCACGCCCCTGAAGCCGTCGAAGACCGTCACCGGCGATACGGTCACCGACACCGACGACGGATCGCGGCTGAACGGTTTCACCATGATCACCGCCGACAGCCTGGAGGCGGCCGTCGCCGCGGCCCGGGCCTGTCCCTATCTGGAGATGGGCGCCATCGAGGTGGCCGAGGTGGTGGAGATGGGCTAAAGCGCCCTACTCGATGGCCGCCAACAGGTCCTTGGCGTCCACCTGCTGACCGGCCTTCGCCGCCAGGCGCTTGACGGTCCCGGCGATGGGCGCGGTGACCGCCGTCTCCATTTTCATGGCCTCCAGCGTCATCAGAACGTCGCCGGCTTCCACCGCCTGGCCTTCCGCGGCGGCCAGGGTCGAGACCATGCCCGGCATGGGGGCCGGCACGTGGCCCGGGTTGCTTGGGTCGGCCTTCTCGTTGGCCGGCACCTTAGCCGCCAGGTTGCGGTCGGCGATGCGCACGATGCGCGGCTGGCCGTTGAGCTCGAAAAACACCTCGCGCTCGCCGGCCTCGTCGGCCTCGCCGACGGTCAGAAGCCGGATCACCAGGGTCTTGCCCGGGTCGATGCTGACCGCCAGTTCCTCATCCGGGCGCATGCCGTAGAAGAACACCGGCGTCGGCAGCACGTCGACCCGGCTGTGATCGCGGTGGTTCTCGGCGTAGTCGGCGAACACCGCCGGATACATCAAGTGGGAGGCCAGTTCGTCGTCACTGACGCGCCGGCCGATGGCCTTCTCCACGGCCTGGCGCTCGGCGTCTAGGTCCACCGGCGGAAGCTGCGCGCCGGGTCGCCCGGAGATGGGCGCCGTGCCCTTAAGGGCCTTTTCCTGCAGGGCCGTCGGCCAGCCGCCCGGCGGATGGCCCAGTTCGCCGCGCAGCATGGCGACCACGGATTCCGGGAAGTTGATCTCGCGGTCGGGGTCCAGCACGTCGTCCGGCGTCAGGCCGCTGGAGACCATATAGAGGGCCATGTCGCCGACCACCTTTGAGCTCGGCGTCACCTTGATGATGTCGCCGAACATCTGGTTCACGTCGGCGTAGGTCTTGGCCACCTCGTGCCAGCGCTCCGCCAGGCCGAGCGCCCGGGCCTGCTCCTTCAGGTTGGTGAACTGGCCGCCCGGCATCTCGTGCAGGTAGACCTCCGAGGCGCCGGCCCGGAGATCGCTCTCGAAGGGCGTGTACTGGACGCGCACGGCCTCCCAATAGTCCGAGAAGGCCCGGACCCGGGCCGCATCGAGGCCCGTGTCCCGGTCCGTGTCGGCCAGCGCCAGGACCAGGGAGCCCAGGTTCGGCTGCGAGGTCAGGCCAGAAAGGGAATCCATGGCCGCGTCGACGGCGTCGGCGCCGGCTTCCGCCGCGGCCAGGATGCTGGCCGAGGCGATGCCGCTGGTGTCGTGGGTGTGGAAATGGATGGGCAGGCCGGTCTCCGCCTTCAGGGTCTCCACCAACAGCGCCGCCGCCTTGGGCCGGCAGACCCCGGCCATGTCCTTGATCCCGAGGATGTGGGCACCGGCTCCTTGAAGCTCCCGGGCCAGGCCCACGTAGTAGTCCAGATCGTATTTGGCGCGGTTCGGGTCGAAGACGTCGCCCGTGTAGCAGATGGCCGCCTCACAGAGCTTGCCCGTCTCCAGCACGGCCTCCATGGCGACCTTCATGTTGTCCGCCAGGTTGAGGGAATCGAAGACCCGGAACAGGTCCATGCCGGCGTCCGCCGCGCGCTCGACGAAATAGGCCACGGCGTTGTCCGGGTAGCTGGTGTAGCCCACCGCGTTGGAGGCCCGGAGCAGCATCTGGGTGAGGATGTTGGGGGTGCGCTCGCGGATATCGCGGAGCCGGTGCCAGGGGTCTTCCTGGAGGAACCGCATGGCCACGTCGAAGGTGGCGCCGCCCCAGCATTCCAGGGAGAACAGCTCCGGCAGGCCGCGGGCGTAGGCATCCGCCACGCGGACCATGTCATAGGAGCGCATGCGCGTCGCCAGCAGGGACTGGTGGGCGTCGCGCATGGTGGTGTCGGTGATGAGCAGGCGCTGCTCGGCCAGCATCCAGTCCCGGAACCCCTCCGGGCCGAGCCGGTCCAGGAGCTGCTTGGTGCCCTCCGCCGGGGTGTTCGCCAGCCCGGCGGGCAGCACCGGCGCGTGGGCGTGCTCCGGCGGCGTCGGGCGGCCCGCCACCTCCGGATTGCCGTTCACCGTGACGTCGGCGATGAAGCGCAGGAGCCGGGTCGCGCGGTCGCGGCGCTTCGGGAACTTGAACAGTTCCGGGGTGGTGTCGATGAACCGCGTGGTGATGGACCCGGCCATGAAATCCGGGTGGTTGATGACGTTTTCCAGGAACACCAGGTTGGTGGCGACGCCGCGGATGCGGAATTCCCGAAGCGCCCGGTCCATGCGCCTGACCGCCGTCTCCGCCGTCGGCGCCCAGGCGGTGACCTTCTCCAGGAGCGAATCGTAATACCGGGTGATCACCGCGCCCGAATAGGCGGTGCCGCCGTCGAGGCGGATGCCGAAGCCGTTGGCGCCCCGGTAGGCGGTGATCCGGCCGTGGTCGGGGATGAAGTTGGATTCCGGGTCTTCCGTGGTGACCCGGCATTGCAGCGCATGACCGTTGAGCCCGATGTCGGCCTGCGCCGGCACGCCCGAGGCCTTGGTATCGCCGATGGCGGCGCCCTGGGCGATCAGGATCTGCGCCTTGACGATGTCGATGCCGGTGACCTCCTCGGTCACCGTGTGTTCCACCTGGACCCGCGGGTTGACCTCGATGAAGTAAAACTCGCCGGTCTCCGCGTCCATCAGGAACTCGACGGTCCCGGCATTCACGTAATCGGCGGCGCGCACCAGTTTCAGCGCGGCTTCGCAGATCGCCTGGCGGGTGGCCGCGTCCAGATAGGGCGCCGGCGCCCGCTCGACCACCTTCTGGTTGCGCCGCTGCACGGAGCAGTCCCGTTCGAACAGATGCACCAGGTTTCCGTGGCTGTCGCCGAGCACCTGGACCTCCACGTGACGGGCCCGGCGGACCAGTTTCTCCAGGTAGACCTCGCCGTTGCCGAAGGCGGCCTCCGCCTCGCGACGGCCGGCGTCCACCTGCTCGGCCAGCTGCGATGCGTCCTCGATGACCCGCATGCCGCGGCCGCCGCCGCCCCAACTGGCCTTCAGCATTACCGGATAACCGACGCCCTCGGCGAGGCGCGCCGCCTCGTCCATGTCGCCCGGCAGCGGCCCGGTGGCGGGCATCACCGGCACGCCGGCGCTTTCCGCCAGGTTGCGGGCCGACACCTTGTTGCCGAGCGACCGCATGACCGCCGACGGCGGGCCGATGAAGAGGATGCCGGCTTCGGCGCAGGCCTCGGCGAACTCCGGGTTCTCGGACAGGAACCCGTAGCCCGGGTGGATGGCGTCGACGCCCGCCTGCTTGGCGATGCGCAGGATGTCATCGATGTCCAGGTAGGCCTTCACCGGCCCCAACCCCTCGCCGACCCGGTAGCTCTCGTCCGCCTTGAAGCGGTGCAGGGCCAGCTTGTCCTCGGCGGCGTAGATGCCGACGGTCTCGATCTGCAATTCCGTCGCCGCCCGCATGATCCGGATGGCGATCTCGCTGCGGTTGGCGATCAGGAGTTTGCGGATGCGTTTCGTCGAAATCATTGGATTTTCCTTTCGGCACGGGGCTCGCCTCGCCACGGACGGTGCCGGGCGGCCGGGTGTTTGGGGGGCGGTGGACGAAAGGCGCCCTTAGGGGCGTTTTTGTTTGGCGGTTTCATAGCCCAAGGCACCGGGAGTTTCAAACGTTGTCCGGTTCTGGTTCCCCAATTCGGCAAGGAGGGAGAGCAACCATCGCTTCACGCTTGCGCTCGGGACGATTTTGATTATATCATGCGCAGGAACATATTAGGAACAACCCTTTGGATCGACGCCTCGGAATTCCCTCGAACCGACCATGAGCAGCCACGGACGTCAACATCCCGCGTCTCCGCAAGCCATTGAAAAGTCGGATATTTTTTCAGGAGTGTTTACATTATGTCAACATCGCAACTGGCCGCGCCGGGTTTCGCACCGGCCCTGCGCCACACCTTGGTATTTCCTTTGACGGAACCCCGAATTCCCCGTTTTGTCTCCCGCCCCGCCTTGCTTTAGGCTCGCCGGAACCAGGGTGCTTTTGGGGGACATCATGACCGACCCGGCCACCACCTACGACTACATCGTCATCGGCGCCGGCTCCGCCGGCTGCGTCATGGCGAACCGGCTTTCAGAGGACGGAAAGCATTCGGTGCTGCTGTTGGAGGCCGGCGGCGCAGACGGCAACATCTGGATCCACATCCCCGTCGGCTACATCAAGACCATGGTCGACCCGGCCGTGAACTGGCTGTTCGACACGGAGCCGGAGCCGCATCTGCACGGCCGCCAGATCCCCATCCCCCGTGGCAAGGTGCTGGGCGGGTCCAGTTCCATCAACGGCATGCTCTACGTGCGCGGCAACGCGCGCGACTACGACGGCTGGGCGCAACTGGGTTGCACCGGCTGGTCCTATGAGGACGTGCTCCCCTACTTCAAGAAATCCGAACACCGCGAGACCGGCGGCGATGATTGGCGCGGCACCGGCGGGCCGCTGAACGTCGCCGACGTGCGCACCACGTATGCGATCCTGGACCGCGTCATCGACGCTGCCGAGGAAGCCGGCTACCCCCGCAACCCGGATTACAACGGCGAGCGCCAGGAGGGCTTCGGTTATTACCAGCTCACCCAGAAACAGGGCCGCCGCTGGAGCGCCAAGATGGCCTACCTGGACCCGACCCGTGGCCGCGCCAACCTGCGCATCCAAAGCGGCGCCCTGGCCACCGGCCTGACCATGGAGGGCACCCGGGTCACCGGCGTGAAGTACCGGGCCGGCGGCCGAGACCTGGAAGCGTCGGCCGGGCGCGAGGTGATCCTCTGCGCCGGTTCCGTGCAGTCGCCACAGTTGCTTGAGCTTTCCGGCATCGGCCAGCCGGAGCTCTTGAAATCCCTCGGCATCGAGGTCCAATACGCGCTCCCCGGGGTCGGCGAGAACCTGCAGGACCACTACGTCAGCCGCCTGGTCTGGCGGCTTCGCGGCACCCGGACCCTGAACGAGGACACACGTGGCTTGGCGTTGGTCCGTGAGGCGCTCTGGTTCGCGCTCACGGGGCGCGGCGCGCTGACCATGCCGGCCGGGATCATCGGCGGTTTCATCCGCTCGCGCCCGGAACTGGAGGTCCCTGACGTCCAGTACCACATCGCCAACGCCAGCTTCAAAGACCCGAAGAAGCGGGTCCTGGACAAGTTCCCGGGGCTCACCGTGGGGCCCTGCCAGTTGCGCCCGGAAAGCCGCGGCTCCATCCATATCCGCTCCGCCGACCCGAACGACGCCCCGGCCATCGTCCAGAACTTCCTTGCCGAGGATCTGGACCGCCGGACCCATGTGGCCGGCATGCGTGTCGGCCGCGAGATCATCAATTCCCCGGCCATGGCCCCCTACAGGGACGAAGAGATCCTGCCCGGCCCGGACTGCCAGACCGACGACGAGCTGATCGATTTCGCGGCCCGCACCGGCGCCACCCTCTATCACCCCATCGGCACCTGCAAGATGGGCACGGATCCCATGGCGGTGGTCGATGAACGCATGCGGGTCCATGGGCTCTCGGGCCTGCGCATCGTCGACGGCGCCGCCATGCCGCGCCTGACGTCCGGCAATACCAACGCGCCGATCATCATGATGGCCGAGAAGGCCGCCGACATGGTGCGCGAGGATGCCGGCCCGTGAAGCTCGCCTTCGCCACCGGCTCGGATTCCAAGCTGTTCCTCAATCTGGCCATCCTGGCCGATTCCTTCGCCCGGCATATGGAGGGCGAGACGCTGCATGTCTGCGATTTCGGCTTCAACGAGGCGCACCGGGCGATTCTCACGGCCACCGGGCACCTGAAACCGGCGCCGCCGCACCTGGAGAAGGAGGAACATACCTGGAAGCGCAAGGCCGCCATCACGGACTATTTCACCGCCGACGACCCGCCGCCGGACGCCGTGGTCTGGTTCGACGCGGACATGGTGCTGCTCAAACCCTTGGCCGCCGAGATCCGCCGCATGGCGGAAGAAATGCGCACCGCCGGCGAGGACGTGGCCGTCTGCACCGACAGCAACGGCGACGACATCGCCGGCTTCATCGCCGCCAACGAGACCCCGGAAACCGATCTCACGCCCTTCCGGGCCCTCATGGAGGCCCATGGGACGGACCCGGCGGCGCCCTATCTGAACACCGGCTTCTTCATCCTGCCCATGGGCGCGTTCGCCACGGCCTGGGGCACGGAGACCCTACGCCAGGCGCCGTTCCTGCTGTTCGAGCAGAATACCTTCAACGCCCTGGCCGCGGCGCCGGCGGCCCGCATCCGCCGCCTCGACCCGGCCGTCTGGAACGTCCACGGGGAACTCCTGGCCGATGCCGACGCATCCGGCGGCGGCCCGGCGGCCGTCCTGCACACCACGTCCAAGGGTGCCCATCACACCATGACCCGGTTCAACGTGGACCTTGGCGAGACGGCGGTGAGCGGCGATTTGAAGATCTTCGCGCGACCCGACCTGATGAAGGTCCAGGGCGACCATCTGATGCATTTTCTGGTCACCCATCAGGCCTTGGTGGCGGAGTTCGGCGTGTAATGACAATCATGCACAACAGCACAAACGCTTCCCCTTCCCCCTTGATGGGGGAAGGCCGGGATGGGGGTGCGTACCCGACAGGGGAAAATATAATATTATCGCGCCGGATGGCGCTTCCATCCCCCCACCCTAACCCTCCCCCACAAGGGGGGAGGGAATTCAATGATGGTAGGTTTGGACCGCGCGAAAGTTTCGATGCGGTTCGGTTCTTGCCGCACTCGGCCCTAGAAGAACCCCGGCGGGAACACGTCGAGGCCGGCATACGCGTGCCCCCAGAGCATGCCCACGTAAAGGATGACGGCCAGCAGGGTCTGCCACCAGGGCACCTCGCCCTTCTCCACCGTGGTCCGGCCGGCCATGATGGCGGCGAGCGGCCAGTAGGAGGTCTCGGCCTCGAAATCACGCCAGGCGTCGCCGAGCGCGGCCCGGCGTTTGACGTCGATGTGGGCGGCGCCGAGCAGCGCCAGTACGGTCATGGAACCGAAGAAGACCACCGGTGCGGCGCCACCGGTCCCAAGCACGTGCGACAGGCCCCAAAGGGCCACCCCCCACATGACCGGATGGCGGGTGATCTTCAGGGCACCCCGCGGCCCGGCCTTCAGCCCCATGGCCTCCATGCCCATGATCCCCGGGTTCGGGGTCGTGTAGCCGCCGACCACCAGGAAGGACGCCAGAGCCATCAGGGTCAGGGACGCGTGGCGCATGGGCGTGTTGGGGGTGAAGAGCGTGATTTCCGGGGCCGCCGTGTAGGCCATGACCAGCCAGGCGAAGGCCGCCACGGAGATCACCGAATAGGCGCCCTTGAATCCCCATTCACCGATCTTGTCCGCCACCGGCCGGCGCAGCTTCGGATCGGCCAGCACGATATGGCTGGCGACGAACAGCGCCGCGGCGGCGATCAGATGTCCCATGGTTCCGGTCATGGCCGGCAATTTAGATCGGATCGAGCGCCCCGGAAACACCCTGTTTCCGGGTGGGCGCATGAATCCCGTCGGATTCACAAGCGCCGAGCTTGCCCCGCCCCGCCGGCTTCCGTAAGACCCCCTCACCCGCCAACGCAACGAAGGAAAACCCATGCCCTGGCTGCTGCTCTCCGTCGCCATCGTCACCGAAGTCATCGGGACCATGGCCTTGAAAATGTCCAACGGCTTGACCGTGCTGGTGCCAAGCCTCGTCGTCGCCGCCGGTTACGGGACCAGCTTCTGGATCTTGGCCATCGTGCTGAAAAGCCTGGACGTGGGCACTGCCTACGCTGTCTGGTCCGGCGCCGGCACGGCGCTCGTCGCGATCATCGGCATGGTTCTGTTCAAGGAACCCATGAGCGCCATGAAGGCCGTCTGCATCGGCCTCATCGTGCTCGGCGTGGTCGGCCTGCATATGGCCGAGGGAAAGGCCGCTTAAGGTTCGGACTCACCGTCCGTCGTGACGGTGGCCGGGACACCGTCGGCGGGCGGCCGGCTATCCCGGGTCAGCACGTAGAAGGCGGCCGGCACCATGACCGCCGCCAGGGCCAGCGGCAGGACCCAGTCGTCCGCCACCACCAGGGCCACGTAGACGAAGCTCGACGTCATCATCACCGCGGCCAGGATCTTGGCCTTCAGGGGGATCACCCGGTGCTGGTGCCAGTCGCGGATCGGCGGGCCGAGCCTGGGATGGTTCCACAGCCAGCGCTGGAACCGCTCGGAGCTCTTGGAGAAGGCCCAGAAGGCGATGATCAGAAAGATCGTCGTCGGCAGCCCTGGAATGAAGATCCCGACCACGCCGAGGCCCACGTTGGCCCAGCCGAAGGCCAGCAGCGACCAGCGCATCCAGCAGCCGGCCAGGGTATTCGGCGTGTCCGGTGTCTTGTCCATCATGGTTGGAAAGATATGATTGCGCCCGGGCCTCTGGCAACGCCTGTTGGTGATTTTTCCCGCTTCGGCGACGCCATGGGCCTTCAGCTCGACACCGAAAAGGAGTCCCCCATGGGGATGCCGGGTAACCAATCATGAGCGGCGGTGAATTGGCCCATCCGCCCCACGTGGGCGCCGACGGGACCTGGTGCCAGGTGTTGAACCGCAGCGGCGCCGGCGGTCCGCGCCCGGCCCTGTTCCTGGACCGGGACGGCGTCATCGTCGAGGAAGTGCACTACCTGCACCGGGTGGAGGACATGCGCCTAGCGGACGGCGCCGCCGAGGTCATCCGCCGGGCCAACCGCCACGGCCTGCCGGTGGTGGTGGTCACCAACCAGGCGGGCATCGGGCGCGGCAAGTACGGCTGGGTGGAATTCCAGGCCGTGCAGGAAGTCATGCTGGACGAACTGGCGGCCAGCGACGCCTTCGTCAACGCCGTGTTCGCGTGTCCCTTCCACGGTGAGGGCGTGGCGCCCTGGAACGTCGCTGAGCACCCGGACCGCAAGCCCGGGCCGGGCATGCTGCTGCGGGCCGCCGATGCGCTGCCCATCGACTTGGCGGCATCGTGGATCATCGGCGACCGGGCCGGCGACTTGGGCGCCGGCCGGAACGCCGGATTGGCCGGCGGCGTGCATGTGCTTTCGGGCCACGGCAACGATGCCGGCGAACGTGACGCCGCCCTTGAATTCGCCGCCCCGGGCTTCCAAGTGTTGACGGGCGACGGCATCGCCGAGGCGGCGGACTCTTTGCCGTTTTTCGCCCATGGGGATGGTGATTGACGTGGCGGAACGGCAGGCTAGGCTGAACCAAACAATGGGGTATGGGACGTGAAATTCTTACGCTTCGGGCCGGTCGGCGAGGAAAAGCCGGGCTTCCTCGACGACAACGGGCGAATCCGCGACCTTTCCGACCAGATGAACGACCTGGACGCCAGTAACCTGGATCCGGACCGGCTGTCGGCGCTGGCGAAGCTGGACGCCGACACCCTGCCGGTGGTCGAGGGCACGGTACGCCTCGGCGTTCCCGTGGCCGATGTGGGCAAGATTGTCGCCGTCGGCCTCAATTACCGCGACCACGCCGCCGAGACGGGCATGGACCTGCCCGATGAACCGGTGCTGTTCGCCAAGGCCGTCACCGCCCTCAACGGCCCCAACGATGCGGTGATGCTGCCCAGGGGCTCGGCCAAATCGGACTGGGAGGTGGAGCTCGGCATCGTTATCGGCCGCGAGGCCCGTTACCTGGAACAGGGCGAGGCGGCGGACCACATCGCCGGCTACACGGTGGTCAACGACGTCTCCGAACGGGCCCTGCAGCTCGAGGGCACGGGCCAGTGGTTCAAGGGCAAGAGCTGCGACACCTTCTGCCCGGTGGGTCCCTGGCTGGTCACCACGGACGAGGTGCCCGACCCCCAGAACCTGCACATCTGGCTCGATGTCAACGGCGAGCGCCAGCAGGACGGCAACACCCGGACCATGGAATTCGGGGTCCTGCACCTGGTCAGTTACATCAGCGCCCACATGACCCTGATGCCCGGCGACATCATCGCCACCGGCACGCCGCCCGGCGTCGGCCTCGGCCAGACCCCGCCCCGATTCCTGAAGGCCGGCGACGAGATGCGCCTCGGCGTCGAAAGCCTCGGCGAGCAGCGCCAGGAGGTGGTTGCCTTCCGGCCCGCCGGCTGACTGCCCATCGGCGGAAAACGGTCGCGGCCGGGCGCCGAATGTGGTCGAATCCGGGTTCGAGGCATATCAGCTCGGGAGGCCCGCCATGAGCGACCAGGAAATCTGCCAGAACTGCCGGTTCTGGGAACCGCTCTGGAAGTTCAAGAAGGAACAGAGCTACCAGGGCGGCTCGGCCCAGTTGGACCGCTCCAATCCGCGCACGACCCGGGGGCTCAGGAAGGATTCCAACAAGGGACTCTGCCGCCGCTACGCGCCGCAGGCCAGCGCGCTGACCACGGTCTGGATGGAAACCAAGAACTCGGACTGGTGCGGCGACTACCAGGCGGCGCCCGACGAGGAACCGATGGCCCCCATGACCTAGGCCGGCGTCGGGGCCGCGATCCCGTAGGGCGCGGCCCAGCCCAACCCGGCCATGGTCGTCGTCGCCGGACGGTATTCGGCGCCCAGCCAGCCCGCGTATCCCATGTCGGCGATGGCCGCGAAGGCCGCCGGCATGTCCACATCGCCGGTGTCCGGTTCATGGCGCCCCGGCACCCCGGCCATCTGCAAATGGTCGATCACCACGAAATGCTCGGCCACCCGGGCGACAACGTCCTCGCCGATCATGGCCCCGTGGTAGAGATCGTATTGCAGGTAAAGGTTTTCGTGGCCGACCCGATCGATGATCTTTCGCGCCTGCGCCGCCGTGGTCAGGAAATAGCCGGGATTGTCGATACCGTTTAGCGGCTCGATCAGGATCCGCACTCCGTGTTCCTGGCCCAAGCCGGCGGCCCAGGCCAGATTGGCGACGAAGGTGTCCTCCGCCTGGCCCGCCGTCAACCCCGCCGCCAGCCGGCCGGCCACCACATGCAGGCGCGGACAGCCGATGGCGGCGGCGTATTGGATCGCGGTTTCGGCCAACTGACGGAACTCCGCCACCCGGTCCGGTAGGATCGCCAGGCCGCGGAGTTCCGGGTCGCTTGCGCTCGGCGGCGTGTTGATCAGCACCATCTCGACCCCGGCGCGGTTTAGCGCGTCACCCATTTCCGCCGTCGGGATGCAGTAGGGCTGTTGGCATTCGACGCCGCGAAACCCGCATCGCGCCGCCATTGAGATGCGCTCGATCAATTCAAATTCATTGAATAAATATATGATGTTAGCGGAAATATTTAACACGGGACCCGAATTCACTTCAGGCGTTCGCGGATGGCCTGGACGACCTCCGCCGCGGCATTCAGCGCCGGATGGCTCCAGGCCTCGAAGGTCCCGTCCAGAGGACGCGCGTAACCGTCTTCATAGAGGGTTTCGTGGAACCGCCGGTGCTTTGCCGTAATCAGCGCCTCGGGGGCATAGATGTAGACCGGGCCGGTCTCGGCGCAGGCCTCCGAACACATGGACATGGATTCGCCGGTGACGATGATCCCGTCGGCCGAGGCCAGGAACCCCCGGTAGGGGTTTTCGTCCCCCTGCCCCCATTGGTACACCTCGGCCGGTGCTTGCAGGGCGGAAACCAGTGCCTCGGCGGCATCGCCGGTGCGCCGGCTGGTGGCCACCATCAACGACCCCGACGTCGCCTCGGCCATGCCCGAGGCAAGGCGTCCCAGTTCGGCGGCCATTTCCGGGGTGAAGCGGCGGCGGCGGGTCGTGCCGCCGACCAAAAGGGCCAACCTCGGTTGCGGCAAGTGCGCCAACCGCGGCTCCCATTGGGCCCGGGCCTCGGCCAGGGCGGCCGGTGTCAGGCCGTGCGGCGAGCCGGTGATGCGCAGGATATTGGGTGCCGCCACGGGCGCGTCGTGGCGGGGCACGGCGATGAGGTCGAAATCACCGGTGTGTCCGCCCGGATGCATGATCTGGACGAGCCGCGCCGTATGGCCGGAAAGCTGCCGGATTCGCCTGGCCACGGCGGCCGTACGCCGGCCCGCGGCGATGACCATGCGGGGCCAGGGTGCCGTCAGGCGCTGCCGGCTTTCTTGCGTCAACCCCAGGAAGGAGGCCGGCATGAGCACGTTCGGCACGGCCGCCAGGCCGCCGTAGGCCAGTTCCTTGACCTGAAAAGGCAGCCCCAGGGCCTCGGCCACGCCCAAGGCCTGCGACCGGTTGCCGGCCCGGTCGTCCACCAGGACCCAAATATCCGCACTGTCGTCCAGTACCATGCGCCGTCCCTTTCTCGCCCGCCATTGGTAGCACCCGCCACGGGGCAGGAAAACCGGCAGGACGCGCCGCCGGCGTGTTCAAGGGCGCCGGCCGGCGGTATGCTGGCGAAATTCCGGTTTCTTCCGCGAGTGCGCAAGTCCATGACAGAAATGAAAGCCGCCAAGTTCGCCATCGGACAGCTCATTCAGCACCGGCTTTTCGAATACCGGGGCGTAATCATCGACGTGGACCCGCATTTCAAGGGGACCGAGGAATGGTACGACACGGTGGCCCGCACCCGGCCGCCCAAGGACACGCCCTGGTACCACGTCCTGGTGGACGACGCGGAAATGCGGACCTATGTGGCCGAGCGGAACCTGGAGGCCGACGACAGCGGCCGGCCCATCAACCATCCCGACGTGGCCGACTATTTCTCGGCGCTGGGCGACGGCGGCTATCTTCCGCACCGACGCAACTGAGTTCGGCCATGGGTGAGCACGAACCCGTTGCCGGGCATTACCAACGCGCCGAGCTGACGGCGGCGATCCGCGACGCCGCCGCCGAGGCCGGCATCGACGTACGGGCCATCTCACTCGAGGATTTATCGGCCATCGATCAGTTCCACGTGCGCGGCCACGAGGCCAGCGTGGACCTGGCCGAACTCCTGGAACCGGAGGCCGGCAGCCATGTTCTCGACGTGGGTTGCGGCATCGGCGGTCCGGCCCGCCATCTGGCCGACCGTTTCGGCTGCCGGGTCACCGGCATCGACCTGACCGAGGCCTTCTGCCGCACCGGAAACGATATCTCGGAATGGGTGGGATTGTCGGAGCGGGTGACGATCCAGCTTGGCGACGCCTGCCGGCAACCCTTCGCCGATGCCACCTTCGATGCCGCCTGGAGCCAGCACGCGGCGATGAACATACCGGACAAGCCGGCGCTTTACGGGGAGACCCGCCGCACCCTGAAGCCGGGTGGCCGGTTCGCCCTTTATGACATCCTCCAGGGCCCCGGCGGCGCGGTCCGTTACCCCGTCCCCTGGGCCCGCGATCCGGCGATCAGCCACATGATCAACCCGGACCAGCTGGAGAACCACCTGAAGGCCGCCGGTTTCCGCATCGAGCACTGGCTCGACGTCACCGACAAGGCGTTGGCCTGGTTCGAGGAACAGTCCCGCAAACGGGCAGCCGGCGAACCGCCGCCACCCGCCGTGCATGTCGTCATCGGGCCTGATTTCAAGGAGGTTCTGGGGAATCTCAGGAAAAATATCGCCGAAGGCCGGGTGGTCCTGATCGAAGCGGTTTGCGTCGCCGTCTAGGCAAGCGCCGCGCGCAGCGGCACCAGGTGTTTCTCATAGTGTCCCGCGCGGCCCTTCGAACTGCCGTAGACGGGGCGCCGGACCTGCCAGTTCGACGCTGTAAGCACCGGGCGCCGGGTCTCGTGGGAGCGCAGGCAGGCGTCGTCCCAGGGCAAACCCAGATAATCGATCAGAGCCCGGCTTTCGGCTTCCGGATCGGCCACCAGGGCTTCGTAATCCACCTCGTGCATGGCGCCGGGCAGGACGGCCCGCCAATGGGCCATGACGGCCTCATAGGCGTTCATGTAGCGGCCGATCTCGGCCAGGTCCGTGGCCCAGGGGTAGTCGGCGACGAAATTCTGGAAGAAACAGGAGAGGCCCGTGTCCAAGGGATCGCGGCGGCAATGGATGATTTGGGCGCCCGGGAACATCAGGCGGATCAGGCCGACGTGCAGGAACTGAAAAGGCGCCTTGTCGACGATCCGCGCCGCATCCGGCGCCAGGGCATGCATTCGCCGCCGCACGGCCTCCGCCGCGCCGCGCATATCCATCCCGTCCACGCCATCGGGGAACGCCGGCGCCTCGGCGGCGACGGCGCCCAGTTCGCCGGCACCGTGAACACCGGGGTGGCTGGCCAGGATCTGCTCCACCAGGGTGGTGCCGGAACGCGGCATGCCGACAATGAACACAGGACCCGCCTCCGGATCACCGGCGGCCGCCGCCTCCAAGAAGCCGGGCCTGAAGGTTTCCCGGACCTGATCGGTGACGGCGGTCATGGCATCCGGGTCATAAACCTTGCCGAGGGCCGCCAGGGCCGCCTTGCGGGCATCGTTGCCGCGCCGGTAATGGGCGAAGGCGGCGTCAAATTCACCGCGCCGGTCACAGATCTCGCCGAGGGCGAAGCGGATGGCGATCCGCTGGTCGGCTGCCAGCCGCGTATCCTCGGCAAGCTCGCTCATTTTCGCGATGTCCTCGGCCGGCATCTCGGCGCCCAGCGCCGAGGCCAGGTTCATCCAGGCCTCCCCCTCGCCCGGGTCCAGGTCCACGGCGGCCCGGAAGGCCGCGGCGGCGCCGTCCAGGTTCCCATCGGCCAGCAGAACGATCCCCAATCCGGTCTGCGCCGGCCCGGCCTCGGGATGATCGGCGATGATCTGCAGGTAGGCGGTCTTGGCGGCGGCAAGGTCGCCGGATTTGAACTGCGCCGCCGCCAGGTTCATCTGCGCGGCGCCGAACCCGGGCCGCAGTTTCAGCGCCTCGCGGAACGCGGCGATGGCGCCGGCGAAGTCACCGCGCGCCGCCAGGACGGTGCCGAAGCCGGCGTGGGCCTCCGGATAATCGGGCCTCAGCTCGATGCCGAGACGGCACTGCTCCTCGGCGGCCTCCAGTTCGCCGACCATGCGGAGCGCCGTGCCCAGGTTGACCCGCGCCAGTGGGTTCTCGGGCGCCACCCGGATGGCCTCGGCGAAGGCCTCGATGGCACCCACGGGGTCGTCCATCTTGACCAGCAGGTTGGCCTTGTTGACCAGGGCGTCGGCGTAGTCCGGCCGCCGTTCCAGGGCCGCCTCGCAGACTTCCAGGGCTTCGTCGCGGCGGTTCTGCAACGATAAGGCCACGGAGAGGTTGTTGTAGGCCTCCACGTGGTCCGGATCGAGGTCGATGACGTGCCGGCAGGCGGCCTCGGCCTCCGCCGGGCGGCCCAGCATGTTCATGATGGCCCCGCAATCGGCATTGATGGCGACATCGTCCTCGGCCCGCATGGCGGCCTCGACGATATGATTGCCGGCCTCCTCGAGCCGCCCCGCGCCGTAGGCCATATGGGCCAGCATGTGATGCGGTTCGGCGGCATCGGGCGCCTCGGCGGCGGCTTCCTTGAAGCCCAGTTCGGCCTCGCGCAGGCGGTCGGCGTCCAAATGGCGCCGCGCCTCCTTCATGAGGTCGCGGTAAACCTGGTTGCGGAACTTCTTGTCCCGGCGCCGGTCCTGTCGATTGCCCACGCGGCATCCTCCCTCCCGGCATATGGGGGCAGCCCAGCCGCCCCGTCAACCGGCTTGGCCCGGCCTAATCCGTTTCCGGCACGGCGATCACCGCCAGGTTGTCGCCAGGCCGCGTCAACCCGGGGAAATGCCGGCCGGCCAGAATGCCGTCCAATTCCGCCGCGTAGACCCGGGGTGCTATGCCGGTGCGCTCGGTGTCGTAAACCCGGGCCACCGGCTGGCCGGCCCGCACCGGCGCGCCCAAGTCTGCGCAGAATTCCACCAGTCCGGCCGTCTCGCCGGTGACGAAACAACGTTCGTCCGGCATGCGTAGCAACCGGCTCGGTCCCAGTTCCGGCTCGCCTTCGAGGATTCCTAAGTGCTTCAGCAGGTTGGCGACGCCCTTCTTGGCGATTTTTACCGTTTCCGCCGTGGCCGTGCCGCCGCCGCCCAGTTCCGTGGTGACGAAGGTCTTGCCGAGCGCCTCGGCGGCGGTGTCGTACATGCCGACGGCGTCCAACTCCCGCAGCATCACGCTGTAGGGTGCGTTGAAGGCGGTCATGGCGGCCACGCAACGGGCCTGCTGGGCCGCATCATCGAGTTCGTGGGCCGCGGCGAAGGGCACGAATTCGAGGGTCCGGCCGCCGGAATGGATATCGAGCACCAGATCGGCCAGGGGCAGCAGCACGGTGTGGAAATAATCGGCGATCTTTTCCGTCGGCGTGCCGTCCGGGCGGCCGGGAAAGGCGCGGTTCATGTTGCCGCCGTCCAGGGGCGAGGTCCGCCGGCCTGCGGCGAAGGCCGGCTGGTTCATGGCCGGCACGATGATCACCCGGCCGTTGACGGTGCCCGGGTCCAGGCTGCCGGCCAGATCGAAAAGCGCGATGGGCCCCTCGTATTCGTCGCCGTGGTTGGCGCCGGTCAAGAGCGCCGTCGGGCCGGCACCGTTCTTGACCACGGCGATGGGGATCATCACCGCGCCCCAGGCGGAGGCGTCCGAGGAATGGGGAAGCTTCAGGAACCCGTGCTGCAGGCCGTCCTTTTCGAAGTCGACGCTGGCGGTGATCGGATTGACGGCCATGACGGTCCTCAAGCCTTGACGAACAACCGGCGCGGCACGTCGGCCAGGCATTCCGGTGCGCCGTCGGTGATGACGATGCTTTCGGTGATCTCCAGGCCCCAATCGTCCATCCACAGGCCGGTCATGAAGTGGAAGGTCATGTTCGGCCGGAGCACCGATTTGTCGCCCATTCGCAGGCTCATGGTCCGTTCGCCCCAGTCGGGCGGGTAGCTGAGGCCGATGGGATAGCCGGTACGGCTGTCCTTCTCGATGCCGTGCTTGCGAAGCGCGCCGAAAAAGGCTCCGGCCACGTCCTCGCAGGTGTTGCCGGCCCGGGCCGCGGCCAATCCGGCGTCCAGGCCCTCCAGCACGGCGTTTTCCGCCGCCTTCATGGCGTCCGGCGGCTCGCCCAGGAAGACGGTCCGGCAAAGCGGGCAGTGGTAACGCCGATAGACGCCGGCGATCTCGAAGAAGGTGCCCTCGCCGGCCTGGAGCGGCTTGTCGTTCCAGGTCAAATGCGCCGCCGAGGCCTCGGCGCCGGACGGCAGCATGGGCACGATGGCCGGATAGTCGCCGCCGTGACCGTCGGCGCCGCTGATGGCGGCATGGTAGATCTCCGCCACCAGTTGGTTCTTCGGCAACCCGGGCTCCACATGGTCCAGGATCCGGGCGTGCATGGCTTCGACGATGCGCGCGGCGCGGCGCATGAATTCCAGCTCGGCCGGTGATTTCACGGCGCGCTGCCAGTTCACCAGGTTGGTGGCGTCGATGAAACTTGCCTTTTCCAATCTCTCCGTCAGCACGGCGTAGGCGGCGGCGGAGAAGTAGTAGTTGTCCATCTCGACGCCGATGCGGCCCCCCGCCCAGCCGCTGTCCGCCAACATGCCGGCCAGGACCTCCATGGGGTGGCGGTCCGGGGTCATGACGTAGTCGTCCGCATAGGCGACGATCCGGTCGTCGGCCATGAATACGGTGTGCCGGGCTCCGGGGGCGTCCATGCCGCGGCCGAACCAGATGGGATCTCCTTGCGGGCCGAGCACCACGCATTGATGCACGTAGAAGGACCAGCCGTCGTAGCCCGTGAGCCAGGCCATGTTGGAAGGGTCCGTGACGATCAGGGTATCGATCCCGCGTTCCGCCATGGCGGATCGCGTCTTGGCGATCCGATCGGCGTATTCCTGGCGGCTGAACGGCAGGGATTCGGGGCTGGCCGGCATGTTCCTTTGTCCTCCCGCCGTCACGGTGGACGAGCGGCGATTTTTGTCAACGGTTTAGGCGCCGGGTCAATGGGAATTCTCACGCAGGGGTCTCGGAATCGTTCATTGTCTGCCCCCGGCGAAGGTTCTAAGAAGGAACGCCGGCAAACAGGGAGAAAGATTCATGACCAACGGGGCGCATACGGCGGAAGGCCTGGAAACGGCGAAGTGGCTGCTCGATATCAAGGCCGTCAATTTCCGCCCTGAGGAGCCCTACCGGCTGACCGCCGGCTGGGCCAGCCCGGTCTACATCGACTGCCGCTGGGTGATCTCATTTCCCGATGCGCGCCGGCGCGTGGTCCAGATGGGCATCGAGATGCTGAAGCGGGAGACCGATTTCGCCGGCACCGACTACGTGGCCGGCGGCGAGACCGCCGGCATCCCCTACGCCGCCTGGATCGCCGCCGGGACGGACAAGCCGATGCTCTACGTCCGCAAAAAGCCGAAAGGCTTCGGCCGCGACGCGCAGATCGAGGGATCGCTGGAGGAAGGCAAGAAGGTGCTGTTGGTGGAAGACCTGGCCACCGACGGCGGCTCCAAGATCAATTTCGTCGAGGCGCTGAGGACCGCCGGTGCCGAGGTCAGCGACATCTTCGTGGTGTTCTTCTACGGCGCCTTTCCCAACGCCCTGGACGTGCTCCGGGAATCCGGCGTGACGTTGCATTACCTGTGTACCTGGACGGACGTGCTGAAGGTCGCCGAAGAAGGCGGCTATTTCGAGCCGGCGGCCATCGAAGGGGTCCGCGCCTTCCTCGCCGATCCGGTGGCCTGGTCCGTGGCCCACGGCGGCAAGGGCGCCGATTGACGGAAACCCCGAAAGGACCGATCCATGCGTAAGGTTTTCCCGGTTCTCATCCTTCTCGTCAGCCTGGCTTCGGGCGGCGCCATGGCGTCCCCCCTGGTCGACGCGGAATGGGTGAAAAGCCGCATCGGCAACGCCGACGTGGCGTTTCTCGACGTGCGGTCGCGCGGCGCCTTCATGCACGGCCACGTGCCGGGCGCCGTCAATACCAACTACGGCCGCGAGGGCTGGCGGGTGAAAAACGGCAAGGTCCCCGGCATGCTGCCGAAAATGGCCAAGCTGGAGAAGCTCATCGGCGGGCTCGGCATTTCCAACGACAAGCACGTGGTCATCCTGCCCGGCGGCTACAGTTCCGGCGAGATGGGCGTCGCCACGCGGGTCTACTGGACCTTCAAGGTGGCCGGCCATGACAAGGTTTCGATCCTCGATGGCGGCATGGGCGCCTACATGGCGGACAAGAAGGCGCCCCTGGCGAAGGGGCCCGCCAAGGCGGCGAAGGCCGTCTTCAAGGCGACCTTCCGGCCCGAATTCCTGGCCACGGCGGCCGACGTGAAGGCGGCGCTCGACGGCGGCGCGGGTCTCATCGATGCCCGGCCCAACGACCAGTACCTGGGGGTCAACAAGTCCGGCAAGGTGAAGCGCCACGGCACCCTTCCCGGCGCCGTCAACCTGCCCGGCCGCTGGACCACCGTCGACGACGGCGGCCGGTTCCGCACCGCCGAGGTCCTGCGCAAGCTCTACGGTGCCGTCGGCGCGCCGACCAGCGGACGGACCATCACCTTTTGCAACACGGGACACTGGGCGTCGCTCGGTTGGTTCGTGCAGCGCGAAATCCTCGGCAACACGGAAGCCCGTATGTATGATGGATCGCTGGCGGAATGGACGCAGACCGAAAAGCATCCAATGGAGCGGAAAATTCCCCTGAAATAGCGGCCCAACGGAGCTTCGCGATTCATGGCTGGTTTCCTGCAGAACCTCGTCGACAACTACCAGACCCACATGGAACGGCAGCGCAACCGGCCCTTCCTGGAAGGCGTCATGGCGGCCTGCGCCATGGTCGCCACGGTGGATGGCGAGGTGTCCTTCGCCGAGCGGGTGCGGGTCGATCAAATCCTCGGCACCCTGGAGCAGTTGAAGATCTTCGATCCCCATGAGGGCATCGACATGTTCAACGAGCTTACCGATGCCATCCTCTCAAACCCCAAGGACGGCCACGAACGGGCCTTCTCGGCCATGGCGCAGGTCGCCAAGGAGCCGGAGAACGGCGCCCTCATGTTGCGCATTTGCTGCGCCGTCAGCGAGGCGGACGGGGAAAAGACCCTGGCCGACCAGATCGAGATCGTATCGCTCTGCAGCCGCCTCGGCATCGACCCGGTGGACTGCGGCCTATACGTGAACGGGGACCCGAAGGACCTCGTCGACGGCGATTGAGCTGAGTTTTCCGTTCATCTTCTGAAACGTTTCGAAACATGGGGAGACTGTCATGGGGCCCGCCTATCCGATAGGCTTTGAATAGGAACACCAACCGCGATCGAGGGAATGAACCGGCATGGAAATCTCACCGCAAGACGCGAAAACCGTCCGGGATACCTTTGCGCTTCTCGGCGACAACCAGGACGCTTTCGCCGAGGCCTTCTATGACAAACTTTTCACCATAGACCCCTCCGTACGCTCCCTGTTCAACGGCGATATGGCGGACCAGCGCCGAAAACTCATGAGTGCCTTCAATACCTTGGTCAACGGGTTGGACGATTCCGGCTCGCTTCGCGGAATCCTGCACGATTTGGGCGCCCGTCATGCCGGTTACGGGGTCCGGGCCGATCAATACGATACCGTCGGGGCGGCGCTGCTTGCGACCCTCGAGGAAGCGCTGGGCGACGGCTACACGCCGGATACGGCCGCCGCCTGGTCGACCCTGTTCAACGAAGTCGCCAACACCATGCTCGACGGCGCCGAGGGCGCCGAAGCGCTTGCCGAAAATCCAATGCCGGAAGCTCTGCCGGAACCGGAGCCGGTTCCCGCCCCCGTCGCCGCGCCGGCGCCGGAACCAAACGATCCGGACATCGCTGGGCGTTCCGGCAATGGCTCGGCGTTGACGGAACAGATCGGCGAGCTGCGCGAGGAAATCGAGGTCGTCGACAAGGTGGCCAGCCAGATCGACGCCATCGCCAAGCAAACCAACCTGCTGGCCCTCAACGCGACCATCGAGGCGGCCCGGGCCGGCGACGCCGGCAAAGGGTTCGCGGTGGTCGCCGGCGAGGTGAAGAGCCTGTCCAACGAGACCGCCCGGGCCACCGGCGAGGTCTCGGAAGTCCTCACACGTTTGCGAGCACGGGTGGACCGCATCGCCGAGCTTCTCTAGCCTGCCGGAACGCCGATCCGGCCGGGACGCCGTTGCCTCCGGCCGCGTCGGATTGGATTAACTGGTTTCCGGCTATTTCATGAACCCTCGGTTTGGCGCCGCCTTGGCATTCCTGCTTGGTCTTTGCGTGAGCGTGACCGCGGTGGCCTCGCCGCCGTCCTTCAACGGCAAGCGCAAGCCCTACACGGTCATTTCCCCGGTGACCGCCGCGCCGCTGACGCCCATGTACACGGCCAAGGGCGGGATCACCAATCTCGGGCGTTACCGGGGCAAGGTCGTGTTGCTCAACATCTGGGCCACCTGGTGCCCGGCTTGCCTGCACGAGATGCCGGCCCTCGACCGGCTGCAAGGAGCCCTTGGCGGCCGGCATTTCGCCGTCGTCACCTTGTCCGTGGACGAGGGCGGGATCCGCCAGGTGCTGCCCTACCTGAAACGCCTCGGCATCCGCAACCTGCCGGCCTTCACGGACCCGGCGGGCCGCGTCGCCAAGGCCCTACAGATCCACGAGGGCCTGCCCTGGTCCTTCGTCATCGATGCCGGCGGCCGTGTCCGCGGTTACCTGATGGGCGCCGCCGATTGGGATTCGGCCCCGGCCCGGCGCCTTCTCGAGTATTACATCTCCGGGAAATGACGCGGCCCGGAGACCGTGCTAGGGTCGCCGCCATGCGCCGGTTTCTAGCCATCCTGATCGCCCTCGTGCTGGCCGCCGCCCCCATCAAGGCGGCGAAATCCAAGGACCAGTTGGTCATCGGCATCACCCAGTTCCCGTCCTCCTTCCACCCCAATATCGATAGCATGCTGGCCAAGAGCTACATCCTGGCCATGACCCGGCGGCCCTTCACGCTTTACGACACGAACTGGGCGAACGTCTGCATGCTGTGCACCAAGCTGCCGACCATGGAAAACGGCCTGGCGAAACCGGAGCGCGCGCCGAACGGACGCCGTGGCGTCGCCGTCACTTACACCATCCACCCGGAAGCGAAGTGGGGCGACGGGGTGCCGGTGAGCACCAAGGATGTTTTGTTCACCTGGAAGGTCGGGCGGCACAAGAAATCCGGTGTCGGCAACATCGAGTTCTACCGCAGCCTCTACAAAGTCGACGCCATCGACGAGCGGACCTTCACCCTGCATTTCGACAAGCTGACCTTCGAATACAACGCCATCGGCGGTTTCGAGCTGTTGCCGGCCCATATCGACGAGCTCAACTTCGCCGACCCCGTGGCCTACAAGAACCGCACCGCCTTCGACACGGACACCACCAACGAGGGCCTCTACTTCGGCCCCTACCTGATCGCCGACGTGGTCTCGGGCTCCCACGTGGTGCTGGAGCCGAACCCCACCTGGTACGGCAAGAAGCCGCACTTCAAGAAGATCACCGTCCGGGTCATCGAGAACACGGCGGCGCTCGAAGCGAACTTGCTGTCCGGCGGCATCGACATGATCGCCGGCGAGTTGGGCCTGACCGTCGACCAGGCCGTGGCCTTCCAGCGCCGCCACGGCGCCAAGTTCGACATCCTCTACAAACCCGGCCTGATCTACGAGCACATCGACCTCAACCTGGACAACCCGATCCTGGCCGACAAGCGGGTCCGGCACGCCCTGATCCATGCCATCGACCGCCAGGCCATCAGCCAGCGCCTGTTCGCCGGCCGCCAGCCCGTCGCCCATTCCAGCGTCAATCCCCTGGACTGGGTCTATGCCAAGGACATCCCCAAATACCCCTATGATCCGAAGCAGGCGGCGAAATTGCTGAACGAGGCCGGTTGGACGCAGCGCCGCCGCGGCATCCGCCACAACAAGCAGGGCAAACCCCTGCGCCTGGAAATCATGACCACCGCCGGCAACCGGTCGCGGGAACTGGTGCAGCAGGTGTTGCAGAGCCAGTGGAAGGCCGCCGGCATCGACGTGCGTATCAAGAACCAGCCGGCCCGGGTATTCTTCGGCCAGACGGTGACCGAACGGAAATTCACGGGGCTCGCCATGTACGCCTGGATTTCGGCACCGGAGAGCGTCCCCCGGACGACCCTGCATTCGGCCCATATCCCGACGGAGGACAACAACTACGCCGGCCAGAACTATACGGGCTTCAAGAACCAGGAAATGGATGACCTGCTGGAAGTCATCGAGACGGAACTGGACCGCGATAAACGCCGTGTACTCTGGCACAAGCTGCAAACCATCTACGCCAGGGAACTGCCGGTGCTTCCCCTTTATTTCCGCGCCAATCCCTTCATCATCCCGAAATGGCTGACCGGCATCCAACCCACGGGACACCAATACCCCACCACCCATTGGGTCGAGCACTGGGGGGCGCGCTAGGATGACGGAAGGCGAAATCGCCCCGCGCCACATCGTTCGCGGCGTCGCCATGAAGGACATTCCGGCAATGTTCGCGCTCTGTCGGGAGCTCGGCTACGACCCGGTGAAGAAGGGCTTCGGAGACCGCGTCGAACAGGTGATTTCGCAGCCGGACCACGCGGTGTTCGTGGCCGCCGATGACGACGACTCGCCGCTCGGTTTCGTCCACGTCTTTGCCCGCCACGCCATCGAGATCGAGCCCTGCGCCCAGATCCAGGCCCTGGTCGTCGGCGAGGCGGCCCGGCGGGCCGGGGTCGGACAATTGCTAACCGGCGCCGCCGAGCAATGGGCCCGGGCCCAGGGTTATACCTGGATGTCGCTCTATTGCGCGGCGAGTCGCGATGCGGCGCACGATTTCTATGAATCACAGGGGTTCGACGGCAGCGCGAAGGTAACCCGTTTCATCAAGCAGCTCGACTGAGGGGGACGATCATGAAGGCTCAATTCGCGATTCGTAGGCATTGTGGTAGAATCCCTCTCGATACGCTTTGGGAGTCAGAGAGATGGATCACGAGCGCTTTCGGGACTGGTTCTCGCGTGTCGATGAGTTGACGGCGGCGCAGC
>Ga0209568_1000098_pt1 | contig 31059 bp, 16 predicted proteins | sample WorMetOlspDAHAB2_FD_187406 | JGI IMG/M metagenome (GOLD analysis project Ga0209568, IMG submission 187406) | Marine gutless worms symbiont microbial communities from Max Planck institute for Marine Microbiology, Germany - Olavius sp. DAHAB.2... ...
GCGCGACAACTGGCTGTCCAACCGGATCTTCCAATCCGACGACCAAATCGTCGCCCTATGCTGCGAGGCCTGGAACAGGCTCGTCGAACAGCCCTGGAAGATCATGTCCATCGGCATGCGCCAGTGGACCCATGGGTTCTGATCAATGCAGCTTGGTATAAGGCGGTTCGACATGTCCGAAAGAGATAATGACGCATTGCACCTATGCGTCAGGCGCATAACTGGTAGAAGGGCTCGGGGCGAAATTAACCGATAAGGTGATTGCGTCTGGAGCCGGCGGCCGGCCCCGCATTTCGCGGCAGAATCTCGGCAGGGCGGCGAAACGACGGCGCGATCCGCCGCCCGATCCTAGTGGCCGATCTCTTCGATCTTGCGGAGCAGGAAATCGCGAAGCACGGCGATCCGATTGGATTGGCGCAGTTCCTCCGGGTAGACGAAATAGATGTCCACGACCGGTCCACGAACCTCGGGCAAGACCTGCACGAGATTGCCCGTTTCCTGGTTCAGGTAATCCGGCAGCGCGCCGATGCCGATGCCGGCCTGGACGGCCCGGAAGATGGCATAGGTACTGTTGACTCGGAGGAAGGCCCGGCGCCGCTGGCCCGGCGGCTTGCCGACCTCCAAAAGCCAGTTGATGTCGGGAACCGGCATGCGCGCGTCCTCGCCGAACACGACGAGGCGGTGCTCGTCGAGATCCGCCAGTTTCTTCGGCATGCCATACTTCTTCAGATATCCGGGCCCGGCGAACACGTGGTAATGCATGTTCATCAACCGGCGCTGGATGAGATCCGGCTGGGTCGGTGCGGTCAGCCGGATCGCCACGTCCGCCTCGCGCATGGAGAGATCCAGGTCGGTGTCGGTCAGCACGAGGGAAACCTCGATATCCGGATAGTGTTCGAGGAATTCCTTGAGCCTCGACGCCATCCACACCGAGCCGAACGCCACGGTGGTGGTGATCTTCAGCGGCCCTTGCGACCGCTCGCGGCTCTCGCTGATCCGCGCCTCGGCCATGTTCAGCTTGGACAGCACCTCGCGCACGGTGCGATGGAGGATTTCGCCCTGTTCCGTCAGCTTCAGGCCGCGCGCATGGCGATGAAACAGCGGCACCTCGAGACTGTCCTCGAGGGCGCTGACCTGACGGCTGACCGCAGACTGACTGAGATTCAGGCGTTCACCGGCATGGGTGAAGCTGCCGGCCTCGGCGACCGCATTGAAGACGCGAAGCTTGTCCCAGTCCATGTCGTCCCCTGTTCGTCCCGGCGCAGGCGATACCCCCGCTCCTGCGACCGGAACCGTTCAGCTCTGGCGGGTCATTGCGCGGCCACCAGTGTTTCTTGGGTGACCAGGAACCGCTCCGCCTCCAACGCCCCCATGCAACCGGTGCCCGCGGCGGTGACCGCCTGGCGGAAGATCTTGTCCTGGACATCGCCGGCGGCGAAAACACCAGCCACACTCGTCGCGGTGCTGTCCGGCGCCGTGAGGATATAGCCCTCGCCGTCCATCTCCAACTGACCGGCGAACAGCTCGGTATTGGGGGTGTGGCCGATGGCGATGAATACACCGTCCGCCGGGATGTCGCGCATTTCTCCGGTCTTGACGTTGCGCACGCGGACCCCGGTGACGCCGGGCGGATTGTCGGTGCCAAGAATCTCGTCGACAACACTGTCCCAGGCGAATGCGATCTTGGGATTGGCGAACAGCCGATCTTGAAGGATCTTCTCGGCGCGCAGCTCGGCGCGGCGGTGGACCACGGTCACCCGGGTGGCAAAATTCGTCAGGAAGATGGCCTCCTCGGCGGCGGTGTTGCCGCCACCGACGACGACAACCTCGCGTTCGCGGAAGAAGAAGCCGTCGCACGTCGCGCACGCCGAGACCCCGGTGCCCATCAGCCGCTCTTCGCTCGGCAGGCCAAGCCATCGTGCCGACGCGCCTGTGCAGATGACCAGCGTATCGCCGGAGTATGTCGCTCCCGAATCGCCGGTGGCGACGAACGGCCGACGACCAAGGTCAACCGAAACAACGGTGTCGTCGAACATTTGCGTGCCGACACGCGCCGCCTGTTCGTCCATCTGCTCCATCATCCACGGCCCCTGCACCGCTTCAGCGTAACCGGGATAGTTCTCGACGTCGGTGGTGATGGTGAGCTGGCCGCCGGGCTGCAATCCCTTGACCAGGATCGGGTGGCGGTTGGCGCGCGCGGCGTAAATGGCCGCCGTATACCCGGCCGGTCCCGAGCCAAGAATCAGCACTTCACTGTGATGTGTCGCCATCGGATCGCCGCCGAATTCAGTGCCAACAGGGAGCGTCGGGCACGCCATTTTCGCACCCGAGAATGACGGACCTAACATAGAACCGGGTCACGGCGGCGCAAGCCGCGCCTGTGGACAGATACGCTGCGAATCGACCATGACGAAACCCGCTTGCGACCTTGGCGGGCCACGCGGTCTTGTAATATAGTTGCGCGATTGAGGGAGGCTTCGAGGAAAAAATACATGCAGCGGGTCAAGCTCGACAGGATCGATCTCCATATCCTGCGCGATTTGCAGGCCGACGGACGAATCACCAACGTCGAGCTGGCGCGCCGCGCCGGTATCTCGGCACCACCGTGCCTGCGCCGTGTCCGGGCACTGGAGGAGGCCGGTTTTGTGCGCGGCTACCACGCGGACATCGAACCGCGGGCATTGGGATTCAACGTCACCGTGTTCGCTCAGGTCGGATTGTCGAGCCAGGCCGAGCACGATCTCGAAGCCTTCGAGGCCCTGGTCGAAACCTGGCCGGAAGTGCGCGAATGCCACATGCTCGCCGGCGAAACCGATTTCCTGTTGAAGGTGGTGGCCGAGGATTGGGACTCCTATCAGACCTTCCTCACCACCCGGCTCACGGCCGCGCCCAACGTCAGCCACGTCAAATCGGCGTTGTCGATCCGCACCTCGAAGATGCGCCCCGGCGTGCCGATCCGCGTCGACGGTGAGGACGTCGATTGAATTGAACGTTGGCCGGCGATAACGGTCATCGCACCGATTCGTGATCCGGCGTTGGTTGCGGATTGCCGTCTGATCGCACATCTCTCGTCGAGATGAAGGACGTCATCGTCGTTGGAGGATTCGCCATGTCCCTTCGCCGTTTTTTCTTGGCGCTTGCGCTGCCGCTTGCACTCCTGCTGTCACCCACCGGACCCGCCGTCGCGGCCAAGGATCCGATCTACACGGGCCGGTTCAGTGACCTCGCCATCAACGGCTACGATCCCGTCGCCTACTTCTCCGCGGGCAAGCCGGTCGAAGGCAAAAGCACCCACGAGTACAAATGGAATGGTGCCACGTGGCACTTCTCCAGCCAGATGAACCTTGACGCCTTCAAGGCCAAACCCCAAGCCTACGCACCTCAATACGGCGGCTACTGCGCATGGGCGGTGTCCCAGGGCTACACCGCGTCGACCGTTCCGGACGCCTGGAAGATCGTCGATGGCAAGCTCTATCTGAACTATTCGAAGGGCGTCCAGGAACGCTGGCAGCAGGATATCCCCGGCAATATCGCCAAGGGCGACGCCAACTGGCCCAAGGTCCTGGAATAGACGTTGTGCCGACGCGCCAATGAAACGACCCCGCGGTCGTTTCATGCGAAGGCGGCAACGCTCATACGCCGCGCGGGCTAAACCCGACAGCCGACGAATCAGTTCGTCGGCTGACGTGTATCAGGTATAGGGCTCGAGCGCGGCGCGGACGCGTTCGCGGATAGGCACGTCCGCGGATGCCGGCTCGAAGGTCTGGCCCGTGACCGTTTCGAACAGTGCGATGTAGCGGGCGCTGAATTCGACCAGCGTCTCGGCGGGAATCTCCGGAATCGGGTCGTTGTAGAGATCGCAACGGTCGCTGATCCACAGGCGCAGGAACTCCTTGTCGAGGCTTTCCGGGTCCTTCCCGGCGCCGAGACGGTCGGCATAGCTAGCCGTCTGCCAGTAGCGCGATGAATCCGGCGTATGGATCTCGTCGGCCAGGGCGATCCGACCCGAGGGATCGACACCGAACTCGTACTTGGTGTCGACGAGGATGAGCCCGTTCTTCGCCGCGATCTCCCGACCACGGGCAAACAACGCCAGTGCCGTCGCCGAAAGCTCGTACCATTGCGCCTCGGTGAGCAGGCCCTGTTCAACGATCTCCTCGGGGGTGATCGGCGCGTCGTGATCTCCCTGGGCGGCCTTCGTCGTCGGCGTCAGGATCGTTTCGGGCAGCTTCTGGTTCTTGTCGAGCCCGTCGGGGAACGTGATTCCGTACATCTCGCGGCGCCCGTCCCGATACATCGGCCAGATCGACGTCGAGGTCGAGCCGGTCATGTAGTCGCGGACGACGATCTCGACCGGCAGCATGTCGAGCCAGCGCACGACCATGACGTTGGGGTCGGGATAGTCGATGGTGTGGTTGGCGCAGATGTCGGCGGTGGCATCGAACCAGAACCGCGCCGTCTGGGTCAGCACCTGCCCCTTGAATGGCACCGCCGCGAGGACCTGATCGAAGGCGCTCTGGCGGTCGGTGGCGATGGTGACGCGGCGCCCGTCGGCGAGGTCGTAGTTGTCGCGCACCTTGCCCCGCATGTGGCCGGGCAACTCGGGGAAAAAGGCGTCGACCAGGACGTTGTCGATCTGCGCGGCGATCAGGGCGCGGATGCCATCTGCATTCATGGGGATGTGCCGGTAGTTGTGGGGTGGATCAGTTGTAACCGACGTTGACCACTTCGTAGGACTTGGAGCCCCTCGGCGTGGTGACTTCGACAACGTCGCCAAGCGTCTTGCCGATCAGTGCCCGGCCGAGCGGCGACGTCACCGACAGCCGGCCCGATGCAATGTCCGCCTCGTGGCTGCCGACGATGGTGTAGGTGGTTTCCTCGTCGGTGTCCTCGTCGGCCAGTTGCACAGTGGCACCGAACCGGACCACATCGCCGGACATGTTGGTGGTATCGATGACATCGGCGCGGCTGATGATGTCTTCGAGCTCGGCAACGCGCCCTTCGATGAAGCTCTGACGCTCGCGCGCCGCGTGGTATTCGGCGTTTTCCGAGAGATCACCATGCTCCCGGGCCTCGGCAAGCGCGCGAATCACCGCCGGACGCTCCTCGGTCCGCATGCGCTTCAACTCGTCTTCCAGAGTTGCCAAGCCTTCGGGTGTCATGGGGATCTTGTCCATCGGGGCCTCCCCGACCTGCCGCAAAAACTACCGACGCCGCCGCCGTTCCATCAGAGGAACGTCGCCAGGGCAATCTAAGCGAAGTGAACAACGGGTTTCAGAACGACCCGCTAAGATAGAACTGCAACGGAGCCACTTCAAGGCCGTCGCCGTCGCCCAAAGCCTCGATGGCATCGACGGTCGCCGCCGCGCCGGCAATGGTCGTGTAGTGCGGCACATTGTTGATCAGGGCTTCGCGGCGGATGGAAAAGCTGTCGGAGATGGCCTGTGCACCTTCCGTCGTATTGATGACCAGTTGTACGTCGCCGTTGACGATGGCATCGACGCAATGGGGGCGGCCTTGCAGCACCTTGTTGATCGGCCGCACCGCGAGCCCGGCCGCGGCGAGATAGTCCGCCGTGCCGCCGGTGGCCATCAGCTCGAACCCCAAGGCCGCCAAACGGCGCGCGATATCGGCGGCGGCTTCCTTGTCGCGGTCTTTCACCGAGATGAACACGGTGCCTTCGGACGGCAGGACCGTGCCCGCATCCATCTGCGACTTGGCGAAGGCGCGGCCGAAATCGGTGGCGATGCCCATGACCTCGCCGGTGGATTTCATTTCCGGCCCGAGGATGATGTCGACGCCGGGGAAGCGGGCGAACGGAAACACCGCCTCCTTGACCGACATGTGGTCCAGCACAGGCCGGCGGCCGAGCGCGAAGTCGGCAAGCTTTTCGCCGGCCATCACCCGGGCAGCAATCTTAGCGATGGGAACGCCCGTGGCCTTGGCGACGAAAGGAACCGTGCGGCTGGCCCGCGGGTTGACCTCGAGGATGTAGATGTCACCGCCCTTGATGGCGAACTGCACGTTCATCAGCCCGACCACGTTGAGGCCTCGAGCCAGGGCCTCGGTCTGTCGCTCCAGTTCTTCGACCGTATCGGGCGGCAGCGAGTGCGGCGGCAGCGAACACGCCGAATCGCCGGAATGCACGCCGGCTTCCTCGATGTGCTGCATGACCCCAGCGACATAGACGTCGGTGCCGTCGGCAATGGCGTCGACATCGACCTCGATGGCGTCCTGCAGGTACGAGTCCAGCAAAACCGGGCTGGTGCCGGAGACCTGGACCGCGTGGGTGATGTACGTCGTCAGTGCCGCATGGTCGTGGATGATCTCCATCGCCCGCCCGCCGAGCACATAGGACGGCCGGATCACCAGCGGATAGCCGATCTCTGCCGCCACCACCTCGGCCTCGGCCAGCGAACGGGCGATGCCGTTGGCCGGCTGGCGCAGGCCCAGCTGGTGGAGCAGGATTTGGAACCGCTCTCGGTCCTCGGCGAGGTCGATGGCGTCGGGCGAGGTGCCGAGAATGGGGATGTCGGCGTCGGCCAGCGCGTGCGAGAGCTTCAACGGAGTCTGACCGCCGAACTGGACGATCACCCCCTTGAGCGTGCCCTGGCTCTGCTCGACCCGCAGCAGTTCGATCACGTCCTCGCCGGTCAGCGGCTCGAAATAGAGGCGGTCCGACGTGTCGTAGTCGGTGGATACGGTCTCCGGGTTGCAGTTGACCATGATCGCTTCGTAGCCAGCCTCCTTCACCGCGTAGGCCGCGTGCACGCAGCAATAGTCGAACTCGATGCCCTGGCCGATGCGGTTGGGCCCGCCGCCGAGGATGGCGACCTTGGTCCGCGTGGTCGGCTCAGCCTCGCATTCCGGCGGCTGGATGCCGTCGCCCTCGTAGGCCGAGTACATGTAGGACGTCTGCGACCGGAACTCGGCGGCGCAGGTGTCGACACGCTTGTAGACCGGCGCCACGCCGAGCACCTGGCGGCGGAGCGCGACCTCGCCGACGGTCTTGCCGGAAAGCTCCGCAAGGCGCTCGTCGGAGAAGCCCAGGGCCTTCATCCGCGTCATCGCCGGTGCATCCTCGGGCAGGCCTCCCGAGCGCACAGCTTCCTCGGCATCCACCAGGTCTTTGATCTGTTCAAGGAACCATCGGTCGTAGCGACAGGCGGCGTTGACCTCGTCGACGCTCAAGCCCTCGCGGAACGCCTGGGCGATGACCAGCACCCGATCGGGCCGCGGCGAACCCAGCGCCGCCAGCACGGCGTCGCGCGAACCGTCGATATCGACCTCGTTGAGGCCGGTGAGGCCCGTCTCCATCGACCGCAAGCCCTTCTGCAACGATTCGGCGAAGGTGCGGCCGATGGACATGGCCTCGCCAACCGACTTCATCGACGTGGTCAGCAGCGGTGTGGTGCCGGGGAACTTCTCGAAGGTGAACCGGGGAATCTTGGTGACTACGTAGTCGATGGTCGGCTCGAAGGACGCGGGTGTCACACCGGTGATGTCGTTGGCCAGCTCGTCGAGGGTGTAGCCGACGGCCAGCTTCGCCGCCACCTTGGCGATGGGGAAGCCCGTGGCCTTGGAGGCCAGCGCCGACGACCGCGACACCCGGGGGTTCATCTCGATCACCACCATCCGGCCCGTCGCGGGATCGATGGCGAATTGCACGTTCGACCCGCCGGTGTCGACGCCGATCTCGCGCAGCACCGCGAGCGAGGCGTTGCGCATGATCTGATATTCCTTGTCGGTCAGCGTCAGCGCCGGGGCCACGGTCACCGAATCGCCGGTGTGCACGCCCATCGGATCGACGTTCTCGATGGAGCAGACGATGATGCAGTTGTCCGCGCGGTCGCGGACCACCTCCATTTCGTACTCCTTCCAGCCGAGCACCGGTTCCTCGATCAGCACCTGTCCCGCCGGGGACGCGGCAATGCCGCGCGAGACGATGCGCTCGAACTCTTCGGCGTTGTAGGCGATGCCGCCGCCGGTGCCGCCGAGGGTGAACGACGGGCGGATGATCAGCGGCAGGCCGAGCCACTGCAAGACGTCGCGGGCTTCGTCGATGGAGTGCGCAGTCTGGCTCTTCGGGCATTCGAGGCCGATGCGGGTCATCGCCTCGTGGAACAGTTGGCGGTCCTCGGCCTTGGCGATAACCGCGGAATCGGCGCCGATCATCTCGACGCCGTGCTCGGCGAGAACGCCGGTCTCGGCCAGCTCCATCGCCGCGTTGAGGCCAGTCTGGCCGCCCATGGTCGGCAGGATCGCGTCAGGCTTCTCGCGAGCGACGATCTTGGTCAGCTTGCGCCGGGTGATCGGCTCGATGTAGGTGGCGTCGGCCATGCCCGGGTCGGTCATGATCGTCGCCGGATTGGAGTTCACCAGGATCACCCGGTAGCCCTCCTCGCGCAGCGCCTTGCACGCCTGCGCCCCCGAATAGTCGAACTCGCACGCCTGGCCGATAACGATCGGCCCGGCGCCGATGATCATGATCGAGGAGATGTCAGTGCGCTTAGGCATGGGTTAAAACACAAACCGCTTGATGCCGTTCTTCAACGGCGTGGCGTTGAAATTGACTAGCAGGCCAATCGGCAGACCGCTGAGCCTTAGATAGGTCAAGACCTGAGCCTCATGAACCGGCAGCATCCGCTCGACCGCCTTCAACTCCAGCAAAACCCTCTCCTCGACTATCACGTCTGCTCGAAATCCAGGCTCGACGATGATTCCCTTGTAGTGGATCGGGAGAGCGACCTGTCGCTTGAACGCCAGTTCGGACGTCGCAAGTTCATGGCAAAGGCATTCCCCGTACGCGGACTCCAACAACCCGGGTCCGAGGTGCCGATGAACCTCGATCGCAGCACCAATGATTCGCTTGGTGAGAGGGTCGTTCTCCATATCTGTCGGCCGTCATGGCCTCAAACCCAGTTCGACACAGAGGACACTGAGATAGCCACAGAGACCCCAGAGGCTTCGCTACGCGAAGCAAACTTCCGCGCGCTTCGCGCGCAAATCTCTTCTTCCTCTGTGTATTCTCCGTGACCTCTGTGGTCTCTGTGATTCACTTCCCCGCCTCCTCCATCAGCCCGATGAAGCGGTCGAAGAGGTAGTGGCTGTCCTGGGGGCCGGGGGAGGCCTCGGGGTGGTATTGGACCGAGAACACCGGCCGGCCGTCGAGACGGATGCCTTCGTTGGAGCCGTCGAACAGCGAGACATGGGTCTCGACGACGCCCGCCGGCAGTGACTCGCGATCGACGACGAAGCCGTGGTTCTGGCTGGTGATCTCGACCCGGCCGGTGGCCAGGTCCTTGACCGGATGGTTGGCGCCGCGGTGGCCGAGGTGCATCTTGTGGGTCCGCGCGCCCAAAGCCAGGGTCAGCATCTGGTGGCCAAGGCAGATGCCGAACATCGGCAAACCGGTCTCGATCAGTGCCTTGATGGTCGGCACCGCGTATTTGCCGGTCGCCGCCGGGTCGCCCGGGCCGTTTGAGAGGAACACGCCATCGGGGTCGTGCCGAAGCACATCCTCGGCACTGGCCGTCCCCGGCACCACCGTCACCCGGCAGCCGGCGGCGGCGAGGCAGCGGAGGATGTTCCGCTTGGCGCCGTAGTCGATGGCGACGACGTGGAACCTGGGCGAGTCCTGGCGTCCGAAGCCGTTACCCAGGGCCCACGTGGTCTCGTCCCAGGTGTAGGTCTGGCGGCACATCACCTCCTTGGCGAGGTCCATGCCTTCGAGCCCCGGCCAGTTCCCGGCCATGAACTGCAGGGCCTCGGTGTCGATGTCGTCCTCGGGGCTGTGGATCAGCGCCCCCGTCGGTGCGCCCCCGTCGCGGATGCGCCTGGTCAGCCGGCGGGTATCGACACCGGTGATGGCGACCAGGTTCTGCCGCCGCAGCCACTCGTTCAGATGTCCGGCCGCCCGCCAGTTGGCCGGATCGGTGATCGCGGTGCGCAGCACGCAGCCCCGCGCCGCCGGTGTAGTCGTCTCGATGTCCTCGGCGTTGAAACCGACGTTGCCGATATGTGGGAAGGTGAAGGTGATGATCTGTCCGGCGTACGAGGGATCGGTGAGGATCTCCTGATAGCCGGTGATCGAGGTGTTGAAGCAGACTTCGCCGACGGCAACGCCGACCGCGCCCGCGCCCTTCCCCCAATGGACCGAGCCGTCGGCCAGCACCAACGCGGCGTCGGCGCCGGGCGGGCGGGACGGGACGCCGGTTGCCGCAGTAGGCGGCACCGGACTGGGCGGTGCATGTCTCTCGGACATCGGCAGCGGGTCTCCTGCGCCACCCGGAAAACCCGATCGGGCGGGGCGAGCGGCGAACGGATGGGCACCGCCGCCGCGACGATGATCTAATGGAAAGGCGCCGAGTCGTCAAGTCCCTTAACCAAGAAAATTTGTTTAATTTCAATAAGTTAATTTTGATTTGGCGATCGGCCCGGCTGGCGCTTATATGTAGCGTCCCATTTTCGGGGTCCTTAGCCGGAGGGAAGCGATGTTGCGCGCCGAACTGAACGAGGCGCTGAAAGAGGCGATGCGTGCGCGCGACGACCGCGCGACGACGACGCTCAGGCTGGCGCTCGCCGCGCTCAAGGACCGCGACATCGCCGAACGTGGCAAGGGAAACGTCGCCGGCCTCGACGATGGCGGTATCGCCGCGCTGCTCCAGTCGATGGTCAAGCAGCGGCACGAAAGCATTCGCATGTACAAGGAAGGCGGGCGTGACGATCTGGTCCGTCAGGAAACCGAAGAGATCGCCGTGCTGCAGCGATTCCTTCCCGAACCGATGAGCGAAGGCGAAATGGCCAAAGCCGTCGCCGGAGCGATCAAGGAAACCAACGCGGAATCGCTGAAGGACATGGGCCGGGTTATGGGCCTGCTGAAGGAGCGATTCCCCGGCCGCATGGATTTCGCCCACGCCAGCGGCGTCGTACGCGAGAAGCTCGGCGCCTGATCGTTCTCGGCGCCCCGCCGGCGCCGAGTTGCGCCGGGACAGCCCACTGACGGAGGAGAGCGGATCCCGCACCGATGGCTTTCCCGCCGCAGTTCCTGGACGAGTTGCGCGCCCGCGCCGATCTGGCCCATGTCATCGGCCGGCGCGTCAAGCTGATCCGCCGGGGTCGGGAATATGTCGGTCTGAGTCCCTTCCAGAACGAGAAGACGCCGTCGTTCACCGTTGTCCCCGACAAGGGCTTCTACCACTGCTTTTCGTCGGGTGAGCACGGCGACGTCATCGACTTCGTGATGAAGACCGAGGGACTCAGCTTCCCCGATGCCGTCGAGCGGCTCGCCTCCGAAGTCGGCCTCGCCGTCCCCGTCGACACGCCCGAGGAGCGCGAGCGGGCCGAGCGCCGCCAGACGCTCCAGGATGTGACCGAAACTGCCGCCCGCCACTTCGAGAAGATGCTGCGCATGCCGGAGGGCAAGGGCGCCCTTGCCTACCTGCGAGACCGCGGCCTCGACGACGACACAATCTCCCGGTTCCGGCTCGGATTCGCGCCGGACTCGCGGAGCGGCATGAAGGGCGCATTGAGCCGCGAGGGTGTCTCCGAAGGCCTGATGATTGAGGCCGGCCTGCTGATCGCCCCCGAGGAGCCCGACCGACCGCCCTACGATCGCTTTCGCGGACGGGTGATGTTCCCCATCCGCGACCGCCGAGGCCGGGTCGTCGCCTTCGGCGGACGCGCCCTCGGCGATGGTGAACCCAAGTACTTGAACTCCCCCGAGACGCCGCTGTTCCACAAGGGGCGGATGCTCTACGGGCTCGATCTCGCCCTGAAACCGGCGCGCGACGCCGGTACCGTGCTCGTCACCGAGGGCTATATGGATGTGATCGCACTGCATCGCGCCGGCTTCCAGAATGCGGTGGCACCTCTCGGCACGGCGCTGACCGAGGACCAGGTGCAGGAGCTGTGGCGGATCGTTGCCGAGCCGGTTCTGTGCTTCGACGGCGACGCCGCCGGCGGCCGCGCCGCCGCCCGGGCGGCAGAGCGCGTGCTGCCGCTGATCCATGCCGGTCGCGGACTGCGTTTCGCCGCCCTGCCGGAAGGCGAGGACCCGGACAGCCTCATCGCCCGCGGCGGTTCGGCGGCAATGCAGCGCGTGCTCGACGCCGCCGAGCCGTTAAGCGAGGTGGTTTGGCGCATCGAGGCCGCGAGCGCGGCGCGGGCGACCCCCGAGGACCGCGCCGCCCTGTGGAAACGGCTCCGCGGACGCATCTCCGACATCCCCGACGCCGAGTTGAGGCGCGATTTCGAAGCGACCTACCGGTCCCGCGTGTGGCCGGACGATGGGCGCTCGCGGCAACAGGATCGCAGCGGCAAGCGACGCGGCGCGCCACCGCCAGCCACGACGCCGGGCGCGCGGGCCGAAGCCGCTGGACGCGTCGACGCCGAACGCCGCCGCGAGGAGATGCTGTTGGTGTTGGTGCTCAAGTGTCCCGAGTTGTTCTCGCGGATCGGCGAGCAGCTCGGCGCCGTCGCTTTCATCCATTCCGCAAACGAGGCCCTTCGGCGCGGGATTGTCGGAGAGCTGACCGCCGATCCCGATCTCGGCACCGAAGAGCTTGAAGCGCGGCTCCGAGATCAGGGGCACGGCGACGCGATCGATGCCGCACACGGCGGAGCTTTCGTTCGCTGGATGCTGCGGGACGATGGACCGCTGGCGGGCGAGCCCTTCGATGCCATGTTGTCGACCTGGCAGGAATTCGTCGCCATGCGCGAAAGCGACGCCCTCGACGATGACATCCGGGCGAGCATGGATCGGCTCGAAGACGTGTCGGCGGAGGGCACCTTGGATGCCGACGCGTGGGAGCGCCACCGGGCCCTCCTCCAGGCTCGGCTGGACCACCAAGGAGACGAGTAATTGCGTCGAGCCGGCCGCCGCGTTCGCGGCGTGTCGGGATCGTCCCTCAGGAGTGGAATTGGGCCACCGATCTTGACAATGCTGGGTGTGGGGTTTTAAAGACCCCAACGGCTTGTGGGGCCTTGATTCGGCGGGATCGGAACGCCACCTCAGAACTTGCGGACATTCGGAGACCCAGGCGCTTGGGGAGGCGAGGCCAGGGGTGTTCGGGAATTGTTGTTTTGCGCGTGAACCGCGAGGAATCGGCGTCGCGGTGCGGAAAGGGGCGAGCGTTTAATGCAGGGAACGGACCTGAGGGGCCGGGGGATGAGCCGTTGCGCCATGCAACGTCCGACGATCACGATCCGGAGCGTCGTCCGTGCGGGTTAGGCGGGCGCACGCGCGCGGGAACGTCCTCGCGACCTCGGACTCATTGACAGGCATGAACAGGACCCACGGACCGGCCGCGCCCCACGTGCGGCTCGTCATCGGGAGCAAAGACTGAATGGCCACGAAAGCAACCAGCACGGCTGAAATCACCGAAACCCAGGAAGAGGGTTCGGACAGCCCGCTGCTCGACACCCTTGGTGCCGGCGTCAAGCGGCTGGTGGCCCGCGGCAAGGAGCGCGGCTACGTCACCTATGACGAGCTGAACAGCGCCCTGCCTCCCGACCAGGTGTCCTCCGAGCAGATCGAAGACACCATGACCATGCTCTCGGAGATGGGCATCAACGTCGTCGAGAGCGAGGACAGCGAAGAGTCGTCGGCGGCCAGCGAGGTGGTCGAGGCGGAGCTTCCCAGCGGCAATGTCGACGAGAACGAGATCGGCCGCACCGACGATCCGGTACGCATGTACTTGCGCGAGATGGGCTCGGTCGAGCTTTTGTCGCGCGAGGGCGAAATCGCCATCGCCAAGCGCATCGAAGCTGGCCGCGAGATGATGATCGGTGGCATCTGCGAAAGCCCGCTGACCATCCGCGCCATCGTCGGCTGGCATGACGCCCTGGTCGACGACCGCATGCTGTTGCGCGACATCATCGATCTGGAAGCCACCTACGGGGGCGTTCCCGTCGATGCAACGACGGACGGCGAGAACGGCGGCAGCGACGGCGAACAACCGGAAGGCGCGCCCGCCGGGGATGGCGGCAAAAGCGCCAAGGACGGTGGCAACGGTGCCGATTCCGACGGCCCCCGTGAGGTCGACTCTTTCGAGGACACCTCAGACGACGAAGAGAAGGACGGAGAGGACGGTGCCAACGGCGCCGACGGCGAGGACGACGACCCCGACGGCGAGGAGAACAGCCTGTCGCTGGCGGCGATGGAGGCTAAGCTCATCCCGCACGTGGTCGAGACCTTCGAGCAGATCGCCAAGACGTACAACCGCCTTCACCGCGCCCAGGTGCAACGCATCGAGGCGCTTCAGCGGGGCGAAGAGGTCAAACCCTCGCTGGAGAAACGCTACACCAAGATCCGCCACGAGCTGGTCGTGTTGATGGAGGACATCCATCTCAACAACGCCCGTATCGAACAGCTCGTCGAGCAGCTCTACGACCTCAACCGGGCGCTGATCGGCTTCGAGGGAAAGCTTCTGCGCATCGCGGTCAACTGCCACGTCAAGCGCGAGGACTTCCTCGAGCACTACTTCGGCAACGAGCTGGCGCCCGATTGGCTGGAGCAGGTGTCGCAGCTTCCCGGCCGCGGCTGGAAGAAGTTCACCACCAAGCATGTCGACGAGGCCGAGACGCTGCGCGAGGCCATCGGCGAGATCTCCCACGAGGCCGGGCTGCCGGTCACCGAGTTCCGCCGCATCGTCGCCACCGTGCAGAAGGGCGAACGCGAGGCGGCCAAGGCCAAGAAGGAGATGATCGAGGCCAACCTGCGGCTGGTGATCTCCATCGCCAAGAAGTACACCAACCGCGGGCTGCAGTTCCTCGACCTCATCCAGGAAGGCAACATCGGCCTGATGAAGGCGGTCGACAAGTTCGAGTACCGCCGCGGCTACAAGTTCTCGACCTATGCCACGTGGTGGATCCGCCAGGCGATCACCCGGTCCATCGCCGATCAGGCGCGGACCATCCGCATCCCCGTGCATATGATCGAGACCATCAACAAGCTGGTCCGCACGTCCCGCCAGATGCTCCACGAGATCGGCCGCGAGCCGACGCCGGAGGAGCTGGCCGAGAAGCTGTCGATGCCGCTTGAGAAGGTGCGCAAGGTGCTCAAGATCGCCAAGGAGCCGATCAGCCTCGAAACGCCCATCGGCGACGAGGAGGACAGCCACCTCGGCGACTTCATCGAGGACAAGAACGCCGTGCAGCCGCTGGACGCGGCGATCCAGGGCAACCTGCGCGAGACCACCACGCGTGTGCTGGCCAGCCTGACGGCCCGGGAAGAGCGCGTCCTGCGCATGCGCTTCGGCATCGGCATGAACACCGACCACACCCTCGAAGAGGTCGGCCAGCAGTTCTCGGTGACCCGCGAACGCATCCGCCAGATCGAGGCCAAGGCGCTCCGCAAGCTCAAGCACCCGAGCCGCTCGCGCAAGCTCCGCAGCTTCCTCGACTACTGATCCCCGCCGCCGCCAGGGCGGAGAACCGGCCATGGCGCTTGGTCCCGGCAACGGCTTCGACCTGCTGCTCAAGAGTGTTGCCGCCGACGTGCTGCTGCGGCCGTGGTTCGATGACGCGGCGTTGCGCCTGCTCGCCAACTGGTACTTCCCGTTGTCCCGCGCCTGGGCCGCCGCGATTGCGGCGGGCGGCTCGGTCGAGCGGTTCCAAGAGCTCGCCCCCTCCGGTGACCTGACCGGGCGATTGCTGCCTGGCATCCTCAAACAGATGGACCGCCGTCTCCGCCGGCTGGACGAAGCCACCGATGCATGGGAGGAGGCGTTCTTCGGCGACGGACCGGCGACGGCGGAAGTCGAGGCGGCACGGGCGGACGCCGCACAGTCGCTGATGGCGGCGCGGGCGCTGTTCGCGCCGCTGCATCTGGAGCGGCCGTTCGATGCGGTCCAGTGGCAGATCGAAAGTCCGGACTCGGTCACCGCCCGCCACGGCTCCCGCCTCGACCGGCGGGAGACGGCCTTCGAGGAAGCCGCGGCGCACCCGGCGATCGAAGCCTCGCGGACGTTGACCCTCGACCAGCGCGAAGACGGCTGGCTGCGCTTCGCCTCGCCCGTCGCTGGTGTTCACCCATGGAATCGCCATGGAGCCCGAATGGTGGGGCGAGCACACCACGTCGATGACCGCGCTGGTCGACGCCGGCGTCCGGATGATCCGCCCCGAGGGACCGTGGCACGGACGGCGACGTCTCGCCGGGTTCTACGGCGGCGAGCCGGTGCTCGGGCGCGGCCCCGCCGGCCTCCTCGATTTCTTCCATGCCCATGTCGCCGAGATCGGCATCCTGACCGCCTGGGCGCGCGCCACCGGCTCTGGCCCGGTCGCCGTCGGCGGCATCAGCCTCGGCGCACTGACCGCCCAGCTCGTCGCCGTCGCCGCCCGCCACTGGCCCGACGAGATGCGCCCGAACGCCCTGTTCCTGGTGACGCCCTCGCGCTCGCTCACGGCGATCGCCTTCGAGGGCGGGCTCACCGGCGCGTTGGGAGTCCCCGAGGCGCTCGCCGGCGCCGGTTGGACGCCACTCGCCGCCGCGGCCTGGGCGCCGCTGTTGGAGCCCATCGGCGAGCCGGCGATGCCCGTGGACAAAGTCGTCGTCGTCCTCGGCGAGACCGACACCGTGACGCTCTACGCCGAGGGCGAGGCGCTGGTGGGCGACTGGGGCGTGCCTGAGGCCAACGTGTTCCGACGCCCGGCCGGGCATTTCTCCGCCTCGCTCGGCCTCGCCCGCGACGACGCGCCGCTCCGCCGGTTCGTGGAGGTACTGGAGACCCTCGGCTGATCACGCGGGCCGACGTTGAAGATGCGTACGGGGCCGATGCATGCCGGCTGGATTTCTGCTACCTGTTTCCGGCTCGCTGCCACACGGTATCCGGGCCCGTAGCTCAACTGGTTAGAGCCGGCCGCTCATAACGGTCTGGTTGCAGGTTCGAGTCCTGCCGGGCCCACCACCCCGTCCCGCGACCCTGCTGCCAGGCCGGAACTCGCCCGCAGCCGCACGGACCGGGAAGGTTCGGTGGAAGGCAAGGCGCATCGCGGAGCGTCCTACGTTCTGGGCGGTTGCCGCAGCCCGGATCGCCAATACCGGTGCCCAAAATCGAAATCCGAGCGCCCTCCCCGTCGCTCAGCGGTCCTTTTTCGCCACCGCAAAGTGCGCCGGGAAAACCATCGGTTTGACATCAGCGGAGGGCCGGGGGAGCCCGCCAACACACTTCAGAAGACACTTGATAGGGGAATTCTTCTATCTTTTTGATAGTCGTTCTCGAAAATTCAAGGATTCCTAAGGTGTTTTCGTCATCGGTATTGACGGCATGGCGTCGCTATCCGAAGATTTGAGACTGCCCGGCGTTCAGACAGTTGGTCGGGCAAAAACGCGGTTCGCGTAGCCACGGACCGCTGTTCGAGGGAGATCGACACCCGCCGTTCCGGAGAGCGCCGAAAGAAGCGGCGCCGGAGGGGAGCGGTATGGGGTGTCCGAGGAGTCCGGGGTCCGTCCGCGATTGACGATTCCGCCGAACGATCGTTTCGACCGGCCGGCGGGCGCGGAGTGTGGTGGTCATGGCGGCTCCCTCGGACCCGTTGTTCGCCAGCCAGTGGCATCTGAACAACGCCAGCGGCGTTGACCTCAACGTCCTGCCCGTTTGGGATCCGGGTTCTGGCGCGGCCTATACCGGCGCCGGCGTCAGCGTTCTCATCTTCGATGACGCCGTCGAAATCGATCCACTCGGCGGGCACGTCCATTCCGACTTGGACGACAACTACGCCCAAGACGGCAGCGGCAATTTCCTTCATCTGACGATCGGTGGCGTCACCTACGCGCCGACCCCCATCGACCGCAGCGGCACCAGCTTCTCGGATGCCCACGGCACCCAGGTCGCCGGGATCCTGGCGGCCGAACGCAACGGCGAGGGCGGCGTCGGGGTCGCCTACGATGTCACCTTCACCGTCGCGCCGATCTTGCGTTCGGATACGCCGGCGCCGATGGTCGGAGCGCTGGAGCGCAGCGTCGATTTCGACGTCACCAACCATAGTTGGACGTTCCAGATCGACTTCGAGGACAACTTCGACGCCGCCGGCTGGTCCGGTTTCGCGGCGGCGCTGGAAAACTCAGCGACGGCCGGCCGGGGCGGCCTCGGCACGGTGAACGTCAGCGGGGCCGGCAACGACCGCCAGGACGGCTCCGACACCAACTACCACAGCTTCGAGAACTCGCGGTTCACCGTCACCGTCGCCGCCGCCGACGAGACCGGCTCGATCGCCCCCTACAGCCGGCCGGGGGCCAACATCCTGGTGAGCGGCCTGTCCGACGACGGAGCGGGAAACGGCGAAATCACCACCACCGACCTCTTAGGTGCCGACGGCGAGAACCCCGCGGCCAGTCCCGACGGCGATTACACGTCGGGCTTCGGCGGCACATCGGCGGCGGCGCCGCAGGTGAGCGGCATTGTCGCGTTGATGCTGGAGGCCAATCCCAACCTCGGCTGGCGCGATGTCCAGGACATCCTGGCGTACACCGCCCGCCACACCGGCAGTGCCATCGGCGGGCCGCCGACGGGAGACGAACTCTACTCCTGGGCGTTCAACGGTGCGGCCGACTGGAACCTCGGCGGCCTGCACCACAGCAACGACTACGGCTTCGGCCTCGTCGACGCCCGCGCCGCCGTGCGCCTGGCGGAGAGCTGGACCCTGCAATCGACGTCGGCCAATGCCATCGACGGCGGCACCTTCACGACGGGCCAGATCCTCACCGTCCCCGACGGCAGCCAGACCCAGCTTCAGTTCTCCTACGGCGGCTCCGTACGCACCGAGTCGGCGGAAATCACGCTCACCATCGAACCCTTGGGCGGCGTCGACCACCAGCCGGGCGACCTCAGCCTTGTCCTGGTCAGTCCATCGGGCACCGAGAGCACCATCTTCAACCGACCGGGCTTCCATCCCTCCGGCGATCCCGACGGCGCCGAGACCTTCTTCGGCGGGTCCGAGACCCTCACCTTCACCTTCCGCAGCGAGGCGTTCCGGGGCGAGAACGCGCAAGGCACCTGGACCCTCCGCGCCGAAGACCACAACGCCAACGGCCTGCGGGCCGTCATTTCCGACATCGCCTTCACGGCCCATGGCGGTCTGCCGCGGTCGGACCTCGTTTATGTCTTTACCGACGAGTTCGGCGCCATGGCGGCGCTGCCGGGCGAAAGCGGCCGGACAACGCTGACCGACGGCCCCGGCATCGACACCATCAACGCGGCGGCCGTCTCGAGTGCAGTCGACATCGACGTCGCCGCCGGCCAGACGAGCACGCTCGCCGGGGGAAGCTTCACCATCGGCGCGGCGACGCTAATCGAGAACGCCATCGGCGGCGACGGCGACGACACGATCGCCGACAACACCCAGGCCAACGCGCTTTCGGGCATGCGCGGCGACGACACCCTCGATGGCGGAGCGGGCGACGACACCATCGATGGCGGACCAGGTGCCGACAGCCTGACCGGTGGCGCGGGGGTCGACCTGGCGTTGTACGAGGCCTCGGTCGACGCGGTCAGCGTCGACCTCCAGACTGGCACGGGCGTTGGGGGAGACGCCGAAGGCGATACGCTCGGCGGAATCGAGAACATCTCGGGTTCCATGAACGATGACACGCTCATGGGCTCGATCGACGCCAATCATCTCCTTGGTGGCGGCGGCAACGACGTGCTCCGAGGCGACCACGGCCTCAGCTTCGTCGCAACCGATTCGGCACTCGTCAACGGACTCGGCGGACCGGTCGGTTTCGGCGAAGCGGTGTTCGACGGCATCGACGACGCCGTGCTTGCCGTCGGCCTGATCACCCCGTTCAAGCTGGGCGGCACGACCTACGCGGACATCACCATCGACAGCAATGGCCGCATTCTCCTCGGATCGGGTCCTTCGGATTTCTCTGCGACCGAAGCAGAATTCCTTGCTTTCCCGCTGATTGCCCCGTTCTGGGCCGACGCCCAACTCACCGGTTTGCCCGGGGTCCCAAGCCCGGGAGGCAATTCCACGGGCGCCGACGCGATCTTCATCGACCAGGTGGGCGGCGACGTTACCGTGACCTGGGACGACGTTCGGGCGTTCGGCGACGGCACGGATACGTTCAACGCCTTCCAGGTTCAGCTCCTCGACCGTGGCGGCGGCGACTTCGACATCGTCTTCCGCTACGAGGACATGAACTGGAATACAGCGACCTCCACCCCCAGCAACCTGGCGGGCATATCCGATGGCCAGGGTCAATCGGTCGTCATCGCTCAGGAGACCCCGGACGGCGGTGACGACCCGCCCGGTCAACAGACCAGCACCCAGCTCGCGACCGGCTCCAATATTGGTGTCGCCGGTGCGTGGGGGTTCCTGGTGCGCGACGGCGCCATCATCGATCCGGGCGCGCAGCCGCCCGGCGATGACACGTTGACCGGCGGCCTTGGTGACGACGAACTGCTCGGCAGCGCCGGAAGCGACATCCTGGATGGCGGCGGCGGCGACGATACGTTGCGGGGCGGACTCGGAGACGACACCTTCTCCGGCGGCGACGGCGGCGACACCTTGGACGGCGGCGTCGGTGAGGACACCGCCGACTACCAGAACAAGTCCGCCGCGGTTTCGGTCGCCCTCGCCACGGGATTGGCGGAATCGGGCGGCGCCGAGACGGACGTGCTCATCGGCATCGAGCATGTGATCGGCTCGGCGCACGACGACACCATCTCCGGCCAGGATTTTTTCGCCAACACCCTTGCCGGCGGCGGCGGCAACGACACCCTCGACGGCCTCTCGGGCGACGATTCCCTCGACGGCGGTGGCGGCGACGACACGCTGGAGGGCGGCGCCGGCGGCGACAGCCTCGGCGGCGGCGCGGGATCGGACTGGGCCGCCTATACGGGCTCCTTGGCCGGGGTGTCCGTCAATCTCGGCACGAACCAGGCAACGGGCGGCGATGCCGCAAGCGATACGTTCAGCGGGATCGAACATCTTTCGGGCTCCGGCTTGAGCGACACGTTGACCGGCGACGCCGGCGCCAACTCGATCACCGGAGGCGGCGGCTTCGACGTCATAGAAGGCGCTGCTGGAAACGACGTTCTCGACGGCGGGAGCGACGACGACACCCTGACCGGCGGCCAAGGCGACGACTCCCTCGTCGGCAGCGGCGGTGCCGACTTCCTTTACGGCAGTGCCGGCGACGACACGGCGGTGATGACCGGCGATCTGGGTGACTACACGTTCACGGCAACCGGCCTCCGTGGCCGGACCAGGATCTCAGGTCCCGGCGACGGCACCGACATCGTGGTCAATGTCGAATCGGTGGCCTTTTTGGATGGCCAGTCTGCGCCGACCCGCGTCGTCACCATCGAGCAGCCGGACAACTCCGGATTCCAGATCAACACCTTCGGCCTGAGCCTCGGCGACCAGAACGATCAGGCCGCCGCCACCTTGGAGGACGGCACCACGCTGGTGGTCTGGAGGGGACCGAATCTGGCGTTCCCGACCGAGGACGGTGTATTCGGACAACTCCTCGACCCCGACGGCGGGCCGCTCAACGGCTCGACCCAGTTCACAATTCTGGACACGATCCCGGCCGCGGGGTCCGACGTCCGATCACTGACCGTCGCTCCGTTGAGCGATGCGTCCTTCGGGGACGGTTTCGTCGTCGCCTGGTATCGCCCCCAGGGCATCGGCGTACCGGCCCTCAAGGAGTTCGTGGTTCTCGACGCCGACGGCGATGTTCAGACGCCGCTCACCGCCACCACGACCACCGTCGATGTTGAAAGCCGCCTGTTTGCGGTCCCCCGCGCAAACGGCGACTTCGTCCTCGGTTGGGACGTCCCCGACGAGGACTTCTTCCCCGGTGATATCTATGTCGAGCAGATCAGCGACGCCGGAGTCTTCCAGGGCTTCAACGTCCTGGCAGAAGTGCCGGACCAATTCTTCCCGGTCGCAGCACCGCTCGCATCCGGCGAGTTCGTTGTCGCATGGGTCGAGGGGAATTCAACCATCGGCGCCCGTCGAGTGGACGCCACGCTCAATCCTGTCGGTACCACATCGACCGTCTCGCTGACGTCGACGTTGGTGGGCGCCGAACCGATCTCCGTCGCCGGACTCGCCGACGGTGGGTTCGTTGTCGTTTGGGACGAGTTCAACGAAAACCGCGGCCGAATCGGCGGGCAGCGGTTTGCCAGCGACGGGACGCCCGTCGGCGCCACCTTCCTGGTCAACGAGGATTTCGGCAATCTCACCGTCGATCAGTCCCATGTGGCGGGGCTCGCCGACGGCGGATTCGTTGTTTCCTGGCGTGACGACCGCGAGGGTGGAACCGAGCTGAACGTGTACTTCCAGATGTTCGACGCCGACGGCAACAAGGTCGGCGGCAACGTTCTGGCGAACACCCTTCAAAGCGGCAATCAGGCTTCGCCCTTCCTCACGGCGATGCCGGACGACGGGTTTCTCGTCACGTGGGTGTTCGACCAGGGTGCCGGGGGCGCATCGGTCGGCGAGGACGTGGTCGGACAGTATTTCGATTCCGAAGGCCGCACCGTCGGCTTGGTGAGTGTGATCGGAACGCCGGACTCCGATGTCCTGCGAGGCGGCGACAGCAATGAACGGCTGCTTGGCGAAGGGGGAGACGACTCGCTGGATGGCGGCGCGGGCGCCGACAGTCTCGAAGGCGGCGACGGCGACGACTACCTGTTCGGCGGCGCGGGCGGCGACCTGCTGTCCGGCGGCGACGGGATCGACACGGCCGACTTCTCCGATGCCGTCCAGGACATCGTCGCCAACATGGAGACGGGACAGGTCTTCGATGGCCTGATCGCGTCCGATTTCATCGTCGGGATCGAGTCGCTGATCGGCGGCGGCAACAACGACACCTTCCTGACGGCCAGCGGTTCCGAGACCATCGACGCCGGCCGCGGACTCGACACGATCTTCGCCAGCGAGGGCGACGACTCGCTGATGGGCGGTGGCAGCGTCGACGTGGCCGTCTTCGGCGGAAGCGCCGGCGACTACGCGTTTACCGCCGGATCGCCCGGTACGACGGTCGTCACCGACGGCAACACCGCCGACGGCGACCAGGGCACCGATGTCCTGGGTGGGATCGAACAGGTCGACTTCGATGACGCGACGGTCCAGTTGCTGTCGGCCGAAACCCAGGTGACGTCGGCACCGGCCGGATCGATCGGCACGCCGGCGGTCGCCGGATATTCGGACGGAAGCCGTCTCATCGTTTGGACCGAAGACGACGGGGTATCCGAAGGCGTTTTTGGCCGTCGGTACGACCTGGACGGCACGCCGATCGGGGATGCGTTCCGTATCGATTCCGGTGCCAGCACCAATCCACGTTCCGTATCGATCGCCGACATCGACGGCCTCGGCACCGTCGTCGCGTGGACGGGACACGACGCGGGCGCGGGTGTCGACGCCCCGTTCGCCCGGCTGTTCGATTCCGATCTGAATCCGATCGGAGCCGGTGACATCCGCCTCGACCCCACCGACGATCCCCACGGCGAGCGCACGGTCGTTGCCAATCTTCCGGGCCTGGGCGGGTTCGTCGCCGCATGGAGCCGCGATACCGCCGGCGGCCGGGGGGTCTTCGCGCAACGTTTCGACTCGAGCGGCACGCCTCTGGAGCCCGAGATCGAGCTTTCCCCCGGATTCGGGTTTCACGACCTGCCGACGGTGTCCCCTTCCGACGACGGCGGATTTGCGGTCGCCTGGATCGACGGCGTCAACGTCAATGTCGCGTCCTACGATGCCTTTGCATCCGAGCGCTACACAACGACGGGCGTGGTGAGCGCTCCCGGGTTCGCGAACTACGCCCCTCCGGCCCTGGGCGTGATTCCCGACGGCAGCGCCCTCGTCGCGTGGTCCGGCGAAGCCGCCGGAAGCACAGACAGCGACATCATCGGCGCCCGGTTGGATCCCTTTGGCAACCTGTTCGGGATCGTGCAGGACGGGCAGGTCGTCACCACCGTCATCCTGACGCCCCAGGACGAGATCGCGGGATTCCAGATGGATCCCGTCTTTACCCCCGTCGGCGGCGGGCACCTCATGCTCACCTGGCGAACGCTCGGCTTCGTCGGCGCCGAGAAACTGGGCGCTCAGCGGATCGCGCCGGATGGCCTGTTCCTCGAGCGGAATGGCGGAGAGATCCGTGCCGATCCCTTCGACGTTGGTGGCATAACCACCTGGGGCGCGCAGAACCTTTCGGCCGCACCGAACCAGGATGATGGCCTCGTCTCCGTGTGGTCGGGCCGGGACACCAATGGCAACGACGGTGTCTTTTTTCGGCTGTTCGATCACGGTCCGCTTACGGGGATGGACCAGATCGTCCAGTCGGGCCTCGTCGTCACCGGTGAGCGTGGAAACCTGGATCTTGACGACCCGGCCGGAGACGACACCCTCGTCGGCGGCGGCGGCGATGACCTGATCGACGGACGCGGCGGCCCCGATGTCCTTGCCGGCGGCGGTGGTGACGACGTCCTCCAGGGAGCGGACGGCCTTGACACCGCGACCTATGCAGGGGACCCGGCGGGCATCGGCCAGCGCGGTCACCGATGGCCACGGCGGAACCGATACGCTGGTCTCCATAGAGACGGTCGTCGGCTCGGCCTTCGAAGATGCGTTCCTCGTCACCGACACGTTCCCGACCCTGGATGGCGGCGACGGCCACGACACGCTCGATTTCTCGACCTTCGACGACCCCGAGGACATCGGTTCCGGCATCTTCGTCGGTGTGAGCGCCGATCTGCGGCAGGGCGAGGTTACCAAGGGACAGATCAGCGGCAAGACGCTGCTGGGCAATTTCTCATCGATCGAAAACGCCCAGGGATCGCCCTATGCCGACCAGTTGCTGGGCACCGTCGACGACAACACGCTCTCGGGCGGCGGCCACAACGACCTCCTCGTCGGACGCGTCGGCGACGACACGCTGACGGGCGGTCCTGGAAACGACGTCCTGGAGGGCGGTTTCGGTGACGATGTCGCCATCTTCAGTGGCGCCATGGACACCTACCGCATCCTTGCCAACCGCTTTCAAGTCAGCCTCAACGACGATGCGCCGACTGTCGACGGAGACGATGGTTTCGACGACGTCTCGGGGGTCCAAACGCTTCGTTTCAAGGACGGCGACCTGCTGATCGAGACCCGTGAGACGGGCGAAGACATCGCCGTCAATACCCAGACGGGCAACGACCAATCCCAGCCCTTCGTGTCGACCAGTCCGGATCCGGGCTTCTTTTTTGGTGACTGGGGAGTCGTCTGGCGCGCCGTCAGCGACGACGGCAGCACGACGTCCATCCGCGGCCAATTCTATGATTCGGGGGGGGCGGTGCCGGTTGGTCCGACACTCGAATTCGCCGCCGTCGATTCCGCGACCGGCGATCTGGCCAATCCCAGCATCGTCATCAGGGGGTTTGACAGCAACTTCCTGACCTGGGAAGCGCTCAACCAGGATGGCAGCGGCTGGGGCGTGTTCGGCCGGCTGTTCGACGATGCGGGAACGCCTCAATCCGCTCCCGTTCAGATCAACACGTTCACCAACTTCGATCAGCAGAGCCACGCCACGTCGCGGCTGTTCGTTGGCGACAACGGCGGCCACATGTTGACGGTCTGGGTGTCCCAGGGCCAGGACGGCCCGGCGGGCATCTACGCCCAGAGAATTGGCGGTCTTGGCGAACTGGTCGACCGGCACGGCTTCGGGCCCGGCGCCGATGAATTCCGGGTCGACACCGACACGGCGGCAATAAATTCCAATCCCGCCGTGGCGACGCTTCGTCTCTCACGCGTCGCCGTCGCCTGGGAATCGGAGGACGTGGGCACCGGCGTCCAGACGATCATGCTTCGCCTGTACGATCCGGGACTCGAATCGATCGACGTTCCCTTTGCCGTCGACCCGAATTCCACCGGCAATCAATCGAACCCGGTGGTGCTCGGCCCCTTGAGCGACCCCAGCAGCAAGTTCCTGGTCGCGTGGGAGGAACAGGGCCGCGACGGCGACGGCAGCGGCATCTTCGCGCGGCAGTTCCAGGTCGTCGAGAACGAGTTCGGTATCCCCACAGGAGCTGTAGCCCTCGGCGATACCTTTCAGGTCAATGAGACAACCGAGGGCGACCAGCGGGTTCCTGGAATCGTCGAGAACACCCAAGGCGGCGGGTTCGTTTTTACGTGGCAATCGCCCGACAGCGGGAACGACAGCTCCAACACAGACATCTACGCCCGGGTTTTTGACCCCGACGGCAACGCTATTTCCGGCGAGCTCAAGATCAACGCCCACGGCGACGGACGTCAGGAAGCCCCCGTCATTGGCACCCTGAACAGTGGTAAGGGGTTCTATGTCGCCTGGCAGTCGGACGGACAAGACGGCGATGGTCTCGGGATCTTCGCCCAGCAGTTCGACCCTGACGGCAACCCAGTTGGCCTGACAGTCATCCGCGGCACGGACGCGAACGACGTGATTCACATGAGTACCAGCGACGAGATCGCTGAAGGCGCGGGCGGCGACGATACGCTTTCGGGGAACGACGGTGCGGACACCCTCGACGGCGGGGCCGGCCTGGACTCCGTCGACTATGGCCATGACAACCTGTTCGGCGGCTTCGCCGTTGTCGTCGATCTCGGCACCGGCACCGGCGTCGATCCGTTTGGCGACACCGACACGCTGATCGGCATTGAGCGTGTCATCGGCACAGGCGTCAACGACACGCTGATCGGCAGTGATGGCGCCGACATCCTGCGCGGCGGTGATGGCAACGACTTACTTGAAGGCGGCGCGGGAACCGACACCGCCGAATTCGCTGGCTCGGTCGGCGACTACACCATTGTCGGCGACGTTTCGGCCATGACGGTCACGGGGCCCATCTACACTGACACGCTCTCCGGCATCGAGCGGCTGCGGTTCGACGACGGCACGTTCTTCCCCGATCCGCTGCCGAACGCGGCGCCGGTGCTGGCCGTCGCCGATCTGGTCGGCATCGCCGGTGTCGCCGCCCCGGCCGGCGATCTCGCTGATCCATCGGACCCCGACGGCGATCAGATCGGCGTCTGGTCGTTCCAGGACCAGACGTTCGGTGGCGGGCGGTTCGAGATTTCAGGCCTCGGCGATCCGGTGTTCGAGGACGGGTCGCTTAAGTTCAAGGACGGGGACGACACCCTTGTCACGGTCACCGGCGGCGTCAACGCCGACACGGCGGATGGCCTCGCCAACGAACTGGGAACCATCACCGTCGTCGCGGATAGCCTTTCGCACGTGACTTTCGCGCCGGGTAGTGCCGGCAACGCGGATACCCTGGCGGTCCAGGTGGAAGACGAACTGGGTCTCACCGGTCCCTGGGAAACGCTGACCTTTACTACCGTCTCGGCGACACTGTCCAACGGTTACTTGTCCCAGGTGCTGGCCTCCGGGTCGAACCGCGGCAGCGAGTTCGGCGCCAGCGTGGCGCTGTCGGCGGACGGCCAGTACGCCGTCGTCGGCGCCCCGGACGCCGACCTCGCCGGCGACGACAACCAGGGTGCGGTCTATCTCTACGAATGGGACGGCGCGGCCTGGACAGAACAGACACTGACGCTTGGCACACCGGCACCAGGGGCGGGGCTCGGCGCTTCAGTCGACATTTCCGATGAAGGGACGCGGGTGCTCGCCGGCGCGCCGGGTGACCTCAGCGCCGGCGACGCTGGTGGCGCGTTCGTCTTCGACATTGCCGGGGGCGGCAGCGTCACCGAGACCGCGCTGACCAATGAGGGCGGAGGCGCGATTACCGGACGGGGTCTGTCTGTGGCGCTGTCGGCCGATGGCGCGACGGCGCTGGTCGGTGCGGCGCAGGGGTCGGCAACGGTCTACGAGACCGACCCGGTGACCTTCCAACTGAACGGCAGCGTTCTGACCTCCGGCGATGGCGGCGGCGGTGTGGCGCTGTCGGCCGACGGCACGCGCGCCGCCGTCGGCTCGCCCAACGACGACCTGCCGGGGAGCATCGATCAGGGCTCGGTCTACGTCTTCGATCTCGTCGGCGGCACGTGGACCGAGGACGCGCGTCTCGTTCGTGAGATGGGCACGGGCCTGGAACGCTTCGGCGAGACGGTGGCGCCGATGCCCGCCTGTTCGCGCCGCCGCCGACCCCCTACGCCGTCGCCACGGCCGGCCCCGATGTCCTCGCCGTTGATGACGACGCGCCGGCTGTCGGGCTGTCCGCGTTGGTGCTCGGCAACGACACCGATGCCGGCGGCGGCCCGCTGGAACTGATCGGCATCGACACGACCGAGACGATCGGGACGGTGGGCTTCGACCGGGACGCGCAGACGCTGACCTACGAGGCGGGGGCGCTGCAGAGCCTCAACCCGGGCGAGGTTGGTCCAGATTCCTTCGGCTATATCGTCCGCACCGAAAGCGGCGCCATCGCGCGGGGCACGGTGGACGTCACCGTGACGGGCACCGACAACGCGCCGGAAACGTTCCTGCCCAACCATCAGACCTCGCCGGCGGATACGGCGCTGATCCTCCGGCGGATCGACGCCGACGATCCGGGCAACGTGCCGTTCGTCGCCGACCCGGACGCCGGCGAGATCGTCACCACGGTTCTGACCGTCGATACCGGCACGCTGACCGTCGCGCCCGGCAGCGGCGCGACCGTGCAAAACGACGGCACGGCGGCGGTGACCATCACCGGCACCGTCGATCAGGTCAACGCGGCGCTTGGCGGCGATGCCGGCGGTCCGGGCCTGACCTACACGCCGTCGCCCGCGTTCACCGGCATCGTCACGATGACGGCGACCACCACCGACGACGGCGGCAACGAGGACAGCGCCTCGACGACCATCGGCGTCACCGGGGCCGTGGATCTGTACGGCAACCTGACCGTCGAGCCGTTCCGCACCGTCGAGATCAGCGAGACGCTCGATGCCGCTGACCTCTTTGTCGACGATCTCCTCGAAGAACACCGCGCCGACTGGTTCCGGCTCGATGTCGGGCCCAACGACCAGGCCGACATCGACCAGTTCCTGCTGTATGTCGAGATCACCTCGGACGACGGACTCCCCGTCGACACGACGGCCGACGACGTTTTGGTCTATGTCGCCGAAGCCGGGACCACGGACTGGGACCTGCACCAGACGGGCCCCACGGACGACGAAGTCATCGCGCTTGCAGCCGGTCCCAACCGCGGCCTGTACGTCGGTGTCGCGATCCCGGCGGCGCCGGCCTCGACAATCGACTACGACCTCACGATCAGCCTCTTGCCACGGGGCTTCGGCGGCCGTCCGGATGAGCCGACACCGCTGAGCGCGTTATCGGTGGCGCAGATCGCCGCGGTGGACGAAGACCGGGTCGGGTCGACGCGACCGCGACCCGACGGCGACACCGCCTATCACTTCGGCTACGCCGGCAGCGACACCCTGACCGGAACCCAATTGCAGGACATTCTGTACGGCGGCTTCGGTGTCACCGACGGCAGCTTCGCCGACCGCGATACGATCACCGGCAGCGACGCCAACGACCTGATCATCGGCGGTGTCGACGACGACACGGCGGACGGCGGCCTGGGCGAGGACGTGGCGTTCTTCAAAGGCGCGCGGTCGGAGTTTGCCGTCACCAAGACGAACGGCGTCGTGACGGTCGAACATCTCGACGGCGGCATGTTCGGTACCGACACGCTGACCAACGTCGAGCTCCTGTGGTTCGGGGATGGCGAGGATCCGGAGGCGGACGACGTCGTCGGCGTTGGAGACAACGGCAGCGTCAACGACGACCTGCTCGTCGGCACAACCGGCAACGATGCCGTTGATGGCCTGGCCGGCAACGACACGATTTCGGGCCTGGACGGCGACGACACGCTGACCGGCGGCGACGGCGACGACACCGTCGATGGGGGTCCCGGTCTCGACCTGATCGTCGGCGGATCGGGCGCCGGCGACGACACGTACATAGGCGGTCCCGATGCCGACACGGTCAGCTACGCCAGTACGTCGGCCGGTGTCGTGGTCGATCTGGCCGCGGGGACAGCCACGGGTTCGGAGATCGGCACCGATGGCTTGAATGGGATCGAAGTTGTCGTTGGCGGATCGGGAGGCGACACGTTGACCGGTGGCGACGGCGACAACGTGCTGTCCGGCGGTTTCGGCGGCGACATTCTGGTGGGCGGTGCCGGCGCCGACGTGCTGTTCGGCCACAACGCCGCGGGCGAAGTTCCCCAGGTCTTTTCCGATCCCGGAGTGTTCCCCGAAGTCACCGAGCTGGTGGACATCGGCGATCTATCTGTGCCCGGGGACGGCGCGCTGGGACTGCTGGCGGCCGACCGGGCACTGGGTGAAGACGCCGTCGCCACCTTGACGTTCGCCGGCGGGATCTCCGGCTATCACAACTCGATCGGCACCTATACGGTCGCCGCCGACGGCACCATCGGCGACGTGTCGATGGCCTTCGCCGACGTCAAGGCTGTGGATGTCGGCGATACCGCCAGTGTCGGCCTGCCGGGTGGCGGCGGTGCGGCGTTCGGGCTGTTCCTCATTGTCCACGGCGCCGGTCTCAACGGCGGCTATGCGGGACTGAACTTCGACGTTGGGACCTTGAGCTTCGTTTTCGACCACGGCGGCGCGGGCGAACGTGCGGCCAAGGTCAGTGACGCGCCGGCAGAGATCTCCCTTGTGTTCGACGACGGCGCCGGCCAGACGGTGCTCGAGGGACCGGTGGTCCACGCCACCGACCGCGGCGGCCCCGCCGACCTCAATGCCGACGGCGAAGTGCATGTCGCGGGCGGCCGGATCACCGCCGGCGAGACCACCGCGCTCCGGGTCGGCTTCGAAGACCAGCCGGGCAGCGGCGACGGTGATTTCAACGACGTGATCGTCGACGTCGCGATCCATCCCGGCACCGCCTCCGCCGACGACACGCTCGCGGGCGGCGCTGGCGACGACACCCTCACTGGCGGCATCGGCGAGGACGTGTTCCAGTTCGGCGCCGGCGGCGGCACCGACCGCATCACCGACTTCTACCAAGCTGCATTGATCGTGACTCATTAACGGCTTGTTGATGGATGGCGTGATTCAAAGGGTGGGAAACGGTAGAGGAGTTTCCCATGGGCCTGGCCATTCCCCTTCGCTCGGACTACGACGGAT
>Ga0209568_1000099_pt1 | contig 30982 bp, 33 predicted proteins | sample WorMetOlspDAHAB2_FD_187406 | JGI IMG/M metagenome (GOLD analysis project Ga0209568, IMG submission 187406) | Marine gutless worms symbiont microbial communities from Max Planck institute for Marine Microbiology, Germany - Olavius sp. DAHAB.2... ...
CAGCGATTCCACCGCTACCCGGGCCGTGAAATCCGCCGTGAACCGGCGCCGTTTCCTCATCGTGTATTCCTCCGTCATCCGGTGAAATACACCTTAACCCCCTGTCCGCTTTTCCGGGACCACCTCACATGGTACTACAACAACGCCATCGGCCGGCCGGAGAAGAAGAAGATCATCTCGCGGATCAAGGCCTACCACGGGGTCACGATCGCATCCGCGAGCCTGACCGGCCTCCCCGCCAATCACGCCGCCTTTGATCTGCCGCTGGACCAGATCAAGCATACGGACTGCCCGCATCACTACCGGTTCGGGGAGCTGGGCGAGAGCGAAGAGGACTTTGCCACACGGCTCGCCGAGAGCCTGGATGCGCTGATCGTCGCCGAAGGACCGGAAACGGTCGCCGCCTTTTTTGCCGAGCCGGTCATGGGAGCCGGCGGCGTGATCGTTCCGCCGGCGACATACTTCGACAAGATCCAGCCGGTGCTGAAGCGACACGACGTGCTGCTGGTCGCCGACGAAGTTATCTGCGGCTTCGGACGGACGGGAAACCTCTGGGGCTCCCAGACGTTCGCCATCCAGCCGGACATGCTGACCACGGCCAAGGCACTGTCATCGGGATACCTGCCGATTTCAGCATTGATGATCTCGGAACCGATCTGGCGGGCGATGGTCGAACAAAGCGACCGTGTCGGCATGTTCGGCCACGGCTTCACCTATTCGGGCCACCCCGTTCCGGCGGCGGTTGCCTTGGAAACCCTCGATATCTACGCGGAACGCGACATCGTCGCCCACGTCCGCTCCGTCGCTCCGGTGATGCAGGATGGCCTGCGGCGTTTCGCCGACCACCCCCTGGTCGGGGAGGTCCGTGGGATCGGCCTGGTGGCGGGCGTGGAGATCGTCGCCGACAAGGCGACCAAGGCACCGTTCGACGCCAAGATGGGCGTCGCGGCCCGGGTCATGAAACAAGCCGAGCGCAACGGTTTGATCACCCGCGCACTCGGCGATACACTCGCCTTCTCTCCGCCCCTGGTCATCACGGAAGGCGAGATCGAAGAGATGCTGGACTGTTTCGGCCGCGCCCTCGACGAAACATTGGCGTGGGTCGAACAGGAGGGCCGAGCCTGAGCCGGAGCTGGCCGACGCCGACGGAAACACAGAATCCGGCCGGATAGAGGAAGAGCGAAGGAGTCCCCCCCCAATGGACTACGAACAGTTTTTCGCCGACAAGATCTCCGCCTTGCGAAGCGAGGGACGCTACCGGGTTTTTGCCGACCTGGAACGGCAAGCCGGCAACTTCCCGCGGGCGCATTGCCACCTCGACGGCGAGGTCAAGGAGATCACCGTCTGGTGCTCCAACGACTACCTCGGCATGGGTCAGCATCCGGTGGTCCTCGAGGCCATGCACGCGGCCATCGACAAGTGCGGCGCCGGCGCCGGCGGGACCCGCAACATCTCGGGCACAAACCATTTCCACGTGCTTCTGGAACAGACGCTTGCCCGGCTGCACGGCACCGAGTCGGCACTGATCTTCGGCTCCGGCTGGACGGCGAATATGACCGCGCTGTCGACCATCTGCCGGATGCTGCCCGACTGCCTCGTCGTCTCCGATGCCAAGAACCACAACTCGATGATCGAGGGCATCGTTCATTCCAAGGCCGAAAAGCGCATCTTCAAGCACAACGACGTCGCAGACCTGGAACGGCAGCTGGCGGATTGCGATCCGGCGCGGCCGAAGCTGGTGGCGTTCGAATCCGTCTATTCGATGGACGGCAATATCTCGCCCATCGCCGAGATTTGCGACGTCGCCGACAAATACAATGCGATGACCTTTCTCGATGAGGTCCACGCCGTCGGCATGTACGGACACCGCGGCGGCGGTGTCGCCGAGCGCGATGGACAGATGGACCGCATTACGGTGATCCAGGGCACCCTGGCCAAGGCCTTCGGCGTCGTCGGCGGCTATATCGCCGGCTCGGCGGCGATGTGCGACTTCGTCCGCTCCTACGGCACCGGGTTCATCTTTTCATCGGCGATGCCGCCGGCCGTCGCCGCCGGCGCGCTGGCCAGCGTCAACTACCTGATCGAGCACAACGAGATCCGCGAGCGGCACCAGGAGCGGGCAGCGACGCTGAAGCGCCGGTTCCGCGAAGCCGGCCTGCCGGTGATGCCATCGGTCAGCCACATCGTCCCGCTGCTGGTCGGCGAGCCGGTCGCCTGCAAGCAGGCCTCGGATACGCTCATGCGGGCGCACAACATCTACGTTCAGCCGATCAATTACCCGACGGTGGACCGTGGAACCGAGCGCCTGCGCTTCACGCCGACGCCGTTGCATACCGACGCCGACATGGACCATCTGGTCGCCGCGGTCAGCGAGGTCTGGCGCCAGCTCGGTCTGCGCGCCGCCGCGTAAGTTCGGGGTCAGTTCTCGCGGAACGCGCGGTTCAGGCCGATGAACAGCGGACGCACCAGATAGCTCAGCGCCGTCCGGTCGCCCGTCAGGATCATGACCTCGGCCTGCATACCCGGCTGTAGCACACCCCCGTCGAGCACCTCGGCGGGGTCCTCGGTCAGTTCCACCTTCGCCGCGTAGTACGCGGTGCCCATGCGCTCGTCGACGAAGCGGTCGGCCGAGACGGACGACCTTGGCCTTGACCGGGACCGTGTAGCGGCTGCTGAAGGCGCTGAAGCGGACTTCCGCCTCCAACCCGGGATGAACAATATCGATGTCCCCGGGGTCGACCTGCGCTTCGACGACCAACCGGTCACTGCTCGGCACGATATCGAGCAAGGGCTCGCCCGGTCCGATGACGCCGCCCGTGGTGTGGACCTGAAGGCCGACGATGATGCCGTCCTGCGGTGCCCGAATGTCCGTGCGCCGGAGCACGTCCTCGGCGGCACGGATGCGCTCGCCAATATCGAGGAGTTCGTCCTGCACCGTGCGCAGCTGTTCGACCACCTCGTTGACCATCGCCGTCCGCAGTTCGTTCATGCGCAACCTGTTTTCGCCGATGTTCTGGCGCGCCCGGGCGATGCGGGCGTAGTGGTTGCTGCGGCTGCCCTCGATCTCGGCCTGGCGGCGCTGCAATGCGCGCAAGCGTGGCAGCCGGGCCAGTCCCTTCTCGACCAGACCACCGACGTCCTTGATCTCGTCAACGATGAGCTGCAGCTGGCGGTCCTCCGCGGCGATCTGCGCCTTGAGGCCGGTGATCTCCTCCTCGAACTGGGCGACGCGCTGGTTGAGGATGCCGATCTGGCCACGGACCGATCGCCGACGCGCCTCGAAGATTTCGGTCTGTCCAACGATCGCTTCCATCACCTTCGGATCGTTGGCGCGGTCGGTCAGGGTTGCCGGGAACCGAACGACATCCTCGCCATCGCGTTCGGCGATCAGCCGAGCTTCGAGCGCCAGGGCGGCGAGCTGGCGGCCGCGAAGGAGTTCCAGCGTCGCCCGCGGCCGGGTTTCATCCAGCCGGATCAAAATCTGTCCGGCACGGACCCGATCCCCCTTGGTGACCAGGATCTGGCCGACGATTCCGCCCTCCAGGTGCTGGATGGTCTTGCGTTTGGTATCGACCCCGACGACGCCGGGGGCGATTGACGCACTGGCCAGGGGCGCCACAGCCGACCAGCTGCCCAGCACCCCGAAAAAAAGGACGACGATCGTAATCCCCGCGATGATGGGTCCCCGCAATCGGGGGATGGCAGCCGCTTCCGGGGCTTCCGACGGTGCGGACGCGGGGTCGATGGCGCCGAGGCGAAGGTCCGAAGGCATCTCTGTCGCGTCCTCAGGCTCGGCCCGGCTGAACGGTGCCGGCCATGCGTTCGGTCGGTTCGGGGCCGCTGACCTTGGGGATGACCTCGTCGCGGGGGCCGAACAGCGAAACGCCGCCGTTGCGCAGCACCAGGATCTTGTCGACGTGGCGCAGGATGCTTGGCCGATGGGCAATGACGACCATCGTCGTGCCGAGCTTCTTGAGCGCGTCCATGGCGACCAGCAGCACCCGTTCTCCCTCGGCGTCGAGGCTCGCGTTGGGCTCGTCGAGGACGACAAAGCGAGGCGTCCCATAGACGGCGCGGGCGAGTGCGATGCGCTGGCGTTCGCCGCCGGACAACGCCGCGCCGCCGAGGCCGATCTCGGTTTCGTAGCCGCCCGGCATGCGCAGGATCATCTCGTGGACGCCGGCGAGGCGGGCCGCCTCGACAACGGCCGGGGAATCGTCATCGGTCATGCGGGCGATATTGTCGCGCACCCGGCCGCTGAACAGCTCGACGTCCTGCGGCAGATAGCCGATGTAGCGGCCTTTGTCCTCGGGCTGCCACTTGGCCATGTCGGCGCCGTCGAGCCGCACGTGACCGACGGCCGGCCGGACGTTGCCGACGAGGAGCTGGGCCAAGGTGCTCTTGCCCGCCGCCGACGGTCCGATGAGCCCCAGCACTTCGCCGGGCTCCAACTGGAAGGTGACGTTGCGCAGCACGGGATGCTCGGCGCCGGGTTAGGCGTAGGCGACGTTTTCGATGCTCAGCCGACCCTCGGGCGGCGGCAGGCGCATCGCCGCGTCGGGGAGCGGCGCCTGTTCCAGCTGCTTCTTGATGCGCCGATAGGCATTGCGCGCGGCGATCGCCGACCGCCAGGAACCGATTGCCTGCTCGACCGGGGCCAAGGCCCGGCCCATCAGGATCGAGGCCGCGATCATACCGCCGGGGAACAGTTCCTGCTGTGTGACCAGCCAGGCGCCAACACCCATGATGCCGACCTGCAGCATCAGGCGGATCACCTTGGACGATGCGGTGATCGATCCGCTTCGGTAGCTCGCCTGCGCCTGCAGGTCCAGACCGGCGTTGTGCTGGCCTCCCCACCGGCGGAGCAGGTTGGGCATCATGCCCATGGCCTCGATGACGTCCGCGTTTCGAGCCGCCGTCTCGGCCTGGCGCATGGCCATCATCGACGCAACGCTCGACTTCTGCAGAAGGGTGGCGGTCGCCCGCTCGTTGGCGATGGCAAGGACGAACAGGATCGCGGCACCGAACAGCGATACCCACCCCAGCATGGGATGCAGCAGGAAAATTACGCCGATGAAGATCGGCGACCACGGCGCATCCAGGATCGGAAACATCGCCGGCCCGGTCAGAAACGTGCGGTAAGTCGACAGATCGCGCAGCGACTGGACCGATGCCTCGCCGCCGCCGCGCAACGGCGCAGCAATGCTGTCGGAAAGCAGAACACCCGCCAAGCGCCGGTCCAGCCAGTCGCTGATCCGCACCATCAGGAATCCGCGAACTGCGTCGAGACCGCCCATGACCAACAACGCGAGAAACGCGATCAAGGTCAGCAGGATCAGGGTTTCCGCGCTTCGGCTGAGCAGGACGCGATCAAACACCTGCATCATGTAGAGCGGTGCCGTCAGCATCAGCAGGTTGATGCCGAAGGTGAACAAGGCAAGGGCGGCAAAGCCGCCCCGGCACGCCGCAATGGCGTCAGCGAGCAGGCTGCTAGCGCGCCCGGTCACGACCGTTCTCCACGCGTTGTCCGCCGCGCACGTCGGCGGCGCACGCCACCGTTGTCCGTGGCGCGAACACGGGCCCATGGGACGAGATTGCCGTCAACGGCATGGCAATGGCCTTCAGTCCCCCAAGAAATGATCCAATAAGGGCAACGGTTGGAATCTTAGCCCAAAGAGTATTCGTGCGCCAGATCAAGTCCAATCTACGGCCGATGGCCCTTGATATCCACTAATTGCCTAGAAATCGGAGCCGGAAGCGACGCACCGTGGGCACCAGAACGATCGCGGCCAAGCCCAGGCCATACAGAAGGGCAGCCGCCGGTTCTGCAATCGCCGCCGGTTCGGGCAACAGCTCGACGAACCGGACCTCGACAACGAGGTCGTTGAAATCCCGGTCTCCCCCGCCCGGCGTGTCCTCGAAGCCGAGGACAAAATGCCCGGGATCATCCGGGTTGAACCAGGTGACCATGTGGTCGAGGCCGTCTGTGTTCGAGCCCGCTTCAGACAGCATGGTGCGATGCGGCGTACGAATGCCGAAAGCAAACGCCTCTCCCGGCGTCAGCAAGACTCCCAAATCGACCCACGGAAGGTCCAAGAACTCCCAATCCGTCGGTCCGGGTGCGGTGAACAGGGACGCGAACGGTCCGGGACCGTCAACGCCAAGAACCGCAATACCGAATTCGTTGTCGTAGCCGGCGTGGCGGATGATCGGACGCACCTCGACCGTGGCCATCGTTTCCGCGAACACCCAATGCTCGTCCGCGTCGTCGGTCAGGCGAACCAGTCCGGGAAGGCTTGCTGCAAGGGTATCGGCGAGCAGCCCTTCCGGGCCGGCGGCCACGTCCGTCAGGGGATCGATAGGGTCGGCCTTGGCATCTACGCCACCGACGACGAGGCAAACGCAGACCGCCAGAGTCGCAACGGCACGGGCAAAGCCACCAAACCCGTTCGCGCACCATCGCACCGCCAACGAGACATCACTGGCAAACGCTGCACATCGCCCCCCTATTGAAAGCGGCACGCACATGATTCCACACAACATTTTGTGTGACTATGGCCCGCGCGGCCTATCAAGGGCAGTGATGGCGGTCACAGGGGCTTGGATCCGGTCGGTGCCGGAATCCGCCGTCCTGTCGCGCGTGGTACCGCTGCCGCCCGGAACAAAACGAAAACCGCCGCACAAGGCGGCGGTCCATCAGAGCGGCAGGGCGCGGGCGATCTAGTCTTTCTCTTCGGCGCCAGCGGCCGTCGAGAAATTATCCAGGGATTCGGCGTCCTCAGCGACGGTCGACGTATCGACGGCGGCAGACATCAGGTAGACAGAAAGCACCGCGACCAGACCCAGCGTCGTCACCGCCGACAACCCGCACAACAGCTGGCCCAGCCAACGCCGATCAGCCTGGACGGGCTCCGACTCTTCCGAGGGAGTTGCAGTGACCGCGTCGTTCACGATACCTCTTCCTCCGCCAACCCCGCTGCCTGTCCGAAAGGGCAGCACGTACCTGCGCAACGAGGCAGAATCCCTATCTAAAACGATAGGCGAAAATCGCCCGATTTTCAACCCGCCCTGGCGCTTTGCTCCCGAATGCACTGAGTGGTTTCGGGCCTGGCCGAGGCGGAATCCATGTTCGACGGCGATGACGATGGTTCAATATGGTCGGCCGATGCGCTAGCCTCGGCCGTTGGCGGAACGTGTGATCGACGACCGGTGCGATGTTCTCCGACAATGCGCTGACCCCCAAGGAAGCCATCCGGCTCTGCGCACTCGGCACTTTGGCGCTGGAACCGATGACCTACGCCGCGCTGGCGACCAGCGTGCGCCGCTTCGTCAGCCACGTCGTCGGACCCTCGCCGGAGGTGATGGGCCATTCCATCGAACTCATGAAGTACGAAGGTCTGATCGATTCGGACGGAAACCGTGACGACGCCCTCCTGAGCGTCACCGATGCGGGCCATGCCGAAACCCGCTTGCTGTTGACCGCCAATGTGCGGGCCGCAGCAACGGAGCTCAACAAACTGATCATCGCGTTGAAGTTTCGTTTCCTGCACCTGCTGGATCCAGCGGACCAGTACGAGCAGGTCGACCTGCTGGTCGACGCTTGCGAGCAGGAACTCGCGCGTCTCGACGATCTGCGCCAGCATCGCGCCGGAGATGACGGATATCTCGTGCCCTGGCTGGACCACGATATCGGGCTGCTCGAGGCCCGGCTGGCGTGGTTGACGGACTTTCGCGAAAGGATCCCTGCCGGCTGACGGCGACCTATCTGGACGTCGGAGTCCACTGCCGTGCGGACTCCTCCGCACGCGACCGCACCTCTGGAGCCAGATCCGCGGCCACGGACTGGGCTCGGCCCAACGCCTGCCGCTGCAGCCATTCCTCCGTCGTCGTGCGGGCCGCGATCAACAACCAGCGGTAGGCTGATTCGAGATCCCGATCCACCCCCTCGCCGGACTCGTGCATGACACCGAGCCGCGCCTGCGCGAGCGGGATGCCGTGTTCGACCGCCCGCCGGTACCAATGGGCCGCCATCTCCGCGTCCCGGCGGCCTAGGACGCCGCTCCAATACAACATCCCCAAGTTGAACAAGGCGCGGGCATCGCCCGATTCTGCCGCCACCTCGAACAAGCGCCTGGCTTCACCTGGATCGCGCGGGACCCCGGTGCCGGAAACATACAGCCGCCCCAGTTCAGTCATCGCCTTCGCGTGACCGCGTTGCGCCGCCGCCCCGAACAGTTGGGCCGCCGCTGCCGGGTCGTGGGGAACGCCGGCACCCAGAACGTAGAGCGCTCCGAGTTCGGTCATCGCCACCGGATGCCCCCGATCCGCAGCCTGTTGATACCATTGGGCGGCCTCGGCGAGATCCTGTTCGACGCCTTCGCCCATCGACAGCATCAGCGCCAACGTGGCCTGCGCGCCGGCGTTGCCGCCTTCGGCGGCGGCGCGGAGCCACTTGGCCGCCTCAACCGCATCCGAACTGCCGCCATTCTCGGACAGAAGCGCACGGCCCAATTCGGCCTGTGCGCCGACGTGCCCCTTTTCAGCCGCCGGTCGCAGCCATCGGACAGCGTCCACCTTCGACCGGGGAACGCCGTCCCCGCGCGCCGCCATCCGGCCCAGATAGTAGCGGGCTTCAATGTCGCCGGCCTCGGCCTCGGCGAGGAGGTGGCGCAGGATCATCACCGAGCGAATGCGCTCGATGGCCGTCAGGTCGCTGTCGTCGGGGATAGGCGGCCGCGTCGCACGGAATCCGGCGAACGCCGCGGCCGCAATGCACAGGAACAACAGAAGTGTCGCGATGCGCCGCGGCACCCGCCCGGAGAGGGCCACCCACGACACCCCGCGGTCAGCCTTTGGTGACCTTGTCGATCACTTGTTGCAGGCCGATCAGCAACGATTCTCCCCGATCGCCGCCATCGCCGCGCAAGCGGTCGCCGATCACTACCTTCATGGCATCAATGTGCAGGCGGATAACCTCGGCATCGCCGGGTCCGATGGTCTCACGGGCTTCGATGAACCGGCACAGCTCGTTGCCGATGGCCGTCATCAGCAGATATCCGAAGCTCCCCCCCTGGCCCTTGATATCGTGAGAGATCCCGAAGATCGCCTTGACGTGCTCGTCGGTCTTGTCCGGCTCCGCTGCCAGCAATCGGTAGGCCGCGTCGATGGATTCGAGGTCGCGCTCGACCCATTCGAGATAGTTGTCGGTCATGCCGACGATGACCTGCTCGGCCTGCTCGAGGACCTCCGGCGTCACCGCGCCCGGACCGCCGGTACCGATCTTGGAGGCCAGTTTGTGCGGCGGATTGATGACCTCGTGGTCGTCTGCGGGGGTCATCACGGTAGCGGTCTCCCGATCCTGCGCCTTGGGCACTCCGAGACGCGCAAATCGCGTCCGATCTGCTCGGAGCCAAAACCAACCTGTTGCAGCAGCCGCAGGCAGGTGCCGAAGGGCCGTATTCGATCCCCTAGATCAACGGTTTGCAACCGTTTTCTCCTTTTCCCGATGAGTTGTCCGCCGCGCTAAAGAACGCCCGCGGCCTCCAGTGCACGGCGCACCTCGGCACGGCCGGTGTCGTCGAGCGCCGGCTGCGGCGCGAGCGGCGGCCCGACCTCGAACCCCATCATCTCCAGCCCGCCCTTGACGCACGCGGCCAGGGAGTACTTGGCAAACACCTGATTGACCCGCCACAGGCGGCGTTGCGCCTCCATTGCTTCGTCCCAGCGGCCGGCGACGCAGAGCTCGTACAGGTCGACGCTTTCGGCCGGGATCAGGCACGCTGGCCCAGCCATCCAGCCGACGCCGCCGATCAGCATGACAGCAGCCGGGATGTGCGACGAGGCGGCGAAGACCTGCAGCCGGTCGCCCGTCATCTCGATGATCGACAGCAGCCGGCCGGTGTTGGTCGACGCATCCTTGATGTAGCGGATGTTGGGAACATCGGCGAGACGGTCGATGGCGGAGAGCGTCAGGTCCGATCGCTGGAAGTTCGGGTTCGTGTACATCACCACCGGGCACGACACGGCCTGGGCGATCGCGGAGAAGTAGGCGACGACGCCGTCCTCGGGGACAGGGAAGTAGGCGTCCATCACGGCGACGATGCCGTCGACTCCCATGTTTTCGAAGGCCGCCGCCTGCCGGCAGGCTTCCACGGTGGTCGTCGCGGCGATGCCCGCGGTCACCGGCACGCGCCCGGCGTTGGCCTCCAACGTCGCCGCCACGACCTGGACCCGCTGGTCCCAGGTCAGATACGCGAACTCGCCGGTACTGCCGAGCGGAGTCAGGCCGTGCACACCACCGGCAATGACGTGATCGACCAGGCGGCCCATCACGTCGGCCTTCACCGCGCCGCGGTCGTCGATCGGAGACACCAGGTAGGGGAACACCCCCTTGAACGCGCGCTCACTCATTTACAGAAGTCCCAATTCCCTCAGTTCGGCGGCCATGTGCTCGGGGACGTCGGCCACCCCATCGCCATCGACCGTATCCGGCGGTGCCTTTGCCCCCGGCAGGTAGCGCCACCCCTGAAACGGGCGGTGCGCCTTCGGCACGGTCCGCACCAAAAGCGGATCGAGAACCAGCGCACACTTGCGGACGCCATCGCCGATCACCGGGTCAAGGCCGACCAGTTTCTGCCGGACCCTCACCCATCCGCGAATGACCCAATAAAGCGAGCCACCGGCAAGCAGTTCTTCGGCCCGCCGCGGTGCATGGCGGGTGACGTGGCGAAGCACCGCTGGGCGGTCCTCGGCCCGGGCCTGGGCGAGACGGCGTGCCTGCAGTTCGGCCAGGTGTTCGACATCGTCCACGCCGACCGCGAGCTTGATCAGATGCAGTGTCATTCCCGGAGACGCGCCGACATCGCCTGCGAGACCTTCGACGCGGGCTCGCGGCCGAGGACCCCGCAAATGAACAACCCCGCCGCTGCGACCGCATCGAGGTCGACGCCGGTGCCGATGCCCAGGCCGTTCAACATGTAGAGCACATCCTCGGTGGCGACGTTCCCAGAAGCGCCTCGCGCATAGGGACAGCCGCCGAGACCGGCAACCGAGGAATCGACGGTGGCAACGCCGCGTTCGAGGACGGCAAGGATATTAGCCAACGCCTGGCCGTAGGTGTCGTGGAAATGTGCCGCCAGGTTTTCGATCCGCACCACACGGGCGACCTCATCGACCATCGCCTGCGCCTTCGCCGGCGTGCCGACCCCGATGGTGTCGCCGAGCGAAATTTCGTAGCAGCCGAAACCGTTCAAGTGCTCGGCTACCGCGGCGACCGCGGTCGGCTCGATTTCGCCCTCGTACGGACAGCCTAGGGCGCAGCTGACATAGCCGCGCACACGCAGGCCGGCCCTGTGGGCCGCGGACGCGACCTCGGCGAAGCGATCCAGGCTTTCCTGGATCGAGCAGTTGAGGTTCCGCTGAGAGAACGTTTCGGAGGCGGCACCGAAAACGGCAACCTCCTCGACCCCGGAGTCGATCGCCTTGCGCAAGCCTGTCATGTTGGGGGTCAGCACGGGATAGGCCGTTCCCGGCCGCCGGGCAATGGCTGCCAGGACCTCGGCCGTGTCGGCCATCTGCGGCACCCATTTCGGCGACACGAAACTGCCGGCCTCGACGGCCGGCACCCCGGCGTTCGCCAGCCGTTCGATCAGCGCCACCTTGGCATCCAACGGCACAGTGCCGGGCTCGTTCTGGAGCCCGTCACGGGGGCCGACCTCGACGATCCTGACTTCGGAGGGCAAACGCATCGGATCAGCGGGCGTTCTGACGGTAAGGTCCCACGTATTCGTGGGGCTTCTTGCGCCGCTCGGCCTGATCGAACGGCAGCTGCCTGCGCCGCCGGTCGGGTCCGAAAAACTCCTCGGTACGGATAAACGGCCGAGGGTTCTCGACCACGGAACGGAGCCGCGAAAGGACCAGCTTGGCCGAGATCGGCTTGGCCAGATACTCAGTGACGCCGGCGTCACGGGCGGCGAGGATCCGCGACACCTCGGTGTGGCCGGACACCATGATCACCGGTGTGAACGGGTTGATGCCGTCGGTTCCGGCGCGGACCTCGCGGACGAAATCGGTGCCATTCATCGGCGCCATCTCCTGATCGACGAAGATGACATCGGCGAAGTATCCGTCCAGAGCCTGCAAGGCGTCCGTCCCGTCCGTGGCCTCGACGATCCGCTTCATGCCGAGCGCATGAAGCACGTTCTTGAACAGCTTGCGCATCGGCGCACAGTCCTCGACGAGGAGGACCTGCAAACGCGAGAAGTCGTAAGCGACCAGTTGATCCTGAGGCGACATGGTCTTTTTGGCGGACCGGAGGCCGGTCACGCACCCGCGCGGTTTTCCACCATACGGTATAGATACCCCGCCACGAGCGCGTTGTTAAGCGCGCCGATGAATCGTTCGATGTGCCCCGGCACCGACCGGCAACGTTCGTGGCGAAGGTGGGGTGCTGGGGCAATGCGGCAACGGATCGCCCACGTCGCCGCTTCAGACGACGCTAGATGAAAAGACGCGCCGGAGATGCCGGCGCGCCCCGAGATGTTTGAGAGGGTCGGTCCGCTAGGCGGCTTTTTCGACCGGGCAGGTCCGGATGCCCAGCAGACGATAGGCCGGGCACCAGCCGACGAAGGCGGTGACCAACGGAACCAGTCCGATCCAACCCCAAGGCGTCTGGGGACCGACGAAGACGATGGCGATCAGCGCGATCCCAGCGACGATCCGCAGGATGCGGTCAAGATTTCCGACGTTGCGTTGCATGGCAGTAGCTCCGGTTGCGGCGAGAAATTGAACATCTGACCGCAAGGAAACCACGCGTGCCGACGCCGCGTCTGTGACTTGGTCACTGAACGACGGCGGCGATGAACTCTGTCAACGCACCGACATCCGTGAGATGGATTTGGCCCCGGCCGAGACCGACCCAGCCGCGGCGCTCGAACTCCTTGAGCTGGCGGCTGACCACCTCGCGCGCCGAACCCAGCTCGACCGCCAGTTCCTGGTGGGTGATGTGGAGGCGATCTTGATCGTCCCGATTGCCAATCAGGAATTCGGCCAGGCGCACGTCGATACGCCGGAAGGCGACCTCGTCGATCAACGCCATCAGATCGGCGAGACGCGCTCCGTAAGACTCGAAAACGAACCCGCGAAAGGCCGCCGACTCGGCAAGAAGCCGGTGGAAATCGGCGGCGCCGAGCAATGCCGCGTCGACGTCCGTTTCGGCGACCGCATCGGCGGCATAGTCCTCGCTCGCCATAAGGCACGCCGTGGTCAGGATGCAGGTTTGACCGTCTTCGACCCGATAGAGGACGATCTCGCGGCCGGACTCGGCGACCATCTGCACACGAACGCTGCCGGAAATCACGAGCACGTACCCGGCGCAGGGGGCGCCGGCGCGGAATACCGCTTCACCGGCCGGGATCGAAACCCGCCGGACCGCCGTGCGGAGCAACGTCCACGCGGGTGGTTCGAGCCCTTCAAGGCCGGGGTAGCTATCGAACCCGTCTGATGTCACGCTGGAACCGGTTTCCGCGGCGTCAGCCGCCGTCGTCCTCGAAGGTGACCAGCTCGGCGCCTTCTTCGACCTGCTCGCCGACATCGTAGTGGATGGCGGCGACGGTGCCGTCGGCGGGTGCGGTGACGGCATGCTCCATCTTCATCGCTTCCAGGACCATGAGCGTGGCCCCGCGCGTCACCGTTTCTCCGGCGGCAACGGCGACGGCGATGACCTTGCCCGGCATCGGCGCGGTGAGGCCACCGGCCGCCCCCTCCTGGGCCTCGGCGCGGGCGGCGGGGTCGTCGATGGTCAGGCGGTGGCTGACGCCGCCTTCGATGATCGTCAGGTCGTCGCCGTGGCGGACGACGGTGGCACGGGTGCGGGCGCCGTCGAGGTCGGCGATGAGGTCGCCCCGTGCGTCGATCTCGCCGCCGGCCGTCATCGGCGCGGCGCCGGGAACCTCCAGCAGCACGTGTCCCGTCCGGTAGTGAACGAGGACCGCGGCGCGCACATCGCCGTCGAGGAACGTGAGGATGTGGAAGTTGTCGTCGTTGAGCCGCCAGCCGTCGGTGGAGTGCCAGGGGCTGTAAGGATCGGCCGAGCGTTCGGCGGCAACGCGCGCCTCGGCATCGCGCCGCAAGAGGACATCGAGACAGGCGAGTGCCAGGATGCGCGCCGGGACCGGCCGCGCATCGGGGAACAGGTCACCGCGGTGGCGGTCGATGAAGTGGGTATCGAGGTCGCCGCCGGCGAACGCCGGGTGGCCGGCCAGCGACGCGAGGAAACCGGTATTGGTCGACAGGCCGACGACCTGCACGTTGGCGAGGGCGCGGCGCAACCGGGCGAGAGCCTGGGCACGGTCCTCGTCCCAAACGACGAGCTTGGCGATCAGCGGGTCGTAGTGGATGCCGATGGTATCGCCTTCACGTACGCCGGTATCGATGCGGACATGCGGGCCCTCGGTCGGGAACCGAAGGTGACGGAGCGTCCCCGTCGCCGGCAGGAAGTCGCGGCCTGGGTCCTCGGCATAGATCCGCGCCTCGAAGGCATGGCCGCGGGCGGTGACGTCGTCCTGAGAAAGTGGCAAGGGTGCACCGGCGGCGACGCGGAGCTGCCATTCGACGAGGTCGAGGCCGGTGATGTACTCGGTGACCGGGTGTTCGACCTGCAGCCGCGTGTTCATCTCCATGAAGTAGAAGGCTTCGTCGTCGCCGAGCAGGAACTCGACGGTGCCGGCACCGACATAGCCGATGGCCTTCGCCGCGGCCACCGCCGCCTCGCCCATCCGGCGGCGAAGCGCCGCATCGAGGCCGGGCGCCGGCGCCTCTTCGATGATCTTCTGGTGGCGGCGCTGCACCGAGCAGTCGCGCTCGAACAAATGGACTGCGTTGCCTTGGGTGTCGGCGAACACCTGCATCTCCACGTGGCGCGGGCGGGCCAGGTACTTCTCGATGAGCAGACGCTCGTCGCCGAAGGAAGCGGCGGATTCGCGCCGCGCCGAGGCCACAGCCTCCTCCAGACCCTCTGCGGCCTCGACCACGCGCATGCCCTTGCCGCCGCCGCCGGCCGAGGCCTTGATCAGCACCGGATAGCCGATCTCCTCGGCAGCCTGGGAAAGGACGGCGATCTCCTGGTGTTCGCCGTGATAGCCGGGGACGACCGGGACCGACGCCGTCTCCATGATCGCCTTGGCGGCGCTCTTCGAACCCATGGCGCGGATGGCGTCGGCCGGCGGGCCGATGAAGGTGACACCGCCGGCGGCGCAGGCCTCCGAGAAGTCGGCGTTCTCGGAGAGGAAGCCGTACCCCGGATGGATGGCCTCGGCGCCGGCCTGTTTGGCGGCGGCGAGCACGCGGTCGGCGACGAGGTAGCTCTCGGCCGCCTCCGCCGGTCCGATGCGATAGGCCTCGTCGGCCATGGCGACGTGCAGCGCCCCGGCATCGGCATCGGAGTAGACGGCGACCGTGCCGATGCCCAGGCGCTTCGCCGTCCGCATCACCCGGCAGGCGATCTCGCCCCGGTTGGCAATCAATATCTTCGAGAACATGCGGCTCACCTTCAGCCTCCACGCGGCCGGTCGAGAAATGCCTGCACCCGGGCGCGGCCTTCGTCGGAGGCACGGGCACGGGCGATGCGTTCGGCGCTCTCGCGCATCACGTCTTCGTCGATGGGCCGTCCGGCGATGGCAAAGACAAGGTCCTTGGCGGCGGCCATCGCCTGCGGTCCGTTCGCCGCCAGCGCCTCCAGCAGATCATCAACGGCAGATCCAAGCTCCGCTGCCGGGACGACCTGGTGCACAAGACCCAGTTCCGAGGCCCGCGCGGCGTCGAACCGCTCGGCGGTGAGGAAGTAGCGGCGCGCCTGGCGGGCACCGATGGCGGCGATGACGTAAGGGCTGATGGCGCCGGGGACGAGTCCGAGTTTCACCTCGGTCAGCGCAAACGCCGCGGTGTCCGCGGCGATGGCGATATCGCAGGCAGCAACGAGGCCGACACCGCCGCCCAGCGCCGCGCCCTGCACACGGGCGATGGTCGGCTTCGGCAGCCGGTCGAGGGTGCGCAGCATGCGCGCCAAGCCCATGGCGTCGTCGACATTCTGCTCGAAGGTGTACTCGGCAACCCGGCGTATCCACCCCAGATCGGCGCCGGCCGAGAATGACTTGCCGTTGGCCGCGAGCACAACGGCCCGGACATTCGGGTCGCCTCCGAGGCCATCCAGCGCCTCGGTCATCCGCGCGATCAAAGCGTCGTCGAAGGCATTGTGGGTCGCCGGCCGGTTGAGGGTGAGCCACCCGACACCGCTGCCGTCGATCTCGACAAGGATGACGTCGTCGCTCATGGCCGTTCGTGCCTCGCGGTGCCCATTGTCAAAACTCCACGACCATGCCGTCCTCGGCGGCCTCGTGGCCGATCTCGCCCAGGTGGGAAAGCACGTCGTCGCTCATGTGGGTCAGCACCAGCCGTTTGGGATTGATCGCCCCGAGATGCGCTTCGAGGGTGGCAATGTTCAGGTGAAGCTGGACCGCTTTCTCGCGGAAATAGGCTTCGCAGACATAGAGATCGGCAGCCCGTCCGGCATCGATCAACGTGTCCGTCCATTCGCTGTCGCCGGTATAGGCGAGGATGCGGCCGCCAACGGCGATGCGGTAGGCGTAGAACGGCCCGGCACCGCCGGCGCCGTGGTTCACCGCAAACGGCGTCACCGTGAGCGGCCCGAGGGTCCGCTCCTCCTCCGGCTCCAACTCGACAAGGTCGAGATCGAACTTGGGCGAGACCGTCGTCGAGGCCGGAAACGTCGTTTCCATCACCCGCGGATACCACGTCGACAATCCCGGCGGTCCGGCGATGGTCAGCGGCGCGGTGCGCTTGGAGAAGAACTGGGCGTCGAGCATCAGGTACGGGATGCCGCCGAAATGGTCGCCGTGGAAATGGGTGATCAGGATCGTGTCGATGGCATTGCGATCGATGCCCAGCCGTTTCATCGCGATCATCGACGAGGCGCCGCAATCGACGAGGAAATTGGCGCCGTCGCCGGTGATGTGGAAGCAGGTGTTGAACCGGCCACCCGACCCGAAGGCATCTCCACACCCGACGAACTGAAGCTGCACGGCGCGCCTCCCCTGGGCCTACATCCGAAACACGCCGAACGTGGTCCTCTCGATCGGAGCGTTGAGCGCCGCCGAGATGCCGAGGCCGAGAACGGTCCGCGTCTCCGCCGGATCGATGATGCCGTCGTCCCACAGCCGCGCACTGGCGTAGTACGGATGGCCCTGGGTTTCGTACTGATCGAGGATCGGTTTGCGGAACTCGGCCTCCTCGTCTGCGGGCCAGTCGATGCCGCGCTCCTCGAGGCCGTCGCGCTTGACCGTCGACAACACCCCCGCCGCCTGCTCGCCGCCCATCACCGAGATGCGCGCGTTGGGCCACATCCACAGGAACCGGGGGCTATAGGCGCGGCCGCACATGGAGTAGTTGCCGGCGCCGAACGAGCCGCCGACGATGACCGTGAACCTCGGCACCCGGGCACAGGCGACGGCGGTGACCATCTTGGCGCCGTCCTTGGCGATGCCGCCGGCCTCGACCTTGGAGCCAACCATGAAGCCGGTGATGTTCTGCAGGAAGATCAGCGGGATGCCGCGCTGGCTGCACAGTTCGACGAAATGCGCTCCCTTCTGCGCCGACTCCGAGAACAGGATGCCGTTGTTGCCGATGATGCCCACCGGGTAGCCGAAGATGTGGGCGAAGGCGCAGACCAGCGTCGTGCCGTAAAGCTGCTTGAACTCGTGGAACTCGGAGCCGTCTACGATGCGGGCGATGACCTCGCGGACGTCGTAGGGCTTTTTCAGGTCGGTGGGCACGACGCCGTAGATCTCGCGGGGATCGTAGGCTGGGGCGCGTGGCTCGCGGACGGTGAGGCCCGGCTGCTTGTCGCGGTTGAGGTTGGCGACGACGCGCCGGGCGATGGCCAGCGCGCGGCCGTCGTCGAGGGCGTAATGGTCCGCCACACCCGAGGTGCGGGTGTGGACGTCGGCGCCGCCCAGATCCTCGGCCGACACCACCTCGCCGGTGGCCGCCTTCACCAGCGGCGGGCCGCCCAGGAAGATGGTGCCCTGGTTCTTGACGATGATGCTCTCGTCGGACATCGCCGGCACGTAGGCGCCGCCGGCGGTGCAGCTTCCATGCACGACGGCGATCTGCGGCACGCGGGCCGCCGACATGTTGGCCTGGTTGTAGAAGATGCGCCCGAAGTGGTCGCGGTCGGGAAACACCTCGTCCTGCTGTGGCAGGTTGGCGCCGCCGGACTCGACCAGATAGACGCAAGGCAGGTTGTTCTCGAGGGCAATGTCCTGGGCACGGACGTGCTTCTTCACCGTCAGGCCGTAGTAGGTGCCGCCCTTCACCGTCGGGTCGTTGGCGATGACCATGCACTCGACGCCATGGATGCGGCCAATGCCGGTGACGATGCCGGCGGCCGGCACCTCGCCGTCATAAATCCCGTAGGCAGCGAGCTGGGAGAGCTCGAGGAACGGCGAGCCGACATCGAGAAGCCGGCGGATGCGTTCGCGAGGCAGCAAGCGCCCGCGCTCGGCGTGCTTGGACCGGGCGCGCTCGCCGCCGCCCTGCTTGATCTCGGCGACCCGAGCCCTGAGATCGCCGACCAACGCCTCCATCGCTTCGGTGTTCTCGCGAAACGCCTCCGAACGCGGATTGACGGCGGTTTTGTAGGCGCCCATGTCAGCCCTTCCTCTTGCGTTCAGCGACCGCGCCACCGGCGGCCTTCCAGCCTTCGAAGCCGCCCGAGATGTGACACACCGGCTCCAGCCCCATCTCGCCCAATGCCTTCGCCGCCAGCGCCGAGCGCCAGCCGAGATTGCAATAGAGCACGAAGCGTTTGCCGGTGGCGAAGACGTCCTTGTGGTAGGGACTCTCCGGATCGACCCAGAACTCCAGCATCCCCCGCGGTACGTGCAGGGCGCCAGGAATCTGGCCGTCCCGGTCGACTTCCCGGACATCGCGGAGGTCGACGAAGACGACACCGTCGTCGCCGTGAAGCTTCAGCGCGTCGCCTGCGGCGATGGTCTCGATCGTTTCCTCGGCCTCGGCGACGAGCTGCTTGACGCCCTTTTTCAATGCCATCGGCGTTCCTCCCCGCGGTTCCGCCGCGCTACCAGTTGCGCTTCCCCGCCATCCACTTCTTAACCATCCACAGGCGGTCCGAGCCCCAGAACCCTTCGCCGTCGACGATGAAGAACGGCGAGCCGCAGACTCCGCGTTCCAGTGCCTTGTCGGTCTCGTCCTTCAGCCGCTGCTTGGCGGCCGGCTCGGAGATGGCGAAAAGCATCTCGTCCGGATCGACGCCCAAGGGCTCCGCGATTGCCGCGAGCACACCCGTATCGCGGATATCGCGCCCCTCGCCGAAATAGGCGTGATAGGCGGCCTTGGCGAAGTCCTTCGCGACGCCGTTATTCCGACCGTCGAGCCAGTAGAAGGCCCGAGACGCGGCCAGGGCGGCGACGGGAAACGGATCCGGCAGCACCCACGGCACGTCCATCATCTTCGCCATGCGCTCCCAGTCGTGACGGCAGTAGTCGCCCTTCAACGGCTGGTCGGCGAGCGGCGCGTTGCCGGTCTCCTTGAATACCGCGCCCAGCATGAACGGCCGCCACACGGCACGCCGGCCGGCGTCCTCGGCAAGGGCGTCGGCGCGGAGGCTGGCGAAGTAGCCATACGGCGACGAGAAGTCGAAATAGAACTCGAGGATGTCGGTCATCGCAAACCGGTCCGGAACCGCGGGCTCCCTACCAGGGCACCTCGGCGCCGTCGTAATTGAAGAACTTGCCCGAGTCCTCGAAACGCAGGTTCGAGACCACCTGGCGCATGCCGGCGACGCTCTCGAAGGCATCGATCAGCGCGCCGGGACCACCCATGTCGGTGCGTACCCAGCCGGGATGCAGGAAGACCACGGTGATGCCCTTGTCGGCAACGTCCAGGGCGAGGCTCTTCATCGCCGCGTTCAGCGCCGCCTTGGCCGAGCGGTAGATGTAGGACCCGCCCGAGGAGTTGTCGGCCATTGAGCCCATCTTGCTGGTCACGGTGATGATCTTCTTGTGCTGGCTCTTGGCAACGTTCGGCAGGAACGCCGCGCTCACCTTCATCGGCGACATTGTGTCGACCCGGAATACGTTGGCCCAGGCGGCGAAGTCGATGTGGTCGTAGGGCACAACCCGGGGCCCGTAGATGCCGGCATTGTTGACCAGGTGATCGATGGGCAGGGTGGCCAGGGTCTTGGCCAGCGCTTCGACCCGGGCAAAGTCGGTGACGTCGAGGGCGTGGAGGGTGATGTCGCCGTCCAGGCCACGCAGCGCTTCGGCCTCGTCCGGCCGGCGGCAGGCGGCCACCACCTTCCAGCCGTCGGCGGCATACTGACGGACGAACTCCAGTCCCAATCCCCGGTTCGCCCCGGTAATCAGACACGTCGGCATGTTGGCGGCACCCCCCTCTTCGCCGTTATCTCGTCTCTTCGAACAGTTCGCGGCCGATCAGCCAGCGGCGGATCTCCGACGTGCCGGCGCCGATCTCATAGAGCTTGGCGTCGCGCAGCAGCCGGCCCGTCGGATACTCGTTGATGTAGCCGTTGCCGCCCAGGCATTGGATCGCCTCAAGCGCCATCCAGGTGGCCTTTTCGGAGGCATAGAGGATGGCACCGGCGGCGTCCTTGCGGGTCGTCTCGCCGCGGTCGCAGGCCTGGGCGACCAAGTAGACGTATGCCTTGCAGGCGTTCATCGTCGTGTACATGTCGGCGAGCTTGCCCTGCATCAGCTGCTGGGCGCCGATCGGCTGGTCGAACTGCACCCGCTCGTGGACGTAGGGAACGACCACGTCCATGCAGGCCTGCATGATGCCCAGCGGCCCGGCCGACAGCACCAGCCGCTCGTAATCGAGGCCGCTCATCAGCACGTTGACGCCTCGCCCTTCCTGGCCGAGCACGTTCTCGACCGGCACCTCGCAGTCCTCGAACACCAGCTCGCAGGTGTTGGAGCCGCGCATGCCCAGCTTGTCCAGCTTCTGCGCCTTGGAGAAGCCCTTGAACCCGTTCTCGATGATGAACGCGGTGATGCCGCGCGGGCCGCCGGCCGGGTCGGTCTTGGCATAGACGACCAGGGTTTCGGCCTCGGGGCCGTTGGTGATCCACATCTTGGTGCCGTTGAGCACGTAGTGGTCGCCCTTCCAATCGGCCCGAAGGCGCATGGAGACGACGTCGGAGCCGGCGCCCGCTTCGCTCATCGCCAGCGCGCCGGCGTGCTCGCCGGAGATCAGCTTCGGCAAATAGCGCCGCCGCTGCTCGTCATTGCCGTTGCGGCGGATCTGGTTGACGCAGAGGTTGGAGTGCGCGCCGTAGCTGAGGCCCACCGAGGCCGAGGCGCGGCTGATCTCCTCCATCGCCACGCAGTGCTCCAGGTAGCCCATGCCGGCGCCGCCATACTCCTCCTCGACAGTGATGCCGAGCACGCCGAGGTCGCCCATCTTCCGCCACAGCTCTTGGGGAAAGGCGTTGGTCTCATCGATATCGGCGGCGCGCGGCGCGATTTCGTCGGAGGCGAAGCTTTGCACCGAGTCGCGGAGCATGTCGGCGGTTTCGCCGAGGTTGAAGTTCAAGGACGGAAGCGCGTTGGGGATCATCGTCCCTCCCGGGGTTTGTTGTTTCGACTATACGCGGCGGCGCCCGCGCCACCAAGGCACGACGACGGCGTTTGTCACCGCCCTTTAGCCGACCACATCGCTGCGGCCGGTGATGGTCATCAGCGTCTGTTGAAGGATCGCGCACGCCCGCTCGCGGCCCTCGTGGACGACGTAGACGTCGGCGTGGCTGACGGTCAGCGTACGGCCGGGACGCAAGACACGACCGCGGGCGATCAGCACCTCGCCACGGGCCGGCGCCATCAGGTTGATCTTGAATTCGACGGTCAACACGCCGGCGTCCGCGGGCATCAGTGTGAACCCGGCGTAGCCGGCGGCGGAGTCGGCGATGGTGGCGACGACGCCGCCGTGGAAGAAACCGTGCTGCTGCGACAGATGGTCTCCGTAGGGCAAGCGGATTTCGCAGAAACCGGGGCCAACCTCGCCCATCTCGGCGCCGATGTGACTCATGATCCCCTGTTTGGAGAAGCTGCTACGGATACGCCGTTCAAAATCGGGATCAGCGGGCGTGAAATCGGACATCGGTCTTCCGCAGCCAGGGATTCGATGCATCCGACTGTAGTTGACGTTTACGTAAACGTCAACTACCTGCGCTGCGCAAACGTCTCCGAAAACGGCCCGACTGCGGCGCTAGCCGGAGAACATCCCTCCAATAGCCTCGATGAGCCATGGGAATACGGCCGGAATGAAGGGCGACATCACGGCAAGGATACGCTGTGCCCTTTCCCAGGGGTCGAGCACCAGCCCATGCGACTTCAGCCATCTCGCCCGCGCCGGCGCGATGGCGGGATCGGCGGCGACCATCGCGTCGGCCAACTTGGCGCCAGCGGCCTTCAGATGCATTGCCACCGGCAGGAATGCGGCGATCAGAATGACCACGTACAGGAACGATTCGAACTGCACGGAGGCGTCGGCGATGGCAAGGTAGCTCGCCTTGACGGTCTCGTCGGTCATGAAGGCGGCCGGCCAGTGCCGCCATGCCTGCATGCAGAACAGCGCAGCAACAAGGACGATGGCGCCGCTGGCCAGGAGGTGCTTCAGCAGCCTCAGCCGTCCCGCCAGGTCGGCAGCGAGGGCCTCGATCTCGCCGGGTTCAGGGTCCTGGATCGCCGGCGGTGCCATCCAGCAGGCGGCAACAGCGATGACGACGGCGGCGCCGAGGGCTGCGACGTTGGCCGCCAGCACGAGCAGATCGAGGATGTCGAGCATGGCACCGCCGAACGGATAGGAGCCGATGGTCCGCTCGAAGACGCCGGCGCCGAGATCGTGGCGGGCGAACCGGCCGCCGTATTCGAGCAGCAGGACCACACCGAACGTCACCGCCGCAATGGCGACGATCTCGGCGAACAACCGCACGCGCTTCTCCTTGGGCGTGCTGCGCCATGTGGCGATGAAAGCGAAACCTGCGGATCCCAGGCAGGCCATGAACAGAACGACGAACATTGCCGCCGCCAAGTATCTCGCATCGGCTTCCGCCGCGGCGATGGCCAGCCGGTCGATGCGGAACGCCGGCGGAAGCACCTCAACCCAGGCGAAACTCAAGGCCCTTTGCACGGCGAAGCCGACGGCCAGCGCCACCAGCGGCAGGATCACCGGCAGGTAATACGTCCGCTGCTTCAACGACGAGATCATAGCTTAAGGTCTGCCCCCGTTTACTGACCCGTCCCACCCACCAATCAATCCTGGGGGCCACGCGGTCACGGCCCGAACGGATCGTCCGCGAGTCTAGCACCTTGTTTCCGCACTACCACCAACGATTGTTGCCCCACCCTTCGCCTCCCCGGTGCCCGTGCACAAGGCAGCCCTGCCGACGTCTGCCCTTCCCTCAGCCGCGGGGAATATCCCCGCCCCCACAGTGTTGATCGAACAGCGGGCGTCCGCGGGGAAAGCGGTTAGACTATCGGCGATGGATGGGTTCCTCGATGAGATGGAGCGGTGCGTGCCGGCGCTCCGGCGGTATGCGCGGGCGCTGGTGCGCGATGCCGATGCCGCCGACGACCTGGTGCAGGACTGCCTGGAGCGGGCGCTGGGCCGGCGTCACTTGTGGCGGCCCACGGGCACCGTCCGTGCATGGCTGTTCACAATCCTCCACAACGTCCATGCCAACCAAACCCGCAGTCGTGCCGGGCGCGGCACCGAAGTGTCGGTGGAGGCCGCCGACGGCGCCCTGGGACAAGCGGCCGACCAGGACGGGCGACTGGCGGCGCTGGACGTGATCCGGGCGCTGGACAGCCTCGACGACGGCCACCGGCAGGTGATCCTGCTGGTCGCCCTGGAGGGCCTTGCCTACCGCGAGGTCGCCGACGTGCTCGGCATCCCCATCGGCACGGTGATGTCGCGGCTGTCGCGGGGGCGCGACCGGCTCAGGGCGTTGACCGGCCCCGATCCGAGCCCGAGCCTGAGGAGGGTGAAGTGAGTACCGAGCACGACCGCATCGACGACGGCGACCTGCACGCCTACGCCGACGGGCGGCTCGAGACCGAGCGCCGCGAGGCGGTCGAACGCGCGCTCGCCGATGACCCGGCAGCGGCGCAGCGGGTCCGCGACTGGCAGGTGCAGAACGCCGCCATTGCCGCTGCCTTCGACACGCTCGCGGACGAGCCGGTACCGGCGCGGCTGTGCCCGAAGACCATGGCCAGCAAACGCCGCGCGCCGTGGATGCGTATTGCCGCGGCGCTGGTGCTTGTCGCCGTCGGATTCGGCGGTGGCTGGCTGGCCCGCGACCGCACCGAGACAACGACGGCGGCGGGCGGAATCACACTCGCCGCCGATGCCATCTCGGCGCACCGGGTCTATGCGGTCGAGGTCCGCCACCCGGTCGAGGTGGATGCCGCGCAGGAGGCCCATCTGGTCAAGTGGCTGTCGAAGCGGCTCGATCATCCGCTGCGCGTCCCGGATCTCGGCGCGGCCGGTTTCCGGCTGGTCGGCGGGCGGTTGCTACCGTCGGACGGCGATGCCGCGGCGCAGTTCATGTTCGAGGACGCGGGCGGTCGGCGGATCACCCTCTACGCAGCACGCAATGCCGACAACCGCGAGACCGCATTCCAGTACCAATCGTCGGATGGCACTGGCGCGTTCTATTGGCTCGACGGCCCGGTCGGTTACGCGATCATCGGCGACGTCGACCGCCAGGTCCTGCTCGACCTCGCCCACGTCGTCTACGAGCAGATCGGCCGCTAGACGTGTCCCCCCTACCAGCGGGTGGTGACGGTCTTCTCGTCTAGGAACATCCGCATCGACGCATACCGCGACTTGGACGTGCCGAGGAACGACTGCTTCTTCGAGCCAAGCGGGAAGAAGGCGTAGGGCTGCGGCACCGCGACGTTGACGCCGACGTTGCCGGTCTCGGTCTCGCGGATGAACTTGCGTGCGTTCGACCCCGAGGCGGTCATGATGCAGGCCGAGTGCCCTTGGTCGTTGTTGGAGTCGTTGTGCCAGCGGATGACCTCGTCGAGGCTGTCCATGCGCATCAGCGCGGCCACCGGACCGAAGGCCTCGTCGCGGGTCGTCGGCATCCCCGGCTCGGCGCCCTCGAGGAGCGTCGGGGCGAGCCAGTAACCGCCCTCCATGCCGGCGACCGTCGCCGTGCGGCCGTCGACGACGATCTTGCAGCCGTCGTCCAGGGACCGGTCGATCCAGTCGAGCACCGAGGTCTTGCCGTTGGCGGTGCACATGGGGCCGAGATCGACGGAACGGTCGAGGCCGCTGCCGAGGGTCATCGACCGCGACGCGGCAGCGAACTTCTCCTTGAATTCCTCATAGATGTCGCCGACGACGACGACGGTGTCGGAGCCCAGGCACCGTTGCCCGCCCATGCCGTAGCAGGCGCGCAGCAAAAGGTCGGCAGCATTGTCGAGATCTGCGTCGGGCATGATGACGACGCAATTCTTGCCGTTGCCGTTGAGGGACGAATCCTTGCCGAGCTCGCCGCAGAGGCGGAACAGGCTCTGGCCGACGGCGGTCGAGCCGATGAAGCCGACACCCATCACCTCGGGCTGGCGGAGGATGAACTCGTTGATTCGGCGCCCGCCGTGGACGAGGTTGATGGTGCCCTCGGGCAGACCCAGGTCCTGGGTGACGCGGCAGATGTATTCGGCCGCGACCGGATCCTGGCCGCTGGGGCTGACCACCACCGAACAGCCGGCGGCCAGCGCATACGGCACGAACGAACTCCACGCGTGCATGGGGATGTTGCCGGGCGTGATGATCAGGAACACACCGCGCGGCTCGTAGGTCATCCAGCCGTCGATGCCGGTGGTCAGCTGGTCGACGTATTCGTTCAGCTTCGGCATGGCGTAGAGGGCCGAGCACGCGTTTTCGACGTTCTCGATCACCCGGCGGACCGATCCCTCCGATTCGTCGAGGGTGCGGCCATGGTCCTGGGTCAGTACCCGGCACAGGACGTCGTACGACTCCTCGAGCCGCTGACGCAGGTCGAACAGCTTGCGGCCGCGCTCGCGGACGCCGACCTGGCGCCATTTTTCGAACCCACGCTGGGCCGCCTCGACCGCGGCGCGCGCCTCGGCCTCGGTGACGACGGGCGTCTCGGAGATAATCGCGCCGGTTGTCGGATCGGTGTTGTCGTCGGCAGTGGTCGACGCCGACTTCACCCATTCACCGCCAATGAAAAGATCCAGAGTTCCGTAATGGTCCTTTGGTCCGGCCAACTGCGGCATCGTCTCTCCTCCCCGTCCTGAGCGCCGCGCCGGCGCCATCACCGGCAACGACTCATCGACCGTTTTCCGCCGATGATATCATTTGTATACATACATTTTTTCTGGCCAAAAGACAATGCTTTTCGCAGGCGCACACTATCGAACACTGTGCTCGTATTTCGTTCGTGTACAAATGATTTAAGGGCGGCATTCAGCCGCCGGTCATCCGCGCGCGCGTGCCCGCGGCGGGGTTTCCTTCTCGACCAGCATCGCCGACCAGCGCCGCTCCAATTCCGCCATCTCCTGTTGCAGGGTGGCGATGTCCCGTTGCTGCTCGGCAAGCGCGCGTTGGCGTTCGGCGACCTTGTCGAGGACGTGGCGGAGCTGTGCCACTTCGGACCGGTCGACATCGTAGAGGTCGATCATTTCGCGGATCTCCTCCAGCGAGAATCCGAGCCGCTTTCCGCGCAGGATCAGTTGCAGGCGCACCCGGTCGCGCGGACGGTAGACACGGCGCTGGCCTTCGCGAATCGGGCTGATCAGGACGCGATCCTCGTAGAACCGGATCGTCCGTGTGGTGATCTCGAACTCGCGGGCGAGGTCCGCGATGGAGTAGGTCTGCGTCATCGGGGAGAGGGTACGTAACGTTTACGTAAAGGTAAAGCAGCTTTGCGCGCCCGTCGCGGCGCAATCGATAGGCAAAACGCTCAACGCGCCAACGTCTTGATGTAATGGTACTCGACGGTGTCGCTCAAATCGTGCAGTTCGCGGGTCTCGGCCAGCCGCGCATAGCCAAGACGTTCGTAGAGCCGATGCGCCGCTGTGAACCGGGTATCGGGCCACAATTCGACGAAGCGGCCCGACGAGGCCTGTGCCAAGTCCTCGACCAGACCGGTCAGCCGCGCCCCGAGGCCGCGGCGCCGTGCGCGGGGATCGACGTAGAGCTTGAGCAGTTCCCACCCGGCGGTATCGCGCGCCGGGGAGGCGCCAACGCAGCCGACGATGCCTTCGGATCCCTCGCCTACCGCGTCGACCACCCAGAACCGGCCGCTGCGGTCGCGGAAGTGGCTGGCGATGGCACGGAGTTCCGGCACCTCGCCATCGACGTCGAGCACGCAGCCGGGATACTCCGCCCAGCAGGTGCCGACGAGCCGGATCAGCCTGTCGGCATCGGAATCGCGGGCCTCGCGGATGCCTTCGACCATCGGCGCCTCAGGGGATTTCGACCGGTTCCATCCGCGCCACCGCCATGGTGCTGCTCGGCGGAAGGCACACCATATTGCGCGAGATGATGTTGCCGAAGATGTTCTCCGGATGGCCGGCGAAGTTGTTGGTGTTGAACAGCGGCGGCCGGTGCCAATACAGGCGGTAGCCGAGCGAGGCAATGCCCCGCACCAGGTCGTCGGCGAGCTCCTTGCGGTTGTTCTCCAGGTAGAGGACCGGTTCGCGCTCCGCCAGGGTCCGTGCCGCCCCCTCTATGACGTCCAGTTCCATGCCCTCGACGTCGATCTTGATCAGATTGCAGCGCGGCAGGTTGAGCGAATCCAGCGTCAACGCGGCGACCCGCTCGCCGGCGTCCCGATCCTTGAGCCCGAGACCGCCGAAGTTCTGCACGGTCCAGGGATTGAGCACCGGCACATGCACGAAGCTTGGTTCGCGCGAGACCGCGTTGTTGAGGCACACGACGTTGGTCAGGCTGTTTAGGGCAATGTTGCCGCACAGCGTCTGAAAGATCAGCCGTTGCGGCTCGAAGGCGACGACGACGCCCTGCGGCCCCACCGCCTGGGCGAAGAACACGGTCAGGGCACCGATATTCGCGCCGACATCGAGGACGGTATCGCCCGGCTTGATGATCTGGCGCAGCAGGTCGATCTCGCCCTCGGAGTACTCGCCGTAGACCTCCAGCGACCGGCCGAGAAAGCGGTCGTTCCGGTTGTAGATCATATAGCCGTGACGGCACCGCTTGACCCTGTTGAACGTGCGATCCTCGCTCATATCCCGCGCCCTTCTAAAGCAGGAACACCGCGGCAAGGCCGAGGAAGACGAAGAACCCGACGACGTCGGTCACCATGGTCAGGAACACGCTCGATGCGATCGCGGGGTCGACGTTGGCGCGCTCGAGCATCAGCGGGATGGTCGTGCCGGCCAGCGCCGCGACCAACAGGTTGAACACCATCGCCGCGCCAATGATGACGGCGATCGCCGGGCTGCCGAACCACAGCCAGGCGACGCCGCCGGCGATGATGGCGAACGCCACCCCATTGAACACACCGACGATCAGTTCCTTGCCGATCACCCGGAGCGCATTGGCCGGGGTCAGCTCCTTGGTCGCCAGCGCGCGTACGGCAACGGTCAGCGTTTGGGTGCCCGCATTGCCACCCATGGACGCGACGATGGGCATCAGTACGGCCAACGCCACCATCTGCTCGATGGTCGCTTCGAACAGGCCGATGACGATCGACGCCGCCACGGCCGTGCCGAGGTTGACCAGCAGCCAGGTGAACCGCGCCTTCGCCGTGCCAATGGCGTCGCTGTAGAGGTCGTCCTCGACGACGCCGCCGAGGCGCATGATGTCTTCCTCGTGCTCCTCGTCGATGACGTCGACGATGTCGTCAATGGTGATGGCACCGACCAGCCGCCCGGCTTCGTCGACGACCGGCGCCGAGGTCAGGTCGCGCTGGCGGAACAGATAGGCCACGTCCTCCTGGTCGACGGTGGCGGCAACAACCCGCATCTCCGTCTGCATGATGTCGGTGACCGACACCGGGCGGCGGGTGCGCAGCAGGTGGCTCAGCGGGATCGCGCCCAGCGGCTTGTGGCTGGGGTCAACGACGAAGATGTCGTAGAAGTCAGCCGGCAGGGCGTCGTCTTCGTCGTCGGCCAGCTGGCGCATGTGGTCGATGGTCTCGCCGACGGTCCAGTAGTTCAGCACGGCGACGAGTTCGCGGCGCATCAGGCGCCCGGCGCTGTCCTCAGGGTAGGTCAGCGCCTGCTCGATCAGCGTCCGGTCTTCGGCCGGGATCGCCTCGAGCACCTGCTGCTGCTCGTCCTCGTCCAGCTCCTCGATGACGTGGACGGCGTCGTCGGTTTCCAGCGCGGCGACGGCGATGGCGGTGTCGGCGATGCCGAGCTCGTCGATGATCTGGTCGCGAACGATGTCGTCGAGTTCGGCAAGGATTTCCGGGTGGAAATCGGTGCGGATGACTTGGACGAGCTCGCGCCGTTCGTCGCTCTTCAGGTGCTGCAGCAGGTCGGCGATGTCGGCGTCGTGGAGCGGTTCGATCAGCTCGCGGACGCGCGCGGCATCACCGGCATCGAGGGCATCCTCGACCGATTCGACGATCGCCGGACTGAGCGCATAGTCCGTGCTTTCGGGAAGCGCGTCCCCCGTGTGCCGTTCCGCTTCGGGTGCTGGAGCGGTCATCGCGCCGGCCTCCCTCGCCACGGGCACGGTGCGCGACCATCGCCCGCCAGGTTTGGTGCAGCTTGGCCGCTCATGACCGCGGCCGGATGAACAACGAGGCCCGTCCTTACGGCGGGCCTCGGAATTGGTGCGGTCGAGAAGACTCGAACTTCCACGGGGTTGCCCCCACAGCGACCTCAACGCTGCGCGTCTACCAGTTCCGCCACGACCGCGAATTCCATTGAAGCAACGGGAAACGTTGCCGTTACACTGCGCCGGACATAGCAAAACACGGTCGTACGATCAAGATGCGGCCATTTCCGAGGGACATTCGGGACGGTGGCGAACACAGCGACAGCCGCTGCATCTTCGGGCGATAAGGTTCCCGTGGCCGTGACAGGCCGGGACGGCGGAATCGAATGGCTCAAGAGCCCGTCTCCGGTCGACTACGCCAGCGCCGTCGCCTTCATGGAAGACCGCGTGGCCCAGATTCGAGCAGGCACCGCCGCCGAGGCTGTGTGGCTGCTCGAACACCCTCCTCTCTATACGGCCGGCACCAGCGCCGATCCCAGCGAACTGCGCGAGCCCAAGCGGTTCCCGGTCTATGCCACGGGGCGTGGCGGGCGATACACCTACCACGGCCCCGGCCAGCGGGTCGGTTATGTCATGGTCGACCTGAAACGCCGTGGCGGCGACGTTCGGGCCTTCGTCTGTGCCCTGGAATCGTGGATCATCGACACGCTTTCGGCCTTTGGCGTAGCCGGTATGCGCCGGCCGGGACGGATCGGCATCTGGGTGGTACCCGACGACGGACCCGAGGCGAAGATCGCCGCCATCGGCGTTCGCGTCCGCCGCTGGGTCACCTACCACGGCATCGCCATAAACGTGGCCCCGGATCTGACACATTTCGACGGTATCGTCCCGTGCGGGATCGACGGATACGGCGTGACATCGCTTGAGAATCTTAAAGTGACGGCGGGCATGGACGATGTCGATGATGCGTTGCGCAAGACCTTCGCCAGCACGGTTGGAACGTGAACCTCCGGACTTTATCTTATGGTTAATGATCCGGTATACTCGTTCGATAACCGAACAAAGAAGCGTTCCCCATGAGGTGGTCCCACTTCGTTGGACAGCTCGGCGGCTTGGTTAAGGTGTACTCCGCTCACTGATCATGCCGCCAGATTCCTTTTGATATGACCTCCTGGTTGGTGTTGTGGCGCCTGTGGAGATGTGG
>Ga0209568_1000100_pt1 | contig 30596 bp, 26 predicted proteins | sample WorMetOlspDAHAB2_FD_187406 | JGI IMG/M metagenome (GOLD analysis project Ga0209568, IMG submission 187406) | Marine gutless worms symbiont microbial communities from Max Planck institute for Marine Microbiology, Germany - Olavius sp. DAHAB.2... ...
CCACATCTCCACAGGCGCCACAACACCAACCAGGAGGTCATATCAAAAGGAATCTGGCGGCATGATCAGTGAGCGGAGTACACCTTAACCAAGCCGCCGAGCTGTCCAACGAAGTGGGACCACCTCAGACCAACCGCACCGCGACCGACAACTACTTCGTCCGCATCCAGCCCAACACCCAGGATACGCGCATCAACATCGCCATCGACGACGGGCTTTGATACCTGCACAAGGTCCAGCAGTCCTATGTCAGCGAGTCGGGCGGGTTCCTGTACGGCTACTGGAACGAGCGCAGCTTCGACTCCCACGCGACCGCGTCGGCCGTGCAGGCGTTTATGATCAACGGCCACCTCGAGTTGGGCGACGTGCGTGAAGACCCGTACGTCGAGACGGTCAGCCGCGGCCTGCATTCGCTGATGACGTACCTTGAGGCGTTCCCGATCGGTGCGCAGACCTATGGCGATCCCGACACCAACGGCAACGGCTTCGCCGTCGATACCTGGGAACGCGATCCCATCTACCAGGGCGGCCAGATCATGGACGCGTTCGCCGCGACCGGCTCGGCCGATACCTATGCCGACACCGGCGGCGCGGGGATCAGGGGCCGGACCTACAAGGATATCGTCCAGGACTACGTCGATGCCTACGCCTGGGGTCAGTATGACGACACGGGCGTGGTCGGCGGCGGTTGGCGGTATAACTGGAATACGTTCCCCGACAACTCGGCCTGCCAGTGGGCGGCGATCGGCGTGCTTGCGCTCAAACAGGTATTCGGGATCGACATCCCGCAGTGGGTCAAGGACCGCAACGACGTCTGGCTGAACTACAGCCACCGCAGCAACATCGCCGGTGGTACCGAGGGCGGCTTCGGCTACACGGGTCAGGGCGCCGGTCTGGCTCAGACTCCGTCCGGCCTCGTACAGATGGTCATGAACGGCTCGGAGAAGACCGACCCGCGGTGGGCGCGCTCCGAGAAGTACGTGACCCGTAACTGGGACAGCTGGTATCGGAGCGGCAGCAACTACTACGCCGCGTTCGCGATGACCAAGTCGTTCCGGCTGGCATTGCCGGAGCCGGTGGTCAACCTGACAGGTCCGGGCTATGCGCGTGATGGCCTCGACTGGTTCAACGATCCCAATCACGGTCTTGCCCGACGGCTGATCGCCGACCAGCAGTCCAATGGCCAGTTCCGCAGCGGCAATGGAAGCTGGTCGCGCCAGCCGACAACGAGTTCGTGGGCGATCATCATGCTCACCCCGACGCTGTTCGTGCAGCCGCCGGTGGCGGATGCGGGTGACGATCGGGTGTGGGGCGTCGACATTCCGCTGACGCTGAACGGCACGGGCTCGTTCCACACCGATCCGCTGCGCAGCATCGTGCAGTACGAGTGGGACGGCGACGGCAGCTTCGACGTCACCTCTGCTGATCCGACCCACGTGGTGACGTATTCGTCCGCCGACTACTGCGATCCGCCGGTGCCGCCGGCGACGGAACCCGATTGCGAAACGGCGCTGCCGGTGAACATCACGGTGACGTTGCGGGTCACCGACAACAACGACCCGGCGCAGTTCGACACCGACACCGTCAACATCGTCGTCGCGGTGCCGCCGCATCCACCGGTCGCCGACGCCGGCGGACCGTACACCTGCACCGAGGACATCCCGTGCGCCCTCGACGGCTCTGGCTCCTTCGACATCGACCCGACCGACTCAATCACGTCGTATGCGTGGGATCTCGACAACGATGGCGGCTATGACGACGCTACCGGCGCGACGCCGTCGATCATCTTCCCCGATCCCACCAGCGTGTCGCTGAACATCGGCCTTGAGGTGTTCGACAACGCGGTGCTCAACGACGTCAACGAGAACGGCGTCCAGGATCCGGAAGAGCGACTGAACGACACCGACTTCACCACCGTCACCGTGCTGCCCAACAACCCGCCGGTCTCAGCCCATGGCGGCCCGTACACGGTGGACGAGGGCTCGTCCCTCACCCTCGACGGCAGCGGCTCCAGCGATCCGGACGGAAACCCGATCGTTTCGTGGGAATGGGATCTCGACGACGACGGTACGTTCGACGATGCCTCCGGCGAGACGGTCTCGCATACCTTCGTCCAGGACGGCCTCTACCCGATCGCGCTCAGGGTCAGCGACTCGGCGCTTAACGACGACTCGTCGACGACGGTGACGGTCAACAACGTGCTGCCGACCGTCGAGGCCGGTAACGACCAGACCATCACCGAGGGCGACACGCTCAGTCTCGATCCGGCATCGTTCACCGATCCGGGCCTCGAGAACGCGCACACCGCGACCATCGATTGGGGTGATGGCACGCCGATCGAGCCCGGCACGGTCACCGAGACCATTGGCACGGGCACCGGCACCGTCTCCGGCAGCCACGTCTACGTCGAGGACGGCACCTACACGGTCACCGTCAGCGTCACCGATGACGACGGCACGGCAAGCGACACGTTCGCGGTCACCGTGCTCAACGCGGCGCCGATCATCGTGCTCGCCGAAGACCGCACCAGCAACGAGGGTGACGACGTCTCCATCAACGATCCGGTGAAGTTCACCGATCCGGGCGTCGAAGACACCCACACCGCCACCTTCGACTGGGGTGACGGCTCACCCGTCGAGCCGGGCGTGGTCACCGAGACCATCGGCACCGGCATGGGCGAAGTGACCTCCAGCCACGTGTACGTCGACGACGCCGACTACACGGCGCGGGTGACTGTCACCGACGACGAGGGCGACTCGGGCTTCGCCGACTTCGCTGCCACCGTCAACAACCTTGCCCCGGTGGTCGAAGCCGGTGCCGACCAGACCGTCGACGAAGGCGACACCGTCAGCCTCGATCCGGCGACCTTCACCGACGCCGGTGTCGCCGACACCCACACCGCAGAAATCGATTGGGGCGATGGCTCACCGGTCGAGGCCGGGACGTTGACCCAGGGCGCCGGTTCGGGCTCGGTCGACGGCAGCCATGTCTACGCCGACAACGGGGTCTACACGGTGACGGTCACGGTCACCGATGACGATGGCGGCGTGGGAAGCGACACCTTCACGGTCACCGTCAACAACGTCAATCCGGCCGTCGAAGCTGGCGCCGACCAGTCCATCGTCGAGGGTGGCTCCATCAGCCTCGATCCGGCGACGTACACCGATCCGGGAACGGCCGACACCCACACCGCGACAATCGATTGGGGTGATGGTTCGCCTGTGGAGTCTGGCGTGGTGACCGGATCGAACGGCAGCGGCACGGTTTCCGGCAGCCATTCCTACGGCAGCGAGGGTATCTATACCGTCACCGTGACCGTCACCGACGATGATGGTGGTGTCGGCTCCGATACATTCACGGTCAACGTCTCCGACGCTGGAGGCCCGACCGTCGACGCCGGTCCCGACGTGACCATCGACGAAGGCCAGAGCGTCAGCCTGCCGTCGTCGACGTTTGTCCCGGCGATCGGCACCGACACCCACACGGCGAGCATTAACTGGGGTGACGGCACGGTCGAGCCCGGCACGGTCGATGACGCCGCCGACACGGTGAGCGGCAGCCACACCTATCCGCAGGACGGCTCGTTCTCGGTCGGCGTCACCGTCACCAACCAGGACGACACCTCCGGCGCCGACAGCTTCAACGTCACCGTCAACAACGTCGCCCCGGTGGTCGACGCCGGCGCCGATCAGGCCGCCGATGTGGGCGCGACGGTCAGCCTCGATCCGGCGACGTTCTCGGATGTCGGCATCCTTGATATCCACACCGCGACCATCGATTGGGGTGACGGTTCGCCATTGGAAGCGGGCGCGGTGACCGAGGCGAGCGGCAGCGGCACCGTCGACGGCAGCCACGTTTACACCGATCCGGGTACGTACACCGTCACCGTCTCCGTCTCCGATGACGACACCTCGACCTCCGATACGCTGACCGTCGTCGTGTCCTCGACCGGCGCGCCGCCTGAAGTCATCAGCGACCTGGCTGCCGAGGCGAAGAGCGGCAAGATCGACTTGGTGTGGACGCCGGCTGAAGGCGCGACCAGCTACAACGTCTACCGATCGGAAACCTCCGGCGGTCCGTACGAGGAGATTTCGACGGGTTGGACGTGCACCTACTGTGCCTATGCCGACTTCGGGCTGACCAACGGCGTGACCTACTACTACGTGGTCACCGGGGTGAACGGCACCGGCGAGTCGCCGCCGTCCAACGAGGCATCAGGGACACCGAACGAGGTGGTGATCCGGCCGCGCTGATCTGGCCCGGTAGCCACATTCCGACGGCCTCATTCGGGCGCCCGGTTTCCGGGCGCCCGGTCGTTTGAGCCGACGGGCCGCTTCCTCGATATCCGCAGCGGGTTCTTGCCGCCGGACAGCGGGTCCACCAGAATGGCGTCCGCTGCGGCCGGACGCGCCGACGAACTCAGCCGAAATCGATGAGGACCATCATGACCAAGGCCATTCGCATCCACGAGCACGGCGGACCCGAAGTGTTGAAATACGAGGACGTCGACGTCGGCGCACCAGGGCCGGGTCAAGCGCGCGTTCGGCAAACGGCGGTCGGGCTCAATTACATCGACGTCTATCATCGGTCCGGCCTCTATCCTCCGGGTCCCTTGCCGGCTGTCGTCGGCCTCGAAGCGGCCGGCGTGGTCGAGGCGGTGGGCGCCGGCGTCACCGAGTTCAAGGCCGGCGACCGGGTCGCCTACGCCAACCCGCCGATCGGCGCCTATGCCGAGGAACGGCTGATGCCGGCCGATCGCCTGGTCGCCGTCCCTGACGGCATCGACGACCGACAGGCGGCGGCGATGATGCTCAAGGGCATGACCGGCCCAGTACCTCTTGCGTCGCACTTACCGGGTCCAGGCCGGCGATGCCATTCTCGTGCACGCGGCTGCCGGGGGTGTCGGACTGATCGCCTGCCAATGGGCGAAGCATCTGGGCGCGACGGTGATCGGTACGGTCGGCTCCGACGACAAGGCGGCCTTGGCGTCGGCCAACGGCTGCGATCATCCCATCGTCTACACGCGCGAGAACTTTACTGAGCGCGTGCGCGAGATCACCGGCGGTGAGGGCGTTGCCGTGGTCTACGACTCCATCGGCAAGGACACCTTCGAGGGCTCTCTCGATTGCCTGCGGCCGATCGGCATGATGGTCAGCTACGGCAATGCCTCGGGACCGGTCCCGGCGTTCGAACCGGGGATGCTGGCCGCCAAGGGCTCGCTGTTCTTCACCCGGCCGTCGCTGATGACCTATACGGCGAAGCGCGGCGACATGGTCGCCGGTGCCAACGAACTCTTCGACGTCGTGAAGGGCGGCCACGTGAGCATCACCGTCAACCAGACCTACCCGCTCGCCGAAGCGGCGCAAGCCCACGCCGATCTCGAGGCCCGCAAGACGACGGGTTCGACGCTGCTGATCCCGTAGATCCGCCGGTGCTCGTCGATCGGCTCAGATGGATCGAATCAGGCCGCCATCGACGCGCATCACGTGGCCGGTGACGTAGCCGGCCGGTTTACTGGCGAGGAAGGTCGCGACCGCGGCAAACTCCTCCACGGTGCCGTAGCGGCCCATGGGAATGATCGCCCACGATTGCCGGCGCGCCTCCCCTACCTCGATGCCGAGGCGTTTGGCGTTGGCGGCGTCGATACTGTCGGCGCGCTCTGTCCAAATGCGTCCGGGGGCGAGGACATTGACGGTCACGCCGTCGGGCGCGACTTCGGCCGAGAGTGTTTTCATGTAGGCAACCAGCGACGCCCGTAGGGTATTGGAGATGCCCAGAGTCGGAATCGGCTGAACCACGCCCGACGATGCCACCGTCAGGATTCTGCCCCAACCGCGCTCGCGCATACCGGCGACCAGGAGCCCGGTGACGCGGATGACGCCGAGCACCATGGCTTCGAACTGATCGCGCCACACCGCCGCATCGACGCCCAACGCCCCGGACGGCGGCGGACCGCCCCCGTTGTTGACCAGGATATCGACGTTCCCCGAACCGGAGACGTCCTCGGCGAGGGCCTCGACGGCGGCGAGGTCCCCGAAGTCGAGATCACGAACCTCGACCGAAATGCCGGTGTCCCGCCGCAGCTCGACGGCGAGAGCATCGAGCCGGGCCCGATCCCTTGCACCGAGAACCAGGTTGCATCCTTCAGCGGCCAGCGCTTGCGCAATTCCCGCGCCGAGCCCCCGCGAAGCACCGAGCACCAGCGCGCGTTTGTTCTTCAGTCCGAGGTCCATGAACGATCCTGCCTGCCTGACGTTTATGAAACCGCCATTATCGGCGCGCCCGAAGGCCGCCCGCAACGGGCTCTCCACCGGTCATCGTTGCGGTTTTGTTCAGCCGGGCCGCTTGAAAACCCGTGACCTTCGTGCGTCCGCTATGTTACTTCGGAAAAGACCGCCGACCGCACCGGGGAACCTGCCGGCAATGACAGATATCATGCGCGCGCTTCGAAACGAGCACGCCAACATCGTTCGGCTCCTTGACGCCTTGGAACGTCAGCTGGCGCTGTTCGATCGCGCGGGGCGACCTGACTACGACATCATCCGGGGCATCGCCGACTATTTCCTCAGCTATCCCGACCTCTACCACCATCCCAAGGAAGATCTGCTGTTCCGCAAGCTGCAGGTGCGGGACCCCGAAACGGCGAGACGGTTCGGGGACCTCCAGGCCGAGCATGAGCAGCTGGCGGCCCGAACCCGCGAGTTCGCCGCCGCCGTCCGGGAGGTGCTCGAAGAAGCAGAGGTTCCGCGGGAGGCTTTCGACCGGTGGGCGCGGGACTTCATAGATTTCCAGCGTCAGCACCTGAAAAAGGAAGAGCAGGTCTTCTTCCAGGCTGCGGAGCGGTCGCTGACGCACGACGATTGGGCGGAACTGGTGAACCGGATGACGGACCGGGACGACCCGCTGTTTGGCGCCGAGGTTGGCAAGCGATACGAAGTGCTTCGCACCAACATCCTGAGTTGGGAACGCGAAGCGGGCCGAAACTAGGGAGTTTCCCGGCCCAGCGCCTCGCCATTCGACCCGAACAGGTGGCACGCCTTCGCGTCGATTTCGAGGCCGACCTGCTTGCCGACTTGCACGGTGATTCCTGCCGAAGCCTGAACGATCACGGTCGCCGCGTTGACAAGGGCGAGGTGGATCAGGGTCGCGTTGCCCAAACGCTCGACGGCGAGCACCGTTCCGGCGAGCGAACCGCTACCGTCGGCCACGCAGGTCATGTGTTCAGGTCGGACGCCCAAGGTCAGTCGGCCCGCAGCGTCCGTATGAACCGGCACCGCCAATCGGCCACCGCCTGGCAGGACGACGGTTGCGCCATCGGCGCCGCTTCCGATCGCTTCGGCTTCGACGAAGTTCATCCTGGGTGAGCCGATGAATCCAGCCACGAACACGTTGCGCGGCCGTTCGTAGAGTTCGAGCGGCGGTCCGACTTGCTCGACCACGCCCTCGTTGAGCACGACGATCCGCTCCGCCAGCGTCATCGCCTCGACCTGGTCGTGGGTAACGTAGATCATCGTCGCCGCGATCTCGCGGTGCAGGCGGGCGATCTCCACCCGCATCTGCACGCGCAGCGCGGCGTCGAGGTTGGACAGCGGTTCGTCGAACAGGAACACGCCGGGTTCGCGAACGATGGCGCGTCCGATGGTGACGCGTTGGCGCTGTCCGCCGGAGAGCTCGCGAGGTTTGCGGTCGAGAAGATGCTCGATCTGCAGGGTGCGGGCGGCGTCGGCGACGCGGGTGGCGATGCCCTCGCGGCCGTAGTGCGCCAACTTGAGCCCGAAGGCCATGTTGTCCCGCACCGTCATATGCGGATAGAGAGCGTAGGACTGGAACACCATGGCGATCCCGCGGGCCGACGGAGGCCGGTCGTTGACCCGTTGGCCATCGAAGACGATATCGCCGCCGGTCGGGTCCTCGAGCCCGGCAATCAGTCGCAGCAAAGTCGACTTGCCGCAACCGGACGGCCCGACGAAAACGCAGAGCTCGCCGTCGGCGATGTCCAGAGAAACGTCGCGGATCACCTGCGTTTCGCCGAAACGCTTGCTGACGCCGGAGAGCCTGACCTCAGCCATCGCGTGCTCCGAACCAGGCGCTCACCGGCGGCAGCGTGAGGACACCATCGGCGACGGTTCCGCCGCAAAACCCATGGCCCTCCAGGGGAACCCAAGAGATTCCCTCCGGCAGAGGCACGGTGTGTTCATCGCCGGTTGGATTGAATGCGCAGAAGATACTGTCGGCGTCGGATGACCGGACGAATGCCAGCACCGTCTCCGAACCGTCGACGAACTGGAGGGTGCCGTCGACGAGCGCCGGCTGGTGCTTGCGCCAGGCAATGAACCGCCGCGTCGCGTTGAGGACCGAACCGGGATGAACGTCCTGGACATCGACCGCGCGGGCCCGGTGCGCCTCGGCGACCGGCAGCCACGGATCGGTGGGCGAGAAACCGGCGAAAGGTTCGCTCGAGGCCCATGACATCGGCGTGCGGCAGCCGTCACGGCCCTTGTATTCAGGCCAGAACGGCCGCCCGGCCGGATCCTGAAGGCGGTCGTAGGGCACGTCGGCTTCCGGCAGTCCCAGTTCCTCGCCCTGGTAGAGGAGATGGAGCCGCGTAGCGACAGCAGCATCGCGTTCACCACCTTGGCGACATTTGCCGGGGCGTCGCCACCGCCCCATCGGGTCGCGGCGCGGACGACATCGTGGTTGCTCAGAGACCAGCACGGCCAACCTTCGCCGATCGCCGCCAGCATGCGGCCGACGACGTCGCGGACGCGCGCCGCCGTCGGGGTGCCGCGCAGGAGGTTGAAGGTGTAGGCCATGTGCAGCCGCCCGTCGCGCAGGTACTCCGCCGCGGTGGAAATGGAATCGTCGGAAGCGACTTCGCCAATCGTCGTCGTCTCGGGGTATTCGTCCATCAGCGCGCGAAACCGCTCCAGAAGCGTGGTGATTTCCGGCCGGGTCTGGCTGTAGACGTGGGCCTGCATGGCGAAGGGGTTGACGTCATCGACGCTGTCGCCCGGGTCGAACGGTTCTCCGGCCGGCGGGTTGTCGCGAAGTTCGGCGTCGCAGACACAGGCGTTGATGGCGTCGAGCCTGAACCCGTCTACCCCGAGATCGAGCCAGAACCGCATCTCGTCGAGGATTGCCGACAGCATCCCCGGCGCGCGGTAGTTGAGCGCCGGCTGTTCGGCCAGGAAGTTGTGGAAGTAGTACTGCTGGCGCCGCGGCTCCCACGTCCATGCGGGCCCACCGAACACCGAAAGCCAGTTGTTCGGCGGCGTGCCGTCGATGCTCGGATCGGACCAGACATACCAGTCTGTATGGAAGTTATCGCGGCTTTCGCGGCTTTCTTGGAACCAGGGGTGCTGGTCGGACGTATGGCTTGGCACGAAGTCGAGGAGCACGCGGAGATTTCGGGCGTGGGCCTCGCCGACCAGGGTACGGACGTCCTCGACGATGCCGAAGAGCGGATCGACGGCGCGGTAGTCGGCGACGTCGTAGCCGAAATCTTTCATCGGCGACGCGAAGATGGGCGACAGCCACACGGCGTCGACACCCAGCGAGGCGACGTAGTCGAGCCTGCCGATGATCCCGGCGAGGTCGCCGACGCCATCTCCATTGCCGTCGGCGAAGCTGCGCGGATAGATCTGGTAGATCACTGCCCCCCGCCACCACGCGCGCCCGGTCATCTCCGACTCATCCCTTCACCGCGCCGGCGGTCAACCCGGCGACGATGCGCCGCTGGAACACCAGGACCAAGGCGATCAGCGGCACAGTGACGATCACCGAGGCGGCCATGATGTTGCCCCACGGCAGCTCGTGTTGGCTGGCGCCGGAGATCAGCGCGATGGCCACCGGCACGGTGCGCATGTCGTTGGTCAGGGTCAGGGTCAACGCGAACAGGAACTCGTTCCACGCGGCGATGAACGCCAGAAGTCCCGTCGCCGCGAGCGCCGGCCCCATCAGCGGCAGGAACACACGGACGACGATGACCAGCGGCGAGGCACCGTCGACGATGGCCGCCTCCTCCAGTTCGCGGGGCAACTCACGCATGAACGCACTCAGCACCCAGACGGTGAACGGCAAGGTGAAAATCATATAGCTGATCATCAGCCCGATGAGGTCGTTGTAGAGGCCGAGGGTGCGGATCAACTCGAACAGTCCCGACAACACGGCGACCTGCGGGAACATCGAAACGCCGAGGATGGTCATCAGCAACGTCTTTCGGCCGCGGAAGTGGATCCGGCCCAACGCGTACGCGGCGCCGACGGACAAGGCCAGGGAGACGGCGACGGTCGCGAGGGCGACGATCACCGAATTGGCAATGTTGCGGCCGAACGGCTGCTCGCGAAAGACGGCCGCGTAGTTGTCCCAGACGGGCGCCGACGGGAAGAGGTCGACCCGGAACAGTGCCGTCCCCGATTTCAGCGACGTGACGATGGCGTAATAGAACGGCGCCACCGCAACGGCGATGATCACTGCGACAAGCGCAAAAAACAGAACCCGGCCCGCCATCCGTTTCATCGCGCCGGCTCCGTTCCAAGGTCGAGGCGAGCGGCCATCACGGTCAACACGGTCAACGCGGCAATGATGACGAACAACAGCGTCGCCGCCGCCGAACCCAAGCCAACGTCCTGAAAATCGACAAGCTGCTGGCGGGCGAAGACCGACATCGACATGGTCGCCTCGCTGTTGCTGGTCAGCACGTAGATCAGGTCGAAGATCCGCATCGCATCCAGCGCCCGGAAGATCACCGCTACAATCAGCGCCGGGCGGATCAGCGGCAAGGTTACGCGGAAGAACACGACAACCGGGTTCACGCCGTCGACCCGCGCCGACTCGTAGCACTCCTCCGGCAGCATCTGCAGGGCGGCGAGGACCAAAAGTGCAACGAACGGCGTCGTCTTCCAGACGTCGACGGCGATTACCGTCCACAAGGCGAGGTCGGGCTCGACCGTCCAGGCGATGGGCTCGGCGATGATACCAAGCGCCAGCAGGGCATGGTTGATGACGCCGAACTGGTCGTGGAGCATCCACCCCCACATCTTCGCCGACACCACCGTCGGGATCGCCCAGGGGATGAGCACCGCCGCCCGCGTCAGTCCGCGCCCCGGGAAACGGGCGTGCAACACCAGGGCAATCACCGTTCCGAGCACCGTCTCCAGTGCCACCGAGGCGCCGGTGAACCACAATGTGTTGCCGACCGCGCGCCACCAGACCGGGTCTTCGAACAGGAACGCGAAGTTGTCGAACCCGACAAATCCGGCCGCGCCGGGATCGCCGAGCTGGGCATCAGTGAAGCCAAGCCAGATGGTCCGGGCCAGCGGCCACGCGGCGACAGCGGCGAGCAAGACGATCATCGGTGCCAGGAACAGCCACGCCGAGCGTCGGCGCTCACGCGCGAGGCGCGACTCCGGGTCGGCCGACGCGGCGGCTACCATCGGCCGCCGCGGCTGGTGCGATGGAGTTTCTTGTCCAACCGGGCGAGGTTCTCGGCCGCCGTGCCTTCCCCGGCCAGCGTTGCGTGGACGGCGTTCCAGAAGTCGCTGCTGACCCGGTTGTAGCGTCCGCCGGTGATTTTGGACGGACGGGCGACGGCGTTGGCGAACGTTGCGCGCAGTCGGCCGAAAAACGGGTTGGCGGCGAGCACGTCGGCGTCGCCATAAAGCGCGGCGATGGTCGGGTTGAACGAGGCGGCGATGGCGCGGCGCTTTTGCTCAGCGGGCCCCGTCAGGTAGCGCACCAGGTCGATGGCGGCGGCGGTATTGCGCGAATACGCCGACACCGCAAGCTGCTGACCACCGAGGGTGCCGGTGTGTTTGCCGTCCGTCCCGCCCCGCGGCAGCGGTGCGACGCCGACCTTGCCGCGAATCGGGCTGTCCGGTCCCTGTGCCAAGGCCCAGGCGTAAGGCCAGTTGCGCATGAACACGGCGTTGCCCGACTGGAACACGCCGCGCGCCTCTTCTTCCTGGTAGTTGAGCACGCCGGGCGGGCTGATGGTGCCGACCCAGGAGGCGGCGCGGGTGAGCGCGGTCGCCGCTTTCGGGTTGTCGACGGTGATCGTGCCGTCGTCGGCAACGATGGCGCCGCCGCCGAAAGAATCGATCCATTCCAGCGCGTTGCAGGTCAGGCCCTCGTAGGCGCGCCCCTGCCAGACGAAGCCCCACATCTTGTCGTTGCCGGCGGCCCTCTCGGCGGCCTGGATGCGCTTCGCTGTGTCGGTCAGCTCGCTCCAGGTCTGCGGCACCTGGGCGCCGTGCTTCTCGAGGAGGTCGGCACGGTAATAGAGGAGCCCGGCATCGGTGAACCAGGGCATTGCCACCAGCCGTCCGCCGACAGTATTGGCGGCGACGACGGGCGGGAAGTGGGCAGCAACGACATCCGCCACGACATGCTCGGAAAGATCGACGAAATGCCGGCCCAGCAGCCCGGGCCAGATGATGTCGATCTGGAAGACGTCAATGTCGTCGGCGCCGGCGGCGAGCAGTTGCTGATAGAGGGCCAGCCGCTCCGTCGCCGAGGCCGGCGTCGAGACGACCTTCACGGTGTTGCCGGTCTTCGCCGCCCATGCCTCGGCGCCCTCGCGGCAGAGCGTCAGCTCCTGGCCGACCGCGCCGCAGGAGATGGCAATCTCCGCCGCCCGGGCGGCGGTCGCCCAGGCCGTCACCAAGGCGGCAACGGCGAGCACTCGGAACAGGGTCATCGGCTCCTCCCCGGCGAAGCGTCTCCCGCCGCCAGCTTAGGCGAAACGAGGGGCCGGGTTAACCCGCCCCGGACGGACGAATCGCATGGGTCCGTGACAACGGCAAGGGACGGCGGGAACCGACGATTTGCGAAGGTCAGTCGTTCTGGAATGCCGACAGCAAACGGGATACGGCCAGGGTCGGTGTCAGGTGGCCGTCGGCGACGTCGCGCTCGACGCTTTTCAGTTGCTGCTTGACCTGCGGGTGGCTCTTCAGCCGGGTCATCAACCGGTCCTCGAGCATCTGCCACATCCAGTGAACCTGCTGGAAGCGGCGCTTGGCCGGAAGCTTTCCTGTCCCGGTCAGCGTATCGCGGTGCTCGCAGAGCTTCTCCCACAGGGCATCGAGGCCCATGTTCTTGAGCCCGCTGCACATCAGCACCGGCGGCTGCCAGTTGGCGCTGGTCGGCGTCATGATCTTCAGCGCGTTGCGGTAGTGCACCGCGGCCTGGCGAGCCTTCAAGTCGTTCTCGCCGTCGCACTTGTTGACGGCGATCATGTCGGCGATTTCCAGTACGCCCTTCTTGATGCCTTGCAATTCGTCGCCGGCGCCCGGCAGCATCAGCACCAGGAAGAAATCCGTCATGTCGGCAACGGCGACCTCCGACTGGCCGGCGCCGACGGTCTCGACAAGGATGACGTCGAAACCGGCGGCCTCGCAGACGATCATCGTCTCGCGAGTCGTGCGGGTGACGCCGCCGAGGGTCCCGGACGACGGCGACGGACGGATGAAGGCGTTGGGGTCGGCCGAGAGGTCCGCCATGCGGGTCTTGTCGCCGAGGATGCTGCCGCCCGAGACGGTGCTCGTCGGATCGACGGCGAGCACCGCGACCTTGTGGCCGTCGCGGGTCAGGTTGCAGCCGAAAGTTTCGATGAAGGTGCTCTTGCCGACGCCGGGAACGCCGGTGATGCCGACCCGGTGCGCCTGGCCGCTGTGCGGCAGAAGACGCAGCAGGATTTCCTGGGCCAGCTCCTGGTGTGCCGGGTTGCGGCTCTCGACCATGGTGATGGTGCGGCCGAGCATCGCCCGGTTGCCCGAGAGCACGCCCTCGACATAGTCCTCCAAAGTGAGCGCCGCCCGCGCTTGCGCGCGGGCGGCTGCTTGACGGATGGCCATAGGGTCTAGGCTGCCTCGCTCGCGTAGCCGAGCGCCGAGTTGAGCTTGGCAATCAGGCCCATTGCCGCATCACCGATCACCGTCCCAGGTCCGAACACCGCCTGGGCGCCCATCTGGTAGAGGGTGTCGTAATCGTCCGGCGGAATAACGCCGCCGACGACAACGAGGATGTCCTCACGGCCCAATTCCTTGAGCTGGGCGATGAGCTGCGGCACCAGGGTCAGGTGGCCAGCGGCCAGCGAGCTGACGCCGACCACATGGACGTCGTTCTCAACCGCCTGACGAGCAACTTCCTCTGGCGTCTGGAACAGCGGCCCGATGTCGACGTCGAAGCCGAGGTCGGCGAACGCACTGGCGATGACCTTCTGACCCCGGTCGTGGCCGTCCTGGCCGACCTTGGCAACCAGCAGACGCGGACGGCGACCGTCCTGGCCCTCGAAGGCCTCGACCATCTCGCGGCACTTCTCGACGACGTCGGATTTGTCGCCGACCTCGCCGCGGTAGACACCGGAGATGGCGCGGATCTCGGCCTTGTGGCGGCCGAACACCTTCTCCATGGCGTCGGAGATTTCGCCGACGGTGGCCTTGGCGCGGGCCGCGTCGACGGCGAGCGCCAGCAGGTTGCCCTCGCCGGTGTCGGCCGACTTGGTCAAGGCGTGCAGCTTCTGCTCGACCTCGGTCGCGTCGCGGCCGGCCTTCAGCTCCTCGATCTGGGAGATCTGCTGGCGGCGGACCTCGGCGTTCTCGACCTTGAGCACGTCGACGTGGTCTTCCTTCTCGAGCAGGTACTTGTTAACGCCGACGACGGTCTGGCGACCCGAGTCGATACGCGCCTGGGTCCGCGCGGCGGCCTCCTCGATGCGCATCTTCGGAATGCCGGCTTCGATGGCCTTGGCCATGCCGCCGGCCTCCTCGACCTCCTGGATCAGGTTCCAGGCCTTGGTCGCCAGGTCGTGGGTCAGCTTCTCGACATAGTAGCTGCCGCCCCACGGGTCGATGACCTGGGTCGTGCCGCTCTCCTGCTGCAGGAACAGCTGGGTGTTGCGGGCGATGCGGGCCGAGAAGTCCGTCGGCAGCGCCAGCGCCTCGTCGAAGGCGTTGGTGTGCAGGGACTGGGTGTGGCCCTGGGTCGACGCCATCGCCTCGACGCAGGTCCTGACCACGTTGTTGTAGACGTCCTGGGCGGTGAGGCTCCAGCCCGAGGTCTGCGAATGGGTGCGCAGCGCCAACGACTTGGTGTTCTTCGGCTCGAACTGGTTGATCAGCTTCGCCCACAGCATGCGCGCGGCACGCATCTTGGCGACTTCCATGTAGAAGTTCATGCCGATCGCCCAGAAGAACGACAGCCGTGGCGCAAACTGGTCGATGGTCAGCCCCGCCTGCATGCCGGCGCGGGCGTACTCGACGCCGTCGGCCAGCGTGTAGGCCATCTCCAGATCGGCCGTCGCTCCGGCCTCCTGCATGTGGTAGCCGGAGATCGAGATCGAGTTGAACTTCGGCATGTTCTGCGAGGTGAAGGCGAAGATGTCGGAGATGATCCGGATCGAGGGCGAGGGCGGGTAAATGTAGGTGTTGCGGACCATGAACTCCTTGAGGATGTCGTTCTGGATGGTCCCCGCCAGCTGCTCGGTCTTAACGCCCTGCTCCTCGGCCGCGACGATATAGTTCGCCATGATCGGCAGCACCGCACCGTTCATGGTCATCGACACCGTCATCTGGTCGAGCGGGATCGAATCAAACAGCACCCGCATGTCCATGATCGAGTCGATGGCCACCCCGGCCATGCCGACGTCGCCGACGACCCGCGGATTGTCGGAGTCGTAGCCGCGGTGCGTCGCGAGGTCAAAGGCCACCGAGAGGCCCTTCTGACCGGCGGCCAGGTTGCGGCGGTAGAAGGCGTTGGAGTCCTTCGCCGTCGAGAACCCGGCGTACTGGCGCACCGTCCACGGCCGGGTCACGTACATGGTCGAGTAGGGTCCGCGCAGATACGGCGGGATACCGGCCATGGTCTCCAGGTGATCAAGGCCCGAAAGGTCGGCCGACGAGTACACCGGCTTGACCATCAGCTGCTCGGGCGTCTCCCACAGCATGTCGTCGGGCGCCATGCCGGTCTCGGCCTTGTAGCGCGCCGCCCAGTCCTTGAGGCCGCCGCCGTTTCCGGCCGGCTCGTTGCCGGGCTCCAGGTGGACGTTGGTGAAGTCGGGAATAGCGGTCATTGGTCAATCACTCCCAGGCGACGGAGGGTGTTGGTGCAGGTGGCCAGCACGTCCCCTCCGAGGAAGATGAAGTCGTCGACACCGGCGCCGGTGAACGCGTCCTTGTTCTCGCCGGGGGCACCGGCCAGGAACAGGTATTCGCATCCAGCGGCTTTCAGCGCCGGCGCGACTTCCGGCACCATCTCGACATAGACGGGATCGGCCGAGCACAGGATCGCCACACGGGCGCCCGAGTCCTTGAACGCCTTGGCGCATGACGCGGCGTCCGAGAAGCCCTCGTTGGTCAGCGTCTGAATGCCGCCGACCTCGAAGAAGTTCTTGGCGAACGTCGCCCGTGCGGTGTGCTTGGCGATGGGCCCGAGATTGGCCAGGAACATGGTCGGCCAAGAGCCGGTCTTCGCCTTGTAGGCGTCGGCGGCATCGCGAAGGGCCTCGAACTTCTCGGCCGTCCGGTGCGAAGGCAGTGCGGTCACCGAAGCGCCATCGCCGGCAAGGGCCGCCGCCATAGCGCCAACGGTTGCGCCCGCCGAGGCAGCAGCAACGGCCGCGGCGGCGACGTCACCAGCAGCAGCCGAGCCCAGCGCCGAGGTGTCCGCGCCCTTCGCGCGGGTCGCGGCCAGCCGCTCGCCTGCCTCGCGGACCAGCGCAGCACGGTCCGGCAACTGCGGTTCCGGGATGTCCTCGTAGATGTTCGGGAACTCGCTGACGCCGGTCACCGGGTCCTTACGCTTGGCAAGGTTCCTTTCGCGATCGGCATGGGTCGCAGCGATCCTCTCTGCGATTGCGCCGCTCGACAGCGCGGCGACGATGCCGCCGGCCTTCTCGATCTCCTGGAACTCGGCCCAGGCCGCCCGCGCCAACTCGTCGGTACGGGTCTCCACGTACCACGACCCGCCGCCGGGATCGACGACCCGCGTCAGGTTCGATTCCTCGGCCAAGATGACGTGGGTGTTGCGGGCGACCCGGCGGCCCAGCTCGCCGCTCGGACCCAGCGCCGCGTCGAACGGCGTCACGGTGACGCTGTCGGCACCGCCGATGGCGCCGGCGAAGCACGACACCGTGGTCCGCAGCATGTTCACCCACGGATCACGCCGGGTCATCATCCGCTCGGCGCTGGTCGCGTGCTGACGCATGGCGCGGGCCGGCTCGCTGGCGCCGCAGGCCTCGGCGACCCGCGACCAAAGCTTGCGCGCCGCGCGCAGCTTGCAGATGCCGAGGAACTGGTCGCAGTCGACCGGATAGGTGAACAGGATCTGCCGGCACGCAGCATCAATGTCCATGCCGGCATCGGTCATCGCCCGAAGATAGGCGACGCCGGTGGCCATCGAGATGGCCAGGTCCTGGGTCTCGGAATCGCCGGCACCGTGGTAAGGCGACGTATCGACGCCTACAGCGGTCACGTTGGCGTAGGTCGCCGCGGTGTACTTGGCGAGCCCGGCCATCTGCGCTAGCGCGTCGTCGATGGACACCGGCAGGCTGCCGGTCTTCGCCAGAGTGCCGACGGGGTCGGCATTGAAGGCGCCGAGGGCCTTGGCCTCGGATACCCCGCGCCGCGTCCACAGGGCGGCGAGAAGGGCCGCCGCCGGCACGAACTGCGCGCCGGCTTCGAGGGCGACCGTCACCAGATCGAGCTCGACGCCGGTCAGCAGCAGGTCGAGATCGTCGACCGAGTAGACCATCGCCCCGCCGTCGCCGGCCAATTCGCCGGCCGCGTCGCCGTCCTGGCCGTTCCGCGCCGCCGCGTCGAGGCGCAGCAGGATCGACGTTACGCCGCGCTCAAGATCGTGCAGGACGATGTCGTTACCGGTCCGTGGATCGGGCCAGCGGAGGCGCTGGCGCACGTCCCAGCCCATCGCTGTGCTGCCGGCGGCGCGTCCGCCGCGGGTGAACGGCGCGGCGCCGGGGAAGCCGGATCCGTCGCTGTCGTTCGGCCAGTCCTGCTTGGTGTAGATCGGCCGGAGAGTGAACCCGTCGTAAGTCTTGGTGTACATTTTCTTGTCGAAAGGCGCGCCCTTGAGTGCTTTTTCGACCTCGGCGACCCATTCGTCGTAGGTCGGCGTCGAGAAGCCCTCGACAAACCTCGTTTGTGCATCGGTCATGGAGTTTCCGCCCTGGACCAAGGTGAAAGTCCTGCCGGGAGCCGCAATTCCCAGGTATAGATGCGCGGCCCCGACCCCTCAAGACGTTGTCGGAGCAGCCGAAAGGCCCACCCCACGGGCAAAGTACGGCACCTACCCAGGAGCGTCAAGGCGGCCCGCTGAAAGGCAACGCGGTCTAACGGCAGCTTGGGTTTCGCCGGATTGCTGCTCCTGCTCACACGGCCATCACGCGATCGTTCCTTTTCCGATCCCGCTTCAATCGCCACGCTTACGGCTTCATTCGCCGTGCACGATCGGATACGAGGGAGACATGGACGCCACAGTTCCGCCGGAGGACCGGGCCTTGGCCGCGCTGGCCGAACGCGGCCACCGCGCGCAATGGTCCGCCGAACGGGATATTGACTGGCAGCAGGCTTTGCGGCCGCCGTGGTGGCTGTCCCGCCGCGCCTACGTCTCGGCGATCAGCCAGCTCTACCACGGCGAGGTGGCGACCGTCCGCGCCTGTCGCCGGCTGGCCGACGAAATCGCCGACCCGGCTGCGCGGGAGTGCCTGAACGTCCAGATCGCCGATGAAATGCGCCACGCAAGCGCCTATGCGGCCTATCTCGACCGGCTCGGCGGGATCGCGCCGATCGACCCGGCGGTCGCCGACGCCCACGGCGAAGGCACGGCATGGACCGGCGCGCCCGCCGCTTTGGTCGTGCTCTACCATGTTGTCCTCGAAGGTGAGGCCCTGATGCTTCACGGCGATTTCCGGCGCTGGTTCCGTTGCCCGCTGTTCAGCGCCATCAACCGTCGGATCGAGGTGGACGAGGCTCGCCACGTCGCCTTCGGTCGGCTTTACTTGCGAACACGGCTGGCACAGATGCCCGCCGATCAGCGGCTGGACATCTATCGCTGGGTCCGCCGGCTGTGGCAGGCGGCCGCCGAGTCGACGGCCGAGCGCTATTGGGGATGGATCCCCGCGCCCCGGCGGCTGAAGCAGAACAACCTGCGGCGCCGTTGGGCCGGGCATATCGACACGCTGATCAGCGTCGGCCTCCTCAGCGTCGAGGAGGCTCGGTCAATGGGCGATCCCGTCGGCATCTCACGATGATTTCGTTGATCATACCGACCCTGAACGAGGCCGAGCGGTTGCCAGCACTGCTGGCCTCCTTGGCGGCATCGACCGTTGTTCACGAAATCATCGTCGCTGACGGCAACAGCGCCGATGGGACAGCCGACATCGCCCGTGAACGGGGCGCACGAGTCGTTCGATCCGAGGGTGGGCGCGGCGCGCAGCTCGTCGCCGGTGCCGCAGAGGCGCGAGGCGAGGTGCTGCTGTTCCTGCATGCGGACTCCCGCTTTCCCGCCGACGGTCTCCAAGCCATCGAGCAAACGCTTGCCGATCCCGAGGTAATCGGCGGGAACTTCCGCCTGCTGTTCGACGGCGGTGACGGATTCGGCGAGTGGCTGAACGGATTCTACGCGTGGATCCGTGCGCGCGGGGTCTACTACGGCGATTCCGCTGTGTTCATCCGGCGCCGGGCCTATGACGCGATCGGCGGCGTCCGCCCCATGGCGTTGATGGAGGACTTCGACCTGACGCGCCGCATGGAGCGCCTCGGCGGCACCGTGTGTATCGACGATCCGCCGCTGATCACGTCGTCGCGCCGTTTCGCCGGCCGGCGGCCGGCTGCCATCGTCACCGGCTGGCTGGTGATCCACGCGCTCTACTATCTGAGGCTGTCGCCCGCCCGACTCGCCTGGCTCTACGATTCAGCGCGCCGCCACGAACGGCGTCAGCCGTCCAACGTATAGACAGTCACCGGCTCGGACTTGCCGCGCACACCGAGGGTGCCGATGCGGCGAAACGTCATAGAAGGCGCCCGCGCGACGGTCGTTTCCGCAACCAGGATCGAGGTTCCCGTCTCCTTGTTCGTCTGCTCAAGACGCGCCGCCAGGTTCACGGAATCGCCGTGGACCGTGTAGGAAAGCCGGCCGGCGGCGCCGACAGCGCCGGCGACGACCTCGCCCGTTGTGATGCCGATCCGGCAGCTTAGCGATTGACCGGCGAAGGTGCGCCCCGCGACCTCGGAGCGCATGGCATCGGCAGCGCGCACCGCCTGGGTGGCGTGGTCCGGGTCCTCCAGCGGCACGTTGAACATCGCGAGAAGACCATCGCCCTGGAACTGGGTGATCACCCCGCCATGGGCTTCGAGGATCTCGGCGACGACGGTGAAGTAGGCGTTGAGCATGTCGACGACATCGACCGGGTCGATGCGCTCGGCGACCGAGGTGAAACCGGCGACGTCGGCGAACAGGATGGTGCCTTCGGCCCGGTGCGGATCGATGGCACCCTGTTCGGCGACCAGTTGTTCGGCGACGCTTTCGGAGACGTACTTGCCGAACAGATCGCGGATGACTTCCCGCTCCTTGAGGCCTTCGACCATGGCGTTGAACGAGAACGACGCATCGTCCATCTCGCGAAGCCCGGTGCGGCCGAGCGGTTCGAACTTCTCGAGATCGCCCGACCGGATGACGCGGGCCGCACTGGCCAAGCGGTGGATCGGGGCGCTGGTCCGCCGGCCAATCCACAGGGCGGCGGCGACGGCGATGACGAGGACGACGAGACCGAAGATCGCCGTGTTGCGCAGCCGCAGGAGTTGCGCCGCTTCGGTCTCGGCATCGAGATAAACTCCGACGGTCAGCGGCTTGTCGCTGTATCGCTCGATCGTCCGATGGAGGAACACGATTTCGCGGTCCCCGATTCGCACGGCCGAACCGTTCAATCCGGAGTGCCTTTTGATGACGTCTATGGGGTATGCGTCTGGGTTCCAGATCTCGGCCAAAGTACCGTCACCGAAGTCGGCGAGGTCGTGAAGCGTGGCCGCCTCCGAACCGGACTGTCCCTGGATCAGCAGCGGGTGCACGAGCACCTTGTTCCGGTCGTAAAGCACGAACGGGATCAGTCCTTCCTCGGCGCGGCCCACGGCCAGGGAAAGCGACAGATCGGCGAGGGTCACGCCCTGATACAGGAGGCCGAGGAATCGATCATCGCGTCGAAGCGGCGTGCCCAGGTAAACGATCGTCTGCGCGATCTCCTCGACATAGAACGGCGGCCCCCAGACCGACCCGGTCTGTAATCGCCCGTCCTCCAGAGACCGCACCGCAAGGGCGTCGTCCGATCCATCCTGTTCGAGGATCGTTCCGTCGCTCCGCAGATAGCGGCGCAAGGTTAAATCGGCATGTAGGACGGTACTTCCAACGATTTGTGGTGTTGCCGCGAAGGCACCGTGGACGAAACGATCAAAGGACGGCGTATCGGTGATGTCGATTTTTCCGGCCGCGACCGCATCGGCGATCCAACGGGCCTGGACCTCCACCGGTCGCAACGTCGCGTCGATCTGGTCGATCATCCCCTGTACGGCGGCGTCGGCTTTTTCGCCCAGCAATTCGAAGGTGTTGTGTTGAGCGCTGCTCAAACCGGCAAACAAGACGCCGGCGACGGCGATCAGCATCAGCCCGCCGAACCCGACGGCAAGCAGCGGTCCGATGGGCAGGCGCAGGTGCCGGCGCCGGTAGCCGCGTTCACTCATCGGCCGCAGAGTCCCCCGAAATCCTAATCCGTCGATGACAGCCGATCACAATAGTCCGTTCCGGCGGAGCGGTTCTACCCGCCAACCGCGTGAAAAAGGTGTCCAGGGGTCGTCCACCCCCCTATGGTGGTTCGACAACGCCCCCAATCAACAACACCCCGGAGGACTCACGGCATGACCGATCAAGTTGGCGCGTCCCACATTCTGCTGATGTATCAAGGGTCGATGCGCTCGACAGCGACGCGGTCCAAGGACGACGCGCTGGCCGAGATCACCAATCTGAAGGTACAGCTGGACGGCGGGGCCGATTTCGCTGATCTGGCGTCTCAGCATTCCGACTGTCCGTCCGGTGCCCAGGGCGGCAGCCTCGGCACCTTCGGCCGGGGGATGATGGTTGGGGAATTCGAGGACGCTGCGTTCGCTCTCGATGTCGGCGGCACCTCGGGCGTCGTCGAAACGCCCTTCGGCTACCACCTCATCCATCGCACGTCGTAGCACGTCCAGAAACGCAACGGGCGAGCCCGCAGGCCCGCCCGAAGGTCCGTCGCGTTCGACGCGAAACGGTCAAACGCCGAGAAGCGCGATGATCGCGGCGACCGAGCCGATGGCCGCACCGACGTAAACAACGACGGCAACCGCGCCGTCCGAGCGCAGCCCGAAATCGTGGGCCAGCACCCTGAGCCGGTGGGCGGCGTGCCAGAGCGCCAGGAAGATCACTCCGAAGACGATCAGCTTGACCAGCCAGTTGCCGATGAACGCGCTCATCGTTTCGTAGCTCAAGGCGCTCTCGAACAGGCCGGCGGCCGGCGCCAGACCGGTCACGAACACCATCACCGGCAGCACGAACGAAGTCGCAGTTCCGCCGGCGGCGAACAGCAGCCAGAAGATGGCCTTTTTGGATTTCGCCATGACTACGCCACTCCCGCCAAAATGAGCACGAACAGGGACACCGCCGCCAGCACCGCGTAATGGACGCCGACAAGCACCGAGCCCGGCACGAACTCCTCACCGCGCTGGATGCGTGTCGCCTGGGGTACCGCCTTGAACCATGACATGGTGTGGATGATGAAGAACACGAAGGCGGCGAGATGGAAGATCACCCCGATCGGGCTGGCCACCGCGCCGAGCCAGGCGTTCCACGCCGCTTCACCCTGCGACAGACGGAACAGGCCGACGATCAAAACGATCGAATAGAGCGCAACGAAGATGCAGCTCACCTCGTGGAGCACGTAGCTCTTGTAGCGGGCATGAGTCATGAACCACGAGGTCTTGGAGATCTCGCGAACGTAGGGTTTGCGGCTCATCACTTCCCTCCCCCGGGCAGCATGGAGACGACGTAGTCGATGGCGCTGGTGATCTTCATCTGCTGGATGGCGCCCGCCGGATCGACGTCCTTCGGGCAGACCTCCGAGCAGGCGCCGACGAAGCTGCAGGCCCAGACGCCATCGTGGTCGGCGACGACGTCCTCGCGCTGCTTCTTGCCGTCGTCGCGGCTGTCCATGTTGTAGCGATGCGCCAGCGCCAGGGCCGACGGACCGGCAAAGGTTGGATCGAGCCCGTACTGCGGGCACGCCGAGTAGCAGAGCAGGCAGTTGATGCACAGCGTGTACTGCTTGAACGCCTTGAGCTGGGCCGGCGTCTGCATGTGCTCGCCGTCATCGACCGATTTCTGATCCTTGGGGATGATGTACGGCTTCATGCTGGTCAGCTTGTCGACGAAATCGTCGATGACGACGACCAGATCCCGCTCGATCGGGAAGTTGGCCAAAGGCTCGACGCGGATCTTGTCGCCGTAGTCTGAGAGGAACGCCTTGCAGGCCAGCTTCGGCTCGCCGTTGACGACCATGCCGCAGCTGCCGCAGACGAACATGTGGCACGACCAGCGATAGCTGAGCGTACGGTCCATCTCGTCCTTGACGTAGTTGAGGGCATCGAGGACCACCCACTCTTCCTCGCACGGCACCGAGTAGGTCTGGAAGAACGGCTCCGAGTCCTGTTCCGGCCGGTAGCGGAGCACTTCGAGTTGAACTATGCGCTGGCTCATTTCGCCGCTCCTCCGTAGACGCGTTCCGCCGGTTGAGACTTGGTGATCACCACGTCGTGGTAGTCGATTCTCGGCTCTCCGTTGGGGTTGTAAACGGCCATGGAATGCTTAAGGAACTTCACGTCGTCGCGTTCGACGTGGTCGAGACGCTGGTGCGAGCCCCGCGACTCCGTGCGCAGCAATGCCGAGACCGCGACCGATTGCGAGACCTCGATCATCGCGCCCAGTTCGAGGGTCTGGTAAAGGTCGGTGTTGAACACCGAGCTCTTGTCCTCGAGGTTGACGTCCTTAAAGCGGGCGCGGACCTCGGCGAGCGCGTCGCAGGTCTCCTTGATCGACGACTCGGTGCGGTAGATGCCGCAGCCCTCCTCCATGGTCGAGGTCATAGAGTTGCGAAGCGCTGACACTCGCTCGGAGCCCTTGCGGTCGAACAGCGCCTTGATCCGCGCTTCGGCGTCATTGGCCTGCTTCTCGATTGCCGAGTCGTTGGCTGCCGGTGCGGACTTGGCCCGCTCCAGGGCGCCGAGGCCGGCACGCTTGCCGAACACCAGAAGCTCGCCCAGCGAGTTGGAGCCCAGCCGGTTGGCGCCATTGATGCTGACGCAGGCGCACTCGCCGGCAGCGAACAGGCCCGGTAGCGGCGTGGCCGCGTCGATGTCGGTGTGGATGCCGCCCATCATGTAGTGCACCACCGGGCGCACCGGCACCAGGTCGGTGACCGGGTCGGTGCCGACGTAACTGCGCGACAGGTCGCGGATCAGCGGCAGCCGCTCGTTGATCTTCTTTTCGCCGAGATGGCGCAGGTCCAAGTGGACAACGTCGCCCCATTTCGACGGGATCGTGTTGCCCTTCTGCTGCTCATGCCAGAACGCCTGGCTGAGCTTGTCGCGGGGACCCAGCTCCATCGCCTTCAGGACCGGCTTGCCGATCTCGCCGGCCGGGCCCATGCCATAGTCCTGCAGGTACCGGTAGCCGTCCTTGTTGACCATGATGCCGCCCTCGCCGCGGCAGGCCTCGGTCAGCAGGATCCCCGATCCCGGTAGGCCTGTCGGATGGTACTGGACGAACTCCATGTCCTTCAGCGGCACGCCGGCCCGGTAGGCCATGGCCATGCCGTCACCGGTCTTGATCGCGCCGTTGGTCGTGAACGGGAAAATGCGGCCCGCGCCGCCCGAGCAGATGACCACCGATTTGGCCTGGAACAGGCTGATCTTGCCGGTGCGCATCTCTATCGCCGTGCAGCCGTAGCAGCCGGCGTCGTCGACCATCAGGTCGGTTGTGTAGTACTCGTCGAAACGCTTGATCGACGGGTATTGCAGCGCCGTCTGGAACAGGGTGTGCAGCATGTGGAAGCCGGTCTTGTCGGCGGCGAACCACGTGCGCATGATCTTCATTCCGCCGAAGGGACGCACCGCGACGTGGCCGGTTTCCTCGCGGCTCCAAGGACAGCCCCAATGCTCCATCAGGGTCAATTCCTTGGGAATCTCGTTGACGAACAGCTCGACCGCGTCCTGGTCGACCAGCCAGTCGCCGCCACCGACGGTGTCGTTGAAGTGGTAGTCGAGACTGTCGTCTTTCTTGATCACACCTGCGGCGCCGCCCTCCGCCGCGCAGGTGTGGCTGCGCATCGGATAAACCTTCGAGATCAGCGCGATGGACGCATTGGGATCGGCCTCGGCGATGGCGATGGCCGCCCGCAGGCCAGCACCACCGGCGCCGACGATAGCGATGTCGGTCTTGATGATATCCATGGAATGCTCCCGTAACCCTCCCCTGGGCAGGCGTGAGTATAGCCCGCCTGAACGCGATGGCCAGCGCCGACAAGGAACGGGCGGACGTTTTTTGCACCGCCGCAACGCCCGCCATCAACCGGGCGGTGAAGACGGCAAGGGGGATTGTCGCGCCTTCGGTCATCGGCGGCGATCGCCGCTTCGGTGGCGCCGTGATAGGGTCGGCGGCACCCACGACTCCGGACCGATAGATGGACCTGGAACCGACCACCGAAGACACCGCAGGGTTGGCTGTCCGACTGCGCCGTCACGTCGCCGATCTGATGCGACTCGCCGCGCCGGTGGTGGTGGCGCGTGCCGGCATCATGGTCATGGCGTTCGTCGACACGGCCATGGTCGGGCGCTACTCGGCGCGTGAACTGGCTTACCTGGGCATCGGTCTGGCGCCGATCACCACGGTGCTGCTGACCGGGATCGGTCTGCTGATGGGAACGCTGGTGCTGACGGCGTCGGCTTTCGGCGCCGAGCGCTTCACCGAGTGTGGCGCCGTCTGGCGGCGTTCGCTCGGTTACGCCTTGGCAGTGGGTCTGGCCGGCGCGGCGATTTGCGGAGTTGGCGAGCCGCTGCTGGCGGCGCTGGGGCAGCCGCCGGACCTGGCAGCCGGCGGCGGGTCCGGTGGCCCAGGTCATCGGCCTCGGGCTGGCGGCACAGCTCGTTTTCGTCACCACGACGTTTTTCCTCGAAGGCATCAAGCGGCCGGTTCCGGGGATGGCGATGATGATCGCCGCCAACGTGGTCAACGTGTTCCTCAACTGGGTGCTGATCTACGGCCATCTCGGCTTCCCGGCCATGGGCGCGCTGGGATCGGCATGGGCGACGACCGGGGTGCGCGTGTTCCTCGCCGTCGGCCTTGTCGCTTACGTCTGGACCATGGCCGACCACGCCCGGTTCGGCATCCGGACGCGGCCAACCGGCGGGTGGAAAGCATGGGCCGAACAACGGAGGATCGGCTTTGCCGCCGGCGCCAGTATCGGCGCCGAAGCCCTTGCCTTCAGCACGGCCGCCCTGTTCGCCGGCCACCTTGGTGTGCTGCCGGCAGGTGTGTTCTCAATCGCCCTCAACCTTCTGTCGCTGGTGTTCATGGTCGCCATCGGCTTCGGCGCCGCGACCTCGGTGAGCGTCGGCATTGCCCACGGCCGCGGCGACTACCGTGACCTCGCGCTGGCCGGTTGGACTGGGCTCGGCCTCAACACCGCAGCGATGGCGGCATTCGCCGTGGTGTTTGCGCTGGCGCCCGAGACACTCGCCGGGCTCTACACCACGGAGGCTGCCCTGCGTGCTGCGTCGGTGCCGACGGGGATGCAGGCGTTCAGCTATTTCGGCGTCATGGTCCCCGTGTGCTGGGTGCTGGCATTCCCCGTCGGCAACGGCGTCTACGGCATCTGGCAGGGTGTGCTCGTTGCCAGCATCGTCGCCATGGCTCTGTTGGTCGGCCGGTTCTACTGGCTAACCCGGCTCGATCGCGCCGAGGTTGCGCTTTCCGGTGCGGCCGATCAGCGGTAGCTTGCACCATCAGGGGGACCGGGATGGTGGCGCGTATCCGCGATCGTTCATGGACCGAATTCGTTGCGTGGTGCCAGGCGCGGCGGCTGCGGCCGTTGCCGGCGCATCCCTGGATCCTGGCCGCCTACGCCCGCTGGTGCGAGTCCCGTCATCGCTATCCGGTCATCGCCCGGCGGGTGAAGGACATTGCCCGCGCCCATTTGCTCAACGCCGTGCCGTCTCCGCACCGCCACCCGACGGTGACGCGGACACTCAGGGCCATCGAGCGGCGCGACCGCACCCGCGACCGCCGCGCCGCGCTGTTCGTTGCCGAAGATGCCACCGTAAAGGACGTCTCCGCCAAGCCAGCGTCGCGGAAACGTGTTGCCAAGGGTCTGAGATCGACACCACCCCTGGTTTCACGTCGTCCAGATCGCCAATGACCGCCGCTCGCTAACGGACTTCAACCTCGCGGATAGCGACGAGCGGCGGGCCCAGGCGCCGCTCGAGGATGATTTCACCCCGCCATATACCGGTCGGCCACGCCGGACCTTTGCGTCGAATGCCACCGAAGTTGTAGCGAAGGGCTTTGTTCTTCTCCAATACGTACGAATTGGCGAACATTTGTCTGCCGTTGGGCGCGAATATGCGGAGAGTTAGACGGTCGTCCTTGCGCACATTGAACATTTCAGCCCAGATCAAGATCGCCGGCGCATCGTACGGAATCCGATCATCTCGGTAGCGGCCGTTGCGCAGTGCTTCAGGGTCCGGCTTGTTCGGAGCGAATCCGGCATTGAATATTGCCGACGGACCGTAGGGCAGCCGTACCAGCACATCCGCGCGCCACAAGGGTCTGTCGCCAATTCCGCAAGGACGGCTGCGTTCCAGGCCGACAACCGGATCGACAAGTTCTTTGCCTTTGAAAACATGGAAGTGGACGTGGGGGAATTCGGTGGCGCCCGAGAGCCCGACGAGACCGAGACGTTGTCCGGATTTCACGCGGTCGCCCTTGCGGACAGAGACGCTGCCTTTGCGCAAGTGGCAGACCTGCGAGGACCACCCGCCGCCATGGTTGATGCCGACCGTATTGCCACACTCCCGGCCTTCGAGGGCGGCGAGCCCGATGTCACGAACGTTGACATCGGGCATACCGTCCCGAGTGCCGATCACGATGCCGTCGGCCGCGGCCACGACTTCGACACCGTCACGCATGGCCTGCAGGTCGCGGATCGCGATGTCGGTTCCCTTGTGGCGATTGTACGGCGGGACGTTGTACGTAGCGACGCCGCAGGCATAGTCCCGCACGCCGTCCGTCGGGTCGTGATCGACGTAGGACAAGATCCAGCAATCCTCACCCGGGGTGCAATCAAGCGGAAGACCGAACGACGGCTGATCGGCGACCGTCGGGGTCGAGGCCAACGCGAGCACACTCAGGCCGGCGAGAAACCGGATCGCAGTCCATGGCATCGGTCCACTTCACGCAGAGCCGCGACCAATTGCAAGCGGCGATTCGGTGACGCGCGCTCCTTGCCGGTGGTCCGGTCGTCGGCTAATCTTGCACCGCAGTATGAATTTTGCGCCGCAACAATCGGGCGACGCCGGCCCAACCAAACGAACACGAGGAGAGGGGAAACGCAATGGACGACCTGCACGGCTATTATTTTGAGGATCTGAAGGAAGGCATGAGCGCGAGCTTCGGCAAGACCATCACCGAGGCCGATATCTGCACCTTCGCCGGCGTCTCGGGTGACACCAACCCGGTTCATCTGCACGAAGAGTTCGCCAAGACCCAGATGTTCGGTACCCGCATCGCCCACGGCATGATCGGCGCCTCGTTCATCTCGGCGGTGTTCGGCACCAAGATGCCGGGGCCGGGCTGCATCTACGTCAACCAGAACCTGAAGTTCCGGGCACCGGTCAAGATCGGCGACACCCTGACCGCGACGTGCACTGTGACAAAGCTCGTTCCGGAGAAGAAGTTCGTCGAGTTCGAGACCGTCTGCACGGTGGGCGACAAGGTCGTAACCACTGGCGATGCGACGCTGATGGTGCCAACCCACGGCTGAATCGTGTATTCCGGCCCGGCGGGACCGGTCGGTTCCGCCGGGCCGGAAGCAACGTTCGATCACCGCGATTCGGCATCCGAGGCTTGACCCCGCCTGCGGGCGCTGACACCAATCCCCCCATGCGCCTGTTTCGCCACTACACCGATCTGCCCGCAGACGTCCGCGCGTCGTCGGTCGCTGTCGGCAATTTCGACGGCGTGCACCGCGGCCATCTTGCGGTGATCGGTGAAGCCGGGCGCATTGCCCATGCCAATGGCTTGCCGTGGGCGGTGCTGACGCTGGAACCCCACCCGCGCCAGGTGTTCAAGCCCGATACCGCACCGTTTCGGCTCACCCCTTTGCGCATCAAAGCCCGCCACATCGAAGCCCTGGGCGTCGATGCGCTGGTCGTGCTGCATTTCGACCTCGAGTTTTCCCGCCGATCGGCCCGCGCCTTCATCGAGGACGTGCTCGTCGAGGGTCTCGGCGCTCGCCACGTGGTCTGCGGCTACGATTTCGCCTTCAGCCATGACCGGGCCGGCAGTCCGGAACTTCTGCTGCGGCTCGGAGGCGAACTCGGCTTCGACTTCACCTGCGTCCAGGAAGTGCGCGACGACTCCGGCGAACCGCTGTCATCGACCCGCGTGCGCCAAATGCTGGGCGCCGGTGATCCGGCGGGCGCGGCAGCTATCCTCGGGCGGCCCTACGAGGTCGAGGGCCGGGTCGATCACGGTTATCATCGAGGCCGGACCATCGGATATCCAACGGCCAACGTGCACCTCGGCGAATACCTGCGGCCCGTGAATGGTGTGTACGCCGTTCGCGCCGGCGTCGACGAGGGGGCGCGGACCGTCTGGTACGACGGCGTCGCCAACCTCGGTCGGCGTCCGACCTTCGGCGGTGACGACGTTCTCCTCGAGGTGCATCTGTTCGATTTTTCCGGCGACCTCTATGGCCGCCACCTGCGTGTGCAGTTCATCGAATACCTCCGCGCCGAGAAGGCGTTCGACGGCCTCGACGGCCTGAAGGCCCAGATCGCCGCCGACGGCGCCCGCGCCCGCGAAGTCCTGGCTCATGTGGGTTTCTTTTTTGCAAGGGCACAATTCTCCTCCCGGCTGCAGACATGAACAGGTGCTGCAGTCAATTCACGGACTGGTTTTGGGATTTCAGGATCAGGCAGGGATCTCCCCCATGGAAGGGAGGAACCGTCTTTCCGGGGTCGGGTCTTTTTCTGAAATTCCGTCTTTCGACGATATCAACTCATGTCCGGTGGGTTCTTCATTGAACCCGAACCAAAATCTTCGGAGTAGCAAGTTATGGGCTTGACGCGATCTCCGCTGTGCCGTACATTATGGGCATAGGGAGGCAGTGCCATGAACTTGTTCACGATCTTTCGCCAGTTTCCCGATCAGGAAGCGTGCATCGCGCATCTCGAAGAACTGCGCTGGAGCGACGAGCCGCACTGCCCACTTTGCGGATCGTTTAATGT
>Ga0209568_1000101_pt1 | contig 30382 bp, 27 predicted proteins | sample WorMetOlspDAHAB2_FD_187406 | JGI IMG/M metagenome (GOLD analysis project Ga0209568, IMG submission 187406) | Marine gutless worms symbiont microbial communities from Max Planck institute for Marine Microbiology, Germany - Olavius sp. DAHAB.2... ...
GGGTAATCTCCTTCACAGGGTCGCTATGCCCTAAAAAGACATCCAGCCTGTAGCCTATCCGCCTCTCCCAACACTCTATCAGAGCCAGGATGCATGGCCGTTCACGCCCCATTCATACCGCCTCCTTGTTTCCGATGTCGCCGCCAGGGGCGACGTTTGCTGATCCCCAACCTACGCAAACCGGACGGCACCGTCAGAAATATCGACGTTTTTTTTCCGTTAGACCCAAGAATGTGAGTGAATCGGCGGGTCGATCCCCCGCCCTAAGGGCAAACAATTAATCTTGAGAACCGGTTGGAATTGCCGCCAAGACGCTGAAAATCGTTATTTATCAAAGATTTATAGAGCGCGCGCCAGGCAACCCGTCAGGTTCCGTTCAGGATTCGGGGCCCAACACGGCTTCCGTATCGCCGATCTGGGTGCGGCGCATGTGGCGCCGGGCGCCGGCGTCGAAAGCGTCGCGGCGGTGCAGGGTGAAACGGTTATCCCAGATGATCAGGTCACCGACCCGCCACTGGTGATGCCAGTTGAAATCGTCGCCGGCCACATGGGCCCAAAGCTCGTCCAGCAGGGCCTCGCTATCCTCGACGGGCAAGCCCATGACGTAGGCGTTGCGCCGCCGGCCCAGGAACAGGGCCCGGCCGCCGGTCTCCGGATGGCGGCGCACCAGCGGATGCACGGCGCCGGGCACGTCCCGCACGTCGTCGTAGGTTTCCCGGAAGCCCTTGCGGACCTGGCCGACGCTGTTGCGGCTGGCGTCGTGCTTGCAGTCGAGCCCATCGATGCGGGCCTTGATGGCGTCGGGAAGCGCCTCGTAGGCGGCGAACATGTTGGCGAAGCCCGTGTCGCCGCCGCTTTCCGGCACTTCCACGGAATACAGCACGCAGCCCTTCGGCGGCCCGTCCACGTAGGTCATGTCGGCGTGCCAGCGGGCCTCGCCGTCGCCGAGCCCACCGGTGCGCTTGCCGTCGTCGTCGACGACGTTGGAGATGACGTTGATCTCCGGATGCTCGGGCACCCAGGTGGTGCCGTAGGGGTTGATGGGCGCCTTGTCGAGCGGCCCGAAGCGGCGGCTGAAATCGAGCAGGTTCTCGTCGCTCAAGTCCTGGTCGCGGAACCGGAGCACCAGGTGGTCCCGCCAGGCCGCGGCTACGGTCTCCAGACCCGCCCCTTCCAGCGGCCCCGACAGGTCGACACCGATAACATCGGCACCCAAGGCCGCCCCGGTGGGAACGATCTCGACCGCCGGGGCGCTCAAAAGATCACATCCCGAAGCGCCGTATACATTTCATTGGGGCGCTCGATCATCATCATGTGGCCGCAGCGCTCCAGCACGTTGACCTGGGCGCCGTCGATGCGCCCGGCCAGGGCCTTGCCACTTTTCACCGGGGTCATCTTGTCGTCGCGGCCGAGCACGAAGAAAGTGGGGCAACTTACTTGCTCTGCGGCTTCGGTGGCGCTGCCGTAATCGTTGCAGGCGGCCAGGTCGTTGCCGAGCACGCCGGCCCGGGCGTTCTTCAGCAGGACCTCGCTGGCGCCATGCACCCAGAGGCTGGGCAGCGGGTGGCCGCCGGTCTGGGCCTTCTCGCCCAAGCCCCAGAAGACGATCAGCTCCGGGCCCAGCGGTTCGTTGGCATGGGCCGCGGCCAGAAGGTCCGGGTGCACGGGCATGGCCTCGGCGACGCCGGTGAGGATCAGTCGTTCGACGCGCTCGGTGTGGCGGGCTGCCACCTCGAGCGCGATGAGGGAGCCCATGGAATGTCCCATGACCGTGGCTTTCTCGACGGCGGCGGCGTCCATGAACCGGGCGATCCAGTCGGCCATCTCGGGCACGCTCTCCAGCACCGGTCCCTCGGAGCGGCCGTGACCGGGCAGGTCCACGGCATAGACCCGGCGGCCCCGGAAGGCGATGTTGCGGGTCTGCATCTGCCAGATGGTGCGGTCCAGGCCGGCACCGTGGATCAGGATCACGGCCGGGTCCTCAGGCGCGTTCTCGCGGCTGCCGGTGGCGGCGTGGGCCCGCTTGCCGTCGACGGTGACGTCCATGATCCCCTACCCTTTCTGCGAGGCGCGGATGGCCTGCTTCAAGTCGCCGATGATGTCGCCCGGATCCTCGATGCCGACGGAAAGCCGCACCATGCCCTCGCCGATGCCCGCCGCCGCCAGCGCTTCGGCGTTCATCTGCTGATGCGTGGTGGAGGCCGGGTGGATGACCAGGGTCTTGGCGTCGCCCACATTGGCCAGGTGCGAGGCCAGGTTGACCGTCTCGATGAACTTGCGCCCGGCCGCCCGGCCGCCCTTCAGCCCGAAGCTGAGCATGGCCCCCGGCCCCTTCGGGATCAGCCGCTTCGCCAGGTCGTGGTCCGGGTGCGATGGGAGCCCCGGATAGTTGACCCATTCCACCTCGTCGACGCCTTCCAGGAACTCGGCCACGGCCTGGGCGTTTTCCACGTGTTTCTGCATCCTGAGCGGCAGGGTCTCCAGCCCCTGCAGGATATAAAACGCGTTGGCCGGGCTCATGCAGGCGCCGAAATCCTTCATGCCCTCGGCCCGGGCCCGCATGACCAGGGCCTGGGTGCCGAACTCGTCGGCGAAATTGAGGCCGTGATAGCCGTCATAGGGTTCCGTCAGGGTCGGGAACTTGCCCGACGCCTGCCAATCGAAACGCCCCGAGTCGACGAAGATGCCGCCGATGGCCACCCCGTGGCCGTCGATGTACTTGGTCAGCGAATGCATGACGATGTCGGCGCCATGCTCGAAGGGTTTCATCAGGTAGGGCGTGGTGAAGGTGCTGTCGATCATCAGCGGCAGACCCGCATCGTGGGCCACCTGGGCGACGGCCGGGATGTCCATGACCTCGATCCCCGGGTTGCCCAGGGTCTCGCCGAAGACCAAGCGGGTGTCGTCGGTGATGGCGTCACGGAATTCCTTGGGCTCCCGCGAATTGACGAAGGTGGTGGTGATGCCGAAGCGCGGCAGGGTGTAACTGAATAGATTATGGGTGCCGCCGTAGAGGGACCCGGAGGAGACGATATGCCCCCCCTTGTCCATGAGCGTCGCGATGGCCAGGAAGATGGCCGCCATGCCGCTCGCCGTGGCCACCGCGCCGACCCCGCCCTCCAAGGCGGCGACGCGTTCCTCCATGACCGCCACGGTGGGGTTGGAGAGCCGCGTATAGATATGGCCGGGGCGCTCAAGGTTGTAGAGCGCGGCGGCGTGATCGGTGTCGTCGAACACGTAGGACGTGGTCTGGTAGATGGGCACGGCGCGGGCGCCGGTGGCCGGATCCGGCTGCTGGCCGGCGTGCAGACTGAGCGTATCGAACTTCAGGAACTTCGGCGAAACCATCACGTCCTCCCTGGGCGAAGGCCCGGTTTTCGGCCCTCTTTACAAACACGTCCGCACTCTTTAGGCAAGTGGCGAACCGGACATTTCACCGGGCTTTTCAGGGAGGAAGCGGCATGTCGCGTGAAATCAAATCCGTGGCCGTGATCGGCGGCGGCACCATGGGAACGGGCATCGCCGGGCTGTGCGCCGAGCGCGATCACAATGTGCTTCTTCTCGACGTTTCCGAAGAGGCCGCCGCGAAGGCCCGCGAACGCATCGTCAACGGCCGGCCGCCGGCCATCGACACGCCGGAGAAGGCCGACAACATCAGCTACGGGACCATCGATGCGGATCTCGCCAAGATCGCCGACTACGATTGGATCTGCGAGGCGGTGATCGAGGATTTGGCCACCAAGCGCGACCTGTTCGAGAAACTGGAGCCGCTGCGCCGCGCGGGCTCGGTGATCTCCACCAACACGTCCGGCATTCCCTTGCGCGACATCACCGACGGCATGCCCGAGAGCCTCAGGCGCGACATCGCCGTCACCCACTTCTTCAACCCGGTCAAGGTGATGCGCCTGATGGAGTTGATCCCCGGCGCCGACACCACGCCCGACGTCATGCAGGCGCTGGCCGACTTCACCGGCGGGGTTCTCGGCAAGGGCGTTGTCTACGCCAAGGACACGGTCAACTTCATCGGCAACCGCATCGGCTGCTTCTGGATGCTGACGGGCCTGCATTTCGCCCAAGAAGCGCTGAAAGAAGGCCTCACCATGGAGCAGATCGACGCCCTCATGTCGGGACCCGTGGGCCTGCCGCCCACCGGGCTCTATGGGTTGATCGACCTGATCGGCCTGGACGTGATGGACCTGGTCGGCAAGAACCTGGCCGTCAACCTGCCACCCGGCGACATGGGCGTCGATTTCGTGGCGCTCCCGGCCCCGGTGCACGAGATGCTGGAGCGCGGCCAGATCGGCCGCAAGGCCGGCGGCGGCTTCTACCGCATGCAGAAGCTGGACGACGGCTCGCGCAAGACCGAGGCCTACGACCTGAGCAGCGGCGAATGGCGGGACTCGGCGAAGTTCGAACTGGATGAGGCACACAGCGGCCTCGACGTGCTTTTGGCCGACGACGCGGCCGGCAACTTCGCCTGGCGGATCATGGGCGGCACGCTGTCCTACGCCGCCGACCTGATCCCGGAGATCGCCGACGACGTGGTCAACATCGACCGGGCCATGAAATGGGGATACGCCTGGGCCCGGGGCCCCTTCGAGATGCTCGACGCGCTGGGGCCCGACAAGGTGATCGCCCGGATCGACGCCTCGGGCCTGCACATCCCGAAGATGCTGAAGGTCCTGGCCGACGCCGGCGCCGAGACCTTCTACCGCAAGGACGGCGCCGAATACCTGGGCCTGGACGGCGCCTATCATCCGACGCCGCCGGAATGACCCGCCGGGGCCGCCGGGTCCCCTCCCGCCACTCGAACCTTGCCAAAGCCGCACCAAGTGCGTACTTTTGACGCACTCAGTGCGCACTTAAACGGGTGCGCCGAAGAAATCAATGAACACCGGACACACCCGGACACCATAAGCTGCGAAGTCCTGGCGGCGAGGGAGAGGGCGAAATCATGGCCGTAGACGGGGGAACCCGCGAGTACGAGTTGAAGTTCAAGGCCCGGGTGGCTGACCTGAGCCGGTTCAAGAAGGCCGTCAACACGGCGGCCGGCGAGAACCGCGCCTGGAGCCCGGCGACCTTGTCGAACCGATATTTCGACACCAAGGACCGGCGCCTGGCCGACAAAGGGGTGTCCATCCGGATCCGGCGGCGCGCCGACGGCACCGCCGTGCAGACGGTCAAGGCGACGACCAACGGCAGCGGCGGCCTGCTGGACCGCCAGGAATGGGAGCAGCCGCTGAACGGCAACGAATTGGACCTTGCCGCCCTGCCGACGGAATCCCGGATCGCCATGGGCGCGGTTCTGGACGGCGAACTGGCGCCGGTGATGAACGTCGACGTGGAGCGCCAGACGAAAACCGTGCGCCGGGCCAACGCGCTCGGGCCGGACTTGATCGTCGAAGCCTGCGCCGACAAGGGTTTGGTCACCGCCGGCGACGCCTCCGAGCGCTTCGCCGAGTGCGAACTGGAGTTGGTACAGGGCGACGTTTCCGCCTTCTTCCAACTGGCCGCCGAGATCAACGCCGCCTGCCCCCTGCCGCTCTCGGCCACCAGCAAGGCGGACCGGGGGTTCCGGCTGCTCGAGGGTATCGGTCCGGTGCCGCACAAGGTGCCCAAGTTCGAGGTCACGGCGAGCCAGACGGTCCACCAGGCCCTGGCGGACATCTACCCGACCTGCATCGGCAACATCGTCGACAACGAGGACGCCTGCCTGGACGGCACGGACTCCGAAGGCGTCCACCAGATGCGGGTGTCCATCCGGCGGCTCCGGTCATCCTTGAACATCTTCCGCAAACTGATCGACCCGGAACGGGTGGACTGGATGGCGGCGGACCTGAAATGGCTGGGCGGCAGCCTTGGCCCGGCTCGGGACTGGGATGTCTACATCGAGGAAATGCTCGGCACCGTGAAGGGATACGGGATCGACGAAGCGTCGATCCGCGCCCTGACCCGCGCCGCCGTGAAGAAACAGAAGGAAGCCTACGGCCTGGTGCGCCATACGCTCAAATCGGAGCGTTATGCGCGGATGATCTTCCGGCTCGCCGCCTTCGTCGCCCTGGAGGGCTGGCTGGCGACGCCCCTGAACGCCCAGGACCCGCTTCTGCAACCGCTGCGCACCAGCGCCCCGGGCATTCTCCGGCGGCCCTACAAGAAGCTGCTCCGGGACGCCCAGGGGCTGGCCCAGCAGGACATGGAGACCCGCCACGAAGTGCGCATCCGGTTGAAGAAGCTGCGTTACGCGGTGGATTTCCTGGGCGGCGCCTTCCCGGGCGGCGGGACCAAGAAGTTCACCAAGGCGCTGCGCGATCTGCAGGACCAGTTCGGTCACCTCAACGACGTGGCCCAGGCCATGCGCATGACCGACGAACTCACGCAACCGGACGAAAACGGCAAGCGCGACGAACAGTTGCAGCTTGCCGCCGGCCAGGTCCGCGGCTGGTTCGCCCGTGCGCTGCAGGATACGGAGCCCCGGCTGCTCGCCAACTGGGGCGCCTTCGAATCCACACCGCCCTTTTGGGACGGCGGCAAATAGGCGTATAAGGGGGACGGGAGGAAAAGACCATGCGGTCAGTTCTCATCGCCAACGCCAAGGGTGGTTGCGGCAAGACGACCATCGCCACCAACCTGGCCGCCGCCTTCAGTCAGAGCGGCCTGCGAACGGCCATCGCCGACGTCGACCCGCAGCGCTCCAGCCTGGAGTGGATCGAACGCCGCCCGCCCAAGGCGCCCACCATTACCGGGCTGGATTGGTCGAAGGGCGTCGGCCGGGTAAAGAACTCCATCGACCGGCTGGTCATCGACGCGCCGGCCGCGGTGACGCCGAAGGAATTCCGCAGCCTCTTGAAGATGGCCGACGGCATCGTCATGCCGATCCTGCCCTCGGCCTTCGATCAGGTCGCCGCGGTGACCTTCCTGGGCAAGATCGAGACCCTGAAGCCGATCCGCAAGAACAAGAAGCGGGTCGCCGTCGTCGCCAACCGCGTCCGCACCCGGTCCCGGGCCAGCCGCGGTCTCATCGAGTTCCTGGAGAACTTCAACCATCCGCCGGTGATGACGCTGCGCGAGACCGTGCTTTATACGGAAGCCGCGGACAGCGGACTTTCCATCTTCGATCGCAACCACAAGGCGTCGAAGGCGGCGCAGGCCGATTGGCTGGACCTCATCGGATATCTGGAATCCGCCTGATGACACCGAAGGAATTCCGGCGTTGGCGCAAGGGCCTGAAACTGTCGCAGAAGGCGGCGGCCGACGCATTGGGCCTGAAGACCCGGATGATCCAGTACTATGAAAAAGGCGAGCGCGGCGGCAAGAAGGTGAAGGTGCCGAAGACCGTCCGGCTCGCCTGTTTCGCCCTCAGCCAGGGCGTCCAGGATTTCGACGGCGACAACTAGCGACTGTCATCTCGATAGGGAAACGCCCTGGCGGATGGCGCGGCGCGCCGGATGGCCGGGGATTTATCCGTCCTTGCCGGGGCCGTTCGCGTCGGCCGGCGTCCATGGCGTGAGCCGCGGCAGCCAGCGCGGCACGTTCGCCTTGTAGGCCCGGTAGTCGTCGCCGAACCGTTTCTCCAGTCCCTTCTCCTCGACCAGGGGGAAATAGAGGCCGTTGATCAAGAAGAACAGAACCGCCCAGCCGGCGAGCGCCAAGGAGGCGAAGAACAGGGCCTCGGCCGCCAGCAGGAAAAGCACCCCGGAAATCATCGGGTTGCGCACGTAGCGATAGGGGCCCAGGACCACCAGCCGGCGCGGCGGATCCCAGGGCGCCGGCGTACCGCCGCCGGGCCCGACGAACAGCCGCACCGTGGCCACAGCGAGCGTCAGGCCGGCGGCGGCGAGGCCCAAGGCCAGCCACAACCGGGGCGCCACCACCTCCGGCCAGGACCAATCGTAACCGGTGCCGGCGCTGGCCCAGAGAACCACCGCGGGGATCGTCCCGGCGACGTTGCCGGGAAGGATCAGGATGGTCTTCAGCAAGCGCCAGGACATGGGAAGTCCTCTACAAGGGCCAGACCCAGAGGATCATGGGCACGGCGACGGCGACGATCACCGCCTCCAGGGGCAGGCCGAGGCGCCAGTAGTCACCGAACCGGTAGCCGCCCGGCCCCATGACCAGGACGTTGGACTGGTGGCCGATGGGGGTCAGGAAGGCGCAGGAGGCACCCACGGCGACGGCCATCAGCAAGGGATCCGCGCTGACGCCCAGCTTTTCCGCCACCTCGATGGACAGTTGCGACATGAGGATCGCCGTGGCGGCGTTGTTCATCACGTCGGAGAGCACCATGGCGGCGACCAGCACCAGGGCGACGACCCCCCAGGCGGGCATCAGCGCCGCCAGCCGGGCGATCCCGTCCGCCAGCACCAGGCTGGCTCCGGACTGCTCCATGGCCAGACCCACGGGCACCATGGCGCCCAACAGCACGATGACCGGCCAATCGACCCCCTGGTAAAGCTCGCGGGCCCGCATCTGACCGCTGAGCACGAGCGCCGCGACGGCGGCGGTGAAGGCCACCGGCAGGCTCAAGAGGCCGCTGACGCCGAGCACGATGGCGGCGGCGAAAACGACCAGCGGGATCAGGCTCGGCGCCCGGTGGAGCACGATGTCCCGCTGCACCAAGGGCAGGCAACCGAGCCGCGCCAGGGCCTCCGGAATGGCGTCGGGCTCACCCTCCAGCAACAAGACGTCGCCGGCCCGCACCTTCACCTGGCGCAGGTGCTGGTGCATCGGCCGGCCCTGGCGGGCCAGGGCCAAGAGGTGCAGCCCGTGGCGGCCCTCCAGTTGCGCCTGGGCGATGGAGCGGCGCACCAGCCGCGAGGCCGGCGTCACCACCGCCTCGACGATGGAACTGCCGTCACCCAGCGACGCCGTGTCCAGGTCCCGGTTGCCGACCAGTTGCAGGGGCGTGTTGTGAAGGATGCTCTCGATCCCCTCGGCGCTGCCCTCGAGGAGCAGGTGGTCGTCGATGCGCACCACCTCGTCCGGCTTCGGGTGGCTCCGCTTGCGGCGCCGGCGGATCAGGGTCACCACGCTGACCTCCCCCTCCCCGGCGTGCGCCAGGAGCGTCCCGATGGATGTCCCCGAGAGACCGGATTTCCGGGGCACCGCCACCTCGGTCATGTAGGCCTCGATATTGAACATGGCGCCGTCCCCGCCGGCCGTCCGGCGCACCGGGATCAGCCGCCAGCCGTAGAGGCCGATGAACAGGACTCCGGCCACGGCGATGGCCAGGCCCACGGGGGTGAAATCGAACATGGAAAAGGGCTGGCCCGCGGCCTCGGCGCGGAAATTGGCGACGATGATGTTGGGCGGCGTGCCGATCATGGTCACCAGGCCGCCCAGGAGCGAGCCGAAGGCCAGCGGCATCATCAATTCGCCGGGCGCCCGGCCGCCGCGCTGCGCCGCCTGCATGACCACGGGCAACAAAAGCGCCAGCGCGCCGACGTTGTTCATGAACCCCGAAAGGGCCGCCACCAGGGTGGTGATGGCGAAGACCTGGATGGTGGCGCCGGCCTCGGCGCGCTCAAGGACCCGGGCGATCCAGCCGATGATGCCGGAATTCTACAGGGCCCGGGAAATCACCAGCACGGCGGCGACGGTGATGACGGCGGGATGGCCGAAACCGACGAAGGCCTCACGGGCCGGGACGACGCCGCCGATGACCACCGCCAACAGGGCCAGCAGGGCGACAACGTCGTAGCGCCAGCGCCCCCAGACGAACAAGGCCAGGGTGGCGGCCAGGACGGCGAAGACGTAACCCGCCTGCAGGCTCATTCCCGATCCGGTCCGTACATGAGCGCCGACGTGGTGGCCGCGTCGCGCAGCGGCCAGGCATCGGCTTCCGCCATATCCAGGAAATCGGCGGCCATGGCGTTGAACAGGTCCGCTTCCTCCAGGTTGAGAAGGTGTCCCGACTTGGGCAGGACGGATAGCCCGGCGCTCGGCATGGTGCGCTTCAGCCAGAGATTGATGTCCAAGCACCCCTCGTCCTCGTCGCCGACCATCAACAGGGTCGGCACCCGGCAGGCGGCGAGATCGGCTTTGAAATCATGCAGGGACGGCCTGGCCGCCTGGACCCGCTTCAGGGTATAGGCGGCGCCCACGGCCGGGTGTTCGGCCAGGTGGTCGCGAAACTCCTCCCATTCGGCCGGGTTCTTGCGTTTCAACTGGATGCGGTTCGGCCCATGCCCCATGTCGTCGGCCGGCACGATACCGGCGGCCAGGATCCGCTCCGCCGCCGCGATGGTCTCGTTGATGAAGGCTTCGCGATCCGGCGGGTGCGCCCCCGACCCGCCGCTGGCGGCGACCAGGGCGGAGACCCTTTCCGCATGACGGATGGCCAGCAACAGGCCCATGTAGGCACCCATGGAGAGGCCGATGACGTGGGCGGCGTCGATCTCCAGGTGGTCGAGCACGGCGACGATGTCGGAGAGGTTGGTCTGCCAGCCGTAGGCCGCCTCGTCTTCCGGCACGTCGGAGGGCGGATAGCCCCGGGCCGCCGTGACGATGCACCGATAGCGCCCGGAGAAATGCTTCACCTGCCCCTTCCAGGTCCGGGCGTCGCCGCCGAACTCATGCAGGAACAGGAGCGGATGGCCTGAGCCCGATTCCTCGTAGAACAGATTTACGCCATCGACATCGACGAACGGCATCACCCGACTCCGTTATCCATCCAATAACGCCGCCACGACATCCATGGCCACCGGCGCCTCGTTCAACAGGCATTCGGCCACCCGGTCCTCCCAGGCGCTGTCTCCCGTATGGTAGGGGTCGCGCGGCGAGAGCCGGTGTTCGACGACCAGCTTGGACCAGAGCACCCGCTTGGCGTCGCCCCGGGCAGCAAAGGTCAGCGCCCCCTCCCAGGCCAGCAGCACGGCGGTGGCCGTATGATAAAGGGTGCTGGCGGCCTGGCGGTACTGGGCCTCGTCCTTCAGGTTGGCGCCGACCTGGGCGACCAGGTCCGTGGCCTGGTCGATGAGGCCGCGAAGGGTGTCCGCGTAGGCGCCGGGCAGGCCATCGGCGTCGTCCAGGCGGGCGTGCAGGGTCGCCTGGAAGGGTTCGTGGCAGCCGTGCTTGCGAACGGCGCGGGCCAGCGCGTCGATGGCGACGACGTTGGAGGCCCCTTCCCAGATGGAGCCCAGATAGGCGTCCCGGACCAGGCGCGGATTGACGAACTCCTCCACGTAGCCGATGCCGCCGCGCATCTCCAGCGCATCGCCGGTCACCGTGCGGCCGTCCCGGGTGGCCCGGAACTTCAAGACCGGCGTTGCCATGCGCAGCACCGCCGCCGCGTCCTGGCTCGCGGCCCGGCCGCCGTAACCCTCCGCCTTGTCCAAGACGTCGGCGGTGAAGAAGCTGAACGAAAGGCCCTGCTCGGCGGGCATCCGGATCTTCAGCATCTGGCGCCGGGCCAGCGGCTTCTCGATCAACGGGCCGCCGAACACCACCCGGCCGCGCATGGCCGCCATGGCGTCGTGCACGGCGCGGCGCATGAGCGCCGTCGATTTGACCCCGTTCGACAGCCTGGACCAGTTGACCATCTCCAGCATCTGGTAGATGCCCCGGTCCAGATCGCCCACCGGATAGGCGATGGCGCCCTCCAGCACCACCTCGCCGGACGCCATGGACCGCGTCCCGAGTTTGTCCTTAAGCCGCACGATGCGATAGGCGTTCTGGGAGCCGTCCTCCAGGTGGAAGGGCATGATGAACAAACCCAGGCCGCGGGTCCCCGCCTGCGCCCCTTCGGGCCGGGCCAACAGAAGGTTCACTTCCGCGTCGGCGTTGGAGCAGAACCACTTCTCCCCGTAGATGCGCCACTCGCCGTCCTCGAAGCGCGCCTCGGTGGTGATCTGGCCCACGTCGGAGCCGCCTTCCTGTTCGGTCATGTACTGGCCGGACTGGGTCAGTTCGTCGAGGTCCGAGGTCAACATGTTGGGCAGGAAACGGGCCTTCAGTTCCTCATCGCCGAACTTGTCGAGCGCGTGGGCGCCGGAATCGGTGACGTTGATGGGACACCCCAGGCCGAACTCCGCCTGGTTGAACAGATAGGTGAAGGCGTGCTTGGCGGCGATGGGATAGGGCTCCGGCCAGCCGAAGATGCCGGCCCGGTGGCTCAGCGCGTGGATGGAAAACTCGCCGTAGGCCGCCGCCTCCAGTTGATGGTAGGCAGGATGGTATTCGATCCATTGCCGGTTGCGGCCGAACCTGTCGCGCAGGTGCAGGACCGGCGGGTGCCGGTCGGCCAGGTGCGCCGCCTCGTCCAACTCGTTGGCGACCATGTGGCCGAGCCTGGAGAGATGCGGCCGCAGGTGTTCCAGGAGCTTCGGCTCCAGATAGATGGCCAGGATGTCCTGCAAGGCCTGGTCCGCTTCGAAGAAATTCCAGCCGCGGGTGTCCGGCGCCACCGCCGCCGCGCCACTGCCGTCCTTCATGATCGTCCCCTTTTCTGTCTCCCTAGAAGGCGTTCACCGCATGGCCGCCGTCGACGCTGATCACCGTGCCGGACATGTAGCTGCCGGCCTCGGAACAGAGCAGCAAGAGCGGCCCGTCCAGTTCCTTGATCTCACCGACCCGGCGGAAGGGGATCCGGCCGATCATCCCCTGGGCCCGCTCGCTCCTCAGGAAGTCCCGGTTCAGGTCGGTCTCGAAATAGCCGGGCGCGATGGCGTTGACTCTAATCCCGTGCTCGGCCCATTCGACGGCCAATGAGCGGGTCATGTGGGCGACCCCGGCCTTGGAGACGGCATAGGGCATGATCCCAGGCGAAACCCGCTTGGCCAACAGCGAGGCGATGTTGACGATGGAACCGCCTGTGTCGGCGGCGCGCATGCGCCGGGCCGCTTCCTGGGCCACCGCCCACACACCGCTCAAATTGGTACCGATGATCGAATCCCAATGTTCCTCGCTGACCTCCATGGCCGGTTCCCGATCGACGATGCCGGCGTTGTTGACGACCACGGTGACCGTGCCCGCTTCGGCCTCGACGGCGTCGAAGGCGGCGGCGATGGAGGCCCGGTCGGTGACGTCCATGGCCACGGCCAGCGCCTTGCCGCCGGCCGCCTCGATGCCGGCGACGGTCTCGGCCAGCTTGTCGGCGCGCCGGGCCGCCACCGCCACGGTGGCGCCAGCGGCCGCCAAGGTCTCGGCGAAATGCCGCCCGAGCCCGCTCGAGGCGCCGGTGACCAGGGCGGTCTTTCCCTTCAGGTCGAAACGGTCGCTCATGCGCCCTCCCTGACCCGCTCGCGCAGGACGAATTTCTGGATCTTGCCGGTGGACGTCTTCGGCAACTCACCGAAGACCACCACCGTGGGCGCCTTGAAGTGCGCCATGTTGTCCTTGCAGAAGCCGATGATGTCGTCGGCCGCCACCTCGTTCGAGTCCGGCTTCAGGGCGATGAAGGCGCAGGGCGTCTCACCCCATTTCTCGTCCGGCTTGGCGACCACGGCGGCCTCCATGACGTCCGGATGCTTATAAAGCGTCTCCTCCACCTCCAGGGACGAGATGTTCTCGCCGCCCGAAATGATGATGTCCTTGGAGCGGTCCTTGATCTCCACGTATCTGTCCGGGTGCAGCACCCCCAAATCGCCCGTGTGGAACCAGCCGCCGGCGAAGACGGCTTCCGTGGCCGCCGGGTTCTTCAGATACCCCTTCATGGCCGTGTTGGAGCGGATCATCAGCTCACCGATGGTCTCGCCGTCGGCGGGCACCTCGGTCATGGTGTCCGGGTCGATGATGGTCTGGTCCGTGAGCGTCGGGTAGCGCACCCCCTGGCGGGCCATCCTGGCGGCGCGCCCGTCCAGGTCGAGACTGTCCCATTCGTCCTGCCAGGCGCAGTAGGTGGACGGCCCGTAGGTTTCCGTCAGGCCATAGAGGTGAGTGACGTGGAAGCCCATGCGCTCCATGCCAGCGATGACGGCGGACGGCGGCGCCGCGCCGCCGGTGAACACCTCGACAAGCTGCGGGAACTCCACCTTCACCTCATCGGGCGCATGGACCAACATGTTCAGCACGATGGGCGCGCCGCACATGTGGGTGACGCCATGCACCTCGATCATCGGAAAGATCAGCGCCGGGTCCACCTCGCGCAGACAGACGTGGGTACCGCCCACCGCCGTCACCGCCCAGGTGTAGCACCAGCCGTTGCAGTGGAACATAGGGAGCGTCCAGAGATAGACCGTGCGGTGGTTCAACGCCGATACAGTGACGCCACCCATGGCGTTCAGGAAGGCGCCCCGATGGTGATAGACGACGCCCTTCGGATCACCGGTGGTGCCCGACGTGTAGTTGAGACAGATGGCCTGCCATTCGTCGGCCGGCGGGGTGATGGGATGGGCCGGGTCGCCCTCCTCCAGGAAGGCCTCGTAGTCCTTCTCCCCCAACAGTTCGCCGTCCTTGGCCAGCGGATCGTCGATATCGATGACGGTGATCTCGCGGCCGATTTGCGCCAAGGCTTCCTTGATCACCGGCGAGAACTCCTTGTCGGTGATCAGCACTTTCGATTCACCGTGGTTCAGGATGAAGGCGATGGTCTTAGCGTCCAGGCGGTAGTTGAGGGAATTCAGCACCGCGCCGGTCATGGGCACCCCGTAATGGGCCTCCAGCATGGGCGGGATGTTGGGGGCCATGAGCGACACCGTGTCGCCGGGCCGGATTCCGCGGCCGATCAAGGCCGAGGCCAGTCGCCGGCAGCGCGCCCCGAACTGGGCCCAGGTGTAGCGCTGATCGCCGTGGATCACCGCCGTGCGCTCGGCGTAGACCTGCTCCGCCCAGGCCAGGAAAGTGAGCGGTGTCAGAGGCTGATGGTTGGCCGGGGTCCGGTCCAGGCCCTGTTCATAGATATTGCCGTCGGCGGCCACGGCGTCCTCCCTGATGATCGTCTTGGTCGCGGCTTTCGGGGCATGTTTTCATAGGTCCCAGGCGGCGGCAAGGTCGTCGGCGCGGCCGTTTCATACGGGCTCGACGGGCACGTTGGCCTTGACCCCGGGGACCACGATTCCGCCCCGGTCGCCGACGGCGGTGGCGCCGAAGCGCGCCGCGTACCAATCGGGAAGCGGCCGCGCACCCGGGATCGCGAGCCACAGGCGCAAGAGGTGGCGGCGGCCTTCGTCGGGCCCCCAATCCTCGTAGGCGGTGCGGTCGTGGAATATGGTGTGGTTGTGGACGAACAAGAGCTCGCCGGGCTCCAGCATGAACTCCACGTTGAGCTTCGGGTCGTCGGCCAGTTCGTCCAGGAGATCGAGGGCCACGTGCTGGGCGTCGGTCAAATCCGGCACGCCTTCGAGGCGCGGCGCCGAGCGGACATAGTGGGGCGCGTACAAGGCCGAGAGATATCCCTCGTGCCAACTGAAGATGGGCTGGCGGAAGTAGGGAAGCCCGTCCTTGGTGACCTCGCCGCGCCGGTCCGTGTACATGAACCGAGTGAGTTCCCGGAGCAGGTCCGGGCGGCGTCTGCGCATCTCATTGAACACGGTCATGGAGCTGACCAGGCCGGACTCGCCACCCGATCTGGCCTTGCGCAAGCTCATCAGCCCGACCACGTCGCAGGAATCCGTGTGGTAGTTCTGGCGTTCCGTGGTCTGGTATATGCGCACGTCGCCGTCGACCGTGCTCAATCCCAAATCGCAGACGTGGCCCAACAGGTGCCCCTTGCCGTTCTGTGAACGCGGCACCCCCATGACCAGGCCGAGGCCGTAGAAGACGGCCGCCGCCATGGCCAGATCATCGGCGTAGGACGGCAGGCCGGTGATCACGACGAAGCCGCGCCCGTTCAGCAACTCCCGGTTCCATTCGCCAATCAACGGCGCCACCGTGGGCAGCGGGAAATCTTCGGCGGTCATCTCGGCGATGTCGCGCTCCGTGGCCAGCCAGGCCGCCGCTGCGGCCTCGATCTCCGCCGTCTGATCGTCGGTCAGGTAAACCCGCCAGCTTTCATCGGCCTCGATATCGGCCCGGGTCCAGGCGGACGGTCCGGTGACTTCCGGCGGCAACTCGTTGGTGGTCATGTCCTGAGCATCTCGCATAGCTTCCGAGGTCCCCATGGTAGGCAGCCCGGGAAGCGGCATCAATCGAGGGGCGTTTCATTCGGAATAAGCCGGATGGCCCGGACCCTAGTCGTACTTCTCGTAGGTGTCCGCCAGGTCCTGCACGTATTTCCCATCTTTTCTCACCTTGGACAGGCTCGACCAAATGGCCTTCCTGTCCGCTTCGTTGGCGCCGCCTTTCCTGGAGAAAATGATATGGTAGGACTTGCTGGTGAGCGGCACCTTCTGCACGTTCAACCGGCCCTTGAATTCCGTCGTATTCTGAAAATGTTTCGCCTGAAAGTGATTCAGGGTGATGGAGGCGATCCGCTCCTTGAGCAGCATTCTGACGCCGCCGGTTTTATCGATTGCCTCGAATACCTCGACGCCCTTTTTCTTCAGCGCCGCGGTGATCGACGAGCCCAAACCGAACACGCCGACGGGTTCCGGGATGGTCTTCCAATCCCCGCTAAATTGGAACGGATCGCTCGATCTGGTCACCAGGACCTGCTTCACCTGGGTGATCCGGGATTCCGATTCCACGGCCGTCGCGGCGTCCTCGGGATAGTGGGCGAAAGCCGCGCGTTCATCCTTGTAGGAGGCCGATACGACGGCGTCGAAGATTCCCGTTTCGCCGGCCAGGAGACAGCGTCTCCAGGGCAAGGGCGTGATCTCGGCGCCGAGACCGATCTCCTTGATGGCCCGCCTGACGATATCGACGTGGATACCCACCGCGGCGCCGTCCTTGACGAAGGTGTAGGGGAACCAGTTATCGTCGGCGCAAATGGTTATCTTCTTCTTTGCCCAGGCGTCCACAGGGGCAAGAACCGTCAAAAGAACCAGAAACGTAATCGATTTTTTCATGGCGACCCCTCTGAAGCCTCGCGGTCGTCCGGGTACCGATTATGAATGTCCGTGGGCGCCAGGTCTATCCCTGGCCGGCGGCGCCATCGACCGGCCGGCGGCGGAATGGGGCACCGTCCGGTTTTCTTTCATCGCGATTCATAGCGCACCTCGCCGCCGGCGATGACCATCTTGATCCCCGCCGAGACCCGCTCGGGCATCTCGTAGGTGGCGCGGTCGATGACCGTGGCCGGATCGAAGAGCACGATGTCCGCCACACGGCCCGGCGCGATCCGGCCCCGGTCCTTGAGCCCGAAGCATTCGGCCGGCAGCGCGGTGATCTTGCGCACCGCCTGGGCCAGATCGAAGAGTTTGCGCTCGCGCACGTAGTGGCCGAGGACGCGTGGAAAGGTGCCCCAGAGGCGTGGGTGCGGGTGCGCGTCGGACGGCATGCCGTCGGAGCCGACCATGCACTTCGGGTGCGCCAGGATGCGGTCCAGGTCTTCGTCCGACATCTGGAAGTAGACGGCCTTGGCCGGGCTGAGCCGCTCCACCGCCGCCTCCAGATCGCAGTCCCAGTCCGCCATGATCTCGTCCAGATACCGCCCGGCCTGGTCCGGGGCGCCGTCCGCTTCCGTCACCAGGGTGCGCTCGGCGACTTGGGCGAAGTTCGCCATCAGCCCGGTGGAACTGGCCGTGTAGGGATAGGCGTCCAGGTGCACGGCCTGGCCGGATGCGACGGCGGCGTCGATGCGGGCCAGGGTCTCCGCCGACTTGCCCCAGTTGGGCTTGCCGCCGCACTTGTGATGGGAGATGACCACGGGCACCCCGCCTTTCCGGCCGATTTCCAGGGATTCCTCGACGGAAGCCACCACCCGGTCCGATTCGTTCCGCATGTGGGTGACGTAGCGCCCGCCGTGTTCGGCCGCCACCCGGGCCAGTTCGATCAACTCGTCGGTCGGCGCCACGGTCCCGGTGGGATAGGCGAGACCCACGGAGAAGCCGACGCAGCCGGCCTCCATGGCCTCCGCCAGATGCCCCTTCATGGCCGCCATCTCGGCATCCGTGGGTTGGCCGTGCGGGTCCGCCATGGCGGCGGCGCGAAGATTGCCGTGCCCCACCAGCTTGACCACGTGCACGTCCGGCGCCGCTTGTCTGAGGGTTTCCGCATAATCGGCGTAGGTCTCGAAGCGCCGCCCGTCGCTGCGGCCTAAGAAGGTGAAGGGCGGCTCCACCAGGTCGTCGCGCGGGCCAATGGGCGCCGGGCTGGCGCCGCAGTTGCCGATGACCACGGTGGTCACGCCCTGCATCACCTTGGAGGGGTGCGCCGGTTGGCGCAGCAGCGCCATGTCGTCGTGGGTGTGGGTGTCGATGAAGCCCGGCGCCAGCGCCTTGCCCGCCGCGTCGATCACTTGGCGCGCCGTCCAATCGCCGATGACGCCGGCGGCGGCGATGCGGCCGTCCTTGATGGCGATATCACCCGTGTAGCCGGGATTGCCCGAACCGTCGAAGATGGTGGCGCCCTTGATGACGATGTCGCAGCGGTTTTCCATGCCTCTCCCCTCCGCCGTCAGGTTAGGGAGCCGGGGCTTTGGAAACAAGCGGCCGGGGCTCGCGAAAGGCCGGCCGGGAGGATATACTGCGCCCCTTCAGGAGGGACCAGCCATGAGCCAGACATTCACCGCCGCCTGCGTGCAGAATTGCGCCGACATCGACCCGGAACGTACCGCCAGCCGGGCCGAGGAACTGATGCGCCAGGCCGCCCGGAAGGGCGCGGACCTCATTTGCGCGCCGGAGTTCTTTTCCTGCCTGGACGTGCAGAAGGACGGCCTGGAGACGGCGCCCTTTACGGAGGCCGAACACCCCATGCTGCCGCGTTTCGGCGATCTGGCCCGGGAACTGGAGTCCTGGCTTCTGCTGGGCTCGCTGGCGGTCATCGGCGAAGGCGACGACCACCGGCTCTGCAACCGCTCCTTCCTGATCGACGCGGCCGGGAACGTCGTCGCCCGCTACGACAAGATCCACCTGTTCGACATCGACCTGGACAAGGACGAGGTCTACCGGGAATCGTCCCAGTTCCAGCCGGGCAAATCGGCGACCATCGCGCCGACACCCTGGGGGCTCATGGGGATGACCATCTGTTACGACGCCCGCTTCCCGCACCTCTATCGGGACCTAGCCAAGGCAGGCGCCTCGATCCTGACGGTGCCCGCCGCCTTCACCAAGCGCACCGGCCAGGCCCACTGGCACGTTCTGCTGCGCGCCCGCGCCATCGAGACCGGATGCTTCGTCATCGCGCCCTGCCAATCCGGAGTGCACGGCATCGGCGCCACCTACGGCCATTCGCTGATCATCGACCCCTGGGGCGAGATCCTGGCCGAAGGCGACGCCGACGAAGAAGACGTGGTGCTCGCCGAGATCGACTTGGGGCTGGTGGCCAAGGCCCAGGGCCGCATCCCGGCCCTCAAGCACGACCGAGGCTACACGGCGCCGGAAACCCCCGTCGAGCTCGCCGCCGCCGGGGAATAGACCTCCGCTGCCGGGGCCGCCTCGCCACCGCCGTGGTTCAGCACCCGGCCGACGAAGGTCGCCAGTTCGTCAACACAGTCCTCGACGCTGCGCCTTGAGGTATCCAAGCGCACCTCGGGGCGCGACGGCGCCTCATAGGGCGCCGAGATGCCGGTGAACTCGGGGATTTCGCCGGCCCGGGCCTTGACGTAGAGACCCTTCGGGTCGCGGGCCTCGCAGGTGTCCAGGTCGGCGTCCACGAAGACCTCATGGAAATCCCAGCCGACGATCTGGCGGGCCTGGGCGCGGTGTTCCCGCAAGGGCGAGATGAAGGTGGCGATGACGATGGTCCCGGTCTCGGCCATGAGGCGGGCCGTCTCGGCGGCGCGGCGGATGTTCTCGTCCCGGTCGGCGGGACTGAAACCCAGGTCCCCGTTGAGGCCGTGGCGCAAGTTGTCGCCGTCCAGGGTGAACACCTGCCGGCCCTGGTCGAACAGCTTGCGTTCCAGGGCCATGGCGACGGTCGACTTGCCGGCCCCGGAGAGCCCGGTCAGCCACAGGACGCCGCCCCGGTGGCCGTTGGCCCGGGCCCGCTCCGCCTGGGTCACCGCGTGTTCCACGGCGAAGACGTTGGCGGATTTGCCCTTGCCGGCCGGCTTCTCGAGCGTCGGCGCCGGGTCCAGCCTGGTGATCCGCGAATGGATGCCGCATTCGGTCTTCCGGGTGCCGCGCCAACGGCCCGATCGGCGGCTCTCGCCGGGTGCCACCGGCGTCGTGCACGGACGGCAGCCGACGGAGTGGTAGCCCTGGTCTTCCAGGGGATGGCGCGGCAGCCCGTGGTCATCCAGGTAGGCGTCGACCATCTCATGGTCCCAGCGTGCCAGCGGGTTGACCTTGATGCGGCCATCGTCCTCTTCGAACAGGGGCAGGCCGGCGCGGCCACTCGTCTGGTGGTGCTTGCGGCCCGTGAACCAGGCGTCGAATCCCTTGAGCGCGCCCTCAAGGGGCAACACCTTGCGCAGTTCGCAGCAGGCGTCGGCGTCGCGCTGCCAGAGACCGCCGTCCGGATCCCGATCCGCCAGGGCCAGGGCATCGGGCCTGACGGACCTGACATCGGTAAGCCTGAGGCGGTCCACCAAGAGATCACGATAGGCAATGGTTTCGGGAAAGTGCTTGTCCGTATCCAAGAAGATCACCGGTGTCGCCCGGTCGGCCAGCGCCACCATGTGCAGCAATACGGCCGATTCCGGGCCGAAGGCGGAAACCGCGGCGATCCCCCCGGGGAACTGGTCACAAACCATGGCCCGGACGATCTCTTCCGCGGAGGCGCCCTGCAACAGCGCTTCCAATTGACGGGCCAGGTTGGTGTCGATGGAATGAACGGGGGACATGATCGGATTCCTCATGGTGTGAAAAGGCGTTCCCGCATATTTAACTGTTTTTCTATGTTGTCAATTTTTATTTTCTCAAAAATTTTGTTATTTAAATATTTAATACAATATTTTTTAGTAAATTAAGAATCACTCCATGCTGACGTTTCGTTCAAGTCATTGTGTGTTGGCGTAGGGCGCGGTGCGTGCCATGTCACCACCAATGCCCCGTAACCAACGAATGGACATACCCATGCCTGCCCTCCGCGCCGCCGCCGTATTCCTATTCCTGATGCTGGCTTCACCGGCCACTGCCGCCAATGATGCCGACGCCGATACGGCCCAGGTCATCGCCGACAATTGGAGCATCGTCTTCGGCACGCCGGAGGAGACGGTAGCCGCGGCGACCCGCCTTCGCGACCGGGGCAAGACGGACGTCATCCCCACCATAATCCTGGCCATGCGTTATGCCGAAACCAAGGTGACGGTGCTGAAGCCCCTGTTCCGGATGCTCACCGGGCATGAACCCAATAGCTGGCATGATTCCATGCTGTGGCTGGAACGGCATCCGGAGGTCAAGGCGCACGAGAGCTACCGGGCCATCAAGATGTTCCTGCTGGCGCGCATCGACCCCAAGTTCCTGCAGTTCCTGGGCGGCGGGCGCTCGGAGCCTTCGCGCATGAGGATCCGCCTCGCCGAGGTCGCCTGGGGCGGCGTCAAGGTGGACGGCATCCCGTCCCTGGACAACCCGAAGCTCATCACCGCCGCCGAGGCCGACTACCTGGTGGATTCCGACGAGGTCTTCGGGGTCGCCATCAACGGCGACGTGCGCGCCTACCCGCTGCGCATCATGGGCTGGCACGAGATGTTCAATGAGATCATCGGCGGCGTGCCGGTGGCGCTGGCCTACTGCACGCTCTGCGGCTCCGGCATTCTTTATGAGACCCAAGTCCCGGGCTTCGAGAAGCCGCTGGTCTTCGGCTCTTCCGGGTTCCTGTATCGCTCCAACAAGCTGATGTTCGACCGCACCACGCTGAGCCTCTGGAACCAGTTCACGGGCAAGCCCGTGGCCGGGCCCCTGGTCGACGCCGGCATTGAGCTCAAGGTCCGGCCGGTGACCATCACCACATGGGGCAAATGGCGGAAGACCCACCCGGAAACCAAGGTCCTCAGCCTGGAGACGGGCACCGATCGGAACTACGGCTCCGGCGTCGTCTATTCGGATTACTTCGCCAGCCCGGAGCTCATGTTCCCCGTCGTCGTCCGCGACGAGAGCATCGTCAAGCGCAAGGACTACGTCTTCGGCCTGCGGGTCGCCGGTGGTGCGCGGGCCTGGCCCCTGAAGGCCTTCGAGGGCGGCCGGGTGATCAATGACAAGGTCGGCCTGAAGAATGTGGTGCTGGTGGGCGACGCCGCATCCCGCACGGTGCGGGCCTTTTTCCGGGACGATCAGGAATTCCAAGCCGGCCCGGACGCCGCCACCCTCAAGGGCCCGGGCGGCCATTGGCAGGTGGCGGAGGACTTCCTCGCCGGTCCCGGCGGCACGAAACTGCCGCGCGCGCCGGGCGCCGTCTCCTATTGGTTCCCCTGGGAGAACTACTTCGGCACCGGCACCAGCCTCTACGGACGCGACTGAGCGGCCTCAGGGATAGTCGCGCCGGTTGGGTTTCTCCGAATCGGGCCGGGCCCGCACCTCGAACGTGGCATTGTAGTTGGACGCGCTGGGGTTGGTGGCCCGCGGGCGGAAATACTGGGCGTCGCCGGGAACGGAAGCGTCGTAATCCCAAATGGGCGGCCGGCCCACGCCGTGCGCCGCATCCACCAGGCGGCGCCGGGCCTGGCTCTCCAGCACCTGACGTTTCAGCTCGGAAAGGTCCCAGTTCGCCGCCACGTAGCCGGCAAGCCGCGCCACCACGTCCGCCGCCTCGGGCCGGCCGGCCAGGTTCTCCGTTTCCAGGGGGTCGGCGGCGCGGTCGAACAGCAAGGCCGGGTCGTCGTCGCAGCGGATGTACTTGTAGCGCTCCTCCATGACCGCCACGGCCGGGGAATTCAGCCCTTCGCCGCTCATCTCCGCGGCGACGATCCGGGGCGCGAGCCCGCCATCACCCTGCAGCAGCGACCGGAGGCTGGCGCCGTCGTAGGTCGTCCGCAGGGACGCCAGCCCGCCATCCGGATCGGCCAAGTCGACGGCCGTCGGGAACAGGTCGACCAGGGAGACGTTGTCTTCGCGCCGGGCGGCGGAAACCCCCGGCGCCGAGATGATCAACGGCACCTGCAGGACGCAATCGAAGAAGGACCGCTTGAACCAGAGCCCGCGCTCGCCCAGCGCCTCACCGTGATCGGACAGGAACACCACCACCGTGTCGTCGGCGAAGCCGGCCACCTCCAGGGCCTCGAGCAGGCTTCCCAGTTGATCGTCGATGTAGCTGACCGCCCCATAGTAGGCGTGCCGGGCGATGCGCACCTGGTCTTCCGTCATCGCCGCCTCGGCGACGCCGATGTGGTCATGGAGGCGCTGGGAATGGGGGTCCAGGTCTTCACGGTCCATGGCCGCCAGCGCCGGCATGTCGATGTCTTCATGCCGGTAGCGGTCCCAGTAGCGCCGGGGCACGGCGAAGGGATCGTGAGGATGGGTGAAGGAGACGAACAGGCAGAAGGGGCGCACGTCGTCGGACCGGGCCAGGTCGTGGATCTTGCGCACCGCCTTGAAGGCCACCTCGTCGTCGAAGTCGAGCTGGACGGTCCGCTCGTAGACGCCGGAGTTGAGGATGCCGTTGACCTCGCCGGCCGCCGCCAAAAGCCGCTCCGTGCCGCTGACGGTGGCCTCCCAGTTGGCCGTCCAGTTGAAGTCGGAGGGGTAAATGTCCGTGGTCAGCCGTTCCTCGAAGCCGTGCAGTTGATCGGGGCCGATGAAGTGCATCTTCCCCGAAAGGCAGGTCTGGTAGCCGAGCAGCCGGAGGTAATGGACGAAGGTAGGCAGCGCGGCCGGGAACTCGGCGCCGTTGTCGTAGGCGCCGGCCTTGGACGCCAGCAGGCCCGACATCATGGAATGGCGCGAAGGCGCGCAAAGGGGATAGTTGCAGTAGGCGTGTTCGAACACCACGCCGCGCGCCGCCAGGGCATCGATGTGGGGCGTCTTGGCGACGGTGCCCCCGTAGGCGGGCAGCGCCCGGGCCGCCAGCTGGTCCGCCTGGACGAACAGGAAATTCGGTTGTTCCGCCATCACCCCCTCCCTCGAGCCGTGATCCGCCACCCGCCGGGACGGGATGACGATCTAACGTAGCACGAACGGGTTGGGCGTTTCCCTGGCCGTGGAAATCCACACGGTCTTGGTCTGCATCCATTCCCGGATGGCCGCCTGACCGCTTTCCCGGCCGAGCCCCGACTTCTTGTAGCCGCCGAAGGGCGCCACGTAGCTCACCGCCCGGTAGGTGTTGACCCAGACGGTGCCCGACTGGATGCGCTTCGGGATCTCGATGGCGCGCTGGATGGACGATGTCCAAACCCCCGACGCCAGGCCGAAAATCACGTCGTTGGCAATGGCCACGGCTTCCTCGTCGTCCTTGAAGGGGATGACGGAAAGCACCGGGCCGAAGACCTCCTCCTGGGCGATGCGCATCTGGTTGTTGACGCCCGTATAGACGGTGGGCTCGACGAACCAGCCATCGCCGCATTCCGGCCGCTCGGCCTTGGCGCCGCCAAGCACGCACTCGGCGCCGTCCTCGCGGGCCACGTCCATGTAGCCCAGGATCTTCTCGTACTGGGGAAGCGTGGTCACCGGGCCCACCTGGGTGTCCAGGGACATGGGATCGCCCATCTGCGCCGTCTTGGCGAAGCTGACCAGCTTGTCGACGAACTCGTCGTGGATGCTTTCCTGCACCAACAGGCGCGAGCCGGCGATGCAGGTCTGGCCGGTGGCGGCGAAGATGCCGGAGATGGCGCCCTTCACCGCGTTCTCCATGTCGCAATCGTCGAACACGATGTTCGGCGACTTGCCGCCCAACTCCAGGCTCACCTTCTTCAGGCCCGCGGCGGCCTTCTCATAGACGTGGGTGCCGCTCTTGGAGCCGCCGGTGAAGGCGATCTTGGCGACGTCCGGATGAGTCACCAGGGCCTCGCCGGCCTCGGCGCCGTAACCGGTGATGACGTTGAAGACCCCGTCGGGGAAGCCGGCCTCCTTGACCAGGTCGGCGAAGGCCAGCGTCGAGGCGGAGGTGAATTCCGACGGCTTGACCACCACCGTATTGCCGGCCGCCAGGGCCGGCGCCAGCTTCCAGGTCAGCAGTAGGATCGGCGAGTTCCAGGGCGTGATCATGCCGACGACGCCCAGCGGCTCGTTGCAGGTGTAGGTGAAGGTTTCGGGCTTATCGATGGGCAGCACGGCGCCCTCGATCTTGTCGGCGAGACCGCCGAAATAATAGTACCACTGGGCGCAATAGGCGGTCTGCATGCCCATCTCGGCGATCAGCTTGCCGTTGTCCTGAACCTCGATCTTGGCCAATCGCTCGGCGTTCTCGGCGAGCAGGTCACCGAGCTTGCGCAAGAGATGCCCGCGTTGCGTCGCCGTGTAACTGGGCCAGTCACTTGAGGTTAAGGCCTGCTTTGCCGCGGCCACGGCCCGGTCCACGTCCTCGGCGCCGCCGCGCGGCACCGTCGCCCAGGCTTTCCCGGTGAACGGATAAAGCGATTCAAAGGTCTCGCCGCTGGCTGCGTCGCAGCGCTCGCCGGCGATGTACATTTGCAGTTTCTCGAGATCGGCCATTGATGTCCTCCCTGGAAAAGGCCTTGGCGTTGGCCTGACGATTTAAACGATACCGGCGTCCCCCAGCAAGGCCTTGCGGAAACGATCCTTCAGATAGGCCCCGTCCTTCGGCGGCAGCACGAAGGGCAGCGGTTCGGCCCGCACCTTGATGACGTGCACCGACGGCCCCGGTCCTTCCAGCATGACCGGGATGGCGGCGTCCAACTCGGCCTGCTCGCGGACCGTGCCGGTGACCGGAATACCGGAGGCGGCGGCGATGGCGGCGATATCCGCGGCATGCGCCGTCGCCGTCGCCTGCATGCCGGTCTCGCCGTAGCGTTCGTTGTCGAAGACGGCGATGGCCAGGTTGGAAGGCGCCTGCACGGCCACCGTGGCGAGGCTGCCCAGCCCCATGAGCATCTCCGCATCACCGGTGGCGACGAAGACCCGGCGCGCCGGCTGTGCCATGGCCAGCCCGAGCGCCAGCGGCACGGCGCCGCCCATCACCCCCCACAAAGGGAAGATCAGGTCACGGTCGCCGGCGGCGGTGAAGTCCCAGTTGGTGGAGCCGAGCCCGGTGACCACCAACAGTTCGTCGCCGCCGGCGTCGGCGATCTGCTGGGCCACTTCGCGGCGCTTCAGGGGAAAGTTTTCGGCGCGGGTCAAATCGGTCATGGCGCCTACTCCTTGAAGGTCTTGATGGGCATGAGACGCTGGTGAAGCAGCAGGGCGCCGGCCTGCATGCCGACGAATGCCCGGTGCAACAACGCCGCCGCCTGCTTGCCCACGTCGGCCGGGTCGCTCACCGTCTCCACAGCGACGTCCATGGCCCGAAGCGCCGGCTCCGTTCCCTGGCCCATGGGCATCTGCCAGGGATTGAACTCGTGCCACTGGCCGCGCATGGTGACGAAGGTGGCCAAGGGGAACCGGCAGGTCCGCATCAGGCCGACCATGTTGATGCAGTTGCCGACCCCGGACGATTGCATCAGCAGCACGCCCTTCTGGCCGCCCAGCCAAGCGCCGCCGAGCATGGCGATGCCCTCCTCTTCGGAGGTCAGCGGCACGGCCTGCATGTCGTTGTCGGCGATGCAGGCATCAATGAGCTGCGCGTGCCCCGCGTCGGGCACATAGGCCACCTGCTGGACGCCGGCCTCTTTCATGGCCGCGTAGATATCCTTCCACCATTCCATGGTCTTGTAACTTCCTTCGATGGTCCCGATCCCGGCGTTTAAGCACGCCATGCATGAGCCGTGAAATCAATAATCACGATGCGATCATGCATGAAACGAATGACCCGCCGGTGCCCTCAACCCTCCTGGTAGGCATGCCGTTGCGCCAATGAGGCGTCCAGTTGCCAGCCCGACTTCCAGCGCTTCCAAAGGGTCCAGGCGCCGAAGGCGAACACGATGGAGGCGATGATGGGGCGCGGAATGCCGCCCATCATGAACAGCGGGATCGACGCCGCGAAGCACGACAGCGGCATGTAGAACAGGGTCCATTTCTTGCGACCACGATGTTCCTGGAACACCGGGAAGGCGGCCGAGAACACGGCGACGATCAGGAAGAACATGGACCAGGGCCGGGTGAAGAAGGGGGTGAGGTCCGGGGTGATGGCCAATGCGCGGGCCAGGTTCAACTCGGCGATGTTACCCAGCACCACGCCGAGGATCATCGGCGCCAGGGGGAAGCCGAACTGGCGCATGGTGAAGCCCAGGATGCCGAACCAGAGCAGGCTCCAGAGGTCGAAGGTGACGTTGTTCAGCGCGAACACGCCGATGCCGCAGAAGCCGAGGATCACGCAGGCCAGCATGTACATGCGGATCTTCGTCACCAGCACGAAAATCCTGAGCATGAAGGATTGCAGGATGATCATCATGAAGGTGGCGATGAAGAAGGCGGTGAAGATGGAATAGACCAGTATCGGCTCATCGGTAATGAAGGTGGGCGACGGCACCACGTCGTGGATCAACAGCGCGCCGAGCATGACCGCCGCCGTCACGTCGCCGGGGATGCCGAGCCCGATCAGGGTGATCAGGGCGCCGCCCTCGACGGCGTTGTTGGAACTTTCCGGCGCGATGATGCCTTCCGGGGTGCCGGTGCCGAACTCGTCGGGAATCTTTGAGGCCTTCTTGGCCTGGTCGTAGGCCAGGATGTTGGCCACCGACCCGCCGGCGCCCGGCAGGATGCCGGTGAACACGCCGATGGTGGCCGAGCGGAGAACCACGATCCAGCGCTTGCCGATCTCCCGGAGCGCGCCCAGGTGATCGATCCGCGCCTTCACCGAGCCCTGCTCGGACAAGGATTTGCGTGCCTTTACGGGGTCGCGGACATCGCTCAACAGTTGCGAAAAGGCAAACAGGCCGATGAGCACGGCGATGAAATCGAATCCCGCCAGCAACACATCGGTACCGAAATCGAAGCGTGCCATGCCCGCCGCATCATCCTCGCCCACGGTACGAACCAGAAGGCCCAACGCCCCGGCGATCAGCCCCTTGACCAAGTGCTTGCCGGCCAGGCTGGCGGTGATGGTAAGGGCGAACATGACCAGCATGAAGAAATCCCAGGGCTGGAACTCCAGCCCGACGCGGGCCAACTGCGGCGCCAGGGTCATCAGGCAGATGGCGCTGAAGATGCCGCCGAAGAAGGACGACCAGACGCCGATCCCGAGCGCCAGGCCGGGCCGCCCGCCCCGGGCCATGGGGAAGCCGTCGAAGGTGGTGGCTACGGAAGAAGGCGTGCCGGGAATGCCCGTCAGGATCCCCGCCATGAGGCCGCCGGAAAGCCCGCCGACCATGACGCTGACCATGGTCGCGACGCCCTGTTCGGGGGGCATGGAGAAAGTGAAGGGCAGTGTCAATACCACGGCCATGGCGATGGTGAAGCCGGGGATGGCGCCGGCAATCAACCCGGCGGCGACGCCCACGGCCATGAGCAGCATGGTCTTCCAAATCCAAAGCCCCTGCAGGGCCAGGGAGAAATGATTAAAGGCGTCGGAAAGATACTCGATCATCTGCGCCGCCTCACTTCGCGTACGGATTGTAGATTTCGCCCTCGGATAACATCACGTCGAGGCCGAAGGTGAACAGGCTCCACATGGCGCCGACGGCGCAAAGGGCGATCACCGCATGGATCAACATTTGCTTCGGCGCCCATCCGCCGAGCAGGCACATGAGCAGGAACACGAAGGAGATCCCGCCGATCAGCATGCCGAGCACCGGCAAGGTCAACAGGAACAGGAAGAACATGACGAAACAGATGATCGGGTTGCGCCAATATTTGACGAACCCGGCTAGGCCCGGCTCCCGGTCCGGGTCCTGGGCCGCCTCGTCGGGGCCGGCCTTCACGGATTGAATGAGATAAATGAAGCAAAGCAACGTCAGGGCGGCGAGGATCACCCGGGGCCAGGTGGACGGCATCAGGACGCCGTAGTCCGGCTGGCGGATGTCGAACGTCGCATAGATGAAAACGCCGCAGCACAGCAGCAAGAAGATGGCGACGACGGTATCACGGTTCATGCGGGCCATGAGATCTCGATCCCCTAAAATCAAAAAAACAAAGGCGGGCCCGGAACGCGAACGCGCTCCGGGCCCCCGAACTGATTGCCGTTCGGCGTGATCGGCCCGGTGTTACTTACCCCAGCCCATCTCGTCGGCGATGGTCTTGAACTCCTTATAGGAGGTATCAATCCACTGCTGATAGCCGGCCGGCCCGACGAACTTGATGCCGGTACCCTTGGCGACCATCTGCTTCAGCAGATCTTCGTCCTCGGAGGCCTTCTTCAGCACGCCGGCCCAGTAGTCGATGGCGGCTTTCGGCGTGCCCTTCGGCGCGACGACGCCGCGCTGGATGGAAAACGACATGTCGACGCCCAGTTCCTTCAGGGTCGGCAGGTTGGGCAGCGCCGGGTCGCGCTTGTCGGCGGCGATGGCGTAGGCCTTGAGCTCACCGGATTCGATGTACTTGCGACCGGAAGCCACGTTCAGACCACCCAGCATGATGGCCCCGGACAGGAGCGCCGTCATCCGCTGGCGGGTACCGTCGAAGGGCACGAACTTGAACTTCATGCCGGTCTTGCGCTGCAGCTGCAGCCATGTGAACTGGCTGGTGGAGCCGAAGGTGGCGCCCGTCGGCACCGTGTTCGGCGCCGCCAGCACGGCCTTCTGGAACTCCGCGTAGGTGTTCCAAGGCGCCTTCGCCGAGGCGCCGATGATGTCCGGCGTATCGGTCAAAAGAGCGACCGGGTCGAAGGCATCGAAGTGGAATTTGATGCGGCCGTTCAGGTGGCTGGTCAAAGCGCTCTGGTGGATGGCGAACAGCGTGCAGCCGTTGGGCTTGGCCTTTGCCGCTTCCTTGGCGCCCTTGTTGCCGCCCTGGCCGGGAATGGTCACCACCTTGAGCTTCACCTTCGGGCTATGCTGGGCGATGGTCTTCTCATAGATGGAAAACAGCACGTGGGTGCCGCCGCCGGCTTTCCACGGCACGATCAGCTTCGCCGTCGAGCACGGCAGGTCCGCCGCCTGGGCCGCCGTCGGCGTCATCAGGCCGGTCAGGGCCATCGCGGAGACGGCGGAAACGACGAGTGTCTTGAACTTCATTATGTCCTCCCTAGTGGATCGGTTTCGGTGTCCGGCGTCACGTGAATCCGCGACCGCCTTGTCATTCATTCGTTCTTTGGTCGAGGAGTATAAACGACAACCGGCGGCCTCCCTCAATCACTATCTCGGCATGACCGGAAGGCCCGAAAGCCCGTCAATTCTCCCCATATTTAATATATAATGGCTCAATTCGCAAAACGAAGGCATGGCCTCGTCATCGCCGCCTCGAGGCAGGCTCTTGGCGATGGCTGGTCGCCGAGTTCGATGAGATGGAACCATCTGAGATAGCTGTCCAGGTACTTGGTGGCG
>Ga0209568_1000102_pt1 | contig 30377 bp, 32 predicted proteins | sample WorMetOlspDAHAB2_FD_187406 | JGI IMG/M metagenome (GOLD analysis project Ga0209568, IMG submission 187406) | Marine gutless worms symbiont microbial communities from Max Planck institute for Marine Microbiology, Germany - Olavius sp. DAHAB.2... ...
AGCTCAATGGACTGAAAGAAGACGGCCGCGTCTGGGCCCAGGACATGCACGAATTTCTTTTGGACCTCTACAAGCGGCCACATCCGATGGGGATTGAGGACGAGATACGCAAACGCTACCAAATTATACTTAGAATTATGAAGAAATTAACTTATTAGGTAATGGTTAAGGTTTAAATGGAACCATTGCCACTGGCAGTGGATTTGGCGCTCTAATAGGCTATACTCCCTCTTCCTCCGGGAGAGGGCCGGGGAGAGGGGATCAAAACAAGTCCACGCAAACCATTTAAAAACTTACCACTACCACTTATGGTAGTGGTAAATATTTAAATGGTCAGCGTAGAGGGGTTCATTAACCACGCCCGATCGCTTCTTTTGATTCCCTCTCCCCAACCCCTCTCCCGGCGGGAGAGGGGCTTTTGCGACACCCTCGGAGGGAGAGGAGGTGCAGCCGGTGGCGTGCCCAACATATTGCTATCGGCGATGTTCTCATTTAAACATTAACCACTACCTCAAGGTCTTTACCTCTCTCTATCAGGTAGTTTCTTCTCCTGCTGCTGGTTCGTCTCTGGGGACGTAGGTAGTTACCAAAATTTTGAGAAAGGGTACCTTAAATCCTCCATGATAGAGAGTTTTCAAGGCACTCTATACTCGGCAGCAACAAAATCAGAACACCACCCCTGACAAAAAACATGCTCAGCAGGCACCAGCTCGATAGACTCCGGGCCGACATCCGGTTTACCGCCGAGCTGGGCGGGCGCAACCTGGTGATTCACAGCACCTGGGGTCTGTTCTCTCCGCGCGAGATCGACGAGGGCACCCGGCTCCTGCTCAAACACCTCCAGGTGCGGCCGGCGGACGATTGCCTCGATCTGGGTTGTGGCTACGGCCCCATCGGCCTTGCCATGGCAGTGCTGGCCCCGGAGGGCCGCACCCTGATGGTGGACAAGGATTTCGTCGCCGTTCGATACAGCAACCGCAACGCCGAGCGCAATGCAATCCACAACGCCCGCGCTCAACTCAGCAACGGATTCGACCAGATCGATCCGGCTTTGCGTTTCGACCTGATCGCGAGCAACCTTCCGGCCAAGGTGGGCAGTGAGATGATCAGCCTCTATCTGCACGATGCCCGAGCCCGGTTGCGGCCCGGGGGAAGATTGTACCTGGTCACCATCAACGGGTTGCGACAGTATCTGAAGCGCAACCTGCTCGAGGTCTTCGGCAATTACGAAAAGCTCAAACAGGGGACCCGCTACACCCTGGCCCTGGCTCGTCCGGAAAACGAGGTAGTGCCAATAGGTAGTGATCGCCCGATTGTCCCATCGAAGAACATAGGGTTCGGCAGACGGTAGGCGCCAGCTTGCCCCGTACCTATCGCCGAGAGATCCAGCGACACCGAGGTGCGCCCAGGCGATAGGTGCGGGGCACGCCGCGTTGGCCTGAGCGACACCCGGACGACTCCGCCAAGGTCGTGTTTTCGGGACGGTTTATACGCGCCTGCCCTCCTTGTCCTTGCCGGGCTGTTTGAATTTGGGTACTCTATAGTTAGGTTTTAGAGGCTGTTGACATTCATCGTTCACGATTCGATTGCAGTTTGGGGAACAGGACCCTGTAGGGTGGGCGGTGCCCACCAATACGGTGTCTATCTCGGTGGGCACAGCCCGCCCTACGCTTCTCTTGTCGTGCCATATCAGCACGAAAGATACTTCGCAATCGCCCTCGTCCGGATAAATGTCAACGGCCCCTAGTACCCCATTTCATCCCATTTTGCACCTGTAGGGAACGGCCTCCGTGCCGTTCCGCAAACGGTTCGGAACGCCACAGAGGGCGTTCCCTACAGTTCGGAACGCCAGGTCGGGCGTTCCCTACAGCAAAATCAAGCGAAATGATGTACTAGGTGGTGTTGACATTCATAACCGCGGATTGATTCACCCTCTCCCCAACCCCTCTCCCTCCAGGGAGAGGGGCTTTCGATGCATCGGTTCTGACCGTGGACCTATGATATGTTGCGGGCATTTAAACACGAGAAAACAGTCGGTTAGTGTTAAATGTCAACAGCGCCTAGCCTGGAAACCCTAAGATTTCTCGTCCTCAGAAGGCGGTGCGTCATGTCCAAAGTCTGTCAGGTAACCGGCAAGCGACCCCTTACCGGTTGCAATGTCTCCCATGCTCACAACAAGACCAAGCGGCGGTTTCTACCCAACCTCCACTACCATCGCTTCTGGGTGGAAAGTGAGGAACGGTGGGTGCGTTTGCGCGTATCCGCCGACGGCATGCGCATCATCGACAAGAAAGGCATCGACCAGGTGCTCTCCGAGATGCGTGCCCGCGGCGAGAAAGGCGTATAAGGAGCAAAGCCCCATGGCCAAAGCAGCACGTGAAAAGATCCGGCTGAATTCCAGCGCCGGCACGGGTCATTTTTACACCACGACCAAAAATAAGCGCAATCAGCCCGGCAAGATGGAGATCAAGAAGTTCGATCCGGTAGCGCGTAAGCATGTCCTCTACAAGGAAGGCAAGATCAAGTGACCGGTGTTTTCCCGCCACCTGAGAAAAAACCCGCCGCCGGCGGGTTTTTTTCTACCTTCATAGCGCAGATTCGGTCAAGAGCAATCCTGAACGGAAGGTAGATGCAAGCGACCAAAAACGACATAATATATGAGCATGGTCATGCATCCGTTTGCGTCACTCAAACAGCCGTCGGCATCGAGGAGTCACGGTCATTGTCGAATCATCCGGGCCGGCTCGAACCGGGCCGGCTCGAACCGGGCCGGCTCGGATCAGTGTCGGCAATTACGGCTGCGCATCTCGCCCCCGGCGGCACATGCCACCGGGACGAAGAGCCCCGGCGGGCCAGGCAGTCTAGGCGGAAAAGACGCTGGTGGACAGGTAGCGGTCCCCCCGATCACAGATGATGACGACGATGACTGCCCCTTCGAGCTCGGCGCTGAGCGCGAGGGCCGCGGCAACCGCGCCGCCCGAGGAGATGCCGGCGAAAATGCCCTCCCGTGCCGCCAGCTCCCGGGTCGTCTGCTCCGCCTGCTCCTGAGAGACATGGATGATGCGGTCCACGCCGGAGGGGTCGTAGATCTTGGGCAGATAGGCCTGGGGCCAGCAGCGGATGCCCGGTATGCCGGCGCCTTCCTCGGGCTGGACCCCGATGATCCGTATCGCTCGGTCCTGTTCCTTGAGATAGCGCCCCGCGCCCATGATGGTGCCCGTGGTCCCCATGGCGCTGACGAAGTGGGTGACGCCGCCCTGGGTGTCGCGCCAGATCTCCGGTCCCGTGCCTTCGTAGTGGGCACGCGGGTTGTCGGGATTGGCGAATTGATCCAGGATCCTGCCCTGCCCCTGGGCCTCCATCCGCCGCGCCAGGTCGATAGCCGCCTCCATGCTGCCTGCCTGGGACACGAGCCGGATCTCGGCACCGAAGCTTTTCATGATCGCGCACCGCTCCAGGCTCATGTTCTCGGGCATGATCAGGACCATCCGGTAGCCCCGGATGGCCGCCGCCATGGCCAGCGCGATCCCCGTGTTCCCGCTGGTGGCCTCGATGAGGGTATCGCCGGGGGTGATTTCGCCGCGTTCTTCCGCGCGTCGGATCATGCTCAGCGCCGGGCGGTCCTTTACCGACCCGGCCGGGTTATTGCCCTCCAGCTTCACCAGCATGCGGTTGTCCGTCTCTCCCGGCAGTCGTTGCAGGCGTACCAGCGGCGTGTTGCCGACGCAGGCCTCGATGGTCGGATTGTTCATGGGTCCCCGCCCGCCGTGCGCGGGCTCGTTGATGGCTCGATAAGGCGATTGTGCATCAGAAGGAGGGGTCATAAAAGGGGGACCTATGTACACAGTCAGCCACAACCAAGGCGAGAGGCTCGAGTGGGACCGGATTAAAGAGAGGATTGTCAAATCTTGGGATTTTATCCGGGCTGCATATTTCCGTTTATGGAATCTCCGGTAGGGAACGGCCTCCGTGCCGTTCCGAAAAATCGGCGCCCAATCCCGGAACGCCAGGTCGGGCGTTCCCTACCGATATTCAAGGTGATACGGGGTACTCGCTATGTATATTAGGTCCCATAAAAAGGGCCGGCCGACAGCAAAGCTTGACCTGAACCTCTGCAAGACATCGATGTCGAGTGTTAAAATTCAGGTAATGGTTAAGGTATAAATGGAAACATCGCCTCTGGCAATGGGTAGAGCGCGCTACAGGCTACACCCCCTCTCCCCCCGGGAGAGGGCCGGGGAGAGGGGATCGAACAAGTCCACGCCAGCCATTTAAAAATTTACCACTACCAAAATTCAGTATCGAACACACACCTGTGCGGCATGCCCACCCTCGATGCCCATCTCGAGGCGGTGGAGGATTCCGCCAAGGCCGGTGACCGGGAGCGCACCGACCGAGACGTGATAAAGACGTGACAAAACCGAGTGATGTGATAAACGATGGGCCATGTCTTCGTGAACAGATAGCTGCCGCCCATGGGTACTCCACCGCCTCGTTTTCTATCGTTGACCGGCCCCATCTCGCTGGTTCTGTCGAAGCTTCCTCATGTTGATCGGCGTGGCGGTCGTGATCTGGTCGCTGCTGTTCATCGGTGACCTGATACCCCCTGTCGACCAATCACCACCCACGCAGTTCCGGACACCCTCCCTGCCGTCGGGGCCGGCCGTTTCCGCTGTGCCGTCACGACCCGACGCGGGGAAAACAGCCCTCCGGTCCCCCCCACCGAATCCTGCCGGAGAGCACCCGGAACGGTCACCGGCAGGGAAGAATGCCCGGACGGGAGCCGGTACGACAACGGCTGCCGGGGCGCTTGGGTTCGGCTCGGTGGGTACGGATGTGTCAACCACAACCGTCGCGGTTGATGGCCCGGCGGTCGAGGCCGGGCCGGCGGGAGCGCAGACGTCGGCAAAATCGACGGACGGGCGTGACAAGCTGAGTATGCAGCTGACCGGGCAGGCCGAGGCACACGAAGCGGCAATCGAGGCCAAGGACGCCGAGTTGGCCGAGCGGGACGTCGAGCTGAGGAAGCTGCGCGGGCAGGTGTCGCAGGACCGGGCGGCCATCGGCAAGTTGCGTGACAAGCTGAGTATGCAGCTGACCGGGCAGGCCGAGGCACACGAGGCGGCGATCAAGGCCAAGGACGCCGAGTTGGCCGAGCGGGACGCCGAGCTGAGGAAGCTGCGCGGGCAGGTGTCGGAGGACCAGGCGGCTACCGACAAGTGGCGTGACAAGCTGAGTGTGCGGCTAGCCAGGCAGGCTGAGGCACACGAGGCGGCGCTCAAGGCCAAGGATGCCGAGTTGGTCAAGCGGGACGCCGAGTTGAGAAAGCTGCGCGAGCAGGTATCAGACCGGGCGGCCACCGACAAGTTGCGTGACAAGCTGAGCGTGCGATTAGCCAGGCAGACCGAGGCGCACGAGGCGGCAATCAAGGCCAAGGACGCCGAGTTAGCCAAGCGGGACACTGAGTTGAGGCGATTGCGCAGACAGCTGTCGGAGGACCGGGCGGTCATCGGCAAGTGGCGTGACAGGCTGAGTGTACGGCTAACCAGGTAGACCGAGGTATACGAGGCGGCGCTCAAGGCCAAGGACGCTGAGTTGGCCAAACGGGACGCCGAGCTGAGGAAGCTACGCGGGCAGCTGTCGGAGGATCGAGCGGCCATCGGCAAGTGGCGTGACGAGCTGAGTGTGCGGCTGGCCAGGCGGACTAAGGCACACGAGGCGGCGATCAAGGCCAAGGATGCCGAGTTGGTCAAGCGGGACGCCGAGCTGAGGAAGCTGCGTGGGCAGGTGTCGCAGGACCGGGCGGCCATCGGCAAATTGCGTGACAAGCTGAGTATGCAGCTGACCGGGCAGGCCGAGGCACATGAGGCGGCAATCAAGGCCAAGGACGTCGAGTTGGCCAAGCGGGACGCCGAGTTGAGGCGGTTGCGCAGGCCAGTGTCGGGCCAGGCGACTAGCGACAGGTTGGTTGCGACTGAGAGGCTTGACGTCGCCGAAGTCGTCGGCAGGGAGCCACCTTCCGTGTTCTCCAGCGAACAACCAAGGGTGACCAAGGTACCCGAGCCCGCCTCCGACGGCTCCTTGATGGAGCTCTTCGAGAAGCACCGCAGTGAGATACTGGCTAAGCAGCCTGTCACAAAGGCAGAGAAAACGACCAAGGCAAAGAAGACAGCCAAGACAGAGAAAGCGGTCAAGTCGAAGAGAGCAGCCAAGACAAAGAGAACGGTCAGGGCAGAGAAAGCGGCTAAGGTAAAGAAAACAGCCGGAGTAAGGAAAGCGACTAAGGCAGGGAAAACGACCAAGGCGAAGAGGGCGGCTAAGGTAAAGAAGACGGTCAAAGCAAAGAAAACAGCCAGGGTGAAAAAAACGGCCAGGTCGAGAAAGCCGAAGCAAGCGGTGGTCGTGCGGAAAAAGTGTAAGTCGAAGCTAAGCAATCCGACTGCCTGGTCTCCTAAATATCATGGCACGAAATAAGCGTAATGATTCTATCGCCCACAATTGCTGAGTCGGAGTCAGGAGAGTATCGATTATGGGAACGCGAGGCTCATGCTTATCGGGCTCCGTTATTGGATGCCTGGGTCGGGCCGGGATAATCGTCGTATTGATCCTATTCAGTGGTGCGACATTCGCTCGAGGGTATGGATTTGTCGCCCCCGGCGAATATGCGGTAATGATCCATCGTACCGACTCCTCCTTGTATCCCTTCGTCCGGATCTATTTACGTACATTCGACGATAAGATGCAGCCCTTACCCGGTCTGAACGAACGCAATGTCCTCTTGATGATTCAAGGCCGTCCCTATGATCCGGCGAAGATGCAGTTCGGCATTCAATCGATCCGTAATCGTCGAGAGGCCACCCGATCCGTGCTCGTGATCGACGCCGGTCGATCCATGGACCGTGAAACCGGGGGAGTCGCATTCCGGACCCCTGGAGCCAAGGTTAATACGCCGTTCGAGGAGATACTGCGAGTGGCGGTTCGATTCATCAAGGGCAAGCGCCCCCAGGACGAGGTTGCCGTGTTGGTGGTTCGAGACGGCAAGGAGGGCGATGCCCTGGTGTCTCGGTTCGAGCGCGACGGCAGGATGCTCGCTCGCCGCCTTGCCACTATTCGCGCAGATGGCCTGGGCCTGAGGACCCCTTTATACGACACGATCGACGCCGCGTTGCAGATGTGCGGCACAGACTCCGAGGGTTCTGATGCCATCGTTTCCTGCTCAGTGATCCTGATATCCGACGGCAAGGACGAGGGCAGCTCGATCACCTGTGAAGAGCTGATGGCACGCATCGCCGAGCTGCTCATCCCTCATCCGATCTGTTCGTTGGCCTACGCGCACACCGGTCGCGACTATTTCAGTCATCTCGAGGCCTTGTCGAAGCGCTCCTTCGGTGGTGCCTACTACCTGGTCGGGGAGACACCGTCCGGCATGCGACCTGTCCTTGCGGAGATCCGAAACATACTGCACAGTGACTACGTCGTCACCTTGCGCTCCTACTTATCCGCGGATGGGGCCAGTCACCCGATTACGGTCGGCGTGGAGGCCCCGAGCGGTAGCGGTAATTACGCTTTCGACAGCAGTTTTTTCGAGGCGGCTCAGCAATCGTCCAGGGGGGAGAACGAGGAGACAAAATCGCTGTTGGCGAAGAAGCTCAAGAAGCTGCCGGACGGCATCGAGCCCTACTATTACTAATTTGTGGTTCTCCGCTGTCAGCGCACGATGTGTTAACATGCCTTCGAATACGAGGGCAGTAAAAAGAACTGAAAATTGAGAAAGTTAACGCGATGAAACGAGTCAGCCCCAAGATACTGATTGTTGCCGTTATGACGATCGCCTTGTCCGGGTGTCAGATGTCCGAAAAAACACGGGACAGGTCTTTGGGAGTAGGCCTCAGCGTGGTACTCGGCAGCGTCGCGGGCTCATTCACCAACGCCGCGGTGGGTACAGCGGTCAGCGTTGCCACCGGGTTGGGCGTTTTTGCTATCAGCAACTACCGATCGAAACGGGTAAATTCGACCGAGAAGGAGAGGCATACTTACGGGACGACCAAGCCGATTATCAAGCCCCAGGTCAAGGTTCATAAAAGTAGAAACACACCGACGGTGGTGAAGGTCGGGTGGAAGGTCAAGGTCCGGACGGTCTATTGGTTGAACCTGCCACACGGTCAGTCCACCGCACCCGTGGCGGAAAGCTGGACGATAAAGGGTAAGGGGATTACTCCCGTGACACTGGGTCCCACCAACGGAGAGTATAAAGGGGGAAAGCGGGAGACAACCCTGGATTTCGTAGTTCCAGACGGGATTGAGCCAGGCACCTATGTGATCGAGCATAAGGTTCAAACCGGCTCCCGTTCCGATACGGGTATCTCCCTATTCATCGTCAGATCCTGATGTCGTGATTCGGAGCGGCGTTCTTTCTTCGAAGCTCAGTCGGAACCTTTCGGAAAGGCCCCGTATAAGGTCCCTTCCGGATTCCTCCAGTCGCTCGGCCTCCTGCGCAAGGTCGAGCCCTTCCTCCCCCGCGAAGTCGGTGGATAGCACGCGAATCGTGTGCTCCCTGCCGTTATCGAGCTTCGCATAGACCTCCACGACGCCCCTTCCCCTCAAGGGCCGACCTGAGGCGGGAGAAGGTTCGGCGGACCCCACCGCATTGATGCGCAGGGCGAACGCCATCCCGGAGATCGATTGCTCATGTTCGGAGATCCAGGTCTCACAGAGGTCCGGCGTCACACCGGTCTCATGCCAGAATCCATCGACGGAGTATGAAACTTCCGAGAACCTCCGCGTCAGGAAGTCGGTATCGAGATAAGAGAGCAGTGCACCGCCTTTCGGGCCTTGATCTTTGTCGAAAAGCACTCGATAAAGCGCCTGGAAGGCCAGCTTGTGACCGATCGGCGTCAGTCGCGCCATATCGAAAATGAAGCACTGGTACTCATCCTCCGTTATCCGGTCCCTGGGAAACCGGCTCCCCAGCAAGCTGAGAAAGGCGCGTTGAGACTCGCTCAGTTGGTATACGGAATCCGGAACCTCCGGTTGCAGCACTAAGCGGTCCGCCTCGGCGGCAAAATGCTCCAGCCAGTAGCGCGCGGAGCCTAGTCGCTTATGCAGGCTGTCCTTATCCGACGTACCTGGACCGGTCGCTGACCTGCGTTCGATCTCCTTTTCGATATCGAGGTGTGGAAGCTGGAGCAGGGCGGTGAGTAGCTGGAAACCCACCGGATGATAGGCCGTAGATCGGGGATCGACCGCGATCATTTGCAGCGTCTTCTCCTGCTCGGCCGTCGCCCACCCCGACAGATGGGATTCCACGAGTCGATCATGTTCATTGTAGAGCTTTACCAGATACTCGTAGTCGGCCGAGAAGTTTACGGCCTTTCTCGGAGGGGTTCTGATCATCAAAAAGCGCAGGACTTCGGGGGGCAGCAGGTCCGCCATCTCCCGTGCGGCAGTCCCCACGGCCTTGGATGAGCTCATCTTGGCGCCGCCGACCAGGAAGAATTCGTAAGGGACGTTCAACGGGGGGGGCTCATCGAAGATGCCGCGCAGACATGCGGCCGCCACCTCTCTGGAGCCGCCCCTGGTGCAATGGTCCTTACCGGCCCCCTCGATCGTGATGCCGAAGGTATGCCATTTCGCGACCCATTCCAGCTTCCAGGGCAGCTTGCCGTTGCCGTCGAAGGGTGAGACTTTGCCGCGGCTCCCGCAGCCGCCGGCCCAGGTCACCAGATCCGGCCTGCACTCATAGGAAACCTCCTTGCCGTCATAGTCCGTTACCTCGGTAACGCCGATTTTTCCACACCGTTCGCAGATGACCTGGAATGGAAACCAGTTGTTCGGCCGCTTGGCATGACTGACCTCCGCGTAGACCTGACGGACGATATGGGCCTGCTTCAGGATGGCATCGATGGCTTCGTTGAATCGACCGGAACGATAGAGGTCGCGCGTGCGATAGATTTCGGCTCCGACACCCAGCTCCCTGAAGATACCCAGGAATTCCGAGATGTAATGATCGGCCAGGTCGGTGGCGGAAGAGGTTTCCGGTGCGGGAACATTGCATAACGGATGTCCCAGGTAATCCTGCAGCCAGGGCTCCGCATCCGCGGGCAGGCTATCCAAGGGATCGAAATCATCGATGCCATAGGAATAGCGCGCGTCGAAGCCGTGGGACAGGAGCGTCCTGTAGATCGCATCGTGGATCAACACACCGCGCAGGGAACCGACATGTACCCTGCCGGATGGTGTCTTCGAGTCGTTGACGAGCTGGGGGCCCGTCAGCTTTTCGATCAGCTTCTCGTTCCACATCCTGTTAATCCTGTACGATTAGAAGACAAGCCCGGAGGTTAGAGTTCACTCTAATAATAAGGCTCTTTACGGATGAAAACCCGGTGCCTGTTCATCCTGGGCGAAGTAGCGCTCGAGAAATGCGTCGAAATCCATGTCGTCGGCTGCCTCCACTTCCCGTTGTCGCTCTCGGGACTCCCGGCTCAGGCGCTCGAACCAGGTCGCGTACTCGGTATCGAGCGATGCGCTACGGAATCGATCACGGTACTGCTTCGAGGTACGTTGCGCAAAGTCGAAGAAGCCCTCTGCGTCGGTGCGCATCTCGGCGAGCATCCTTGCGGAAGGTGTCAGTCCCGGATCTCGCACCTTCTCCTGTTGCCGACGCAGGCTGTCGACACAGGGACCGCCGCTGCCGCCGTCCATCAGCTCCGCGGTCGGGAGCATGGCGTCCAACACTTCCGCCGCCCACTGACGGAGGCGAATGCCGTTTCCATTCCGGTCCAGCTCCAGCGCGGGATCACGGCCGCGGTGGGCGGCTGAAAGCAGGTTCACGTCGATGGCCCGGCGCTCGCTCCTGTCGATACGGGGGCTCTCCGCAAGCAGGCAGAACAGCATGAAGGCATCCAGGAAACGGAGCTGCTCCTCGGTCACGCCGAGGGGATGGAAGGCATTCACATCCAGGGAGCGTAGCTCCAGATAACCGACGCCGCGTCGGCGCAGGGCCAGATTCGGCTTCTCCAGCCACCGGGGAGGCTGTTTCGGGCGCACGGTACCATAGTATTCGTTCTCGATCTGGAGCACATTGGCATTGATCTGCTCATAGCGCCCGCCGACCTTGACGCCGATGGCCTGGTAATCGGGGCAGGGGGTCCGGGTGGCCCAGGTCAGACTGCGGACATAGGCATCGAGGTTATCGTAGCTCGCCTTCATTCCGGGGTAGTGGTAAATTTTTAAATGGCTGGCGTGGACTTGTTCGATCCCCTCTCCCCGGCCCTCTCCCGGGGGGAGAGGGGGTGTAGCCTGTAGCGCGCCCTACCCATTGCCAGAGGCGATGTTTCCATTTATACCTTAACCATTACCCATTCCGGCGTCGCAGGTCTTGAGATTCTGATAGCCGATATCACTCATCCGCAGGGAGGTTGCGTAGGGGTAGTAGTAGGTGTTCCGGTCGAACGCCTCGAGATCCGTACTCCGGTCCTGCACGAAGGTCTTGCAGACCGCCGGCGAGGCGCCGAAGAGATAGGGGATGAGCCAACCGAACCGCTGGAGATTGCGGATCGCCGCCATGTAGGCCTCGGAACGGAAATCTTCCAATTCCATGTTGCGACCTTCCAGCTCCCGATACAGCGGCCAGAAGGTATCGGAGAACGAAAAATTGTAATGAACGCCCGCGATTACCTGCATGGGGCGTCCGTAACGGTTGCCCAGTCCACGCCGGTACACCGTCCTCATGCGTGCGGCGTTGGAGGTCCCGTACCTGGCCAGCGGGATATGGTCCGCGCCCTCCAACACGCAAGGCATGCTCGTCGCCCACAAGAGATCGTCATCGAGGTGGCGGTGGACGAAGACGTGCAGGTCGTGCAGGAAAGCGAGAACCGCTTGCTTGTCCCGCATCGGCGGCGTAATGGTTTCGAGCAGGGCCTCGGAAAAATCCGTGGTGAGGTACGGATGGGTCAGCGCCGATCCGAACCCGGCAGGATGGGGCGTAACGGCAACGGTCCCCGCCGGGGATACCCGCAGCCCCTCCTTTTCCAGACCGATGAGACCGTCCCGCAGGCAGCTACCGAGCGGTGCGCGCGCCAATCCGGTCAGCCGCCTGTCGTAGTTGGTATAGGGGTCCATTCCCCGATTGAGGACTTAGCTCCTCATCGAATGTCAACATTACCTAACGCCCGGATTCCGAGCATCCGGTATCATCCTCACCCTTGAGTAGCCGAATGCGGAGCATGTTCATGTACATTGGTGATTATCTGGGCCGACGCGCGCTCTATTCTCCCGATCGGATCGCGGTCATCGACGCCGGCAAGGAGCCCGTCCTGCGACTCAGCTACCGCGCACTCGACGAGCGGGCCAACCGGCTCGCCGGCTGGTTGCGGGAGGTCGCCGGCGTCGGCAAAGGGGATCGGGTCGCCATCCTGGCCCGGGACGGGGTGGAGCACTTGGATGCCTTCTTCGCCTGCGGTAAGCTCGGCGCCATTCACACCGCCCTCAATTGGCGTCTGCACGCCAGGGAGATCGCGGCCCTGATCGAGCGGACCGGGCCCAAGGTCCTGCTCTATTCCGACGACTTTCGAGAGGCCGCACGGTTTCTGCAGCAGAAAGCGACCGACCGGTCCCACGCCATCGGCCACTATGTGCACTGCGAGGGAACCGGTATCCCGAACAGTCATTCGCTCCGGGAAGTGCTGGAACGGGCCGCGCCGGCGGCGATCACCTGCGATTCCCTGGACATGGAAGACACCGCCTGTCTGCTGTTCACCGGCGGCACCACCGGGCTCCCGAAGGGCGCCATGATCAGTCATCGGATGATCGCGTGGAACGTGCTCAACACCGTGATCCATGATCTGCGTCACGACGACATCTATCTGTGTGTGTTCCCCCTGTTCCACGCCGGGGGTCTGTTCGCTTACCTATCCTCTCAGATCATCCTGGGCAACACCAGTGTACTCACGCGCCAGTTCGACCCGGTCCAGGTGCTCGACCTCATCGAGCAGGAGCGGATCACGATCTTCGCCGGGGTGCCCACCATGTATCAGGTAATGACCCAGGCCCCGAGCTGGGAGAAGGCCGATCTCGGCAGCCTGCGGTTCTGCACCAGCGGGGGCGCCCCCTTGCCGGTGCCCCTGATCGAGCAATACGGCGAACAAAAAGGAGTCCGGTTCAAGCAGGGCTTCGGCATGACCGAGTTCGGCCCCGGCCTGTTCGCCTTGTCCGCGGAGGATGCCAGGCGCAAGGCGGGCAGCATCGGACGCCCCAACTACTTCATCGATGCCCAGGTGATGGACGACGCCAACCGCCTGCTGGGCCCCGGCGCCGTCGGTGAGCTGGTATTGAAGGGCCCCAGCCGCTTCTCCGGTTACTTCGCCGATCCCGAGGAGAGCGCCCGAGCCCTGGACGCGGACAGCTGGTTCCACACCGGCGATCTGGTCTACCGGGACGAGGAGGGGTATTTCTTCGTCACCGACCGCAAAAAGGACATGTACATCTCGGGGGGTGAAAACGTCTATCCCGCCGAGATCGAGGGCGTGCTCTACCGGCACCCGGCCGTTTTCCAGTGCGCCGTCATCGGGGTCCCGGACCCGCGCTGGGGGGAGGTGGGGGTGGCCTGCATGACCCTGAAACCCGGCGCAACGGCCACCGAGGATGAGCTCATTGCCTTCCTGCGCGAGAACCTGGCCGCCTACAAGGTGCCCAAGCAGGCCCGGATCCTGGAGGCGCTGCCCTTGTCCGGGATGGGAAAGATCCTCAAGCGGGACCTCAGGGAGCAAATCCTGGCTGAGCCGCGGCCCGGCCCGTGAGCCGGGGGCCTGTAAATGGGACGGCTTCCCCAGGTTCTCTCCATCAATTCTTTTTATAGTCTTTCCTTGGTTTTCCCTCGGAAACGGAATATACAAGGATGGATCCGGTGTCGGCATCCCACCCTTTGGAGTGCGGCGGCAATCATCGGCCCCTGGGCTTCGGAACATCTCCAGTGCGTGCCGGTCGCAGCGGTCACCCGGTTGGCACGGACCCGGCGCCGCTTTGGATGCGAGCCGACCTCAACCAAAGCGCCGTCGCCGCGGTGCGGATAAAAGATAGCGCCGCCGCTCCCTGGCAATCGGGTTGGTAACCCTCTCCCTGCGACCCGATCCGGGGCACCGCTCTGGCGGCGCACTCCAAAAGGGGCCGGCCGATGGCCCAACCGATCCCACTAGCTTCTCGGCCAAGCGTTTGTTTCAGCAGCGATTTTCATTCGGTGGCCCTGCAAGCTGGGCTCGATGTTTGGGTCATTCCACGCGGATTCCTGAGCTGCGATGGTCTGGGAGGATGCGCCTGATTTATCTCCCGAAAGGAGCCGTGGTTCGGAAAGCCCTGTGCATTTTCGGGATCACCCTGGCCGCCGCGGCAGGGGCCGATGAGTACTGGACGCTCCCGATTCCGCCCCAAGGGACCGCCCCCGCCGACTATGTGGAGCCGGCGAAAGACCTCTCCCCGGCGGCCTGTGGCGTGTGTCACCGCAAGCAATTTCGGGAATGATCGTCCTCGCTACACGCCCGTTCCGCCCACGGGGGCGTGTTGGGACAGCTCCCGGCATTCGACCCGGAGACCCAGGTTTCCTGCCTGAATTGTCACGCCCCGACGAGCGAGCAACAGGCCAGGTTTTTGGCCGCCGAGGCGGGCCGGGTGCAGTCGTTGAGCGGGGTCGATTGCGTGGCCTGCCACGTCCGCCGCCATCGCCGCCATGGCCCCGACGCCAAGCCGATTACGCCCCATGGCCGAGTGGAGGCGCTGCCCTTGCTCGAAGACGCGGCCTTCTGCTCCCCGTGTCACCAATTTCCGGACTGGGGCGAGCGGGTAAAGGGCAAGCTGCTGGAGAACACGGAGCAGGAATGGCGCGCCTCTCCCTATGCCCTCGCGGGCATCGGCTGCCGGGATTGCCACATGCCCGCCGGCAGCCATGCATTCAAGGGTATTCACGATCCGGGAATGAGCCGCAAGGCATTATGGGTAGAAGTCCGGCGCGGGTGGGAGGGGATCGCACTGCGGGCATGCAACGTCGGGGCCGGTCATGCGCTGCCCACCTACGCCACCCCCCGCATCCGGGTGACCCTGCGTAGCGGAGGTCCGGAGGGCGCCGAGCTGGAGCACATCATTCAGCGTCGCCTGCACTGGGATCCGGACACGGATTGGACGGAGGTAGCGGATACCCGGCTGGGGCCCGGTCAGGCGCTACGGCTGGCGCTCGCACTGGAGCCCGGTGTAGACGCGGAAGCGATCCTGCTCGTCGAGCCGGACGCCTTCTACCATGAGCAGGTGTACCCGAGCCTCGAAGAATCTATCGGGGAGGCGCTCGATCCGGTCTCCTTGCAGCTGCTGCGGGAGGCGAAGCACCGGGCCGGCCGAACCGGCTTCGTGCTCTATCGCGCCTGGTGTCCGCCTTGGCCGGGACAGGAGGTCGCATGTGCGGTCGAGCCGGCACCGCCGCACCCGCAAGCCGACACGCCGCGGTAACGGGACCCATACCGCTCAGTAGGGTGGGCGCGTATCAATCTGCCCGGAAACATGACCTGAGCGGGGAAGTTGGGGTGTCGATCAGGTCAGCGCAGCCTGGCCGCGGGCCGGTAGGCGCCGGCTTGCCGGCGCTATTTCATACGTCCTGTGCGGAATAACAGCGCGGGAAGGGATCGTAGCGTAGTGCCCTTAATGCGCGGGCAAGCCGGCGCCTACCGCGCCTGGTGGACCACCGCGGCCACGGCCGATGACTGGGAGTCGGCCATAATCAGTTGATCGAAAATAAATTTTAGGGACCTATATATAGCTAGCCACGCTGTTGTAACCGTTCAGCCCCCACCCCGTCATTCCGGCTGGGACGCCGGAATCCAGGTGCCAGGGACGGCGAAAACAGTGGGAGGCTGAACGAGTGCGCGCTGCTTTGGCTAACTATGGTATATAGGTCCCAAATTTTACGTGCCCGCCCGGTGCCACTCAGCGGCGCGTTGACTTTGCCTGTCAGTCGGTTATGTTTGGTCACCCGACGATTGTTGTCTTTTACCCTGCTCGACCATCCCGTGGAGGATTCCCGATGAACCCACGCCGCATCTCCCTTGCGGGGGCGCTCTTCTGTGTCCTCGCCTTGCTCTCCGCGACCGTCTCCGCGACCCAGGTCCCAGGGCCCCTGGTCGATAGCCAATGGTTGCGGAGCAACCTGGATAAGGTCGTCATCCTCGACGTACGCATAGACGTGAAGAGCTTCGGGAAGAGGAGCAAGCAGGCAGGGGCGGTGAATCCCTGTGGTGTCGCGCAGCGGAAAGGGCCACTCAAGGTCGCGGGCCACATACCGGGCGCGGCCTTGGTGCCTTGGAACAAGGTTACCGCCAAACGCAAGGTAGCAGGCAAGCAGCTCAAGGTCCTGCTGCCCGCAAAGGCGGATTTCGAACGACTCATGCGGAAATCCGGCGTCGACAACGACAGCGCCCTGGTGATTACCAGCAAAGGGGAAGCGGTCATCCACATGGCGCTCGCCGCCCGCCTGTTCTGGACCCTGAAGTACTTCGGATTCGACAATGTGGCCCTCCTGGACGGCGGTACCGCACAATGGATCAAGGACAAGCAGAAAATCGAGTTCGGCAGATCCAAGACCAGAAAAGGCGATTTCAAGGCCACTGCCGAGCGCGGCGAAATCCTGGCGAGTATGGAAGATGTCGAGAAACTGGCCGAGGGTCGGGGCACCGGCCAACTGGTGGACGTGCGCAGCACCGGGGAGTATCTGGGTTTGACGGCATCTGGACAATTCGTGGCCCCGGGCATTAAGGGCCATGTCTCCGGGGCGAAGAGCTTTCCCATCGGTCTTTATGCCGACTCTTTCGGTACGGCTACCCTCTACGACAAGGACCGGATCAAGCAGGTAGCGGGATTGCTCGAGGTAGACACCGAGGCACCTACCATCTTCATGTGCGACTCCGGTGGGTTCGCCAGTCTCGCCTGGTTCGTCGCCTACGAGCTGATGGGCAACAAAGATGCGCGGCTCTACGATGGCTCCATGCACGAGTGGAGCCACCGCGGTAAGCGTGTGGTATCGATGGTCATCGAATAATCCGGGCCGATGCGCGTGATTCGGAGCGATCCTGAATGATTCGGCGTTGTCCGGGGGGTTCGACGTGTTCCGTCAGCCGCGCGAGAAATGCTTGGGAGCACGGCGTCGAATGCGGCGCAGCGCAACACAACTCCTCCCCCTCTCCCGCCGAGGGTGTCGCAAAAGACCGTGGCCGGGAGCGCCGCCTTCCAGGCGGCAGGCGTCGCTGAGACGCCGATCCGAGGATGCTGTCTTGCCCTCCCGCTGGCCGGTACCCGCGGAAGCCGGCAAGATGCCGGCGCTCCCAGGGGGCTTAGGGAAAGGGGATCGAACAACATGAACCGAGCTATGCGTGCCGATAGACACAACGAGCGCTCGGCAGTGAGTCTCTCTCGCTGCCTTGCACTGATCCTGCCAGTCCTCATCGCCGCCGGCTGCACGGCATCGACCGCGACCCGAGAAACACCCCCGGCAGCGGCTGCCCATGCCGGGGAGTATCGGTCGACCGGCATCCGAATTCGGCTCATCAACGCCCTGCGGGCAGGGGACCGGGGCACGCTCCTCAAGAGTCCGGGCTGGGTCGAATACGTCCTCGCCATCGACAATACCGGCCGCCGCCCCCTCACGATCCACGATGTAAAGCTCCTGAACGCGACCGGGCGCTATCTGGCCTCGGCGGCCTTCTTACGAGCAAGTCATCGCCCCGCCCAATGCGGGGGGCCGGGTAGCCGCAACCACCGCTGGTGCAGCCGTCGGACAGCTCATCCCGTTCGGGGGGACGATCGTCGGCATCATCTCCGAGGCCGTCTCCGCGTCCACCGCCGAATCCAGGGAGAACGCCGGACGGGCGTTCGAACGGCACAAGCTCAAGGCCGTCGAGCTGGCACCGACAGGGAAGATGACCGGCAGCGCTTTCTTGCCCGATATACCGGCAAACCAAGCCAAGGCCCTGGTCGTCAGCTACGGCCACGACGACCAAACCAAGCAGATCGAGATCCGGCTGTCACGTCGAGGGGCAGGGTGAGCGGCGTAGGGCGGGAAAGGCCCGCACCTATCGCGGCGCCGGAGCGGGGTATTGCTCGGCTCGCGGCGGCGATAGGTGTGGGGCCGCATCCCGCCATTGACGGCGGGATGCGCTGCGCTTTTTGGACAAAGAAAAAGCCGACCACGCGCAGGGTGGTCAGCTTCCATGACAGCCCGCGGCGAGAGATCCTCCCGCCGTCGGTTTTTACGCTACGTCAAAGCTTCGTTTTGTGAAACTCCACACGGCGCTGGGCGACGGAGTACGGATCGACGTCCAGAAGCAGCTCGTACTCGCCTTTGGACTCGGCGGGTGCCAGGTCTTCCTCAGGATAACCCTGGTCGATGAAATACTTGCGAACCGCATCGGCGCGTTTCTGACCCAGCGTCAGGTTGTATGTATCGGAACCGTCAGCGCTGGTGTGCCCGACAATGAGGATATGCTCGCGGTCCGGAGTCGCCTTCAACTTGTCGATATACTCATCGATCTCCTCGACCTGCGTCACATCAGCGATGCCATCCGGAACCACGTACTGGTTGAGATTGAAGTTTAGCTCCACCACCACCTTATCCGGCTTCTTCTCCTGCTTCTCCTGCACCGCGCAGGGAGCAAGACCAGTGGACCAGTGGGGCCCGGCCTTGCTCTGCCAGCACTCACCGTACCTGGTAGTCCAGGCGGTGCCGTCCTGCTCTGCCGACCACAGGTTCTCGTCCGTCGGTCCGTAACCCAGGGCAAGGGGAGCCGCCAGGGCAAAGGTCAGCGCCACAGGGGCCGCGTAGCCCATGACGCGAAGGGTTTTGTTTGCTTTGCGCATCTTGGTTACCTTATCTCTCGTAGTTGGTCAAAATTCGGTGCTTCGGCACAGGTCAGGACAACATGTAGGTGAAAAACAACAAGCCCGTGAATATCGTCATGTCGGCCTGGACACGGAAGCTTCCCAAGCGTCGTCTCCCGGAACCGAAAACTGGAGCCGTGACATAGACGATCCGACCATCGGTATTAATTTTAGCGCAAAATGCAGGTAAAAGTGCAACCTTTTTTCATTTGGTACAATTCTGCAACGACAAGGTATCCGCACAAGCTCAAGATGTTGAAAAATATATGAAAAGAAGGGCAAGCCAATCACAGTGACACCTGTCATACTGTTTTATTTCAGCAACAATCGGGCGCCTGCACCGTCTCGTTTGCGAGCGTCTGCACCTTGGTGCGCTCTTGAGAACAGCCGAAGGTGCACGGTCCCGCTCGCCGAGGAGGTGTGCTATGCGAGAATCAGTCGTGCCCACCATCGGAGCGGCAGTCGGAACAGAGCGTGCGGTAAAGAGCGGCGTCTTCCGGTGAAAAGCAGCAGGCGATAATCTCTTCGAAGTCCTCCCGCTCGGCCTGCATAACCTCCAGGGCGATGCGGGCTGCGGCCTCCTTCGGGTAGCCATATACCCCGGTGCTGATGCCCGGGAAGGCGATGGTACGCGCTTTCTTTTCCCGCGCCAGGGCCAATGAACGCCGATAACAGCTGCGCAGCAGCTCCGATTCGCCCTGTCCTCCGCCCTGCCATACGGGGCCTACCGTATGGATGACCCACTTGGCGGGTAATCCGAATCCGGGGGTGACTCGTGCCTCTCCGGTCGGACAACCACCGAGGCTTCGGCAGGCCTCCAGGAGCTCGGGCCCGGCAGCCCGGTGGATGGCACCGTCGACGCCGCCACCGCCGAGGAGTGACCGGTTGGCGGCGTTTACGACGGCATCCACCGCAAGCCGCGCGATGTCGGCGGTGACGATGACAAGGGCTCCCATCGTTGACTCCTTCCTCGGTATTCTTACCTATTTGACGACCTTGAGTACCGGTCGTTTCCGCGGTGGTTCGGGGGCAATCGATTCGTCCTCCGTTTCCTTTTCTTCCGTTTCCTCCGCCTCATCCATCTGGGGTTCATCGTCCGGGAATAGCATTCCATGCCCATTCTCGCGCGCATAGATACCAAGCACCGCTCCCACCGGCACCCGGACCTCCATGGCGACACCTCCGAAACGCGCGCCGAATTCAATGGCCCCGTTTCCAAGTACGAGGGCACGGGCAGCGGTGGGGCTGATATTGAGTACGATCTTTCCGTCCTGAATGAACCGCGTCGGAACCACCGCTTGGGGATGGGTCGCATCCACGAGCAGATGGGGGGTCATGCGGTTATCCGTAATCCATTCGTACAGCGCCCGAATCATGTAGGGACGGTTCGAGGTCATGGCGGCAGACGGGCAATCAGCTATGTTCCGTAGCCATCTCCCGCTCTGCCTCGGTCAGGCTCTTGCCGAAAGAGGGCCACGCGAAGATGCGCTTTGCGTAGTCGGACAATGCCTCGGCCCGCGACGGCAGGTCAATGCCCAACAGAGGGAGGCGCCACAACAGAGGGGCCACGCAGCAATCCACCAGGGAGAACTCGTTGTTCATAAAGAAGGGATTGGCCGCGAACACCGGGGCGGTGGCGATCAGATTCTCGCGCAGCTCCTTGCGTGCCGTGGCCGCCTCGTCCTCGGTGCCATCGAGTATCCGATCCATCAGAGTGTACCAGTCACGCCCCACGCGGTATATATAGAGTCGGGAGGTGGCGCGTGACACCGGGTCGACCGGGAGTAGCGGCGGATGCGGAAAGCGCTCGTCCAGATACTCCATGATGATGCGCGACTCATAGAGCCGCAGGTCCCGGTCCACCAATGTGGGTACGGTTCCGTAAGGATTGAAATCCATGACCTCATCAGACGGATCCTGGGCACACACATCGACGATGTCGACGGAGATACTCTTTTCCGCCAGTACGATACGTACCCGGTGGCAGTATGGGTTCGTGGGATCGGAAAACAGGGTCATAAGGGATCGTCTATTGGTGGCCACAGCCGGCTGTCCTTTACTTCGATACTCGGATCACTGTACCCAGGCTGGCTGGCGGATATAGAGAGCATCGCACGCCATAAGGGTCAGGGACGGGTCGCACTATGGAATAATGAGTGATGAGTAGGTTGGGTAAGGGCTAGGCCCCGCACCTAAATCCTGTGGTGCGCCGTGAGCACGCGTATCGTTCAGATTCAGGTGCGGGGCAGGGACGGCCCGCACCCGACATCCTTCCGTGACACTATACTCCTGCCGCCGCACCCGACCTACTCACTTTTGGAGGCTATCGACACCCCGCTCCAGCTCTCCCTGCCGGCGCAGCTCGCGCTTGAGGATCTTGCCCGCCGCATTCCTGGGCAGGTCCTCGCGCAGCTCGATGCGGCGGGGGATCTCGTAACGACCCAGGTGTTCCTTACACCAGTCCCGCACGCTTGCCGGCTCTACTTGCGCCCCCGGCTTGGGCACGACGAAGGCGATGGGGATTTCGCCGTGCAGTCGGTGGGGTTCGCCCACCACCGCCGCGTCGGCGATATCCGGGTGCCGGTAGAGCACTTCCTCGATCATGCGCGGGTAGACATTCATGCCGTTGCTGATGATCAGGTCCTTGATGCGGTCGACCAGGAAGAAGTAACCGTCCGCGTCCTGATAGCCCAGGTCGCCGGTGCGGAACCAATCGCCGAAGAAGCTTTCCCGCGTCTGTGCCTCCAGATTCCAATAGCCCCGCATGACGTTGGCGCCACGGACGCAGACCTCGCCGTGCTCGCCATCCGCGAGCCAGGCCCATCCGGACCGGCGATGCGCAGCTCGACGCCTGGGATCGGGAGGCCCACGGAGCCCGGCTTGCGCGGCCCCGCGAGCGGGTTCACGCAGGTCACGGGGGCGCACTCGGTCGGCCCGTCGCCCTCCAGGATCGGGATGCCGAAGCGCTCCTCGAAGGACGCCATCAGGGCCCGCGGCATGGCGGCACCGCCCGACACGCAAAAGCGCACCGAGGCCCACTGGTCGCGGGCCTGGTCGTCCAATCGCAACAGCAGGTTGTACATGCTCGGCACGCCCAGGAAGATGGTAGCGCCGTACTCGGCGATGGCCGCGCTCACCAGCTTGGGGTCGAACTGGCTGACGATTACCAATCCGAGGCCGTGCAGGAGAGGAGTGAGCATGCCCACCGTGGCCGCGAAGGCGTGGAAGAGGGGCAGTACCACCAGCAGGCGATCGTGGCCGGGCTCCAGGCTCAACGCCTGCCTGATGCTGGTCGTGTTCACCACCAGATTGGTGTGGCTGAGCATGGCGCCCTTGGGCCGCCCGGTAGTGCCGGACGTGTAGAGGATGACCGCCGGATCCCGGTCGGCGTTGAGCGCGAGGGTGGGCGGCCTTTCCGACGTCGCCATGAGCGCGTCCAGAGAAAGGTCCGTACCGTCGCCCTTGCCGATCCTGATCGAGAGCCCCGGCTCAGGGACCAACCCACGCGCCTGCCCCGCCGCTTCCGCCAGGGTCTGGTGATAGCACAACCCCTTGGTGCCGGCATCGCTCAGAATAAAGGCGATCTCCTTGGGGTTGAGCATCAGGTTGATGGGCACCACCGTCGCGCCGGCCTTGAGTATTCCCAGATAGGCGATCACGAACTCGGGGGTGTTCGGGCAATACAAGCCGATCCGGTCGCCGGGCTCGGCACCCTGTTCCACCAGACCCGCCGCGACCCCGTCCGAGGCCCGATCCAGCGCCGCGAAGGTCCAGGTCGGTTCGATGCCCAGCAGTACCGGCTGATCGCCGCGGGCGTGGGCGACGGCGCGGAAGCGATCGGGAATCGTGTCCCGAGATTCTGTGCTTATATTCATTGGTTCAGTGCAGAACCTCATCGAGACGGTTAGCGGTGAGGACCCGCTCGGACCACTCCAACAGGGTCTGCTCGCCGGCCTGATCGATCCGTTGCTGCACCTCGTCGGGTAAGGCGCCGAATTTCAGACGCAGCAGTCGTTCCAAAACCAAAGCTTCGCCTTGGTGCTTGCCTTGCTGCATACCCTGCTGCATACCCTGTTGCATGCCCTGCTGTATACCTTGCTGCATGCCCTGTTGCATGCCCTGTTGCATGCCTTGCTGCATACCCTCCTCGCGGAAGCGTTCGGCAAATCGGCTCATGGTCTGCGCCTCGTCGGGATAATCGCGTTGGTACTCGGCCCGCTCATTATCGTCAAGCGCCGCGTAGATGTCGATGAAGTCCAGGTATTTGAGCTGCTTCTCGGGATCATGCTCCAGCGTGGTCAATCCCCGCACCGCCTGGGCATAGACCTCGACCTTGCGTCCCGAGGGATAGCGCATGTTGGGCAGGTTCAGCCGGACCACCAGGTTGTCACTGTCGCGGTAGTCCTCATATGGACAGCTCACCCAGGGCACAGCTCAGGTAGCGGAAGTCGAGGTAGGTGTCATGGTCTCCGCTCAGGCGCAGCCGTTGGGCCACACCGGTCGCGCGGCGCAGGAAGATGACCACCGGGACCACGCGGTCGGTCTCCATCAGCTCGGCCAGATCCAGGCAGTAGTGGGCCAGGCGGTGGATGGAGAAGCGACGAGCATCGCTCTCTGCTTCGAGCACGAACGCCAGGGTCTCACGTCGTCCGTCGGGCCACTCCACCAGCAGCGGTACGTCCAGCTCGCGGAAGCGCTCGCCGAGGCGTTCCTGGAGCTGCTCCTGGCGCACGGGTGTAATCTGTGCCGCCTCGACCGCAGCGGCTTCGGTGGCAGCGAAGAAGGCCAGCGCCTGGTGCGGATGGTCGAGGATGAGATTCTTGAAGTTCTGGTCGTGGGACATGGTCTGGTCCGGGAAAAAATGGGCGGTGCTCAGGGTAGGACGGCCAGTTACCCAACCCTCCATACGAGTCCCCGATCGTTTTCTCTGCGCTCTCAATACCTGCCTGCAACAGGCAGGTTCCCGGCAGCTCGGAAGCCAGGCGTCAGATGACCCTGGAGAAGCCCGCCGGCTTGTCTTCAGCGGCCCGGTAGGCGTCGAAGGCCATGCAGATGTTTCGGATCAGCAGTCGGCCCTTGGGCAGGACGCGGATGTGCCGCTCGTCGAGCGTCAGCAGTCCATCCTCCTGCATAGGCACCAACTTGGGCAGGTCATTACTGAAATAGTCGGCGAGCTCGATGCCCCAGGTCCGTTCCAGGTTGGGAACATCCAGCGCGAAGTTGCAGATCAGCCGGGTGATGACATCGCGACGGATCTCGTCGTCGCGGCTCAGCTCGATGCCCCGAAAAACCGGCAGGCGGCCGGCGTCGATATCCTGGCAGTATTCGTCGAGGGTCCGCCGGTTCTGGGAGTAACTATTGTCTACCTTACCGATCGCGGTCATACCGATGCCGATCAGGTCGCAGTCCGCATGGGTGGAGTAGCCTTGGAAATTGCGGTAGAGACTGCCGCTGCGTTGCGCCGCCGCCAGCTCGTCATCCGGCCGCGCGAAGTGGTCCATGCCGATATAGACATAGCCGGCGTCCGTCAGCAGCTCGCCGGTAGCCTTGAGGATGTCGAGCTTGGTGTGGGGAGACGGCAAATCCGCTTCATTGATGCGCCGCTGGGGCATGAAGCGCTGGGGCAGATGGGCGTAGTTGAAGATGGAAAGCCGGTCCGGGGCGAATGCGACGATGCGTTCCAAGGTGCGCACGAAGCCGGCGACCGTCTGGAACGGCAGCCCGTAGATGAGATCGATGCTGATGGAGCGGAAACCCTCTGCGCGCGCCGCCTCCAGTACCGCCAGGGTCTCCTGTTCGGTCTGGATGCGGTTGACCGCTTTTTGGACCACCGGCTCCAGGTCCTGCACCCCCAGGCTCATGCGGTTGAAGCCCAAACGTCGTAACAGGACGACCGTTTGGGCATCCGCCTCCCGCGGGTCGATCTCGATGGCGTATTCGCCGACCTCGTCCGCCGCCAGCCGAAAGCAGCGCCGGGTATTATCCATGAGCGTGCGCATCTGGTCCCGGCTGATAAAGGTCGGCGTCCCCCCACCCCAGTGGAGTTGCTCCACCGTCCGGTCGGTCCCGAACAAGGCGCTTTGCAGCGCGAGCTCTCGATAGACCCGGTCCAGATAGGGCTGGGCACGGCTGCGGTCTTTGGTCGCTATCTTATTGCAGGCGCAATAGAAGCAGACCGTATCGCAAAACGGAATATGGACGTAGAGCGAGAGAGGTCGGCCACTGAGGTTACTGCGGGCGCAGGCCCGGCGATATTCCGGCTCACCGAAGCCGGCGTGAAACTCTACGGCGGTGGGATAGGAGGTATAGCGCGGGCCGCTTTGGTCGTAGCGACGGATGAGGTCCCGATCGAAAGCGAGGGTTTGATCCATTAGGATTCTGGGTAATGGTTAAGGTATAAATGGAAACATCGCCTCTGGCAATGGGTAGGGCGCGCTACAGGCTACACCCCCTCTCCCCCCGGGAGAGGGCCGGGGAGAGGGGATCGAACAAGTCCACGCCAGCCATTTAAAAATTTACCACTACCGGATTCTGAACTTATTTCCCAGTAGTTCCTATCAACCATTGGGGGTATGCGGATATCCTAAATTATCAGACTGATAGACCACCAGGGTATGTTGACATTTAGAGTAAACCCTAACCTCCAGGCTTGTCTCCTTAATGGTACAGGCTTTACATGATTTTCAAGATTAACAGGATTTTATAATTGTTATTTAAGAAAAATAATCCCATTAATCCTGAACATCCTGTTAATCTTGTCCTATTAGCGGCCGGCACGACGATGATGTCAACAGCTCCTAGCCACTGTCTGTGCCGACTTCGAGGCCCTTGCGGTGAGTCTCATTGATCTGCTTGAGCAGGGTATGGAACGGGATTTCGTCCGCGTAGCGTTCCGCCAGCGCCATGCAGGGCAGGTCTTCGCGCCCGAAGCGATAGGTCCCGTCCTGCATGGCGCGGTAGATGCCCTCGATGCCCTCCTGCAGGGGATCGAGGAAGGCCGGGAAGCGGTTGAGATCCTCCAGCTCGTACTCCAGGCATTCGCGCAGGTCCCCGACCTCGAAGACCGCCTGGCGCACCCATTCGACGTACTCGTCGACACTCCTTGCCCGTCTCAGGCTCATAGTGACTCCAACTCCTCCTCGAAGAGCGGATTGAGCTCGGTGAGCTGGTCGCGCTGCATCAGGAATACGCCCTCGCCGCCCCGCTCGAACTCGATCCAGAGAAACGGCAGGTCCGGGAAACGGCGCTCCAGCTCCGTGGCGGTGTTCCCTACCTCGACCACCAGCACACCGCCTTCGTCGAGATAGGTCGGGGCATCGCGCAGAATGCGCAAGACCAGATCCAGGCCGGTCTCGCCGCCCGCCAGCCCCAGCGCCGGCTCCTTGCGATATTCTTCCGGCAGGGCGGCCAGCTCCGCGGTGCTGACGTAGGGGGGGGTGGAGACGATGATGTCGTAACGCCGGTCCCCGACATGCTCGAACAGATCCGATTGCAGCAGCTGTACCCGCTCCTCCAGGTGATGGCGCGCCCGGTTGATGGAGGCTACTTCCAGGGCCGCCGGCGAGATCTCCACGAGATCCACTTCCACCTCGGGCAAATGAACCGCGCAGGCGATACCGATGCAACCGCTGCCCGCACCCAGGTCCAGGACGCGATGCAGCCCTTCCGCCCCGACCCAGGGCTCGAAGCCCGCCTCCACCAGCTCGGCCAGTGGCGAACGGGGCACCAACACGTCCTCGTTGACATAGAATTCCAACCCCGCGAACCAGGCGCGATGGGTCAGATAGGCGGCCGGCTTGCGCTCCTTTACCCGTTGCTCCAGAAGCTCGGAGATCGCCTCCCGTTCAGGAAAGGTAAGCCGGCTCTCGCGGTAGGCCACCGGCAGGTCCGGCGGCAAGTGCAGGGCGTGCAACGCCAACTGAGCCGCCTCGTCCAGCGCATTGTCGGTACCGTGACCGAAGCACAGGCCTTCCGCATTGAAGCGGCTGGCCCCCCAGCGTATGAAATCCTGAATCGTCAGGAGCCCTTCGGGTGAACCTGCCATATCTACTCGACTCGCACAATTGACCAGCGCCGCTCGGGAATGCGGCAAGTAACGCAAGAATAGCATCTTCGGCGGAAGGGTTTGAACCGCGAGGGCGCGGAACAGGGTGAGGGCGTATAAATCTGCTCGGAAACATGGCTTTGGCGGAGTCGCTCGGGTAGCAATCAGGTCAGGGCGGTGTAACCACGGAGCGGGTAGGCGCGGGCTTGCTCGCGCTTACAATTCCTGCGCCGGCAAGCTGGCGCCTACCGCTCAGAGTGGGCCACCGCGGCCACGGCTGACGACTGGGAACCGGCAGCAACCGGTTAATTGAAAAGGAATTTATGCGCGCTTGCCCTGGGTGCGGCGGGCAATACCCACCCTAACTTGCGGCAGACAGTCCCCCGCAAGGTCATGTTTTCGGCAAGGTTCAGAGCCCTTGCCCCGGTGAAGGGATGTCGGATCTTGCCCGGCACCACTGCCGCGGCTAACATTCGATGAATTCCTCCAGGTCTTGCCGGGCCGGTACCGATTTCCGAGCAAACGCTGTCCGACCCTTATGGGTACGGACGGCAGTCGTTCCGTTTTCAACCCTTATGTAAGAGTATTCAATCATGACAAACAGCTTAGCGATGTTCCCCGGCCAGGGATCTCAATACGTGGGCATGGGTAAAGCACTGCGCGACGGATTCGAGGTGGCTCGCAATACCTTTTCGGAGGCCGATGAGGTACTGGATTTCAAGCTCAGTGACCTGTGCTTCAATGGCCCGGAAGCGGAGCTGCGGTTAACCGCCAATCAACAACCGGCCATCCTGACGACCAGTATTGCCGTCTGGCGGATCCTGACGAGTGAAACGGATTTGCGCCCGAAGCTGTTTGCGGGCCACAGTCTGGGTGAGTACTCGGCATTGGTTGCGGCCGGTAAGCTCGATTTTACGCGGGCGGTCAAGCTGGTCAGGATGCGTGGTCAGGCCATGCAAAGGGCTGTTCCGGAAGGAACCGGCGCCATGGCCGCGGTAATGGGCCTGGCCCCGGACGCCCTGATCGAGAAATGCAAGGCGGTCGATACAAGTCTCGGCACCGTCGAGGTCGTCAATTTCAATGGTCCGCAACAGCAGATCGTCTCGGGACATAAAAGGGCCGTGGAGGTCCTCACCAAGGCCCTCGCCGATGAAAAGATTCGGTGCACACCGCTGCCGGTATCCGCGCCCTTCCATTCCAGCCTGATGGTGCCGGCGCGGGAAGAGATGACCCCCAAGCTGGAGGGTACGCCACTGAATCCCACCGAGCACCCGGTCATCGCCAATGTGACCGGACAACCGGCGCAACCCTATACCATTGACAATTTGATCCAGCAGATCGACAGTCCCGTCCTGTGGACCGATACCCTGGCGACGGCCGTTGCCGAAGGGTGTGATACCTGCTTAGAGGTCGGTCCGGGCAAGGTGCTGTCCGGGCTTGCCAGAAAGGCCACTCTCAAGGGCACCAGGATCATCCACAGCGACGCCATCGACAAGGCCATCGAGGACGCCCGCGCGCTGGCCTGAATGACCGGTTCGAGCACGAGTCGGTATAGGGCAACGTCACTTGGGACATGAAAACCTTCAATACCGCAGGTCCCGTCAGACCGGACGAACATTACACGGTCCCCGCATTAGCGCGTTGGGATATGGAAGAAATCCGGCGTCTGATTCGGGGGAAAAACGTTATTTCGTCCTCCACGCCCCGCGTCAGACCGGCAAGACCAGCTGTCTGTTGGCCTTGATGGAACGGCTCAACGCGGAAACGGACTATACGGCCCTCTATGTAAACCTGGAGCCGGCCCAGGCGGCGCGCGGGGATGTAGCAGCGGGGATGCGCACGATTGTCAGTGGGATTGCCGAAGACGCCCGTCGTTATCTGAGCGACCAGCGACCACGGGAGTGGGTCGAGGACGTATTGCGTGCATTTGGTCCCCACGGCGCTCTACAGGGGCTGCTCTCCCGCTGGTCGGAGGAGCACGACCGTCCCCTCGTTCTGCTCCTGGATGAAGTGAACTCCCTGGTGGGAGATACCCTGATCTCCCTGCTGCGCCAGATCCGGGCCGGCTACCCGGATCGTCCCCGGGCCTTCCCGCAGACCGTGCTCTTATGCGGCGTGCGGGATGTCCGGGACTACCGTATCCATGATGGCGATAACCAGGTCATCACCGGCGGCAGCGCCTTCAACATCAAATCCGAGTCGCTCCGGTTGGGAAACTTCAGCTACGAGGATGTCGTTACCCTCTATACCCAACATACCGAAGAGACCGGACAGGCATTCGAGACCGGGGTGACCGATTACATCTTCGAGCAGACCGGCGGTCAGCCGTGGCTGGTCAATGCCCTCGGCTACGAGGTCTGCTCCAGGACCAAGGAGAACCGCGACCGCAGCCGGCCGATTGGCTTGGGTCTGATGGCTGCTGCCCGGGAGCGGCTCATCGAGCGGCGGGATACCCATCTCGACCAGCTGGGAGACAAGCTGAAAGAGGCACGGGTCCATCGCGTCATCGGCAGGATATTAGCCGAGACGACGGAAGCCGACGCCACGATTCCGGAGGACGACCTGCAATATGTGGAAGACTTAGGGCTAGTCCGGGCCCGTCCCCAGCTCGCCATCGCCAACCCCATCTACCGGGAGGTGATCCCCCGCACCCTCACCTGGACCACCCAGGTCCTGATTCCGCAGGAGACCGCTTGGTATATCAAGGAAGACAGGCGGCTCGACCTCCCCCGGCTACTCGACGCCTTCCAGCAGTTCTTCCGGGAGAATGGCGACAGCTGGGCGAATCGTTTCGATTACAAGGAGGCCGGCCCCCAGCTCTTGATGCAGGCGTTCCTCCAGCGCATCGTCAACAGCGGTGGGCGCATCGACCGGGAGTACGGGCTGGGGAGACGTCGCACCGACCTCCTCGTACAGTGGCCCCTGGATGAGGCCCAGGGCTTCCATGGCCCAGTGCAACGGGCGGTCATCGAGCTCAAGCTCCTGCACAAATCCCTGGCGGCGACGATCAAGGAGGGCCTGGCGCAGACCGCCGATTACATGGGCCGAGTAGGCACCGACGAGGGCTATCTGATTGTCTTCGATCGCACTCCGGAGGTGCCGTGGGAAGAAAAGGTCCTGGTTCGGCAGGAACAGTATGAAAAACACCGGATCGGGGTGTGGGGGATGTGAAGTAGCCTTGCCTGCAGCCATCGTCGCGGCTAACATCGGAAATCTATCTCCGGCGCGGCTGGACTTCGCTTCGGGTTCCGTCAGAATACCTGCAGGGATCTGAAAAACCGCTGGAAAATATAAAAATGCCTAGGTAGTGGTTAGTGTTTAAATGGAAATACCGCCACTCGCAGTGGGTTTGGCGCACCGCAGGCTGCACTCCCTCTCCCTCCGGGAGAGGGCTGGGGAGAGGGCTGGGGAGAGGGCTGGGGAGAGG
>Ga0209568_1000103_pt1 | contig 30332 bp, 28 predicted proteins | sample WorMetOlspDAHAB2_FD_187406 | JGI IMG/M metagenome (GOLD analysis project Ga0209568, IMG submission 187406) | Marine gutless worms symbiont microbial communities from Max Planck institute for Marine Microbiology, Germany - Olavius sp. DAHAB.2... ...
GCTGGCGTGGACTTGTTCGATCCCCTCTCCCCGGCCCTCTCCCGGGGGGAGAGGGGGTGTAGCCTGTAGCGCGCCCTACCCATTGCCAGAGGCGATGTTTCCATTTATACCTTAACCATTACCAATCTATTGTTTCATATATATTTTTTTATTCGGTTTCCCTGAGGACCGGACCGCAGGCATTGGGCCGCAAGGTAACCTTTGGGTAAAATCTGGGTTTCGGGAACTCTCCCGCAAATCAGCGGTCTTTTCCGGGGTTTTTCTATTTTTCTAAAAAGATAGAGAAATAATAAAATCCCGCCTGCAACGGAGATAACGAGAAGGGGCTTGCGCATGATCGAGGTGCGACGATTCACCCGCAGCTACGGCGACCTGAAGGCGGTGGACGATGTCTCGTTCGACATCGGTCGCTCCGAGGTCGTGGGTCTGCTGGGCCACAACGGGGCCGGTAAGACCACTGTCATGAAGATGCTTACCGGCTACCTGGAGCCGAATGCCGGCGACATCCGCGTCGAGGGTTTCGACATTCGCGAGCAGCCGCGGGAGGTCCGAAAGCGCATCGGCTATCTCCCGGAGAACTGCCCCCTGTACCCGGAAATGACGGTGATCGACTACCTGGATTACCAGGCGACCCTCCACGGGGTGCCGGCATCCGAGCGTCCCGCCGCGCTCCGACAAGCCATCGAGCGCACGGAGCTGGCGCCCAAGGCGGACCAGGTCATCGCCACCCTCTCGCGCGGCTACCGTCAGCGCGTCGGCGTGGCCCAGGCCATCCTGCATCGGCCGCGGGTCCTGATCCTGGACGAGCCCACCAACGGGCTCGATCCGTCCCAGATCCAGCACATGCGGACCCTGATCCGGGAGCTGGCCGAGCACGCGACCCTGATCCTGTCGACCCATATCCTCCAGGAGGTCGAGGCGGTCTGCGACCGGGTACTCATCATGCGCGCCGGGCGGCTGGCCCTGGACTCGGACCTCGCCGAGCTGAGCAATCCGAACCGACTGCTCGTCTCCCTGAAACAGGCCCCCGCGCAGGCGACGCCGACCTTGACGGCGCTGGACCCGGTAACCGCCGTGGAGCGTGTAGAAGAAGCCCCGGATGGCCGCTACCGCTATGCCTTGGAAACCGCCGATCCGGAGAAAACGGCGCCGCTGGTCGCTCGCGCGGTGAGTAAGGCCGGTTGGGACCTGTACGGCCTGCAGCCGGAGGTCCGGGACCTGGAGACCCTATTCGGCGCGGTCAGCCGACAACCGGAGGAGGTTCCCCATGCATGAGGTCCTGTCGATTGCCCGCAAGGAGCTGTGGGGCTTCTTCGCTTCGCCGGTGGCCTATATCTTTCTGGGCGCCTTCCTGGCGATCAACCTGTTCGTCTTCTTCTGGGTAGAAGCCTTCTTCGCCCGCAACCTGGCGGATACCCGCGCCCTGTTCGAGTGGATGCCGGTGCTGCTGATCTTTCTGACGGCGGCGCTCACCATGCGTCTGTGGAGCGAAGAAGGTCGCGCCGGCACTTTGGAAACCCTGCTCACCCTGCCGGTCTCGCCCCTCCTCCTGGTGCTGGGCAAATTCCTGGCGGCCCTGGCCCTGGTGGTGGTGGCCCTGGCGCTTACATTGCCACTGCCCGTCACCGTCGCCCTCCTAGGTCCCCTGGACTGGGGCCCCGTGCTCGGGGCCTATCTCGCTACCCTGCTGCTGGCGGCGGCTTACATCGCCATCGGCCTCTTCGTCTCCGCCCGCACGGACAACCCCATCGTCAGCCTCATCGGGAGCACCCTGCTGTGCGGGCTCTTCTTTCTCCTGGGCTCGGAGGCCCTGACGGGTCTTTTGGGGCACCGCGGCGGCGAGCTCCTGGAGCTGCTGGGCAGCGGCTCGCGCTTCGAATCCATCACCCGCGGCGTCATCGACCTGCGCGACCTCTACTTCTATCTCAGCATCGTGGGCCTGTTCCTGGCCCTCAATGTCTACGCCCTGGAGCGGCTGCGCTGGGCCGAGGACATAAAAAACCCCGCTCATCACCGGCGTTGGGTCCTGGTCACCGGGCTGCTGGCGGCCAATCTCCTGGCCGCCAACCTGTGGCTGCACCAGATCGGCTGGGCGCGGGCGGACATCACCCAGGGGCGGCTCTACTCCATCTCCGAGGCCACCCGCAACTACCTGGCCCAGCTCCGCGAGCCCCTGCTGATCCGCGGCTATTTCAGTGCTCGTACCCACCCCCTGCTGGCGCCCCTGGTTCCCCAAATCCGCGATCTGTTGCGGGAATACGAGATCGCCGGCGGCGGTAAGGTGCGGGTGGAGTTCATCGACCCGCTGGAGGAGCCCGACCTGGAGCGGGAGGCCGGGGAGCATTACGGTATTCGCCCGGTGGCCTTTCAGACCGCCAGCAAGTACCAGACGGCCGTGGTCAACTCCTATTTCGACCTGCTGGTCCAATACGGCGGTCAACACGAAAAGCTGAGCTTCCGCGACCTGATTGAGGTCAAGGACCCGGGAGAAGGGGACCTGGAGGTACGCCTGCGCAACCCGGAGTACGACCTCACCCGGACCATCAAGAAGCTACTCTACGGTTACCGGGGCGGCGGCGACATTTTTCAGGGGCTGACCCGGCCGGTGGCCTTTCACGGCTACATCTCGGCGGTCGAGCGGCTGCCGGAGCCCCTGCCCGACCTGCTGGAGGAGCTGCGGGGGGTGCTCGCCGAGCTGGCGGAGCAGGCCGACGGCAAGCTCACGGTCGACATCCGGGACCCGGACGCGGGTGACGGCGCCCTGGGGCAGGAGATCGAGAAACGCTTCGGCTTCCGGCCCCTGATCCTGGACCTGCTGAACCCCCGGACCTTCCATTTCCACATGGTCCTGGAATCCGGCGACCAGGTTACCCCCGTCCCCCTCCCCGAGACGCTCGACAAGGCCGGGCTGCAACGGACCATCGAGGCCGGCATCAAACGCTTCGCGCCGGGCTTCCTCAAGACGGTGGCCCTCTACACCCCGCCCCAGGCCGGCGGTGGATTCATGGCGGCGGCGGTCGGACCGAGCTACAGCGCCCTGGAAGAGCACCTGACGGCCAACCTGAGCCTGAAGAAGACGGCGCTCGATCGAGGCACCGTCCCCGAAGACGCGGATCTGCTGCTGGTGGCCGGGCCTGAGAACCTGGACGAGAAACAGGTCTTCGCCATCGACCAGTTCCTGATGCAGGGGGGGACGGTGATCCTCGCCGCCTCCCCCTACCATCTGGACATGAGCGGCAGCGCCATCCAGGCCCGGAGTCAGGAGACGGGTCTGGAAGCATGGCTGGCGCACCAGGGCCTCGCGCTCGAGCCGACCCTGGTGCTGGACCGACAGAGCACACCCTTCCCGATCCCCGTACAGCGCCAGGTGGCGGGTTTTGTGGTCGAAGAGATCCAAAGCATCCCCTATCCCTATTTTGCGGACATCCGTAACGAAGGGATGGATCAGGAGACCGGCGTCACCTCCGGGCTGGGGCAGCTCACCCTCAACTGGGCCTCGCCCCTCAAGATTGACCCGGAGAAGAACCGGGACCGCCGCGTGGTCGAGCTGCTGAAGAGCTCGGCGGATTCCTGGACCAATGCGTCCAAGGACATTCAGCCCGACTTCGACGCCCACGGCCCCCTGGGCTTCGCCGTGGGCGACGACCGGGGCAGTAAGCCCCTGGCGGTGGCGGTCCAGGGCCGCTTCGGCTCCTTCTTTACCGGCAAACCCTCGCCCCTGCTGGCCGAGCCGGCGGAAGACAAAGCGGAGGCGGAAGCATCCGAGGACGAGGACCCGGCCGAAGCATCCGCCGAAAAACCGGACGAAGCGGAGGAGGCGGCGGAAGCGGAGGTGCAACCCACGATCTCCGGCGTGGTGGAGACCTCTCCCCCGGCGGCCCGGCTGATCCTGATCGGCTCCGCCAGCTTCCTGACGGACACGGCGATCAGCCTTGCCACCGAGGCCAACCGCACCCTCTACACCAAGCCCCTGGAGCTGATCCAGAACGCCGTGGACTGGTCCCTGGAAGACCGCGGCCTGCTGAGCCTACGCGGTCGGGGTCAGTATTCGAGATTGCTGAGGCCCCTGACCCGGAGGAGGCAGGTATTCTGGGAGTACCTCAACTATGCCCTGGCCCTGACCGGCCTCGCCCTCGTCTACGGCCTCTATCGGCGGAGTCGCAAACAGCGCCGGCGCCACTATAAGACGGTCATGTCCGCAGAGAGATCCTGAGCCATGCAGACGACGACAGCGAGGTAGGTTGGGCAAAGGGCCAGGCCCCGCACCTATCGTTTGGGCATACCTTGGGGTCGCTGGATCTCTCGGCGATAGGTGCGGGGCAGGGATGGCCCGTGCCCAACAACATCGTTGGGCACACCACCGGGGCGTGGGTCTTTCCGGGCGCACCGGCAGGGTACCAGCGCCCCGGCGGCTTTGCCCAACCTACTTGGCTGATTTATGGGGATACCCCAGCCACTACCCATGTCCGCGGGGAGGTCCTGAATCATGCAGACGACAACAGAAATCCGGAGAGACACCGCGCCGGCCGAGGGTGTCGCAAAAGCTCCTCTCCCGCCGGGAGAGGGATTGGGGCGAGGGGGTCAAAAGGCGAAAGGGGATCAAAGGGCGAAGATCGGTGCCTCCCTCACCAAGGGGAACCGGAGCGCCCTACTCTCGCCGCTGGTCATCACCCTTGCCGGGCTGCTGGTGCTGCAGCTCCTGGCCGCCTTCCTACTGGTAGGGGCCGGGGGTAAGAAAATGGGGCCCACGGAGTCCGCAGGTCCCCTCCTCGATTTCGATCCGGAACAGGTGACCGGCATCCGCGTCCAATCCCCCGACGGGGAGCCGGTGCTGATAGCCAGGACCGAAGACGGCTGGATCATACCGGCCCTAAAAAACCTCCCCGCCGCCAAGCACAAGGTGACCGCTCTGCTCTCCAAGCTGAAGGGCTTAAAAAAGGGCCTACCCGTGGCCACCTCGGAAGCGGCCCTGAAACGCTTCAAGGTCGGCACCCAGACCTTCGAGCGCAAGCTGGTACTGGAGCGTGGCGAGGCCCCGACCGCGATCCTCTATCTCGGCGACTCCCCCGGATATCGACGCCTGTTCGTGCGCACCGGTAGTGAAAAAGCCGTTTACGAGGCGGAGCTCGGCCTCTTCGATGCCCCGGACCAACTGAACAACTGGAGCGACCGGACCCTACTCCACCTGGACCCGGAAGCCGTCCGGCGGCTGACGTTCGCGGGGCTGACCCTGGAACGCACGGACGACAATTGGCGGCTCACGGACCTGGCCGAGGGTGAGGAGCAAGACAAGCAGGCCATCAAGAAACGGATCCGCACCCTGACCAACATCGACTTTCTCGGAGTATTGGTGGACGAAGAAGGGCCCGCAATCGATACCGAGTCCACCCCGGTCGAGATCGAGGCGACCCTGACCGACGGTGAGACCATCCGCTATCGGATCACCAAGCTCGCGGAAGGCGACGACTACCTGCTCGAAGCCTCCAACCGACCCCAGCGCTTCACACTCGCCAGCTATGCGGTCGAGGGCCTGACCGGTGTAAGTCGAACCGACTTGCTCAAAAAGCCCGAAGAGGACAAGGAAAGCACGGAGGAAGGGGGTGAGTGATGAATGATGGATTCTATCATAATCCATCACTCCGCAATTTGACAAAGAAGCAATCGTTGTGGCATATAAGGCGTTTCGACGCGCTCAAATACGGCGACTCACCATTTACTACCTGGGTAGTGGTAAATATTTAAATGGTCAGCGTAGAGGGGTTTATTAACCACGCCCGATCGCTTCTTTTGATTCCCTCTCCCCAACCCCTCTCCCGGCGGGAGAGGGGCTTTTGCGACACCCTCGGAGGGAGAGGAGGTGCAGCCGGTGGCGTGCCCAACATATTGCTATCGGCGATGTTCTCATTTAAACATTGGTAGTGGTAAGTTTTTAAATGGTTTGCGTGGACTTGTTTTGATCCCCTCTCCCCGGCCCTCTCCCGGAGGAAGATGGAGTATAGTCTAATTAGAGCGCCAAACCCACTGCCAGTGGCAATGGTTCCATTTAAACCTTAACCATTACCCAAATATCAAGGTTCATGGCCTCGACTTTATCGGATGTGAAGCGATCTGGGACAATTTCACGGTTACCCGTGAGGATAAACGTCGAGCCTACGGTGAAAAACGCCTCGTGACGTTCGGCCTGTTGGAGTGCGAGGTGGTCGTGCTGGTGTACACTGACTGCGGTGAGACGTTACGTGTCATCTCTCTGCGAAAAGCTGAAAGGTATGAAGCCCGCTACTACTTTGAAACCGCCAAAGACTACTTCTCGTGAAGTTGTTGACTCGGACAATCCTCCCTGGACCGAGGATATGCTAGGTCCTGCGGTGCTGCGACGCGGTCGCGGCCCACAAAAGGCACCGACCAAAGTATCCACCACCATCCGCCTGGACGCCGACATCCTGGCTTGGTTCAAGGCACAGGGCAGCGGCTATCAAGCGCATATCAACAATGCACTGCGGCATGTGATGGAAGAGCACCTGACAAAGCATCCTACCGAAGGCCACTAGGATCCCTTGAGGGACCCGAATCTTTACAAATGAGTCAAGTTTGTGCACGGCACAAATCGGGATCGCAATCGGAATCTCGATCCGATTTCGACCTACCCTGGCTCTCCATAAGTATCTGCTATTGATGGTCCTCACGGTACTAACGACAACAGCATCTTGCTCAGGGAGTTCTCACACGAAAGCGGAGGCACTTTACCTCTTGGAAACACTTCGGCAAGTCCTTGCCTTTGAAGAGGGAAAGCTCCCCAAAGATCAGCCGCTTCTGTACCAGATGGAGCAGTACCCCGGTGAAAGGTACGCGCTCCTCCCCAGGCAGTCATACGTGTGGTTTTCTATGCGTCCGGAATCGACCCGTGTCATGCAAAAAGCGGAGATCTCCGCACGCGACGCAGGCCAGTCGTTCGCCGGATTCTTCCTGGTCATCGATAACGAGCGAAGGATTCTGGACTTCGGTTGGCACAAACCGTGACAAAGTGCCGGCAAAAAAGTGCCGGCAAAAAAGGACACCCATCCTGTTTAGGGCTTCGAGTTCGACGGGAGCATAAAAAGCATCCATAAATGAGCGGGCTGGTAGGTTTGGAAAATGATCCGGAGAAGCAACTCAAGTACATTGACTTCATCGACATCTATGCGAACCTGGACGACAATGAGCGGGTCAGCTACGAGCAAGAGTATCCCCGAGAGGCCGAGATCATGACGGGTTTTGCCGAACGATTCATTGAGCAAGGCAGGCTGGAAGGTCGCCAAGAAGGCAAACTGGAAGGCAAGCAAGACGGTCAAGCTGCAATCCTGCTGCGGTTACTGCAGTTGAAATTCGGCGGTGTACCCGAGGCGGTGCGTCGAAAAATCGAGCGTACCGATCCGCAGACGCTACTGGTATGGTCAGAGCGGGTATTGACCGCCACCAGCATTGAGCAGGTCATCGGCGATTAAGAACCTACTCTAAATGGTTCACCAATGGGTAATGGTTAAGGTATAAATGGAAACATCGCCTCTGGCAATGGGTAGGGCGCGCTACAGGCTACACCCCCTCTCCCCCCGGGAGAGGGCCGGGGAGAGGGGATCGAACAAGTCCACGCCAGCCATTTAAAAATTTACCACTACCCACCAATGAATTATAGCAGCACGGCCCACCGGCGATTTTTAGCCCAATTGGGATAGGCTCTAAATGACGCCAGCACAGGATTTTCAAGATCATTTTTTATTAAAACAATAGCTTATAAGAAATCCTGTTAATCTTGTTCATCCTGTTAACCCTGTACTATTAGGAGACAAGCCCGGAGATTAATGCTGGGTTTCGTTCCTCAACCCAGCCTACGGGCTATTGGAGATCCGGAATGAAAAAGGCAGAACAACTCGAGCGCGCATACACCGAGGCACTGGCGCAGCTGCGTCTTCATCCCTCGCTCATCTGGACCAGAAATAACTTTTTCCTGCTGGTCAATAGTGGACTGTTCGCCTTCGCCGTAAGTGGTCAGGCCAATGCGTGGCAAGGACCGTCGTTCCTGGTGCCCATTGCCGGAATGTTTCTCTCGTTAATCTGGATCTGGGTGAACCTGGCTGGTCAACGCCTACAAAGACAATGGCGCGCTTTAGTGCTCGACATCGAGAAAGAACTCTTTTGACCCGAAGCGGGAGAAGCCGTTGTGGAGGGCCCTCTCACTCGGGCGGCTGCTACAGCAAGGGAGGGAAGTTCTTGGCTGGTCTCGATTACCTCGGCCTTAATCGTGCTGGCCGTCGGCTTTTTTATGGGTTGGAGCTACTTTGTTGTCCTGGCTATCTGATCCGTGTTTAAAGTAGGTTGGGCAAAGCCCGCCAGGGACGGTAGGCGTGCCCAACGACGGTGTTGGGCACGGGCCATCCCTGGCCCTTTGCCCAATCTACGCTGTCAGCAACTTGTTGATCGATGAAACACATCGATGGCCGGTGGCAGGAGACCGCAAGAAAGCAAACGGTCATGAACCGTCTCCTTGGATTCGCTGTCGGACACCACTACCCCATTCCATCAAATTTTGCGGCAAAACCAGTCTCTGTCATCCCGAAGCGCAGCGAGGGATCTTCCGGCTCGGCAAAAACCCTCGGCGCATAGGATTTCTCGCTGTGCTCGAAATGACAACCAGCGAAATTGGCTGAAATGACCTACTACAAGAGTTCATGACATGCTGGGAGAACTGACGCTGCAACCCATTGCCCCGGACGCGCTGCCGGATCTGTTGACGCGGCTCGACGACGGACGGACGATCGACCTCGAACGCAAAAAATAAGAACGCAAAAAAGGACACCCATCTTGTTTGGCGAGAAAAACGGGAACAGACCCCGAGGTATCCCCACAAAAATGCGGAAATCATATAGGGGAATAGTAAGATGAGTACTAACGAAGCGCACATAGTCGGCATAGGTACGGTTCTCCCCTATCCCGTATTTACCAAGCGCTTGCTGGAGAAAGATGAAGAGATGAGGCGACTCCATAATCAGCCGGATCTCATTATCAACCGGATAAAGAGCCTCATTCTTGGAACTCGGATACAGACGCGTCATTATTCGCACCCGCACTGGTTGCCGCCGGGGAAAGAAGTCGATGATTACCCGGAGGCGAAAGAAACTGCTTTGACTAAAGACATTTTTACCCCGAATGCCTTCATACCTCCCTATTGGGAAAGGATGTCGGTTTTTCACGAAACAGTAATCAAAATGGGTAAAAAGGCGGCAAAAAAAGCATTAGAAAATTGGGGAGGAGACCCACAGACGATATCTCACATAATTACGACCTGTACCAGGGCATCTTGAAAAATAGGTGTTTTCAGCAATCGAGAGAGCCTAAGCCATTGATTATTCAGACATGCCGTTGACGAAAATTGTATTTTTCAAAGTGCCCACCAGTGGGTGGAGCGAACCGGGCTTGGCCGTGGCAGTAATTCAGGAGCTGGGTCTTTCCCTGGATTGCCAGAAAGCGGAATTGAACTGAGTGTTCACCCTGGAGGGCCGAATATTCTGGGCAGTGTGACCAAGGTATTGCTGAAGCTGGGGTGGCCGGAAGATGTCATGGAGTCCTCCTATGAGACTTTGAGAAGCGTAGGCAACCTCGGTGCAGCTGCGATGCTGTTTGTCTTGGAGCAAAAAATTCGGCAGGCAGAGGAGGATGAGTTGATTGCTATGTCGTTTGGCCCCGGTATTACGGTTGAATGGGCAACGCTTCGACGTATTGACAATCGAGCCGCAACCAGGAGAGGAGCGCGGTAGGATGGGTAGAGGCGCGCCGATGAACTTTGGGTATGTCAATAATCTTAATCGCGCCGAAACCCATCATCTGCGCTTTGTTGTCCTGGCGATCTGACCCGCATAGAGTCTAGGGTTCCTTGAGGAACCCGCAACTTTGCACAGGTTAGCATCCCACAGATATCCCGCATACCTTGAACCCGAGACGCAGGATAGTACACTGCGTTACTCGGCAACCAACCACGACTTGAGCCAACCATAACCCAAAGAGGAAATCCCCCATGAAATCACTCAAAGACACCAAGACCGAACAGAACCTGAAAGATGCCTTTGCCGGCGAGTCCCAGGCCAATCGCCGTTATCTCTATTTCGCGACCAAGGCGGACGTCGAAGGCTACAACGACGTGGCCACCGTCTTCCGCTCCACCGCTGAGGGCGAGACCGGCCACGCCCACGGCCACCTGGAATACCTGGAGGCCACCGGCGATCCGGCCACGGGGCTGCCCATCGGCGGAACCGCCGATAATCTGAAGGCGGCCATCGCCGGTGAGACCCATGAGTACACCGACATGTACCCCGGTATGACGAAGGCGGCCCGCGAGGAGGGCTTCGACGAGATCGCCGACTGGTTCGAGACCCTGGCCAAGGCTGAACGCTCCCACGCTAACCGCTTCCAGAAGGCCCTGGACACCCTGGACTGATTGCGACAAGTCCGTCCCATGTCCCTCCCCGGTACCCTACCTCGCGGCGGGTCCGGGAGGGGTTTTCTCAGGCAGGGCCTGGGGCAATACCCGTAAGTTAAGAGGCTGTATAAAAACTAAGGCATTGATTTTATATAAAAATTACATTTCCGTTCGGCTCTTACGCTCCAGCGGTAACCCCTTGTAGGTGCCGGCTTGCCCCGCACCTATCACCTGGGCGCACCCTGGTGTCGCTGGATCTCTCGGCGATAGTGCGGGGCCGGCGGGCTTATCCGACCTACTTCTGCTGCGTATCGAGGCGCCAGGGCGTGGATCGGGTGAGGTCCGCCAGTCGACTGCCAACCATCCGCATCCGGGACCTGATCCGCGCCGGGCTTTATCGCCGCATTGAGTAGGTTGGGTAAGGGCCAGGGACGGCTCGCACCCAACATCCGGCTAGTAGGTCAGCGCTTATACCCTCTGTAAAACAAGGGCCAATGACATGACAACGCGCGAAGGTAGCCTGCAGGCGCCCACCAGGCACCCCATCGATTGGACCGACCCTAAGTTCTTCGATGAGGGCGACCTGTTCAGGGAGCTCGAGCGGGTATACGATATCTGCCACGGCTGCCGGCGTTGCGTCAGCCTGTGTCATGCCTTTCCCACCCTGTTCGATCTGGTGGACGAATCGGACACCCTGGAGGTGGACGGCGTGGCCAAGGAGGATTATTGGCAGGTCGTGGACCACTGTTACCTGTGCGACTTGTGTTTTATGACCAAGTGCCCTTACGTCCCGCCCCACGAGTGGAATCTGGATTTTCCGCACCTGATGCTGCGGGCCAAGGCGCTGAAACACAAACAAGGCAAGACCCGGCCGCGGGATAAGATCCTGTCCGACACCGATGGGGTCGGATCGCTGGCGGGTATTCCCATGATCTCGGGAGTGGTCAATGCCGTCAACCGGTCCGGTATCGGCCGCAGGTTCCTGGACGCCACGCTCGGCATTCACCCCCAGGCGCGGATTCCCGAATACCACAGCAACACGCTACGCAAGCGGCTCAAGGGCCGGGTAGGACGCCGCTCCGAGGGCGAGGCCGCGGGCCCCACCACCGGCAAGGTCGCCCTCTTCACCACCTGCTACAACAACGTCAACGAGCCGGACGTCGGCATGGACCTGGTCGCGGTGTTCGAGCACAACGGAATTCCGGTCACCATCCCGAGCAAGGAAAAATGCTGCAGCATGCCCAAGCTGGAGCTGGGAGACCTGGAGGCCGTACAGCGGGCAAAAGACGTCAACCTCCCGATCCTCGAGCGACTGGTGGACGAAGGCTGGGACATTGTGGCGCCGATACCCTCCTGCGTGCTCATGTTCAAGCAGGAGCTGCCGCTCCTGTTCCCGCACGAAGATGATGGGATACGGAAAATCAAGGAGCACATCTACGACCCCTTCGAATACCTGATGCTGCGCCACAAGCAGGGTAAGCTCTCCACCGCATTCACCCGGCCCCTGGGTGCCGTCGCCTATCATGCCGCCTGCCACCAGCGGGTGCAGAACATCGGTCGCAAGACCTACGAATTGCTCTCCCTGATCCCGGATACCAAGGTGGAGCTCATCGAGCGTTGCTCAGGGCACGACGGCACCTATGCGGTCAAGAAGGAATTCCATGCGTATTCCATGAAGATCGTCAGGCCGGTGACCAATCGGGTAAAGCAGCTCGAGGCCGACCACTACGGCAGCGATTGCCCCATGGCCGGGCAGCACATCGGCCATGCCCTGGCCGACGGCAGCAGGCCCCAACACCCGCTGACGCTGCTGCGCATGGCCTACGGACTGTGATGCCCCTATCCGGTTCCGGTCAAGGCGTTTTACGGATTCCAGACGGCTGATGATGGTGAGTGATTAGTGATTAGTGGCCAGTGACACACTAATCACTAATAGAGTTGTACCTGTTGAAAGAATTTAAAAATCAGTAAATTATATCATGACACGAAGCCGATGCGGTAGTCATTAACCGGAAAACAAAGGTTTAGACGCCTCGCGATGCTCGTAACATTCTGATTTTAAATAATTTTACAAAGGGTACAACTCTAATCACTAACCACAGTAATGGTTAAGGTTTAAATGGAAGCATCGCCGCTCGCAGTAAGTTTGGCGCACTATAGGCTACACTCCCTCTCCCGCCGGGAGAGGGCCGGGGAGAGGGGATCAAAGAAAAGTCTATGCCAGCCATTTAAAAATTCACCACTACCCTAACCACTAATCACTAATCACTCGCCACTCCTCCAGCCCCAGCGGTGGGCACAGCCCACCCTACTTCACCCGAAAGACCTTCATCACCTCATCGCCCAGGCGGTTGATGACCTTGACGGCGATACGGCCCGATTCGGGTTTCGGGAACGGATGCGAGACATCGCTGTGCAAAGTCGCCCAAGCCTCTTCGTCGATCTCCGCCTTCAGGGTGGTTTTCAACGCCTTGTAAGGGTCGTTGGCGCCCAGAAAATAGGCCTGGCGGACGAAAAAGCTCTCTTCGTTATAGTCGGTGTCGATGAACCAGCAGGCGATGCCCTCGGGGCCATCGGAGCGGATCTCGCCGGTCTGGGGGTGGAAGACATCGACGCCCTTGACCTCGACCTGGATCTGATTGTCCTCGGCGTCGAGGATATCGATGTCGGGCTCGCCGAAGATCACGAACAGGTCGCCCTGGCCGGTGTTCTTGAGGTCGCCCGCCATGTGCAGATCCGCATTCATGCGTGCCTTGAGCACCGGGATGCGGCCGAGCTGCTCGAACTCGGACGAGTGGGCGTCATAGTTGAAGGCGCAGGCGATCAGCACATCGAACCCCGCGTCGCCGGCCTCGCGGGCGGCGGCGACCAGATCCGGGCGGGAGACGGTGCCGAACTCGGGGCCGATGAAGATGGCGGCGCGCTTTTCGGGATCGGCGGCATCCTCGTCGTCCGCGGCGGCGCCTGAGCCGGGATGTGATTCGAGATACCGGCCTTCGGCGCAGACGAAATGGCCGGGCCAGGGGGTGAGGGCGGTGAAGGCGATGCGGTCTTCCTTGTGGGCCTGCTGGACGCCCGCGGTTTTCAGGTTTTCCAGGATCATGGGGACGAAATCGAGCCCTTCGCCATATCCCCCTTGCGAGTCCCTGGCGCCATCGATCAGCTCGTCATTTTCGTCCACGCCCAAGACCCGGTGGGGCGAGAGGCTCTCTACCGTAAAGGGTCCCGCTACCCGGACCACGCCCTTGTCTTCGTAGGGCCTGTCGTACAGATACTCGAAATCCGCCTGGGCGGCGATGGAGGCGTCGATCTCCTGCTGACGGGCGATGCGCTGCTCCCACCATTGCGCGTGCAACCGTTTGGCGGCGGCGGACCAGCGTTCCTCCGCCTCACGGGGGATCTCCCACTCCTCCCAGTGCTGGTTCAGCGCCTCGTTGAGCTGGGTGCGCAGGGGTTCCAGGGTCTCCTGGAACCGGTCCCAGATGACATCGATCTCCGCATTGTTGGCGATGGATTTCAGCGTGATATGGGGCACCCGCTCATAGACGAAGCCGTGCCGGATGTCGCCGTAGGTGGGCCGGCTCGACGGGGCGGTGCGGGTGAGCTCGGCCTCCTTGCGTTGTCCCTCCGGGCTGTCGGCGAGCAGATAGTAGGGATAGCGGGCGCCCATGATGCGGGCGCGGGCCAGGGCCAAGGCGACGCGGGAGGTGTCGATGGTGATCCAGCGCCGGCCCCATTGCTCGGCGACATAGGCGGTGGTGCCGGAGCCGCAGGTTGGGTCCAGAACGAGGTCGCCGGGGTCCGATGCCATAAGAATGCACCGCTCCACGACCCTGGTTGCTGTTTGAACAACATATACTTTCGAGTCACCAAAACCGCTCTGCCGGGTATCGTCCCAGATATCGTTAAATGCTTGGACATCAAAGTCGGAAAAGGGACGAACAAAGCGGAACGTTTTCCCAATACCGTGCAGCCGACTCGCTTTTTCCAAGCGTTTCATACCTTGCACGTTGGTTTTCCAACCACCTTTGCCTGGTCTATATTTCGAGCCGTTATAGAAATACTCGAAAAGAGTGGTATTACTTGCGGATTGAGACGTAAGAGGGTTAGCTGCGGCCACATGGACGTTTAACGAAACGCGATCTACATCCGCAAGTTCTTTCTTGCCAAGCACCCTGAGAGATTCATCAGATTCGAAGGCAAAGCGGTAGTTGTTGTCCGAGGAGGGCTGCCTTCCAAAATATAAGCGGCGAAACTTTAGGTTGCTAAGGTTTTTAGCGAACCAAAGCACAAAGTCGCGTGTACTATCCAGCGCCGCTGATGCCTTGCCTGTAGTTGTTCGGTAAACAACTTGACTTACAAAATTTGATTCTCCAAAAACCTCATCCATTAAAGCCCGAACCCGATGGACATTCTCATCACCGATCTGGACAAAGATGGAGCCGGAATCGGTCAATAGATCCCTCGCCACGGTCAGCCGGTCACGCAGATAGGTCAGATAGGAGTGGATGCCGTCCCGCCAGGTGTCCCGGAAGGCCTTGACCTGTTCCGGCTCGCGGGTGATGTGCTGGACGTTGCCGTCCTTCACATCTCGGCTGGTGGTGGACCACTGGAAGTTGGAGTTGAAGCGGATGCCGTAGGGCGGGTCGAGGTAGATGCACTGGACCTGCCCCCTCAGGCCCTCGCGCTCCGCCAGGGAGGCCATGACCTGGAGGCTGTCCCCCAAGGATCATGCGATTGCTCCAGTTGGCGTCGTGTTGGTAGAACTCGGTCCTGGCCCGGTCGTCGGGCAGGCCGTTGAAATCCGCGAACAGGTCGATCTGTTCTCCCTCTCCCCCGGCCCCGCTCCCTGGGAGGATGTCGGCCCCTTTGATCCCCTCTCGCTCTTTGATCCCCTCTCCCCATCCCCTCTCCCGGCGGGAGAGGGGCTTTTGCGACGCCCTCCCGGGGGAGTGAGGAGGTTTGCGAGCGGCGCCGCAGGTCGTCGATCAGGACCTTGGGGTGGATCTTCTCCTGGATATACAGGGGTGGTGCCTGTACTACCAGGTCCGACCAGTCCCGCTCGTCCTTGCCGCGCCACACCAGCTGGGGGTCCAGATCCCGGCCGCGGCTTTGCTTTTCCTGCCCGAGCCCGGCTACGCCGCGGGGGTAGGTCACGGGGACCGGTTCTTGCTCCTCCTTGCGCATCACCGACTGGTACTCGGCCGTGGGGATGTTCTTGCGTCTCGCCTCCTCGTGGGTCAGGGCCTCCACGGTTTTTCCGGTCTTCTGCTTTACCACGCGGGATACCTTCCTTTTCTTATCAGCGGGGCGCCAATCTTTGCCTGATCCATTCCGGGTTTCTGCGGTTGTCGAGAATGGCGTAGACCAGGATTTCGTTGCCCTCGATGCGATAGTACACCGAGTAGGGAAAGCGTTTCGCCAGGAGGCGATGGTATTTGCCGAAGAAGACCGCGTGGACCCCTGCATGGATGTGCAGGGATTCGACATCGGCCATCAGGGAATCGAGAAAGTAATCCCCCAATCCTTCGGATTGACTCTCGTAGAAACGGTATCCTGCCTGCAGGTGCCGTTCGGCTACGGAGGACAACTCGATCCTCATGCAAGATTGTTGCGAATGCGCTGCTTCGCCGCTTCCCACTCGTCGAAGGTTTCCTCGCCGCGTTCGATAGCTGCCTCCAAGGCATTCAACACTTTGCCGTGCCAAGGGGGAGGCTGCATCCGGTCCGCGTGCCGGCTCAGGTCATCCCAGATGGCTTCCATCACTTGCAGTTTTTCCTCGACGGACATTGCCTGCAGGGGGAGGGAAATGGGCATGGTCTTAACCTCCGTTCTTTATGGAGTACGACGGCAATTTTACCTCGTTATCGACAGAGATCCACGCAGCCCGATGTAACCGAGGTACCGCCAAGGCCCGTAGGATGGGCAAAGCGAAGCCTGTCCCTCCGGATGGCCCCGAGCGTTGGTCATTGCACAGGGCCTTCCGAGCCGCAACCGCTTGTTAGAGAAACAAATAAGGCGCAGCGTGCCTATCAAATGGCGATGGGCACGCTGCGCTCCATGCATCCTGCCAGGCCATCGCAGTTCAGGAATCTGCGTGGAATGACCAAAACCTTGAACCCATCTTGGCGGGCGCTTGCTTTGCCCATCCTATTGGCCGCAACGCCTATGCTTTGGGATAGATGCGTCGCTCAATCCAAAGCGGCGGCGGGCTTGTGCCATCTGGCCAACACCTTGTTTACACCAAGCACCGTGGATTTCGGTCGGTATTCGGGTAAGGTTGCCGCCGCACTCCAAAATTTGGAGTGCGGCGGCAATTTTACCTCGGCATCGACAGAGAGCCGCGAGACTCGATGGCAACCAAGGCACTTTGTCGGGCGGCACGGACCCGCCGCCGCTTTGGATGCGGACTATTCGGTTACTACCCATCCCAAACACGGGCACCGTGGATAGAGAAAAGCACCGTTTTAACGGCGTACTCCAAACCCTACCAGTCGATGGTAACTTCGTAGTCGTCCAGGATCCGAAGGCGATCTGTCTTGAAACCGTAGATCGTCTTGACCTGCGCGGGTGTGGCGACCTCCTCGAACCAACGTGCCGAACTCCAGGGGTAGTCTCTTGCTACCGCGACCAGCCTATGCTTGACCGGATTGCGATGGACATGGCTCAGGCGTGCCAGATACGAACGCTCATAGGTCAAGGCCGTCTCCCAGTAGTTGTGCCAAACCTTGCGCCCCGGCGTAGCATCGAGCCGATTCACCCATTGTGCGGTCTTCTTGTGCAGTAAACCGAGCATGAGAGGCAAGTTTTCGGCACTCGATGCCGGGCAGTGACCGACGAAGTGGTAGTGATTCGAGAATACCGCCCAGGCCTCGAGCCGCCAGCCGAAGTTCTTGGCAACCGTTAGGAGACCCCGGTGCAACACGGCTAGCCGTTCGGAGCTGCGAAAATAGTGCTGCTTGCCGTAGGTACCGGCGGAGACGAGGAAGGTTCCACCTGCGGAAAGACGATGTGTCGGAGCGTGCGGCCAGGGCGTTTGGATGTTTTGCTGCGGCATCGGAGGGGGCAGTTCGCCGGATTGCTGGGTTCAATTTAGCCGGTATCGTTTGCTCGGGATAAGTACGGTGCCTTATCCAAAGCGGCGGCAGGTCTGTGCCATCCGGTCGGTATTCGGTTATGCCAGACACCGCGGGTTTCGGTCGGTCCCGGGATCAGGTCGCCGCCGCACTCCAAAGTCGGTCAAAGTCGGTCGCGGACTCGACCATATCGTCGAATGCTGCCTTGATTTTCTCTTCGAGCTCCGATTCCATCGCGTAGACATCGGTAAACTCGGCAAAGGCCCAACGCCCGTAGCGGCCGTGCCTGTTTACTCCGGGGACCCAATAGGTCTCCATGGCGGCCTTCTTCTCCTTGGCGTCCTCTCGCCGGTAGCCTTTGATCTCGACGATGAGACGGAGGGGATCGTCCGCGCCGCGGCCGTCGTCCACCAATACGATGAAGTCGGGAAGATAGGTGCGCAGCTCGGGACCGTAGCGGTAGGGTGCTTCGAGCCCCAGGTTGTGGTTCTTCACATAGGCCAGCACCCGCGGATGGGCCTCGGCGACGCGGCAGAACTCGGCCTCCCAACCGCTGTCGAGAATCACCCAGTTGAGATGGCAACGACGGGCGTCGGTCGGGTAGCGGTCGGTCTTGGCGGTAGTGAAATTGACGTGGGCCGTGGATCCCACCGGGTTGTAAGGATCGAGCACGGCCTTGACCGGCTGCTCGCCCACCAGCGCCCGCGTGATGCCTGCGGTGATGCGTTCGCAGGCCATGTCGGCCAACTCCTGGTACAGGAGCTGGGCCGGATAGGCGCCGCCCTTACAGATCAGGCAATCGTCCAGCCATTGCCCGGCGATGCGTTTGAGCTGGCCGAACAGATATAGCTTGGGCTCCTCACCGGGGTCCCGCCACCTGGTGTGGAGCAACCGTTGGGTGATGTGGAACAAGAGGGTGGAGCGCCGCAGGTCTTGCAGGTGTTTCAGGTTCAGATCCACGTCTTCGCCGATGATGCCGGCGTTTTTGGTGATGGAGGGACCGACCAGGTCCGGGGTGAGCGCGAGCTCCGAGTCGTCCGTGAACTCGGCTGTCAGGCGCTCTTCGGGTAGCTCCACACGATAGCCGGCGACCCGCGGAAAACGGATTTCGAGGGCGTCCCGCTCGGGTCGGATGGCCTTGACCCGGATGGTCTCGCGGTGCTGTTTTGGCTTCGCCACGACCGGCTCAGCGGTGAAATCGAAGGGGATGCCGAGGACGTCCGCATACTCGACATTGAACAGCCCATCCTCGTTCAGGTCGTAGGATTGGCGGCGCAGGGCGCGGCCGATGACTTGCTCACACAGCAGCTGGGTACCGAAGGCCCGCACGCCCAGGATGTGGGTCACGGTGTTGGCGTCCCAGCCTTCGGTGAGCATGGAGACCGACACCACGCAGCGAATCGAATCGCCGAGCCGGCCGGGCTTGCCGACGGTGTTCATGACCTCGCGCAACAGGTCCTGGTCGGTGATCTGCTCGGCCTGGCGGTGGTCCCTGGTGCGCTCGATGATCTCGCGCCGGAAGCGCTCGATCTCGTCCGCGGCCGGGTCCCGAAACCGCTTGTCCAGGGCGTCGCCGGATTCGAGCTGTTGGCTGTCGATCAGCAGAGTACGCGGGCGCGGGAGCCGGTTGCCCTGGTCGTCGAAGTTGCGGAACAGTGCCAGACGGCCGTTCACCAGCGTCTCGGCGCCGTCGTCTTGTACGTGACGAAAACCGGAGATGTAGTCGTATACCAGCTTCGACGTTGCCGTATTGTTGCAGACGACGATGAAACAGGGGGATACGGCGATGCCGGCGGATTCCCACAGGTCGAAGGTCTTTTGGTAGTGGCCGTAGAGGGCTTCGAGTGCCGTTTGCAGCTCGACGGGCAAACTAAGAGGGGCCAGGATCTGTCCGGGTCGTTGGGCTGTAAGACCCGCAGCCGGTCGCGGATGGTCAAGCCGGGGGCTACCACCAGAAAGCCGCGGGTGAAGCGTTTGCTCCGGGGATGACGGACGGCGTTGATGGTCTGCCAGGCGATCAGCATAGCCATGACGGTGGTCTTGCCGGCCCCGGTGGCGAGCTTGAGCGCCAGGCGCAGCAGCCCCGGATTGGCCTCGTCAGCGGCATTTTCCAGGTGCTCCAGGAACCACCGCTTGCCGGCAGGACCCGACCGGGGGGCGGCGACCTCGGTGAACCAGATGGCGGTCTCGACGGCCTCGACCTGGCAGAAGAAGGGGCGGATGTCGCTGAACCTGTGGTGTCGCCAGTGTCGGAGCAGCCGGGCGGTCTCCGGCGTGACCCGCCATTGGTCGGGACGCGGCAGGGTCCGCCACCGGTCTACCTCCCGACGGACGTCGTTGACGATAGTGGCCTGGGCATATTGCTGGGCCTGTGTGGAAAGCCCCTTACCCTCGTCAAACGCCAACCCGGCCTGCTCGGGCACTCCGGTGCGTCTTCTCGGCTTCGGGATCGGGGTGATGAACTCCGCCCGCCGGCGGGATGCGACGAGCTTGCCGGTCGGTTGGCCGCTGTCGTCCAGCTCCCAGTGCCGGGAGGGGTAGGCATAGGGCGAGTTGAGGATCGGTTGCTCGAAAAACGGATCGTCCACGGTGTCTTTTCCCCTCAGCAAAAAAGAGGGAAAACTACGAATCACGCGAATTCTCGCGCAAATTGTCATCCCGAACTGAAAGGAGGGATCTTATTCGCGCCGATTCGCGCGATTCGTAGTTTCGGTAGTGGTAAGTTTTTAAATGGTTTGCGTGGACTTGTTTTGATCCCCTCTCCCCGGCCCTCTCCCGGAGGAAGAGGGAGTATAGCCTATTAGAGCGCCAAACCCACTGCCAGTGGCAATGGTTCCATTTAAACCTTAACCATTACCGTAGTTTCTTCTTAACAAATCCGGTTGTCGGATTACGGCACGCTCAGACTTGTTTGTACATCGCCCCGGCCCCGGTTGCGATGATCCTGCCGGGCCAGCGGCCGATCGTTGCCCATTCTATACCCGCCGCCCATGGGTTTTGCGGAATAGGAGCAGGTTCCGAAGCTTCGGTACCGGTCGCCAGGGAAGTGGATTGAACATGGGAAAATCGGGTAGTGCATCAGTTTGAAATTTTGGATTTGATGCAAGCCGGAAACTTGACTTCCCTCCCTAGAAGAAGAGAGGACCTTACAAGAAAAAAGCAGCGTGAAAATTCAAACTGATGCACTACCAGCAGGTGCAGGGTCTTGCAATCGAGCATTTTCTTTGCTATGGGGTTGATCTGGATGCTGCGCCCTCGTATGTAGGTCGAGTCACAACGGAAGGTATGCGATCCGATCAACCCATTCATCGAGTTCCGTCGCGGATGCAATCAGCAACAAATCCTCGACGACCCGAGAAACAGAAAGTGATTGCGGAACGACCAAGACTCCTGCGCTACGTTTGCCTCTGGTAAATTTGGCGAAATGGCGAGGCATGGTCTTTTTGTCATGGGTGACAAGTACTCGCCCCTGTTTCGATGCGACTGCGGTAATGGTTAAGGTTTAAATGGAAGCATCGCCGCTCGCAATAAGTTTGGCGCACTATAGGCTACACTCCCTCTCCCGCCGGGAGAGGGCCGGGGAGAGGGGATCAAAGAAAAGTCTATGCCAGCCATTTAAAAATTCACCACTACCCAGGATTTTTTCTTGGCTGTATGAACGCTCGCCGCACGGATTCAGGTATCTCTTCAACAACCACCGCAAGACACTAGAGGAGAAACGACATGAAACTCAACCCCGTCGGTTGGTTCGAAATCTATGTTCAGGACATGGAGCGCGCCAAGACCTTTTACGAAACCCTGTTTCAGGCGACTATCGAGCAATTGCTTCCCCCGCCCGCACCCGAAGACCAGTCCTGCGGGGGCGACATGGAGATGTGGACATTCCCGATGTCCGAACAAGGTTACGGTGCGGCCGGCGCACTGATCCGAATGGAGGGTGTACCCTCCGGTGCGGGCGGCACTTTGGTCTATTTCAGCTGCGAAGACTGCGCAGTCGAAGCCGCCCGAGCCGCCGAGAGCGGCGGCAGCGTCTTCCGCGAAAAAATGCCCATCGGCGAACATGGCTTCATTGCCATCGTCGAGGATACGGAAGGCAACGTGATCGGGCTGCATTCGATGCATTAGGAGCTTGGCTCGTTCCCACGCTCCGGAGACTGTGAAAGAGCCACCCTTGCTTCACCCTGAGCGGCCAACGAGCCGGTCGAGGCGGCGGCATGAGCCCGGTCAACTACCGTCCCAAAGATTTTCCTCCGGCTGATCTGGACTGGCTCCGGCTGATCCCGTTGATTGGTCCTGCCAATGCGGCCATCGGCGGTTATGAAGGGGTGTTGCGCGGCATCCCCAACGTCGATGTGCTGCTGTCACCCCTGACCTCCCAGGAGGCGGTGCTCTCCAGCCGCATCGAGGGGACCCAGGCGACCCTCGGCGAGGTGCTGGAGTTCGAGGCGGAAGGGGCGCCGGAGGATGCAGGTACGCCGAAAGAGGCCGACATCCATGAGGTAGTCAACTACCGCACCGCGCTGTCGGAGGCAAAGGCCCGACTCGGCAAGCTGCCGCTGTCGCAGCGTCTGCTCAAGGAAATCCACCGGGTGTTGATGCGGGGAGTTCGCGGCCGTGCGCGATCGCCCGGCAAATACCGGCGCGTTCCCAACTGGATCGGCCCGCACGGATGCACCATCGAGGAGGCGCGTTTCATCCCCTGTCCGGCCGACCGATTGCCCGCCGCGATGTCGGTATGGGAGAAATATCTGCACGCCGACGAGCGGGATCATCTGGTGCAGCTAGCGATGATTCATGCCGAGCTCGAGGCGATCCACCCATTCCTCGATGGCAATGGTCGGCTGGGGCGTCTGATCGTGCCGCTGTTCCTTTACGAGAAAGGGTTATTGACCTCCCCCGGCTTCTACATCAGCGAATATCTGGAGCAGAACCGGGACGCTTATTATGAGCGGCTCCTGGCGGTCTCCCGTGACGGCGATTGGACCGGGTGGGCGGCCTTCTTTCTGGAGGCGCTGACAGTGCAGGCCAAGGCCAACCGGGAGCGGGCATCGGCCATCCTCGAGCTGTACGACTATCGCAAGAGCTGGATCGCGGAGAAAACCCATTCGCAGCACGCGATGCGAGCACTGGACTGGTTTTTCAACAAGCCGATCTTCAAGACCTCGGATTTCGTGAGGACGGCTGGGATTCCCCGGCCCACCGCGAACCGGATCGTGCGGGAGGTACGCGATGCAGGGCTGTTGATCGAAGTGCGCCCGGCCAGCGGACGGCGGGCAGCCGTGTTGGCCTTCCGTGAATTGTTGAATATCGCCGAAGGTAGCGAGGTATTTTGAGGCGGCTCTTTATGGATTCCGGACTGTTTTGGAGTGCGCCGGCAGAGCGGTGCGGTTTGATCGGAGCAGTCACGTGTGTTACCGGCAACGGTTGTCGGAGACCTGGATGCCGGGTTCCATTCGCACCGCGGCGACGGCGCTTTCCCCTGGCTACCTTGTCTTGGTTTGGAACGGACGTATTGCCAAATCCAAAGCGGCGGCGAGCGAGTGCCACTTGGCGACGTTTGAGTTACATCGGGTCCTTCGGATCATTGTCAATTCCGGGGTAAAGGTGCCGCCGCACTCCACAAGGCCCCGTCGTGCCCCTCCTGATCGCGAGCAGTCCGGAATCCACAAAGAGCCTTTGAGGCTCATCCATGAGCAACAAGGATGTTTGTGTATCATGAATTCCAGATGGTGAGCCACAAACGCCGTTGTCGCTCATGGGTGGGCCACAAAACAGCCGCTGGGCGAGAATGCGGCGGACGGAGTAGCCACGTGGGATGTTCCACTCTTTGAGATTATCCGAGGCAGGGATTTTTCAGAGGCTGTCTAAAAACAAATCCATTGATTTCAAGGAATAAAAAACCGAATTTTTCGGTGACCAGGTAGGTCGGGTTAGGCGCGCTCGATGAAGCGAGGTAGGTCACTATGGTGGGGCGCACCGTAACCCGACGGAGAGCCGGCGGGTTCGTCATGTCGGGTTACACCGCATCCCTGCGGCTAACCCGACCTAATCGGTTGCCTTTTTAGACAGTCTCTAAGAGGGTGTTGAAAAAGTCTATCTTTGCGCCTTCGCTCTGCGGGAATGGATAATGGCAGTTTCCTATTCCCTGCATTTTCAACCACCTGCGACGGTCAGAAATGGCGGTCATTCTCCGGCTCGTGACGGAAGTTGCCTTTTCAAACACCCTCTAAGGTGGAGTAGCAGTCGATGCACCAGCGCATCGGTCGTCTTGGACGATATGCATTCACAGCTCCCGGGTCGCCAGAAACCGAATCTCCGGCCAGCGCTCCTCGGTGAGATTCAGGTTGACTCGGGTCGGGGCCAGATAGACGAGTTGTCCATCCCCGTCCTCCGCCAGATTCTCATAGGCCTTGTTCCGAAACCGCGCGAGCAGCGTTTCGTCCCCGCAATCGACCCACCTGGCGGTCCGGACCGTTACCGGCTCCACGATCGCCTCTACGCCATACTCGTCCTTGAGTCGATAGGCGGCCACGTCGAACTGGAGCACCCCCACGGCCCCCAGGATCATGTCGTTGTTCCTGAGCGGACGGAACACCTGGGTGGCGCCCTCCTCGCTGAGCTGGAGCACCCCCTTGTGCAGGACCTTCATGCGCAGGGGGTCCTTGAGCACCAGGCGCCGGAACAGCTCCGGGGCGAAGAAGGGGATACCCCCGTACTTCAGATTCTCCCCTTCGGTAAAGGTATCCCCAACCTGGATGGTCCCGTGGTTATGCAGGCCGATGATGTCTCCGGGCCAGGCCTCCTCGACATGTCGGCGTTCATCCGCCTGAAAGGTGATGGCATCGGCTACCTGAACCCACTTGCCGGTACGGGCGTGATGCATCTTCATTCCCTTCCGGTAGCTGCCGGAGCAGACCCGCAGGAAGGCAATGCGGTCGCGGTGGGCCGGGTCCATGTTGGCCTGGATCTTGAAAACGAAGCCGCTGAACTTCTCCTCGGAGGGAGTAACCTCCCGCTGCAGGGTCGTTCTGGGCCGCGGCGGCGGTGCGTACTCGACGAAGGCGTCGAGCAGCTCCCTGACCCCGAAGTTGTTGATGGCTGAGCCGAAAAAGACGGGGGTCTGGCTCCCCGCGCGATAGGCCTCCGGATCCAACGGGTGGCTCGCCCCCCGAATCAGCGCCAGCTCCTCGCGCAGCTCCGCGGCCTGGTCTCCCAACAGCTCATCCAGGCGTGGATTGTCGATCCCCGCGATGACCTCGCCGGCGGCGATCTTGCCGCCGTGACGGGCACTGAACAGGTGTGTTCGATCCGTTCGCAGGTCATAGACCCCCAGAAACCGCTTGCCGATACCGATGGGCCAGGTCACGGGGGCGCATTGGATCTTCAGCACCTGCTCGATCTCGTCCAGGATTTCGAGGGCGTCCCGGCCCTCCCGGTCGAGCTTGTTGACGAAGGTGAGGATGGGGGTATCCCGCAGCCGGCACACGTCCATGAGCTTGATAGTGCGCTCCTCCACGCCCTTGGCCACATCGATGACCATCAGGGCGGAGTCCACGGCCGTGAGGGTGCGGTAGGTATCTTCGGAGAAATCCTCGTGGCCCGGCGTATCCAGCAGGTTGACGGTGGCCTCACCGTAGGGGAACTGCATGACCGAAGAGGTCACCGAGATGCCGCGTTGCTGCTCCAGCGCCATCCAGTCGGAAGTCGCATGGCGCGCGGCTTTGCGGCCCTTGACGGTACCCGCCAGCTGGATGGCGCCGCCGAAGAGCAGCAGCTTTTCCGTCAGGGTCGTCTTACCCGCGTCCGGGTGGGAGATGATGGCAAAGGTACGCCGCTTGGAGAGTTGCGCTTCGAGACGGGTCATGGGGTGGCTGAATCTCCGGGAAAGGGTACGGATTGTACCCTAACTCCGGGTTTTCAGGAGTCCGAGTGAACGATTCAGAAAATAATCCTGTGAATCCTGTCCGATCAGCGGTCGGCACGACGATCAGGTCAACAACCCCTGGCTTTGAGGTCGGGTTAGGCGCGTACTTCGGTGTCCGGTCAGAACGCGGGTTTCGGGCGCGCCGTAACCCGACATCGGGCGCCGCGGGCCAGCCTTGGTTGTCGGGTTACGGCGCGTTCAGCCTCGCCGGCTCGCATCAACCATTGTGTACTGGTAGGTTGCGTTAAGACGCCGGCACTGATCCGGCAGACGATCAGCGAGCCTATGTGCGTCGCAACGCAACACGTCCGGTCCTTCAGCCACGCCAAAGGCATGTGCGAGGCCATGTCCGGCCGGGCGCGGTCCGGCGTTATTCGGCGCGGTCTGAGATGGTGTCTTAACGGCATTGCCCTGGACACCGGGCTCAATCCGTGAGTCGATAGCGGGCGCCACAGTAGGGACAGGCCACTTGGCCGGTCTTCTCGATGGGGAGATAGACTCTGGGGTGCAGGTTCCACACCTCGTCCTGGGGGCGAGGACAGGACAGAGGTAGATCCTGGCGGCTGATCGTCGTCGCCTGCCGGCTGTCCTGGGTCTTGGCGGCGGTTTCTGTCATTTTCCGGCCCTCCGAATACCGATGCCTCGATGGATTACGGGTAATTAAGAAGCTGTCCGGTTAACAGCAATCCTGAATTATTCGGCGCTGTTTGGGGGACCGGACGTGTTGCGTTGCGACGCACATAGGCTCGCTGGGTAGTGGTTAATGTTTAAATGAGAACATCGCCGATAGCAATATGTTGGGCACGCCACCGGCTGCGCCTCCTCTCCCTCCGAGGGTGTCGCAAAAGCCCCTCTCCCGCCGGGAGAGGAGTTGGGGAGAGGGAATCAAAAGAAGCGATCGGGCGTGGTTAATGAACCCCTCTACGCCGACCATTTAACTATTTACCACTACCCCCGGCTCTTCTACATCGAAGACATTCTCCTCACGATCAGTCAGGATGCTATAGATCGTCGTCGGGGGGAAATCCGATGCCAGAATACGCACTGCCTCCAATAAGGAGGATTTCCCCGTGTTATTGCGGCCGGTGATCAGATTGACTCTCCCCAGGCCATCGAGCTTCAGCTCACGAAAGCCACGGAAACGTTCGATACCGAGATTGACTATTCCGGGATCCACAGGCGCTATCTCCGACGAATCGAGTCTCGTTGATTATCTCGGTCCGTTCGGGCGGCGATACCCAGTTTGCCGTCGAGGAAATCGACCATAGTACCGGAGGGGCGAAAGATGTTTCGTCCCTACCTGCGTCATTGCCAGCCGATCACGTCGTAGCCGCGTTTGCTCAGACAGCGGCTCACGAAGCTTCGGAAGGTCCGTAAGGGTCTACCGGCGCGTAAGACGCCTCTGACCAGGCCGGTGGCACCGCCGGCGGCGGCCCCCGCCAGCGCCCGATTGCCGGCGTCTTTCTCGCCGTCCCGAACCAGCCCCCAGGCACCCGCGACCGCACCTCCAAGCGCCCCACCCGCGACCGTATCGCGCGCCACGTCCGTGCCGCCGTAAACGGGCGCACCGAAATCCCTGGCCGACCGCAGGCAGCGGTCCACGTCCGCGCGGGCCTGGACCTCACCGACCGAGTGGAAATGGGCGTTCGGATAGAGCACCGGTCGCCCTCCTCCCGCGCATCCGACCAGCACGAGTAGACTCAGCACCAGGATGGGGACTCCGAATTGTTTGTAGTTGCTTGTCATCATGAGATATAGTATAAATAGATGCCGGCTCGCCTACTACCGGGACGGCGCCTCGGGTAGGGCGAGCGCGTATAAATTTTTCCGAAAACATGACCTTAGGTGGGATCGTTTGCGTGTCGATCCGATCGGCGCAGGATAACCGGGAGACCGGTAGGCGCGGGCTTGCCCGCGCTGTGGCTTGCCATCCGGCTCTGCGACCACCGCAACGCCGGCAAGCCGGACTCAAGCGCCGGCAAGCCGGCGCCTGGAAGCCAGCAGCTGGTTGATCGAAAAGAAATTTATACGCGCCCGCCCTGTTATGGGGGATACATCAGGGGCTTGCCCGCGCATTACAATTCTGGTCATGCTCCAGCAGCCGCATCAGAGCCGCGGCTTTATCGAAGGTCTCCCGATATTCCGCTGCGACCTGAGAGTCGTGCACGATCCCGCCGCCGGCCCAGAAGCGGATAGTACCTGCGCTGTGGACCAGGGTACGGATCGCGATGTTGGTGTCCATGGCGCCGTCGAAGCCCAGGTAACCGATGGCCCCGGAATAGACACCGCGGCGGTGGGGCTCCAGCTCCTCGATGATCTCCATGGCCCGGATCTTGGGTGCGCCGGTGATGGAGCCGCCGGGGAAGCAGGCTCGTAGTAGCGAGACGGCGTCTTGCCCCGGAGCCAGCCGGCCGGTGATGGTGCTGACCAGGTGGTGCACGGTGGCATAGCTTTCCACGTCGAACAGCTTGGGGACCCGCACACTGCCGAGGCTGCAGACCCGCCCCAGATCGTTGCGCAGCAGGTCCACGATCATCAGGTTCTCGGCCCGCTCCTTGGGGCTGGCGGCCAACTCCCGTTTCAAGGCGGAATCCGTCTCGGGGGTGCGTCCCCTGGGTCGGGTGCCTTTGATGGGCCGGGTTTCGACCTGCCCGTCCCGAGCTGCTAAAAAACGCTCCGGCGAAGAGCTCAGGACCTGGGCAAAAGGGGTTTTCAGGTAGGCGGAGAAGGGGGCCGGATTGAGCCGCCGCAGTACCCGGTAGCCGGCGAATGGGTCGCCGGCGACCGGGGCCGAGAAGCGCTGGGCCAGATTGACCTGATAGCAATCGCCTTCGAGCAGGTAGGATTTGACACGCTCGAAGGCCCGGCCGTACTCGTGCCGGGTCAGGTTCGAGCGCGGCGGACCCAGGACCCGGAGCCGACCGCGGGCAGGGGTAGGTCGGGGATTCCGAAACAGGGAGACCAGCGTGTCCCACCGCTCCCGCGTTCGGGAATCGCGCCCGAGACTGACGAGCCGGGTTTTGCGGGCAAGGTGATCCACGACCAGGGCCCAATCGTAGATGCCCACCGCCAGATCTGGAATCTGCTCGGCGTTTTTGGCCAGCGTCGGCAGCCGCTCGATACGGCGGCCCAGGTCGTAGGCGAACCAACCGATGGCTCCCCCACGGAAAGGTAGGTCAGGCAAAGGGGGCACCGGCTTGCCCAGCTGATCGCGCAGCAGGGTGAAGGGGTCTTGGGGGGACAGCTGGACCTGATCGGCATGGCGGATCTCGGTGACGCCGCCACGGGTGGTCAGGGTGATGTAGGGATCGGCGGCAAGAATGTCATAACGGCCGGCCCCGGTCAGGGGATGGCCGCTATCGAGGAAGGCGGCCCAGGCCCTATCCGCCAAGGGTTCGAAGTAGAGAGCACTGTCGGCCCGATAGGGGATCTCGCTCGACAAAGGCGTGCATTCCGGCGGGCTGACCAGGGGCTTTGACATTCATCGTTCCCGGGTCCGATTTCGGCCCTCTCCGCGTACCTGAGTTGCGGCTTGGGGAACCGGACCTGTAGGGTGGGCTGTGCCCACCAAGACTGCGCCTACCCGGTGGCCACAATATTGGTGGGCACAGCCCACCCTACGCCTACGATTCTTTCGCTACGCCTGCCTCAATCGCGCCCCTGGAGGGCGGCGATGCGTTCCTCCAACGGGGGATGGCTCATGAACAGGCGTTTAAGGCCAGCGCCGATGCCGCCGCTGATGCCGAAGGCGGCGAACTCGCCGGACGGCAGATCCCTGGGCTCGGTCGCGGTCTGCAGGCGGCGCAGGGCGTCGGCCATCTTGCGGTTGCCGGCGAGGCGCGCGCCGCCGGCGTCGGCCTTGAACTCCCGATAGCGGGAGAACCACATCACGATCATGGTGGCCAGGATCGAGAGCAGGACCTGGGCGACCATCGACACGATGTAGTAAGCGGGGCCGTGGCCTTGCTGAGTCTTGAAGACCACGCGGTCGATCAGATGTCCGATGACCGTCGACAGGAAGATCACGAAGGTGTTCACGACCCCCTGGATCAGGGTCAGGGTCACCATGTCGCCATTGGCCACGTGGCTTATTTCATGACCGACCACGGCCTCCACCTCATCCCGCGTCATGTGTCGGAGGAGTCCGGTGCTGACCGCCACCAGGGCGGCGTTGCGATTCCAGCCGGTGGCGAAGGCGTTGGGGTCGGGTGAGTCGAAAATACCCACTTCCGGCATCTCGATGCCGGAGGATTGGGCCTGTCGGGTCACGGTTTGCATCAGCCAGTGCTCGAAGGGGGTACCGGGGTGTTCGATGATTCGTACCCCCATGGCGCGTTTCGCCATGCCCTTGGACATGAACAGCGAGATCAAGGAGCCGGCGAACCCGGCGATCGCGGCATAGACGAGCACGGCGCTCAGGTTGAGGTCCACATTGTTTGCCGCGAGCAGACCCTCGAAACCGAGCAGCTTGAAGACCAGGCTGATGACCATCAGCACGGCGAAGTTGGTCGCCAGGAACAACAGAATGCGTTTCATTGCCTAAGGCTCCGAGTTGACTGAAAGGCTGTATAAAAACTAAGGCATTGATTTTAGGGCACTTTGAAAAATACAATTTTCGTCAACGGCATGTCTGAATAATCAATGGTTTAGGATATCTCGATTGCTGAAAACACCTATTTTTCAAGGTGCCCTTTATAAAAAATGGTAGTGGTAAATATTTAAATGGTCAGCGTAGAGGGGTTCATTAACCACGCCCGACCGCTTCTTTTGATTCCCTCTCCCCAACCCCTCTCCCGGCGGGAGAGGGGCTTTTGCGACACCCTCGGAGGGAGAGGAGGTGCAGCCGGTGGCGTGCCCAACATATTGCTATCGGCGATGTTCTCAT